>OFRE01000493.1_pt1 | contig 10536 bp, 8 predicted proteins | sample 1543061 | NCBI WGS metagenome assembly OFRE01 (sample SAMN07774218, study PRJEB24372) | wastewater metagenome | isolation source: Exp Tend NO 50WW | collected 2016-02
TTGTCGCAGCTTCCCGTGAGATCGCTTCGACGTGGCCATTGATGATGGCGCCCTCTTTGCTTGTTGCGGTAAATGAAAAAACAGGCATTATTCCCTCGTGACTCTGAGGATTTCCTCGATGCTTGTCACGCCACGAAACGCTTTGATGAGACCATCAAGCTGCATCGTGATCATACCTTCGTCGATGGCTTTTGTCTGGATATCGTTGCTGGTACCGTTCGCTACGATGAGTTTTTGCAGCTCGTTAGTATTGGCGAGTACCTCATAGATACCGCGTCGTCCGGTATAGCCGATGCCATTGCATTCGTCACAGCCACCGGCATGCTCACGGTATAATTTCGTGACGAGCGCATTGCCCTGCAAGATCAGCTGATTGAGGACGGCGCGCAGCTCGGTGATGGACTGCGAATGATCGTTGACCGTGGCCTGCTGAGCGGCCAGGTCCACCTGGAGTCCGGCGGTGATGCCTTGGACTAGGGCCTGGCCGAACGCGCCGAGAATGGACAATGGACCGTAGTCGCCGGACCACCCGCCCACGTCCCCCTTGTCGGGAATGCCCGCGCCGTCTGGTGAGGTCACCCGCTCACCTCATCCCGGTGGATCTCCAGCTCCGCCGGAGGCTCCGGGCTTGGGATACCTCGGTCGGCCAACGCGTTCTGTAGCGTGAGGATGTAGAGCCGCGCGGCCACCTGCCAGCGGGAGAGGGTCTCCTCCCGGTCCTCCAGGATCTTGACGCGCTTGGAGAGGGTGTCCACGTTGTCCGAGGGAGCCCGACGCCACGCGGTGACGACACCGGCCGCCGCGGTGCCGAACGAAGCACTGAGAGACAGGACGACTCCGAGAATATCTGTGCTCACCGCTTACACTTTCGACGTATCGGACCGTCCCCCTGGTCATGGTGGGCTTGCATGAGGCAGAAGTGGATTCCGGCGACCCCCACCGCAATCGCTCCGGTGACCACCGACGTGGGTGGCTCCGAGAACACCTCGCCGATGAGGAGCGCGCTCCCGTAGAACATCCAGCCGAACACGGCCAGGATGTGGGCCGGGACGACGCCACGGCGCGCGGTCACCGCCAGGATGATGGCCATACCCATGGTGATGAACAGGACGGGCCAGACCGGCCCGAGCTGTTCGATGTAGACCACCAAGGAGGGCTGGCCGGGAGGCAACGGATGACCGTGGGACTCCTCCGGCGCGAAGTAGACCACGCCGAGGATGACGGCCATGACGCCGGTGATGATGGACGTGACCTGGAGCCAGGTGAACCGGAGCGCGTCGGGGAGGCTCACTCGTCCCTCCGATGTCGGCCGCCAGGCTCCGCCACCAGGGACGCGGTCCCCTTGGTGCCGAGCGGAGCCGACGCCATGGAGGTGAGGAGAGAGGACGCCGTGGTGACGGCCGCGCCGACCAACGCCGCTTTCCAATCCTGGCCGATGGTGTACCCGGCCAGCGCGCCAGCCAGCGATTGCGCGCCGGTCTTGAGCGCGCGTTCCGCGGTGTCCTTCCAGAACGCCTTGGTGAACACTCACTTACCTCCCTTGAGGATCTTGACGGCCCCGCTCGGGTCCCAGTCCAGAGATCCGTTCTCGAAGTCCTGGCGACGGCCGCCGGTGCCGTTGTCATATTCGTTGGAGGTCGGGTAACCGAGGTCCCCGCGCTCGGCTCCCTCCTTGAGGTACCGCGCGCCGATGACGCCGGTGACATAGAACCCGTGCTCCGCGCCGTCCTTGCGGTACAACACGCCTTCACCAAGCTCAAGGACGGACGTGTGCGTTGTCGTACTTGACGAACCGGCCGATCTCCCGGCCGTTCTTGGCGCGGAGGATCTGCTCACCGGCCTCATCTTGGGCTCCGGGGTGACGAACGTCTGGGCACGCTTGAGGAGCGTGGACATGACGCCGTCGATGAACTCGCGGCCGGGGTCGGTGTGCCCGCCGCCGCGCTGGCCAAAGTCCATGTGTCCGACGACACCCGAGGCCTTGACCGGCCAGCCGGACCGTCCACCGTCTCCGGCGTAGACCAGCGGGATGTTGTACTCCAGGTGAGCCGCGGCCAAGGCCTTGGCCATGCGGGTGATTGCCGCGTCCTCGGAGAGGCCGTCCCCGGAGTCGTCCACCGCGTCAAGCCACTGGCCGCGTGTCCACTCCGCGAACGAACCGGCAAAACACGCGTGGATTCCGATGTTGTTGGCGTCGGCCGCGGCCCAGGGTCCCTCGTTGAGCGGGACGATGACGATGGTGTCCTTGCCGTCTACGGCCAGGTTGTAGGCCACCGGGTTGGACCCACCAGCGGAGTTGTTACAGAACCGGGCCAGGTTCTCGGCCGTGCTCTTGGCTTGCTGGGTATGGAGTACAAAGTACGGCGTGGACCGGCGCGGGCCGTTGGAATTGCCGATACCCACGCTATTGGCGTTGTACCCGTGCATGGTCTTGGTAATGCCGTAGTCGGCCACTGGAGCGGACCCTCCCACTAGTCGGTCATAGAGTGCCGAGGCCTCGGAGAACCTCTGGTCATACCGTCCAGGATATGCGCTCCCCTGGACGGCCTGGGCGAACGAACCGGGGGAACGTGTCGTGTCTGTGTAGTGGAGGGCCTTGAGCCTGGTGAAGAACAGGACCGCGGACTTGTACGGGTCCATGCACGTGGCCGCGTCGGCCCACCACCAGGCCCCGTTGGTGCCGCGCCGGATCTGCTGCTGGAACGTGCCAACGGAGAGCCCATCCGAGCCCACCGCGTCATGGGGGAGCTTGAGCGACTCGGGGACCTTGGAGTTGGCGTACATCTTGAGCGGGTACCCGACCTCCACGATGTTGGTGGCCAGGCCGATCTTGATTCCGCGGACCGAGATCCCGAGATCCCGTCCGGCGCGGATGGTGGCCCGCGCGTAGTCGTCTGATGTGGGCATGGTGTGAGTTCCTATCCGGCCGCGGCTTGTGCCTCGGCCTGGGCCTTGAGGGCCTCGGACGCGCGCATGAGTTCGGCCGCGGTCATGGAGTGTTCGGCGGCCTTGGCCACCACCTCGTTGACGGGGTCGGCGTCGGGGACCGGCGCGCTGATGTCCTGCCAGATCCCCGGCGACGTGAGCGACCGGCCGCCGCGTACGGGGTCGATCCGCTGGACCTTGCGCTTGGACTCCACCAACTGGAACCCGCAGAGCTGGACGTGGAGCGCCAAGGCCGCGGGACCCTGGGGGAGCGCCAGCACGCCGGGACCGGCGGGACGGTAGATGTAGCCGGACTCACCGGGGACGCGCTCCCACTTGAGCGGGATGTCCCGGAACAGGTTCTCCCACGGGTGTGTCCGCTGGTCCAGCGGGTTGTAGACATCGGAGTCCGGCTCCATGTACTTGGCCATCGGGTTAGACCTCTACTCCCTGTTGCTGAAGCAATGAATATATCTGCTCCTTGTACCTCATGAGCTTAGCCGCTGGCTCCTCCTCGGCCGTGTCATCACCGATGGAGACCTCCCATGTCGGGGCCGTCGTGCGGTCCCAGGCCAGCTTGAGCGAACGGACGTTGTCCACGTAGAGCTGGCCCGCGATCTCGAACGCGATCCGGTCCCCCAGGTCAAAGTGTTTGCCGACGCGCCACGGCGCGCCGTCCTCAATCTCGGCCTTGAAGCTGGTGTAACCGCGGTTGTCCCAGAAACCCGTACGGACGGCCTGGAGTGTCGAGAGCGTGAATCCGACGCCGGGACCCTGGACCCAGGCCTCCGGGTCGGCGTCCGGCCCCATCTTGGCCTTGAGGAGCGTGTTGGAGATCCGGTGGAACGCCAGGATGACGTCCTCGATGAGGAAGTCGAACACGCCCAAGGCCAGGCCCGGGTTGCCGATGGCCGCGCCGAGGTAGCCCAGGGCCGCGTTGGCGGCCAGCTTGGCGGCCGAGTTGACCCATTGCGGGGACTTGCCGCCGGTCACCATGGCGTAGGCCATGGCCTTGTGGATGGTCATGGTGGTGGACGCGGTCTGGGTGTACTTGCCCTCCGGGAACACGACGAACGGCGCTTCCTGGGCGGTGCCGAAGATCCCAGGGAGTTTGTACTTGGACAGGTCCGGCCGAGCCGCCAGGGTGAGAATCTCGTTGATGTAGTCCTCTGCCGTGGTGCCCACCAGGTTGAGGAGGCCGTCCACCAGCGTGCCGGTGGGTCCCGAGAACCCGCTCTTGTCCACGGGCTTGAACAGACGGACCGAATGGTCCGGCGGAGCCACGTACGCGGGCATCGGCCACGGTTCACCGGGGAACCACCGCGTCACCTCCAGGTGAACGCTGGCGTCGGCCAGGGTGGGCTTGACCAGATCATGGAAGTTGGCGAACCGCGACGACATGACCGTCCACTTGGACGTGTCGGTGAGCGGGTTGATGGGCACAAACTGGGTCCACCAGTCCGACGCGTTCCATCCGGCCACCCACTGGCTCGGGTCAAAGATGTTGGCCGGGATCTCCCAGAGTCCCAGGTTGATCCGAGCATTGTTGGTGATCCCGTACGTGGTCACGCCGGTACAGGACGGACCGGCCCACGGCATGGCCTTGGGGAACTGGAACTCCGCCGGAAATGCCGGGTTTGAGAAACAGGTGATCTTCTTGGCGCGGTTGTAGTCGTGGAGAAAGTGAGCGCGGACCGCGGCCAACTCGCCGTTCTTAGTGACGCGCTGGATGTAATCGCACTTGCCGCCCCACCGCTTGTAGGTGGTGTCCACGGTGATATGGACATCCTTGAGAGCGTTGTCCGGGTCCAGGAGCCACGTGGTGAGGAGGTGGGACGCCGGGATGGTGAACTCACCCTCCCCGGTGTCGTTGAGGATCTCCTCAAAGTTGGCGGCCAGCTCTCCGCGGAGGTAGCAGACGGGTTGCCAGTATTCATCCCGGACGCACACCACGGGACGCTTGAGCCGGTTCTCCCGCTCCTCGGCCTTGCGCTTGAGGATCACGGTCTGGACATCGTCCAGCCGAATCTCCGTCATCGTTGCTGGCACGGTTTACCCCCAAGGCCGATGATAGAGCGGCTCCATATGCACGCGGATGGTGGTGTTGGTGCTGCCGAGGTCAATGTCCACCTCGGTCACCGGCGTGTTCGCCGGGATGGCGTTCTGGAACATGAGCCCCGCCAGGAGTGCGACCACCTGGGAGTTGGCCAGGTCCTCCACGGTGATGTCCAACTGGTCGGTGACCACCAGCCAGGACCCGTTGGCCGGGTCATACGTGCTGCTCTTGATATCCACCAGACCCCCGTTGACCCCGTCCGGGAGCTTGATCCCCGGCACCGGGTCACCGGAGAACCGAGGCCAGATCTCCAGGTCTCCGGGGTTGGCCACCTTGATCTTGGTCATGCCGGTCCCGGTGGCCGAGGCCTTGAGGATCTGGCCGCGCCAGCCGGGATCGTAGGAGATACACGGCATGGTCCAGTCCATCTCAGTGTCCGGCTCATAGTCGAACGGATCTTCTGGGTACTTGGAGAGCCGGATGGGTTGCCACCGCGTGGTCCCGGTGGACAGGGACTCAATGACCATGACGCCGTCGCGCTCATCGGACCACGCGTTCCACCAGCGCGACTCCACGCGCTCCCACTCCTCCGGCGTCTCGGCCGTGGTGAAGATCTTGAGCCCGATGACCGAGGCGTCGGTCTTGGGTGGTCCCGGTATCGCGCCGCGCTTGTACGCCGGTGTGAGGACCACCGGCGTCCGCTGGGGATGGTAGATCCCGGAGAACGACGTGAGGTAGATCCCCATGGACCCCATGCCCTCACCGTGAAGCGGCCACACCTCCCCGTCCGGGGAGATGTAGCGGACGTTCCTACCTCTGGCCACTGGTCACCTGTTCCTACTCGTGCCGTACCCGGCCGTCCGAGACCACTGGTACCGCCGCCACTCGGAGGAGATCTCCTCCGCGGTGTACCCCTGGATATTGACGGTCTCGGCCAGCTTGCCATTACCGCCACCGCCGGACCTGGCCAGACGCTCCACCACGGCCGCGTTGCGGTCCATCACTCCCCACTGGTGGCGCTTGATGACCAGCTCCGGCTCCTTGAGGCCGTTGTAACCCCAGGTGTCGGGCTCCCAGACGCCGCCGGTGTCGAACAGCTTGGAGGCCTTGGCCAGCTCCTCGCCGCGGCCCATCTTGCCCGCGTACTTGTCGGGGAACGCCGAGCGCTGGACGGCCTGGGCCGCCGCGCCCATGTCCATGGTCTCCCAACCGGCCACGCCCTTGAGGCCGTTGAAAAACATCTTGGCCGAGCGGTACGGGTCCATCCGGTCGGCCGCGGTGCCCCAGGCCCCATTGTTCTGCTGCTGGAACAGACCCGAGGAGCTACCGTCCGAGCTGATGGCGTCGTGGGGGAACTTGAGGGACGCCGGATCGGAGTTGTTGGCGTACATCTTCATGGGGTCACCGGACTCCACCAGCGCGGTGGTCTCTCCGATGGTGGCACCACGGAGACCCATACCGAGGTCCTTGGCGGCCTTGGCAATCTGGAACGCGTAGAGATCCATACCACGGAGCCCGGACGCGCTCGGTCCGGCCGGTGTGGTCCCTGCCAGTTGTCCGGCGCGGAGGCTCTCCGGCGTGTCCGGCTTGAAACCACCGGAGGACTGGATGGCCTGGTTGGAGGCCTTGATGTCGGCGGCCTTTTTCTCCAGCGCGGCCAGATCGTCCTTGGCCTGTTGTGCCTCCCGGACGGCCTTGTCCAGAGCGGTCTTGGCGTCCTGTTTGGCCGAGGCCTTGGCCTTGGGGTCCTTGTTCAATTCGTCCAGTTTGGCCTTGGCCTTGGCCGCCGCGTTCGCGGTGTCGGTCACCTTGTCCTGGGCCTCACGGATGGACTTGGGATCGACCTCGGTTGCCAGCTTGGGGGTCTTGGCGTTGCCGGTGGTGCCCTTGTCGTCGGACGTGCGGACGTTCGATCCGTCGTCACTGTTGGAGTCGATGTACCCCTGGGGGTCGGTCATCCACTCGGGGAGCCCGAGGCTCTCACCGATGCCCTCGGCCAAGATCCCGCCGAGATCCGAGCCCAGTTCCTTGAAGCTCTTGAGTCGGGTCTTTTTGGGCTCCGGCGTGGTCTCATTGCCGGTGGTGTTGGTCGTGGAGAGATCCGGGGAGGTCCCGTCCGGCGTGAGTCCGGTGGGAGGAACGTATCCGGGGACCTGGGTGGAGGTATCCGGGATCGTGGGCTTGGCCGCTCCGCCGATCTCACCGGACTGGCGCGTATGGACGTGATCGGTGTGGCCGCCGTAGTCCGCGGAGAAGTAGGAGAAACCGGCATCCGGCGTCCGGCCGTGCCAACCGACCTTTTCACCCGTGGCCGGATTCTGCCAAATGATCTGTTCCAGGGTGTCGGTGTCCGGCGCGATCCCCAGGAGGTACCGAGCGAACGCGTCCATTTTGTCGGCGGGGCCGGACCAGTCAATGCCGCGGTTGAGGTGCTGGGGGTTGGGAGCGTACCCGGCCTCGTTGCGGTCCGACTCCTGGTGTCTGGCGTAGGTGGAGGGCTTGACCCCGTGAGCCGCGCCGAGCTTGTTAACCCAGTCGTCGGGGAACGGGGACCCATATCCGATGTTGGTCCCGGTCGGCTGGCCGTAGGTGCCGATGGTGCCGCCACCGGCCAGGCCGGGGACCCCGCCGGTCTTGTTGAGCCATGCCACCAAGGCCGCGCCCCCGTTGGCCATGGCCTTGGCGGTGACCACTCCCTCCTTGTTGGACACCAGCGCGGTGGGTATGCCGTTGGCGTCCACGCCCAGGATGGAGTCCGAGGTACCCGAGCCGGGACCCCAGAACACGCCGTTACGGGTACGTCCGGCCATGCCGTTGTTGACCACGCCGCCGGTGCGGAGGTTCTGGAGGGTCTCACCCCAGGACTTGAGGGTGGACACGCCGGGGATGGTTACCGGACCGATCTTGTCCGGGAGCTTGGCCAGAAGTCCACCCACCATATGGATCGGAGCCTTGAGGACATCCACCACGCCGTTGAACGCGTTCCGCATGGCGTCCCCGACCTTGGCCGCGATGGTGCCGAGGGACTCGATGCCTTTACCGATGTTGTCCAGGATGGGCTTGATGAAGTTCCAGACCGCGGAGATGGCGTTCTTAATGGCGTCCCAGGCCGGGACCATGACGTTCTGCCAGAGCCACATGGCCTTATCCCCGACCCACCCGAGGGCCGCCAGGAGCCCGTCAAGGGCCGGTTTCAGGATGTTGTTCCAGGCGAACGATGCCGCCACCTTGATACCGTTCCAAGCGGCCTGAATCACGTTGCGGAACGTCTCGGAGTTCTTGTACGCCAGCACGATGGCGGCCACCAGGGCCACGATGATGGCGATGACCAGGCCGATGGGGTTGGCGCTCATGGCCGCGTTGAGAGCCCACTGGGCCACGGTCATGGCTCCGGTGATGGCGGTCCCGGCGACCATGGCCACCTTTTGCGCGACGAACGCGGCCGTGGAGAGGCCGACCGATGCCACGGTCCGCGCCGAGCTGGCCACCCAGGCCCCGGCGGTGATCCCGGCCTGGAGGACCGCGGACGCGCCGGCGGCGATGAACGAACCGACCGCGGCCAGTTTCATGGCGGCCCAACCGGCCGCCGACTTGACGCCCGAGGCCACCCAGGCCGCCGACGTACGGACACCCTGGGCCACGGCGCTGGCCGCGGTGGCCAGGAACGCGCCCATGGCACCGAGACGGAGAGCGATCCAGGCACCGGCCGACCGAGCGCCGGAGGCGATCCACGCGGCCGACGCGCGGGCACCCTGGGCCACGGCCTGGGCACCCATGAGAATCCAGCCGCCCACGGTTTTCCAGGCCGAGGCCACCGCGATGACGGCCGACTTGGCCGCCTCCACGCGGAGCATGACCCACGCCGCGGCGTTCTGGGCACCGGCCACCACGGCCTTGCCGCCCATGATCGTCCACTGGACGCCGAGGGTGATGAGGTACGGGGTGAGGATGGTGGCCACGACAATGCCGAGCACGGCCATGGCGGTCCGGTGGTCGTTCATCCAGCCGGTGACGCCGGTGACCGCGGTCCCGACGCCGGAGATGGCCGTCTCGAGCGCGGGGAATATCCGGTCCGCCAGCGGAGCGACGGCGTCGAACACCGGCGTGAGGACTGCGGTGAGCGACGTGAGAGCGTTGGTGCCGTTGGTCTTGATCCAGGACAGGCCCGCAATGAACACCTGGAAGAACCGCGTTGCGAGCGGCTCCAGCGCGATGATGACGTTGTTCTTGAACAGGCCCCAGACCTTGGCGAACGTGACCGTGGCACCCTCGGCGTCCATGATGGAGTCACCGGCGATCTTGGTAGTCCCGTTGAGCTGCTCCATGTTGAGCTGGCCGGACTTGACCGCGTTGACGAACTGGACCGCGCCCTTGGTGCCGAAGATCTTACCGGCGACGTTCACCGCGCCGGCGGAGTCGCCGGCCTTGATGAACCCCTGGATCTCGGTGGTTACGTCCTTGAACGCCTCCTTGGGAGACTGTCCGGCCTTGGCGATGGAGACCAGGCCCTTACCGAACGTCTGGAGTACCGAACTCGCGTCCACACCGGCCTTGTCCAGGTTGCCCACCAGGGACACCGAATCGGACAGGGAGAACCCGAACTCCTGGAGGCTCGGCGCGGCGCGGATCACCGATCCGGCCAGCTCATTCATGCCCACGCCGGTGGAGCGGGCCACCCGGAACATATCGTCCAGGACGCCACTCATGTCCTTACCCTGGACGCCGAACGCGGCCATGGACTGGGAGATGGTGCGGATGTCGAGATCCTGGCCGAGCGCGGCTCCGGCCTTGTTGACCTGCTTGGTGAGGGTCTCCAGGCTCTCGCCGGTGAGCCCGGTCCGCTGGTAGAGCTGGGTCATGCGCTCGGAGATGACTCCGATGGACGCAGGGGAGCCCTTGGCCACGTTCTTAACGGACTCGGTGAGGCCCTCCAGAGCCGCGCCGGACGCGCCGGTGGAGAGCTGGATCTTGGACCGGACTAATTCGAATGTCTCGCCAATCTCACCGATGAACTTGACGGCCTCCACGGCCTTGTCCGCCAGCATGGCCAGACCGGCACCGGCGACGGCACCGAGGGAGAACGCTCGGACCCGTCCGGCGGTGGCGTCGGACGCGTCACCCACCTGGGTGATCCCGCTGGCCGCGTTCTTGCTGGCCGTCGCCGTCCCGTTGAGGGTGTCGGCGTGCCGCTTTTGAGCGGTCTCCAGCGCGGAGGTGGCGGCCTTGGTCTTGTCCGAGGCCGCCGCCTCATCCCGTCGGGCCTTGGCCACTCTCTCCTCCGCGGCCGTGAGTCGGCCCACGTCGGTGATCCCCCGAGATCGGAGGCTCTGGAGCTGGGCCTCCGCGGTGCGGACCTTGCCCGCCGCGTCCTCCTCCTTGCGACGGGCCGCCGCGATACCGGCGGAGGCCTTATCCACGGCCGCCTTGGACGCGGACAGGCCGTTCACGATTCCGGCACCGGCGGCCTTACCCGCGGCCTCTCCGGCCTTGGCCATCGGTACACCGAGCTGGGTGGCCGTGTTGTTGCCGATGTCCTTGACAACCGGGATCACCTG
>OFRE01000494.1_pt1 | contig 10517 bp, 15 predicted proteins | sample 1543061 | NCBI WGS metagenome assembly OFRE01 (sample SAMN07774218, study PRJEB24372) | wastewater metagenome | isolation source: Exp Tend NO 50WW | collected 2016-02
AAGATGACGGTGATGGCGGAAAGGGGCGGGGGTACGCTGGGGGTAGTCGAGATGGTGGAACGATCCAAGACCGGGGGGCCGGAAGTTCGAGCTCCCGGGGGGTGGGGGGCCGCATCAGGAGGCCCGATCGGAGGCTAGGGGTGCCAGAGTCCGAGCTAACACACCCGCTTGCTCCCCCCTACCTGGCCGACAGCTACGGCTGGCGGGGTCGGATTCGCCTCTGCGCATTGGCACAGGCAGCCCGTCTTACGATGTCGTCGTGGGCCACCTCCACCAAGATGACGCGCGCCGACCTCGAGGCCTTGGTAGCGACGTTGCCGCGCCGTTACCCTGGTCGGTCGGCGATGGCGCGCTGGCTGAGTGTGGCGCCGCCGTCGCGTTGGGCGTTTCCTCGGCTCGACGGTGTCGATGAGCCGTGCAGTTGGTTCACGTCGGTACGACGCGCTTGCCGGCGACTCGGATGGTCGCCCCGCCAGCGCTGGCCGACTGTGCCAGCAGCTCGGCGAGCTGACGTGAGCTGACGGGCGTTGCACCGCGGCGGGTGCAGCTCGGGTGCAGCTCGAGGGCGCGCGTGAGGGGAGAAGGGATGCGTGCGCAATTTTCTCGGATTTGTTGGAGACAGGCGGGTGTGTTAGCCGTATATAGGGTGCGTGCCGATGGTGGCACACGAAAGGACAACAGATGACAACGTTCGACAAGATGAAGGACCCCGCGGCGCTCGCCGCGAAGGATCCGAGCCGGTACGGAATCCATGGCGTTGCCGTGGTTGAGCACGATGGCGGCACCTTCCTCGCCGCGACCGACGGGAAAGCCTTGACGCTCGTGCGCTGCCACACCGACGCTCACGGCGACGACGCCCGCGGGATCTACCCGTGCCAGGCGTTCGCCGCAGCGCGCAAGGCGGCGCGACGGAAGCCGTACGCCACCGTCACGTTGAACGGTTCGGCCTACGTCGACGGCGACGGTGCGCACACCGAGTTCACCAAGGTGGACGCCACGTTCCCCGAGTTGCGCGGCATCGTGCTGACCGGCGAGCCGGAGCACGTGCTCAGGCTCGACGCGGCCTACCTCGCGCGCATACAGAAGGCGCTCGGCGCCGATGGCGTCGAGATCCGCGACCACGGCGATGGCCAGCCCCTGACAATCGTGCCGATCTACTTGGCCGGCGGCACGGCTGACGGCTCGCTGGGCGTACTCATGCCGATCGGTGGTGGCGCATGAGCGCCGCCCTCATCGAGCGCCGCACGTGGCGACGCGTGCGCGTGTCGCTGGTGCGCGAGCGCGCCGACCAACCCTACGCGGTGCACGACGGTCGCGATGTCGCGGCGCTCGTGCGTGCGTTCCTGCGTGACGATCCGCGCGAGCACTTCGCGGTGGTCTACCTCGACGTGCGGCACCGGCCGATCGCGGTGCACGACGCGGCCATCGGCACCAACGAGGGGTGCCCGATCGATCCGCGCGCCGTGTTCGGCCCGGCGTTGCAGTTGTCGGCTTCCGCCATCGTGGTGGCGCACAACCACCCGAGCGGCGACCCGACGCCGAGCGCCGAGGACCGAGCCGTGACCGAGCGGCTCAAGAAGGCGGGCGAGCTGCTCGGCGTCCGTTTGCTCGACCACCTGGTCATCGGCGACGGTCGGTTCTTCTCGTTCGCTGACGAGTCCGTGCACGCGTTCGCGCAAGGGGGTGCGTCGTGATGGACTCCGAACCCCAGACGGAGTTCTGGCGATGAGTCTACGCGACTAGGACGCCTGCGGGCGCCGGATCCGCTGCGGCGGATCGGGCGCCGGCAAGGTGCCGGACAAAAGGACAACGACCATGACACAAAACATCACCACGGCGTGCACCAGCGCAAGGGCAGTAGCGGAGGCGAGGGAGCGGGCGATCGATCGTATCCGCGAGGCCATGCGGCCGGCTGCAGCAGCCATCGCGGCGTCCCGCAACCCTAAGGGTGAGTATCGTCTAGACGAGACACTGGAGGTAGCGGTCGGCGCCGCGCAGCCCGTCAGCCTGACGTGGCACACCTACGGTATCGGCCGGCGATCCGACGCCTACGACACCTACAACTCGGATGTATGGGTGCACCATGCAGACGACGCGACGCCCGAGGCTCTGGCCGAGGTGTACCGCCTGGCGGTAATCCGATCGGCCGAGATCATGCGCACCTACACCGCTCAGCTCGCCGCCACCGTGGCGACCGATGCGTCTCTCGTGGCTGCCTTTGACGCGGTGGCCGACATCGGCGCTGACGACGAAGGGGGCGCCGAAGCATGAAGTCACCAATAGGCGCCGGCAAGGTGCCGGACAAAGGACAAAGGACAAGCGACCATGAACAACACGAAACACCTGGTCCCGGAGGTGGCATCATGACCCGCGCCCAAATCCAGCGCGCGCGGCGGCGGGCGCATCACTACGACACGCCCGCGCAGATCCTGCACGAGCTGCACAGAATCGGCACCCGCTACTTCTGGCCGGCTCTGAGCCGGCGCATGCGGCCGACGTGGCCGCACGACACCGACCGCACGCACGAGGCACGCGACGCATGGACGGCACACAACGCACTAGCGCGCCGCCAGCTACTTCAGGACGGCTGTGCGTCGGCCGCCCTGTGGGACCTTGGCCGCGCCATCCTGATGCGCGCGTGCGAGATAGCGCGGGAAGCGAGGCGGCCATGACCACACCACACTGGACCGACGCACTGGTTCGCCTCAATGCTTGCGCCGACGCCGTCGCGTGGGCCAGGTCATACCCAACGCTGGCCGAAGCTTGGGCAGCGTGCGATCGCGGCGACTGGATGTTGTGGCTGGCTGGCCAGGACGCGGGCGAGCCTTGGAGTGACGCGCGCAAGCCGCTGGTGCTCGCCGCGTGCGCATGCGCGCGTCTCGCTATGCCGTACACCACCGACTCGCGTGTCCCGACGTGTATCGAGACCACGGAGCTATGGTGTGGCGACGAGGCGACTATGGTCGGTGTGCAGCAAGTGCGAGCCGCCACCGCCGCCGCCGCCTCCGCCGCCTCCGCCGCCTCCGCCTCCTCATCCTCCGCCGCCTACTCCGCTTCCTACGCCGCCTCCGCCTCCGCCTCCACCGCCGCTAGACGACACATCCTGAGTCAGTGCGCCGACATCGCGCGCAAGATGCTGCCGTGTCCGGTGCTGAAATGAGGTACCGCTCCTACCGTACCTGGCTAATCATGCTGACTCTGGCCGCTGGCATCGCCGCAATTGCGGGGCGTCTATGACATGGCGCATCTGCTGCCGATCGTGCGGACACGTAGAGGTTACGACGGCTTCTCTGAAGCCGTCGATCTACTGCGACGAGTGTGGCTCTTTTGCTTACGGGGTGACGGTGGAGGAGCTGGAGGAAGACCCTGGGGAGGGAGACTCGCCATGTGGGCCTCAAGGCGTGCGATTAGCTGATCCTCCGTCACCATCTTCGGTCGGCTCTTCCCCAACTCCCAATACGACACCGACTGACCAGACACGCCGAACACTGCCGCAGCCTCGACCTGAGTGATTCGGTTGGCCTTGCGGAATGCTGCGAGGGCGGCGAACGGAGGGAAGGTGACGTTCATGTGGCTTTGGTGAGATCAGGGACGTAGCGCCAGCCCTTCGGCTTGAACTTCAGGATGCCGGTCCGCCGGCCATGCTGGCCGACACCCCACCATGCCCACTCGTGCCACGCGCACATGACGGCGCTGCCGCTGTGCAGCAGCAACTCGACGATGGTGCCGTCATGCGGTGCCGCATCCATGTTGCTGTTCCACCGGGCAGGGCTCGGCCTCGCCCACGGGCTGTCTTTCCTGCTCATGGTCAGAACTCCGTCATGGCAAGGGCCTGCTGCCGGTTGGCCTCGTGGTCATCGAGGTAGTGGAGGGCAGAGTCCGAGCACTGCCACCCGCCGAACGCCATGAGGGCCGCGAACCCGGCTGCGGCCACCTCGGACGCGCCGCGGTGACGCAGACCGTGTGGCCGGACGGGAGACTTGATGCCAGCTTGCTTGGCACGGCGCCGAAGCATACGGCGCAACGACTCGCCGACTGGAAAAAGTCGGAGCGGCGCCAGTTTTTGCGGGTCGCCGCGGTCGTTTCCGTTCTCGTCGGTCACGATCTTGCCCCTGGCATGGTCAGAGACCCACCGGACGAGAGACTCGGCCGTCTTGGTTCCGATCGTGACGCGCTCCAGTTCCTGCTTGGCCTTGCGACGCACCAGGAGGGCCGGTGGATCGCTGTTGAGGTCGATCTGCCCCATCGTGAGGCTGGCGACCTCAGCCCGTCTCAGGCCCGCTGAGGCCATCAGGCGCACGGCCGCGAGGTCTCGCTTGGCGAGAGGGTCGGTGGCGGCCTCGAGGCACTGGATCAGCTTGACCAGGTCGTTCTTGCTGGGGCCGCGCCGATCCTCCCGCGATTCCCGCGAGATGCGGGGCGCGAGCGGCACCCACCCGACGGCGCCGAGGCTTTCGGCCAGGCGGAACAGACTCATCGGAACCGAGACGAGTGCCCGAACCGACTTCGGCGCCAGGCCCTCGGCCCGCATCGCGTCCGCCCACTCGGCCAGCAGCGCCGATGCTTTGGGCGCGCCGCACGAGAACAGGAACGCCATGGTGCGCTCGACCCCGTACTCGCCCTCCATCTCGTTGCCGGCCTTGAGGTACTGGCCGAGCCGGTCCAGAGCCCACTCATACTGCCGGCGCGTGTTGTCGCTAAGCCGCGTCGCCCATGTCCTGATGACGTGATGCCACTCGGATTGCTTGATAACCTGGTCCATATGCCGCATGCTAGCGCGAGAAAGTTGCGAGATCAACCTTGACGCGAGAAACTTGCGGCGCTACTCCTCAGGCTATGGCAAACGAAGCGTTCGACATCATCGTCTCGTCTCTCAAGCGTAACCCCCAGGCCACGTTCGCGTCGATCCGCGACAAGGCAGCGGCCAAGGGTCACACCATCTACCCCGTCAGCTACGGCCGCGCCAAGGCGCTGCTCGGCCTGGTCAAGAGCAAGCCGCGCAAGGATGCAAAGACCGCAACCGAAGCGGTGGCACCACACGAACGCGCCGAACGTGACATCCAAAAGGCCGTGCGGGCCAAGTTCACGCCCATCCCCATCGGGCAGCGGCTCAATGCGCTCGGTCAGATGAAGGCGATCGCGAACGAACTCAACGCCCTGCGCCGTTTCAAGGCCAAGGTGACGGCTCTTCTCACGACATGCGACTAGACGACGACATCCTCATCCTGACGTGTGCTTACTGCGGGGTCACGGACCTCGTGCTGAAAGGATCTGACCATGGCTGGAGAAACTACGGTTCCGGGCACGACCAGTGTCCAACCTGTGCAGGACCGCCGACACTTTCTTGGGGCGTCCGATGTAGCGGCAGTCCTCGGACTCAGCCCGTATCGAAGCCCGCGCGAAGTGTGGTCCGAGAAGGTGGCTGGGGAGGTAGGACCGGCGCTCGACAACGATGACGTGGCGCGCGGCATCGCGATGGAGCCGGTCATCGACACGATGGTTCGGCGCCGCGGCATTGTGCTGGAGCCTGGCGGAGAGTTTGCCGTGCAGGGCTCGTGCATCGTGGTGCATCCCGATCGACTCGCGCCAGATGGCGTGTGGGAGCTGAAGGCGCCGCGTCGCTGGGGACGGCAGTGGGGTGAGGAAGGTACCGATGATGTTCCCGAGCTATACCTCGTCCAGATTTTGGTCCAGATGTTGGCTGTGCGCGCGGCCGGGCGGTCCGTCGAACACAGCCACATCGCTGCCATGTGCGGCGACCTCCGCACCTACCCGATCCCTTTCAACCTCGACACGGCGCGCGGCATCGTCGACTACTGCGACAAGTGGTGGGACAAGCACGTCATTCACGGAGCCGAGCCGCCGGCCCACTCGATGGTCGAGTTGCAGCAGATCGCCGCACGCAAGCCCATGATGATGGTGCCGTCTTACCTGGCCGAGCGGGTTAGGCGCATCAAGATGGCGCGCAAGATCAAGGCAGCGGTCGAGCAGATCGAGGAGGACGACAAACGCTTCGTCCTGGCCGAACTGTCGAAAGACGGCGCACTGCCCGAGGCTATCGAGTGCGGCGGCGAGAAGGTCGCGGACATCCGACGCGGTGGACGCAAGCAGCTCGACCAGGCGTCTCTGCGCGCCGCCGACCCCGTGCTGTTCGAGGCCCACTGCAAGCGCATCGAGTGGAACGAACTCAGACCAACCAAGACCCTACCCCTTATGCCGATTCAAGATGTCGTGCAGATCGAACAAGACCAATGAACACCGACCTCATCCCGTTGCCCGACATCGAGAAGATGGCGCAGCACTTCGTCACGTCCAAGCTGTTCGGAGTCAAGACTGCGGCCGAGGCCGTGTCGCTGATGTTGCTCAGCCAGGCCGAGGGCATGCATCCAGCCCGCGCCGTCCAGCTCTACCACATCATCCAGGGTCGCCCCGCCATGAAGGCCGAGGCCATGCTGGCGCGGTTCCAGGCAGCCGGCGGGACGGTGGCGTGGCAGCCATCGAGCGACACCGAGGCCACCGGAACGTTCTCGCACCCGCAGGGTGGCTCGCTCAAGGTCTCGTGGTCGCTGGAGCGCGCCAAGAAGGTAGGACTCACGGCCAAGGACAACTGGCAGAAGTACCCCGCGGCGATGCTGCGAGCCCGCGTCATCAGCGAAGCGATTCGAGCCGTCTACCCCGGCTGCATCCTCGGGATCTACTCGCCGGAGGAGACCGAGGAGATGGTTTCGGTCCCGGTCGTCGAGATTACTGGCAAGGGCGTCGATGCGCTCGGCCAGAAGGTCAAGGCGCTGGCGTCGACGCAGGAAGTCACGGTCAACGTGACCCCCATCTCGGTAGACCGCGCCAAGGAGCTGGTCAACGCGATGAAGGCGGCTGGTATCCACGGCAGCAAGGACACGATGCGGTTCGTCACGGACAACCTGGAAGGCAGGGTGGTGGCGAAGCTTACCGAGTTGACCGAGATTGAGGTCAGCGAGCTTCTCTTGAAGCTGTCGCAGCAGGCCCAGGGCGAGCAGGTCGACATCCCGTTCTAGCGTGGTGGATCATGCGGGTCACGCGGCGTTCTCCGCCACCGCGCCCAATAGTCCTTGGTGAGAGTGAGTCCCGACGGCGTCGACTGCACGATGCCCACCATGTCGTCGTCGGGCCGCGTCACCGACATCTTCTTGCCGCGCCGCTTCTTGCCAACCGTCTCCACCAGGCCTGACTCGACCACGTAGAGATCGAGCAAGCGCTTTGCCTCATCAGGTGTGATTCCACACTGCGTAGCCAGCGAGTCGAGCGCGATGCCGTCGAAACGCCTGCCGTCGTAGAGACGGCGGCCGGTGTCGAAGTCATGGCCGGATAGAGTCATTGCGGAGCCTCATGCCGTCGAAGCATCAGGTCGCGACCTCCCACCGCCGTTTTGCCGTGCGATCAGTCCTCAGTGCTGCACGTGGACGCGATGCACACGACCATCCGCCGCGCGCCGGCATCGCCGCAACTTGACGGAAACCAGCCGCTCTCAGGCTCGCTCCACTCTCCTCATCGAGAGTCACCGTCGTAACGCGGCGAAAACCAAGGGCCATCGCAGCACGGCGCGCGCGGGCATATAGCCAACTAGGCGTGTTCCGTGGAGCGTCAGGCGCAACGCAGAGGCGCACGATCTCCACGAGCAGGCGATCGGTCGCGAGCGCGCGACACGGGTTTGCCAAGATCGCGACACCGACCAACCGGCCATCCATCGCGCAGCCGATCGCCGCACGGTGCGCTGCAACCCTTCCACAATGCCGGTGATAGAGCGCGATGAAGGCGTTGGCCTCGTCGCGTGTCAGTGGGACGAGTGTACGTCGTGCAGTCAATTCCACGCCTGGCCAATCCTCAGTCACACGCTATCGCAGCGTTGGCACGCATCCTGACATCCTCCAGGTGAGTCAGGGCAAGCGCGAGGTTTCGACCTTCTGGACACGTGTCGCGCAGCACCTTGGCGAGCGCTAGCGTTTGTTCCGTGACGGTCTCGTGTAACTTCAGAGACTCGGGCGTGGGTTTGTGGTAGCGGAAACGGTTATCGAGTTCTACGTCGGTTGGTTTCACTTTTTTGTTCTCATCATCGCCTCCACACCGTGCACACTCATTGTGCTCGGTTAGTCCTTGGTAATACCACTCCTCGGATGCCTCATAGTCCTCGTCGTCCATGTTACTCCATGAAGTTGATGCAGTCTTGGGTTTCGCACTGCATTGAGATGTGGTTGTTGGATCCGGCGTGCGACCACCGCACCGTTTTGCCGCAGACGGGGCAGGGACTGGTTCCGGTCGCGCTCTTGCCGCGATGATCGGTCTTGATCTTGGCAACGAGCGGCAGCGTCTTGACGATCCGTCTCTTGGCCTGCGCGACCCACTCGGCGGTCTCCGCATCCTGCTTGGCCAATTCCTCAGCCGTGAACAAGTCGCGCTGCTCACACGTCACCTTGCCTTCGTACGGGTGGCTGTTGCACGGCATTCGGTAGAAGCCGCCTGGCGCCGACCCTACGCCAGCGCGTGGGTCGAGTCCGAGGCGGCACCCACCGCTAGTGTGGTGGCGGCACCAGATGGTTCGCGGTTCACTCACGCCAACCTCGCTTTCGCCGCCTCGCGGCCCTCGTGGATCAGGCGCGCGATCCTGGCTTTGCGCTCCAGGTCGGCGATTGCCTTCTCGTTTTGGGCGCGCCGCTCATCGTGATAGTGAGCAACCGGTTTCACCACATCGACTTGCGGCCGATGTGACCGCTGCACCAGCATCTCGATCAAGTTCGCGACGCGGGAGTCAGCCGGCAGGTCGAACTTCCCCTGAGGCGGCGCCACCAGCTTGCGGCCCGCGTCCTCGTCGCGGCACGAGACGAATCCAAGCTTGCGCCGAACGAACGCGGCCACGAACTTGACCGCATCGGTAGCCACGCGGAAAGCTCTGGCCACGACAGCACAGAACCAGGTCCAGGCAGCCTCCGATGCCTCGATGCAGCCAGCGGCGCAGGCCATCTCGTAGACCTCACGGATGCCTTCAGGGGTGCAAAGCTGCTCCTTGTCTCGGATCTGGAAGGGAGGCTTTCTCCCATTGACCATGGTGTCTGTCTGCCTCTTGAGAGGCTCTGTACCAGAACCAGTGGTCAATGGGATCCCGGCCTTCCTGGCCAGGAGGGTGCGGTCAACGATGCGGTAGGTGGAACCACCTCCGTTGCCACGCTTTAGCTTCTCTGGGACGATGGCGCCGACATAGGTCAGATGATGCAGCGCGTTCCACAGGGCCAGGAGTCCGACGCCGAGCTTCCTAGCCAGGTCGCGCTGCTTGAAGTCGGCAACGTCGGACCCTAACTCGATCAACCACATCGCAACCGTTGGGTAGCATGCTGCTGGGCGAATGGCGATTGACGGCGCCTGAGGCGGGACGGAGCGCGAGGCTCCACGTTCAGCGTTTCTCATGTCCGACATGGTGCCCACTTGCTCAAAAAAGTCAAGTGTGCTACCTTCCCGGCGCGAGACTCAGCATCTCTCATCTCGGCCGGCCGTCGTCTGCAAGGATTACGGTCGGCCGTGTTTTTTCTAGTCCGGGATCTTGGGGAAGAGCGCCTGCATCGCGTCGATCGCCCGCTTGTGCGCGCGGGCACACTCCTCGATCGAGCCGTAGGACGTGCAGGGCGTCTCGATGTGGTGAGTGCCAGCCGTACTGCGGTAGTCGAGCTTGTAGCTGGTCGGCGGACCCATCGCGTCGTCGAGCGTCAGGATGGTCAGCGGGACGTCGTCGAGACTCGACGCGCGCAGCAGGTCGACCATCGAGCCGATGCCGAGCGCACCGTCGCTGAACGCCACCACCACATCGGCACCATGCGGCGTGATCGACACGACCTCACGCGCAGGGGCGGGCACGAACGTAAGGAACAGGGCAAGGAAGGAAGCAAGCATGTCACTACTCCTGACGCTGGGTTGGATTGCCCGGCCTTCGTAGCGTCGCCGAAGGCAGGGCCGCCATCACTGCAACACGTTCTCGACCGGCACGCCGGCCTTCATGGCCTGCTCGACCATGTTGGCCGTGCCGTTGCCTCCAGGGAAAGCTAGCACGAGGTCGACGCGGCAGATCCGCAGCATCGCGTCGTTGCGGATTGGGCCTGCCGAAGCTCCATAAAACGACCAGTGCGCCACGCCCAGCATTAGGTCGACGCCGTTCTGTTTGGCCCAGACGGTCGCGTAGGTGTCGACGCCACTCGCCATCCCGGTAACGATCGCACTCAGCTTGCCGGCCTCTCGACGCTCGTCGAGCACGCGCCGCACCGGCTCGAGGACCTGCGCGCGGTCGTCGACCTGGTGAACCCGGGATTGCTCGGCTCCCCGTCGGTGTTCAAGGCGCGGTTCGCCGAACCCGTCGAGCGCGACCGTGACCCGGTGGCGGCAGCGCGCCTGCGCGGGTTGACCCGGCCGTTCATCCTGCGGCGGGCCAAGACCGACCCCGACATCGCCGCGCGCTTCAGCGCCGAGCAGATCGCGGAGCGCGCCGCCAACAAGGCGGC
>OFRE01000496.1_pt1 | contig 10487 bp, 17 predicted proteins | sample 1543061 | NCBI WGS metagenome assembly OFRE01 (sample SAMN07774218, study PRJEB24372) | wastewater metagenome | isolation source: Exp Tend NO 50WW | collected 2016-02
TCAAATAAAAGATATGAAGCACAAAGAATTGCACGGCGAGAAAGTACGCAAGGTTGATGCGATGTACGCCCACGAGGTCTATGACTACCTCGAATCAAAAGAGGTCGATTGCATCCGGGAGGAGATAAGAAAGACCGTTAAGGCTCACGGGCATCTATCGGCCGCCCAGCTTGCAAGGTTGGTCGAATGCCCACGTAAGTGGTCATTGCTCGACATCGCCGCGACGGTCAAGGACGTAATGCGGATCAAAGGCTACTACGTTCATTACGACCAGGACGCGACGATAAACAGATTAGAGCGGTCACAGTACGTGCCGCTAGAACAAGAGCAATACGGCAGGCGATGCGTGTATGCAGGGAGGAGGATATGAAGATGTTTGGCGTTGCAGCATTACTGTTTTTGGTTCTGAGTGTGTTGGCTGGAATCGACGAGGGTTTTAGAAGTACACAATCCCTTGCCTATCTCACTATCTTTTGGGTTCTGTTTTCGACTTGGCACATCATCGAGGCAATCGAGAAGAAGGAGGGCAAATGAAAAATCTCACGGTGCAAAGAATCCATTGGTGCAGATGTGAATACTGCAAACCGTCATTAAGACGGCAACTTAAAAACGCGGGACTAGCGTTGATCGCAATCACCGGAATATGGGCGGCTGTAAAGGCTTACAAAGAGAATAGGAATGAACGCAACCAAAGCCGATAGAGGAAGTACAGCAGGCGAACGCTAAGGGAGCGATCCTTGAGCGGGCGTTGCTTCACGCGATAGCCAACGAGGGCAACGTGCGGGAGTTCGCAAAGGAAGCAGTAGGGAGGAGAGCGTGAGCGAAGAACGAAAAACAGCGATTGACGTTGAAGAGGAACCGATGGTCGAAGTGACCTTTACTTGCCCATATTGCGAGGAACGAATGATTGACCTAGTTTATACCCGACATCTTACTGCGAACGATCTCGTGGAGTGCGATTACTGCTTCCGACTGGCTTACGTGGGGGAAGTATGAACGCTGACATCACCCGCGTAAACAACGCGATAGCCAAGCATATAGAGACGTTCGTATGCACTCTTGAAGAGTGGTAAAAACATTTGGTAACTATTTGTAAATGAAAGGGTTTAGCGGTACAATAAAAACGGACGCGAACAGTGTTATCAGCACCGATCACGCCCTAACCTTATCAACCTTCGTGGAGGTCAATATGGCTAAGAACAGCCTACCAAAATCTTTTTCCATCGACAATTTAGAGTTCGCTGCTGTGTCATCGCGTATGCGTGACCTGTCGGGTTGCCGATTTGGGCGGTTAACGGTTCTGGGATTCAAAGGCAGAGATGGTCGCCAGTGGTGGTGGTGGTGCTTGTGTGACTGTGGAAATGTGTGCGAGGTCACGGGAGACCCGATGCGTAGAGGTAGAACCAAAAGCTGCGGATGCTATGCGCGGGAGCGTGGAAAGGTCCAATTAACAACACACGGTCGTTATGGCACGCCCGAATATCGTTCATGGCAATCAATGCTGACCCGATGCTTGAATACACGCCAGAAGACTTTCCAGCGGTACGGAGCGCGCGGTATTAAGGTGTGCGATCGATGGCTTAAATTTGAAAACTTCTTTGCCGACATGGGTGAGCGACCGTCTTTAGACCACTCACTCAACCGAATCGATAATAACGGCAATTACGAACCAAACAACTGTGAATGGGCAACAAGGGAGGTGCAGGCAAATAATAAGCGCACAAATCCACTAATTACGATCAACGGAGTTACTAAGACCATCCCTGAATGGTGCGGGGGACGTGGCCCGAAATATGCCCGAGTTCGGTCTCGTATATTTAGGTTGGGGTGGACTCCAGAGGAAGCCTTAGAACTAGTGCCGAGAATGAAGCAATCATGGTTATCTACTCAAGGGTAATAGTGGCACCGGCCTCACCCGACAGGATACTCCGCGATCTTCGGCAGAAGGGACGCGTGAACTATGTCGTCGTATCGCGGTCCCAGAGTCTTTACAGGTCGCTCCCAAAAGAGCAGCCGACACTTTTCTAATGAGAGTTTTAGTAGCTTGTGAATTTTCGGGAATAGTCCGCGATGCGTTTGCGGAGCGTGGCCACGATGCGTGGAGCTGTGATCTGCTGCCTACCGAGCGGCCCGGCAATCATATTCAGGGCGATGTGTTGAGAATCCTGGATCAGGGATGGGATTTGATGATAGCCCACCCGCCATGTACATACCTGACGGTTACGGGTAATTCGTGGTTCAACGTGAATAGGTATGGTGAAAAGGCATTAAAGCGAATCTTTGACCGTCATAACGCTTTAGGATTTGTTTTGAAGTGCTATTACGCACCGATAGAAAAGATTTGTATAGAGAATCCTGTTGGATATCTCTCATCCGCTTTTAGAAAGCCCGACCAGATCATTCAGCCCTATTACTTCGGCGACAGCTATCAGAAAACAACGTGCCTCTGGTTAAAGAATCTACCGAAACTACAACACGAACCGACAACGCCATTATTTGAAGGCTCGTGGGTGGATCGTGGGGAAATGGTTACGTTCGCATCGGGTAAAACAATGTCGAAATGGTACGCAGAATCAAGGGGCGACTGGGCTACACGAAGCGTTACCTTTCCAGGTATCGCAAAGGCAATGGCTGAACAGTGGGGATAAATGACACACAGAAAGAAGGGCAATAAGTACAAGAACATTAAGACTGTGGTTGACGGCATAACTTTCGATTCAAAGAAAGAGGCCGCACGGTATCAGGAACTAAAGCTGATGGAGCGGGCAAAGGAAATATACAAACTTGAGCTTCAGCCAAAATTCCCAATATGTATCGAGGGTAAGAAAGTGTTTGAGTATCGTGCCGACTTCCGGTATTGGGACGGCCCGGCAGGTAATTGCATCGTGGAGGACGTCAAGGGTGTCAAAACGGACGTTTACAAACTCAAGAAGAAATGTGTCGAAGCGGCCTACGGAATCGAAATCACAGAAGTCTGACGACCCGGAGCAACGCCGATTGATGAGCGAATGGCTTAACAAGATGGACAGGGACATAGACCGTACACCGCTATGGTGCTACGAGCGATTTAAGAGGGTGTTTGGCAGATGAAATGCAAGACGTGTGACAGAGAGCGGGCTATTCGGTGGTGGTAGTAAAGGGCTTATGCGGATGCAGTTTTTTCGTGATTTTTCGGGTGAAAAATTGTCGAAAAACCCAACAAAAAATCATCACTTTTGGGGTATCTAAAAACGAATTGTCGTTAGAAAATTGAAGTATGGCAAAAGGAAGAATTATCAATACTCACTTCTGGGACGATAGCTACATTATCGAACTTGACCCAATCGAAAAACTACTTTTCCTATATCTCCTGACCAATCCGTGCACGGACATAGCGGGGGCGTATGAGATCAGTTTGAGGCGTATGGCTCTTGACACGGGGATCGAGCGGGATATGGTCGAAAAGATACTAAAACGGTTCGCCAAAGCCGGGAAGATCATCTACAAGGACGGATGGATTTTGGTTGTGAACTGGGTAAAAAACCAAAGTTCCAATCCTTCGGTGGCTGCGGGGGTCGCTAGGTCTGTAAGTAATTGTCCCGATTGGATTAAGGACAGGCTGTCCCCAGCCTCCCCCCAGTCTGTTCTACCTAACTTAACTAAACCTAACTTAACTTTACCTAACGGCAATTCTTCCTCCCTACCGAAAAAGATCGAAGAAGAAATCAATGGTTGGCTCGACGCGACCGCCCCGCTCACGGGGGCGAAGGATCGGCGGACGATGGCAACTCCCCGCAAATGGCGGGATGCGGTCGAGCGGGCTGTCCGAGAGCAGCGATCACTTACCGAATGGCTTGATGCTGTCCAGACGGAGGCTGACCGTACACGAGGAACCCCTCAATTCTTTTCAGCCGAAAATTGTTTGAAGGTCTTACAGGCACAGAAAGCGAAGCGAAAAGGCGGATTTACTCACTGATGGAAACGACTCTGTACGAAAAGAAGATCATCGGGGGATTGTTAAGCGGAGCGGTCAAACCGTCATCAATCGACCTAGACCCTGCAGATATGTCGGACTTCGGGAACGCCCTGAGAGTCTGCAAAGATCTTGAGGTGGTATCGCCCGACCTTCTCGCAATGAAGTTGTCCGAGCGATACCCGGAGGAATCGTTTTACACGGCGGAAGATTTCAGGATATTTGCTCAATCCGCACCTTCGGCTGCGGTGGTATTTGAGGCGGTCGATAAGGTCAAAGGGGCTGCGTTAAAGACGTTCCTGACGCAGAGGCTAGCGGACGTGCTGGCGGACGATTCACAGACGGGTGCTGCGATCCTAGACACGCTCAAAACGACGATTGCGGAGGCCGATAAAAACTACAAAAGCCTTGAAAACAATTTCCTTTTGATGAAGGACATAGTGCCGAAGCTAGAGGCGGTGCTGAGAGATTTTCATGAAGGAGTTAGCTATGCAGTACCCACTGGATTTCCGATATTCGATCATATGCTCTTAGACGGATTTTCAAAGGGCGATCTGCACATCATCGTGGGAATGACCGGGCACGGAAAGAGTGCCCTTGCATTGAACTGTGCGAAGTATCAAGCACTGTCCGGCTACTTTGTCGGTGTCGTTTCGAGGGAAATGTCGGACGTGGAAAACGCAATGAGGATTCAATCATCTCACCAGCAAATCCCACGATGGCAGATGAAGAGGGGGATTTACGATGAGACTTTCGAGGAACTGAAAAAGGGGATGAGTGAGTTAGCTAAGATGCCGATAGCGTTTGATGTAAGAACCAACGACATTGAGAGTCTTGGCGTACAGGTCAAGCGAATGGTGGAACAGTATGAGATGAAGATTTTGTATGTGGATTATTTGCAGCTTGTTGGGGCGAATAAGCGAGGATCGAGAGCGGAAGAGGTGGCTGCCGTTTCAAGGGGATTAAAACTCATAGCGATGGAGAACAACATCCCTGTTGTGGCACTGTCTCAGTTCAATAGGGGGGCGATGCAGGCCGATGTAATGGATTTACTGGGACACTTGAAAGAGTCGTCCGGCATTGAGCAGGACGCATCCACGATCAGCTACATTCAGATCAATAATTCAGAACCGGATTTACGAGTAAAGCCTGCGAAGATACAGGTGTTAAAGAATCGCAACGGCACGACATTCAAACCAATAATGCTCGATTATCATGGTGAAACTTTCACGTTCACGGAGGGAGTGCAACTGTGATCTTTCGGGATTATCTAAGAATGGCTCACGGTCTTGGCGGTCTTGGTGACGACGACACGGAGAGGATCATAAACGGTGAGGATATTGAATCGAGTTTGGCGTGGCACGACCGTGAGCGGACATTAGAGCAGATATTAGAAGCGAAGAGGATGACCAGGAGGAGATTTATGTTAACGCTGGCAGTGCCAAAGCCCTCGTACATTTTGAATCTAGTGATCTGTGCGGAACTGCGAAAGAACTACGATCTGGAAGTGCCGGGATTCGTGAACGGGGTATATCAACTGCCAAAGTCGGACGGAGTGCTAGTGCCTATCGACAAAGAGATAAGCGGGCTAAGGTTCGTAAGAATGAGCGAGATGGTAAAGCCTCGAAAGGTGCTTGCTGGTGTTACGGCAGCGGAATAGAGGTGACCGAGCGGGGTGCTAAAAACTGCTCAAATTGTTTGGTATGAAGATATTGCCACGTTCCGCGAAGCATTCAAGGCGGTTAAGGGAGGTAAGGATTGATGGAGCTGAGTGATTTTAACGTTCGGAGAAAATGCCGACATTGCGAAGGCTCCGGCAGGTCGTCAGACATCGATCATCAAAGTGCGGGGTTGTGGATATGGGGCTATCGGAAAAGGGCAGGCTTAACACTCCGCGAGGTTGCCCGCCGTCTCGGATGCTCGGTTGCATATCTGAGCGATCTTGAACACGGTCGCAGGAATTGGAATGAAGAACGGTTTAACAAGACTCTGGAGGCGATGAAATGAACGACACAGTTAAGGGAGGTAAGGAGTGATGATCTACGCAGAAAGATACGGTGACGAGGGCGAGCCATACATCGCAGAACGTGGAGTGTTTGTAACAATAGACGAGTACATCCCTTACCGTGAGAAGGGTTGGGTATCGCTACCTGAGATTGATGTCAAAGCGGACAGGATCATCAAACTCCGAAACACGCCGGAAAGGGTGCTGAAATATTTAGCCCCAATGATTCGGGTCGGTGAAGAAGCCCGCGAAGAGCTACACAGAAGATTGGAGGCAAAATGAACGACACAGGTAAGGGAGGTAAGGATTGATGGTTCACGAATGTGCGAAATGCGACGAAAGGTGTGATTGCGGACGCGAGTCAAGTGACTGTGATTGGTGCTCTACGTGTGCCCCAAGTGCCGAGGAATCTGGAATACAGGTAGGGGCGTGGAACGCGGAAATTCGATGATAGTAATGCTTGATACAAGTCATAGTTTTGACGAGTGCGAGAAAGAACTCGGCTATCCGGTCGAGCAACTATTTACTCCGCTTACCCGTTTTCGCCCTCAACGGCCAGATGCAAAATTTGCGATTGATAACGGTGCGTTTTCCAAGTTCGATGCAAATGGGTTCAGGGCATTGCTGGAACGTGAAAAGCCACGCAAGGCTCTCTGCCGATGGGTTGCCGCTCCTGATGTTGTCGGGTCAGCTCGCCGGACGCTTGAGGCGTTTCGTGGTTGGCGAGAGGAACTACACAATCACAAAGGGTGGCCGCTTGCCCTAGTCTGCCAAGACGGGCAAGAAGATTTGCCAATACCCTGGGATGATATTGTCGCTGTTTTTATCGGCGGTTCTACGAAGTGGAAGGAGTCGGATCACGCGGTCGCCTGTGTCAAGGCGGCGAAAGTTTTAGGTAAATGGGTTCACGTTGGAAGGGTAAACGATCCCTCAAGATTTGAAATGTTCGAGAAGTTGGGTGCGGATTCGGTGGATGGATCGGGCATCGCTCGATATTCGTGGATGCGGGAGAGGATAGGCAGTCGAAACGGGGATCACACATTATTTCCAAAATCGGAGCTAGTAAATTTATGAACGACACACTAAAGACCATAGACGCTCTGCCTGATGGAGCACGGCTAGTACAGCCACTTAAAAGCCACCCACCGAATCAAGTATGTAGTGGTTGCTGTTCCTGTATCTGTCACGGCGTTTCGTGGAAGCCGTGCAAGTCGTGTTTGCCGCATCACTGGCAGTATGAACTTAGAGAAAGGGGGCAAAAGAATGATTGATCTGGAAAAACGGGCAAAGGCTTGGGATGAGTTCTCGGGCGAAGCTCGCGAGTTTACGATTGGCGATACGTTCAATTCCGCTTATGAGTTAGGGGTTCGTGACGGAGCCGCCTCGGTTCCGCGATGGACCCGGGTAGAGGACGGGTTGCCGGAAAGACGTCCAAACGTCGCATACTCATGCGTCCGGTGTCTCGTGACGCGTAAAGGGTTCGTTTCAATCCTGTGTTTCAATCACGAACACGAAGTGTGGGACGACGAAGAATGCGACGATTACGAATGCGGAATCTACGAAGTCGAAGCGTGGATGCCATTACCACAGCCCTAAATGCAAATGCCTGAACAGCTGTACATCTGGAGGGTGAAAGCCCGCCTTCCCGATCGAAAGGGAACTCTCTGCCGCGTGTTGGTACGCGGCAAACTGAACAGCTGCTTGGTCGAATTCGTCTCCGACGGATACCGGGCCGTGACCAGCCGAAACTACGTGAGGAAAGTTCAAGCACAGATGGAGAAAGAAGATGCCGACTAAAGACACGCCAAAGATTGACGAGAAATGGTTTTCCGCAACTGATGAAGAAATGCGGGAATTGATTCGAGATTGCTTCCCCAAAAAGGCTAAACCCGCCGAGCCGAAGTGCGAGAGATGCGGAGCCTTTGCCGCGATGAACTGTTCAATCGAAGGCTGTCCGAACCGCCCACCTACTACCGAACCGGCAGAGAGTGAGGGGAAGAGAACCTACTCGTGCAAAAGATGTTGGGATTACGGATGGTACGAAGGCGAGAACGGCGAACGTGTCACCTGCGATCACTGCGTATGCCTATCTTGGGCAAGGCGTTCGGGAGAAATGCACCTTGCTCATCACCCGCGTTGTCCGGCTTCACCCACCGCCCCACCCGCTGAGAGCGTGGAAGATGCGAAGGCGTTCAAGCGTGTGGCAATCGAATTACGAATACGGTTTCCAGTGGAGATTCAGTACAACAGCGAATTTGAAGCAATGGTGAAACGTCTGGAGGGGGGCAGTTTATGAGCGAATGGCTTCCTAGTTGGACTTGTCCTTTTTGCGGGAGTAGAGGCTTCTGGGCGTTTTGGCGTTGGATGATTTTGGATACGAGGAAATTACACAAATGCAAGAGATAAAACAAATGGGAGATTATTGTCCTGAATGCACCGCGCTAGCCGCTCAAGGCGTTTGGGAGGACGGAACGCATCACTATCGTCACAACGGGAAGCACGAACTGACGATAGAGTGCCGTCCGTTGCCCCATTCACCCGCCGCCCCGCCCGAAGATGCGAACGAATGCCCGCAAAGCACTAGATAACAAGGCCGAGTGAAGGCGTTACAACATAAGTTATAATCAAAGTATGGCGGATAAGCTGACAACCAAGCAGCAACTCTTTGTCGAGTACTACTTACAGAACCCGAACGGGGTCGAGGCGGCAAAGAAGGCGGGCTATAAAGGCAACAATAAACAGCTATCTGTGGTCGCTGCTGAGAACTTAGCCAAACCTAGTATTGCCAACCACGTTAAACAGCGAATAACAGACGAAGTAATGACCTCAAACGAGGTACTGCAACGGCTATCAAAGCAGGCCAGGGCAAGCGTGCTAGACCTACTTGACGATAAGGGCGATTTCGATATTAAGGATGTGAGGAAGCGCGGCGTTGCCGATCTGGTTAAGAAGATCAAGGTGACGCAAAACGTCTTAGGCGACAAGACCTACGAATACGAGGTGCACGACGCGCAGGCAGCGTTAGTGCATCTAGGCAAGTATCACAAGCTGTTTGATCGAGCAGGTGACACGAACATCAACATCGCTCCCATCGCAGGCACGGACGCGGCGATATTGTTTCTGAGGGAAGCTGTGCAGCAGGCAGGGCCGGATCAGGCGGTGAAGCTGCTGGGCGAATGGAAGCGAGAGGGTGTAACGGACGCGGCTAAGAGGGTGGCTATCGAGATGGTGTTACAGGACGGGGTGTATGAGGCAAAGGAATAACATTAAACCTCCCACTATCGAGGTTTATGAAGATAATGAACGTGCTAGCTGAGAACGCATTGACGGCGATGCTGAGTATTTTGATATGCGGGGTGTTGGACATATCTAAAAGTATGTTATACTAGGTATTGTGACAAATACAGTTCACAAATTAGAGTTAGCTAACAGGGGAAGCCGGGCATTTCGTGCACATCGACGCCCGGCTTTTTCTGCGCCCAAGATCGGTTGTTTAGGGTATGACATCCGAAAGCCACAAAATCATATACCAATAGTTCATCTTTGATAACTAGGGAAGCAGATCAATCGATTCGATCTCAGTGGTCAGTGCCGAAGAATTTTAGATAGATACGAGGGCGGCATTAGTCACTAACTGCTAAACCGTTTTTCCTGTTCGCAGGTTTTCCGGGCAACGAGTAGGTAGTTGATCCTACAATTCTCCGCCAGCGTCCCGGTTCTCTTGTATAGCTTGTAAGAGGCAACCATTCCTTAACAAGCCAATCGCTGAGAGGCACAAAAAACGGCCAGAGACGGTAACGTGAGCCACGCTGAAGCCTTCCCGATAGAAACTAAAGGGATCGCACTTTCGACTAAGCGCGATCTTAACCTTTAGGACAAACACTGAATCGAGTTACAGTTTTAACCACCACTCCCACCTATACGGGGCACAGAGAACAGACACACGTATCTGTAAGTATAGATAGATGAGGGGATTGGCGGAGGTGTACCAAAGCAGAGAGGTAGCGGAAATGGGAATGGACATCTATTGTGACGGGGCAACGGTCGGACATAACGGGAAACTCGGAACTGTGTCTGAGGTTGGTGTCGGAGTGTACATCGCACAGACCGGAGAGCGTATCGGCAGGCGATTGCCGGGCATCTCGAACAACGAAGCGGAGTTCAAGGCACTGATCTACGCAATGGAGTATGCGCTTAGGAATGGCTACGCTGATGTTAGGTTCCACTCAGACTCACGGAACATCATAAACCGGGCGAATGGCAAGCGACCGGGCAGGAAGTTTAAGAATAAGCGAATGGATGCGTTTCAGGACAAGGTGTTAAATCTGGCCCGGCAGTTCGACCGCGTAGAGTTCAGGTGGATTCCGCGAGAGGAGAACACCATTGCTGATGCGATCTCGAAGGAATATGCGATACGGATGACGCATAGTATTGATGAGATGCTTGATTACGCGATAGCAAAAGACTTCTAAAAATAATCCTTTACAACCTTGTTATTTATGTTAAACTACTAGCTATTGGGTCATCCTG
>OFRE01000497.1_pt1 | contig 10444 bp, 17 predicted proteins | sample 1543061 | NCBI WGS metagenome assembly OFRE01 (sample SAMN07774218, study PRJEB24372) | wastewater metagenome | isolation source: Exp Tend NO 50WW | collected 2016-02
GGTGCTGCAGCGTTTGACGTTCAGGCGGTTTGCGCCGGTTTTACCTACGCGCTCGGGATTGCCGAAAAATTCATCCGCTCCGGCAGCCACAAGAAAGCACTGGTCATCGGCGCCGAGGTGTTTTCGCGCATTCTCGACTGGAGTGATCGCGGCACCTGCGTGTTGTTCGGCGACGGCGCCGGTGCCGTGGTCGTGATGCATGAAAAGGTCGCCGAACAAAAGGGCCTCAAACCCCTGGGCCGCTTCCTGGGCTTTGCCGTGGCCGGTTGCGAACCCGACGAAATGGGCATTGGCCCGGTATTCGCCATCCCCAAGGTGCTCAAGCGCCTGGGCCTCACGATGAACGACATCGACCTGTGGGAGCTGAACGAAGCCTTCGCCGTGCAGGCGCTGTGCGTCAGCCGAGAACTGGGCCTGGACCCGGCCAAGGTGAACGTCAATGGCGGTGCGGTCGGCCTGGTGCGTGTTGGTTCGCCGGCACCGCGTAGCAGGTTGCAGCGGCGGTGGGCGAGGCGCAGGTTGCTGCGTTCGTAGGGTGCGCCGCCGAGGGCGAGGGGCGTGATGTGGTCGACGCTGCGTGCTCGGTCGTGGTTCGGTGGGAGGGTCTGCTCGACGTGTTGCCCGCAGAGCCAGCAGTGGGTTTCAGTGGCGAAGACTGCGGCTTGTGCTCGGCGCCATGGTCGGCCGCTGAGGCTTGGCGTGCTCATGCTCACCAGCCGCCTTTTCCGCGCATGGTGGGTGGGATCAGTCCGGCGGCTCTCGCTCTGGCCACCCGTTTCGCTGCCGCGGATTGCGAGATGCTGAGCGCTTGAGCCACAGCGCGTGTTGGCTTTGCGCCGGCAGTCCAGGCCTTCGCATAGATGTCAGCGACATCGGCGATCCGAAGACCTTGGTTCCGGGCGGCGGCGATTGTTGTTCTGCGATGCTCGGCTTCACTGATCGTCGCCTCGGACAAGACTGGACGTTGGGCCTCGATGTTTGCGATGGTGATCGCTTGACGGAGCCCTGTAGCAGTTACGCCGAATGGCTCGTGGAGCGTCACCTCTACGCACACTTGTCGACCGTTGACGATTTCCCACTTGGTTTCGATGTGCCTCATGCCGCTCGACCCTTGCGGGGAGTCACGGCTGGCACATTGGCGTGACTGTAGCAGCATTGTTGGCGGGTGTGGTGGATAGGTGCTGCGTGTTGTGTCATTCGGGCCGTGCGACATCAGCCGAGGCGGCGGTCGTAGCGTTTCATGGCTTCGGCGACGGCGGCAGCAACCTTGGCGGGAGTGGTCTTCGCCGAGGTGAAGGTGATGTTGTATGGCGTGGTGCACGTCACGGACGAGTACGGCATCACGGCTGCTGGTGTCGGCTTGATGGGTCGCATGGGGTAGCGGCGTTGGCGTGGGATGTTCATGGGTTCAGCTTTCGTGTCGGGTTCGTCGGTTGCGGATTTCACAGGCCATGCACTCGCGGGCGCCTGGTGTGCGCCGGGGTCGTGCGTAACACACGGTGCACAGCGCCAGATAGCACGAGTCGCATTTGTCGGCGTGGTGTTCGGCGCCGGTGTCGGGGTGGCGGTGTCCGTGGGTGCCGCGGTAGTTGTCGCAGTCGGTGGTGGTGCAGCGTGCGGCTTCGGTGATCGTGTCGGGTGGGTCGATGTCGTCGTTGTCGTCGCCAGGCTTCGTCCATGCGCGTGCTTCGGTGGCCCTACGTGCAGCGTGTTTGACGGCGGCGGTGGCGACCTGTACGCCTTCCACAGCGTCCGCTAGGTCTTCCCATGCCAGTTGGGGGTCTTGCGTGGCTCCTGGGGCCACACAGACGGCAATCAGGGCTTCGGTGGCGGTGGTGAGGCGTGCTCGTAGGCCGCTGGTGATGGGTGGCCAGTCGGGGTGCGGGTGGAGCCGGTCGATGGTTTCGGTGAGGTCGAGCCAGTAGCGGCTGAGGCGGTCGAGTTCGCAGCTGATGTCTTCGGTGGTGGAGGTGCCGATGCCGCCTGTGTTGCCGCCTGCGCCTTGGCGTGGTCTGCCGGCGGCGGCGGTGTGGTGTTCGCGGCCGAGTGAGGCGGCGATGGCGGGCAGGTCGATTTGGGCGAGGTTGATCGCTGCGCCTTGGAGGCGGGTGATCAGGTTGCCGGGGTGTCTGCCGTGTTGGCCGGCGGTGGTGGTGATGGCGGGGATGAGTGCGGTGGTGATGTGGGCGGCGATGGTTTGCGGGGTTCGGGTGCTCATGCGTCGGTCGGCTCCTCAACTTCGCGCCAGGTGCGGGTGGTTCGGGTCATCTCGCTGGTGTCGGGGTTCCATGCGTGGAACACGACGGTGACGGTTTCCAGCTCGCCGGGCACGCTGTGGAGCGTGAGTTCCCCTGCCCAGTCGGGTGAGATGTCGAGCGCCTTGAGGATCGCATTGCCGAGTTCGTTGGTGCGGTTGGTGCTCATGCGTCGGCCTTGCGCTCGGGCAGCGTCACTTGCACGGTGTCGCCCGGCCACCGCTGTTGGGCTTCGATGGCGTACACAGTGAGGGTGACCGTGCGTTCGGCGACGGGTTGGGTGCTCATGTCGTTGGCTCCTGGTCGGTTGGTCATCGGGCGTTGGGGGTGGTGGTCATGGAGCGCAGTAGGCCTCGGGCGTGTTCGCCTTGGGCGCATTGGCGGCACCAGGTGACGACGTTGCAGTTGCAGCGCCCTTGTAGCCGGTCGAGTTCGTAGAGCGCTGGCAGTGTGCCGGGTGTGCCTGGCCAGTGTCGGGGGTGGTCGGTGTCGGTGACCATGCCAGTACCGGCGCAGTGTTCGCACATCTCGCTGGGATCTGGTGCGAGAGCCAGCGACGCGTACATGTTGTGGAAGGCGGCGATGGTGGGGGCGTGCTCGAAGGTGCGGCGGATGCGGCGGACGGCTTCTTCGGCTTGGGCTTGGTTGAGATCACCGAACTCGGTGGCCCAGATGTCGGCGGTGATGTTGGATCGGGGGAAGCTCTGGCACAGTGAGGTGGCGAGTAAGTCGGCGGCCCAGGTTTCCATTAGGCGGTCCTTGCGTTTTGGGTGCGGGCGAGTTCGTGCCAGGCGGCTGCCTTGTCGTGTTGGGTGCGCATGTACGGCTTGGCGACGAGCAGTTCGGCGATCGCTGCCCGCTCGTTGGCCTGCATGTCGGCCACGATCGCAGCCTGGTAGGCAGTGGGGTTGTCGGGTCGTTTCTTGTCTGTGCGGATAGCGGCACAGCGGGTGATGATCCGACTGATCATGCTGTCCATGTCGTCGATGGATGAGTTATCCACAGGCGTGGAGTTGTTGACCAACTCGTCAGCGGACGACGGATGAGGGTTGATGGATGAAGGCTCAGGGATGAGGGATGAGGGATGAGGGATGTAGGTAGGTTCGGTAGCAGCTTGCTCAGGCCCTTCGGTACGCCCTGGGCCAGGCCCTCCGGTACGCCCTGGCTCAGAGTCTGTACGCTGGGCTTTTGCTAGTTCTGCGGTCGCTGCCGCCCTGAGTCGTGGCGACTCGATGGCTACGATGGCTGACTCGATGGACTTGAGCAGGTTGGGGTTCCTCACCCCTCCGTCATGCCGGATGAATGAGCGAATCAACACCTCTTCGGTGATGGCGTCGCAGAGGATGAAGCGCCCCGCCGCGAGGGCGTTGAGGTCGTCCGTCACCTGTTGCGCTGTCAGGTCAGCGGCCAGGTTCGCCCACTTGTTCACCTGCCACGGCAGACAGCCGGCGGTGCTCAGTTTGGGATTGGAGAGCAGTGCCATGTAGAGGCGTTGGGGGCTGGCCTTGAGTGCTCGAAAGTCGCTGTCCGTCCAAAGCGACACCAACAGCCGGGCATACGAGCGGGCCATCAGCGGGCCACCGATACGCACTCAGCGAAGGAATGGCGTGTACGATCTGGCATGGGGCAGCTCCTATCTGCTCTAGAACCCTGCTCCGGCTGCGCCTCCAAGTTCAGCCAGGGCGGGGTTCGTTTGTTCTGGCAGTCTACCAGGTGTGTCGCGCACGTGTTCGATGCCATCAGTGTCCTTCGGTCAGGTCGGCGGGTGTGTCGGGGATGTCGGCGAGCCCGTGGCGGTCGAGTAGCTCGGCGATGCGTTGAGCGATGTGGGGTGTGCGGCAGATGGCGTGTACGTGGGCGTCGATGATGACGACATCGGTGCAGCCGGTGACCAGGATTGGCCCGCAGATGTGCGCGACACAGGTGGACGTCATTGGGCGGCCGGTCGGTTGTTGGCGGCGACGACTTCGGCGAGCCGTGGCGGCACGGCGTTGCCGATCATGCGTGCCTGTTGCGTCTTGGTGCCGGTCCACGTCCAGTCGGCGGGGAAGCCCTGCAGGGTGGCGAGCTCGTGCGTAGTGAGCGGTATGATAATCGACTCATCCGTCAGCGCGAAGTTTCGCGCGTCGGCGCCGGTCACTGTCGGCGACGGTTGATCCACTGATCGCCGCAGATCTTTGTTCATGCCACCTTCGGTACTCCATCGCAACACGAACCCACCGGGGTAACCTCCGCCACCTTGGCGAATGGTCATCGCCGGTTCCGTGATCGGCCTGTCTGGTCGTTCGCCGTGACGTTCCACCAGGCCCGCCCCCATCATCTTGCCCATTTCGAGCAGCCATTGCGCCGGAGACTGAGTGCCGATGCTCGGCGATGGCCGGTCGGTGACATCGCAGGTGATCGGCTCACCGTTTCGCCCATCGGTCTGGCGATAGTGCAGTGTCACGTTGTTCCGGTCGCCCCAGCCGAGCGCGTCGGCCATCGACACCCACCGGGCCGTGAACATGCCACCCGTCTCGCAGTGCGTCGGCGCCGGCCAGGTGATCCGCCCACCATCACGTCGGGCGACGATGATGCACCGCTCACGTGTCTGCGGCACCCCGTAGTCGGCTGCCATGAGCACTTTCCATTCGACGTGGTAGCCGAGCGCACGCAGCGCTTCGAGGATGCCGCACAGGTAGGCGGAGTGCTTGCGGAAGGTGAGCCCCTTCACGTTCTCCACGATCAGCACATCGGGCAGGCGTAAGGTGACGAGGCGGAGCAGCCAGGGGAAGCCGTCGCGCCCGTCGAACTCGCCATCACCGGCCCCGGCGGCGCTGAACGGCTGGCATGGTGGTGACGCCCACCACAGCGGCGCGTACGGGATCATGTGATCACCGGCGGGGTCGGACAGGTCGTGCAGGTGCGAGTCGAACCCGTTGGCTTGGGCGCAGGTGACGGCGGGCTGCCAGTGGTCGAACCCGACCGTGGTGTAGCCGGCGTCGTGTAGCCCGCGCGTCGACCCACCGGCACCCTCGAACAGGACGACGGCGTTCATGACACGTCGACCGTTCGGCATTCCCAGCGGGCGCGTGGCTTCTTCTGCGCCCAGCCGTGCACCTGAATCGACCATCCGGCCTCGCGCACCGCGGCCACGTTCGGATGGTCGGCGATCTTGCGCACCCTGGCGGCCATGTTGCTACGGCTGGTCGTCTGCACCGCGAGCGTCTCGCCGGGGCGAATGGCGATGATGTCGATGAAGCCGAAGAGGTCCTGGCGTATCCGCTTGTGCGGGTTGAAGTGCTCGACGACAGCCACCGTGTAGCCGGCGTCACGTAGCGCCTTGAGCGACAGCGTGGTCGGTGATGTACTCACGCGATGTCGATGTCGTCAAACAGCGTCGGAGCCATGCCGACCGCCTCAGCGTTCGCGAGGTTGGCGCACGCCGTCTGCCAGTACGACGCCTTCAACTCGCACCCGACGAATCGGCGTTTCGCGAGCAGCGCCACGTGGCCTTCGGAGCCGATGCCGGCGAACGGTGAGCAGATCAGTTCGCCAGGGTTCGACCACAGGCGCACGGCTCGCTCGATCAGTTCGAGTTGCAACGGGCAGATGTGGCGGTCGTCGGCATCCTCTGCCCCGGAGCCAGGGTTGAGGGTGTCCATCTCGCGGATGCCGTACCACACCGGGCGCGCCCATTCGATCCACGTCTCGTTGCTGATGTCGGGGTGAATCGGCGTTTCGTTGTCGCCGTGCTTGTGGAAGATCAGGATGTAGTCGGCCATCGCCGGGCGCGAGAGCGCAGCGTCACGGCGCAGCTGCACGAACATCAGCCCTTGCGCCTTGGTGCGCACCGCTTGCAGTTGCGGGTTCTTGTCGACGGTCACCTCGCCGTAGTAGATCCACCCGGCGTCGACGTGCGCCTGAATGACGGAGCCCCGGAAGTCAACCATGCCTGTGTATCCCTCACGCGACTTGAGCAGCGCGATTTGCTGCACGTGCACGGCGCACGTGCGGCCGGGCTTGGTGATGCGCAGCATGTGCTCGATGATGAACCGGTAGTGGGCGATGAATTCGTCGTTGTTCGACGCGTTGCCGAGGTCGCGCTCACTGGGCGAGTACGTGTAGAGCGACGCGAACGGGGGCGAGTAGATCGACATGTCGACCGAGTTGTCGGGAATCTCGGCGAGCCGTTCGCATGAGTCGCCGAGCATCAGCCGCCACATTTGCCCGGCTGCGTCGTCGGTGATGTATGCGGTGACGTCGTTAGCGTCGCGTGGTTGAGGCGAGCATTCGACGGGGGATTCGGCGAGCAGTCGGTGACGTTCCGATGTCGTGGCCATTGGGGTCTTCTTTCTTGATCGGTGAGTAGTGGGTGAGTAGGTCGACGGAATGGATTGCTTCGGCTTCTTTGCGGCGCACGTTGTCGACGATCTGGCGTTCGAGGTCGGACACGACCACGTGCACGTCGACGGGGTGCTGTTGGCCGAAGCGCCAGCAGCGTCGGATGGCCTGGTAGTAGGCCTCGTAGGAGTCGGACAGCCCGACGAAGATCATCTGGTGTGCCCGTTGGAAGTTCATGCCGAACCCGGCGATGGATGGCTTCGTGACGAGCACACGGATGCGCCCGTCTTGGAAGTCCTCCAGCGCCCGGGCTTTGTCGTCGGGCGACCATGCGCCTTCGACGTTCACGGCACCATCGACGACGCTGGCAATCTCGTCGGCCTCGTCGTTGAGTCCACACCACACGATCCACTGACCATCGCCGGCGGCGAGTGTGGCGGCCAGTTCGCAGCGTGCGTCAAGGGTGGCGCGGCGCACCTTGGATCGGCCGCCGATGCCACCCAGCTCGGTCGGAAACAGTTGCCCCTCGGCCTCGATGTCGACGGCCACGACTTGCGGGATGATGCGCAGCTCGGGCAGGTCGTATCCGTCGTCGGAGTAGCCGACATCGGACGGGCGGCGCAACGCCACAGCCCACGATGACATCCACCGGTACATCGGGGCGGCAGCGTGGCCCTTGAGTCGCCAACCGATCTCGTCGTGCACGAAGAACGCTGCGAGCATCTCCGACCGTGACATCACGCCCAGGAACTCGGCATGGTTGCACAACTCGGCGACGTCGTTCGGTGCTGGGGTCGCGGTGCAGGCGAGCCGGTAGGGCACGGACGCGAAGGCCGTCGTGAGCCGCTGGCGGGTCTTGCCTTCGACGTTCTTGAGGATCGACGACTCATCGAGCACGACGGCATCGAACTGGGCGGGGTCGAACCCGTCGGCCATCTCGTAGTTGGTGATCCATATGCCGTCGCCGGTCACGTCGCTGCCGTGGCGCACGTACTGCACGGCAAGGTCGATCTTGGTGGCCTCGCGTGCGGTCTGACGGGCGACCGACAGCGGGGCGAGAATCAGTGTTCGCCGGCCGACCATGCGCGCCCATTCGAGCTGGATGAACGTCTTGCCGAGCCCGCAGTCTGCGAACACGGCGGCGCGCCCCTTGCGGACGGCCCACGTGACGATCTCGGCCTGCCAGTCGTGTAGCAGCGGGTGGACGTCGGATGCGTCGGCGGATGGGCCGATGTCGTGGACGCTGCGCCGTTTCGACGCGAGGAAATCATCGTATGCGGTCATGCTGCACTCCTCTGCGCTTTGCGTCGGTGGGCGGCCATGTGTGACCCGGTGCCCGACGGTGACGACACGAACTCGCAGCCGGGCCAGGTGCACGCCCTCGGTGGCGACGGGGTGCGGTCTGCGTCGGGGCCACCAGTCCAGCGTGGCGGGCGGACGTAGCCGATGATGGCCGAACGCATCGCACGCCGTTCACGCTCCGAGGTGCCGCCCCAGACGCCGATGGTTTCGCCGTTGGTGATGGCGTAGTCGAGGCATTCGGCCTTGACGGGGCAGGTGGCGCAGACTCGGCGGGCGTCGGTGATTGGCACGCCTTGCCCGGGGAAGAACAGGTCGGGGTCGGTGCCGGCGCAGGCGGCGTGCTGGTGCCAGTCGGGCGGCTCGGTGAAGGTCATGAGCGCACGCGGAACGTCGGAGTGAAGCCGGGGGCGGGCGGCGGCCCGTCGATGGTCTGTGCTCTGCCGTCCAGCTGGATCGTCCATCGTCCGGTGTTGTTGGCGGGGTCGATCACGTACTGCCAGCGGTTGTCGGAGGCTAGCCGTTGCTTCAGTGCGTCGCGCTGCTCCTGCGTGCAGCGTTCGTGCACGCTGAGTATCGCTCCCGGTTCGGCCGCCACGTTCGGCCCGTCCGCTTCTGCGCGCAGCTGGTTGGCGGTGCGTACGAGCAGCCCGTGCCGGTCGATGGCGGAGTCGATCTCGGCCTGCAGGTCGGCTGCCGCCTGGTCAAGCATCGCGACAAGCGCGGCATAGTCGTTGGTCATGGCGTCACCGGCGCATCGTCGGGGTGGACGGGTCCGATGACCGTCGCCCACGGTCGGGTGAGCGTGTCGTAGTGGGCTTGCGTGAAGGTGTCGCCGACCTGGTCGCGCACGACGAGCGCCCTGGCGGCATCCCTGGCGGCATCCCAGGTGGCGGCCCTGGTGGCAGCCCTGGTGCGCAGGTGGTCGACGACGGCATCCCTGGCGGCATCCCTGGCGGCAGCACAGGCGGCATCCCAGGCGGCATCCCTGGCGGCATCCCAGGCGGCAGCCCTGGCGGCATCCAGCGCCTTCGCCTCGGCGCTGGTCAGGATCGCCGCACGGCGTACCAGCACCACGATCGGCTGCCATTGCGGCCCGAAGGTGTCGGCCAGCATGTCGTCAGAAATGTCCGCATGGGCACGAATTAACGACTCGACGGCGGCGAAGTCGGCGGCCTGGTCGTTGGCGAAGGTGCCGAATCCGAACCGGGCGCCGACCTGCTCGATGAGTTGGGCGTCGCCGGGCACCGGAGCACAGAATCGGATCGCACCGTGCAGGCAGGTCGGCTGCGTCGAATCGTCAGGTGTGCCCCATCCGCGGGTCCACAGATTGCCGTGGCCGAGCCGGTCGAGTACCTGCTCTACCGGGATGTGAATGATGGTCGTGCTCATTGGTCCCTCCAGGGTCCGTGTGTGGTTGTCGGGCCGGGGTCGGGGGTCGAACCCGTGGACGGCAGTGCTGTGCGTCCTTGGCGGCCTTGCGCCACCCTGGCTGCCCGTCTCTCCGGGCTGTCGCTGGGCCTGCCGCTTGCGATCGGCGGGCCTCAGTGCTCAGGCGACGGCAGCGGTCGCCGCTTCGAGGGCGTCGATCACCTTCGCTGCCTCAGCGCGTGTCAGCTCCTTACTGGACTCGATGTCGCGGTCCACGACGGCGACGATGAACGCCTGGCGGGCGGCCCGGTCCTTGATGTTGCGCTCACCGAAACACGCCATCAGCTTCCGGATCTGCGCATCGGTCACGTCGCCTTTCGGGCGTTCCGGGGCGGGTGGTACGTGCGGTGTCGGGTCGGGTGTGGCGGAGCTGAGCCAGTCGACGAGTACCTCCGCCAACTTCGCCGACTGGTGAGGGGCTGCGACCTGGTCGGCCAGCGCGCTGCACCTCGATTTCGTGATCGTCAGCCGGTGCGACTGGTCGAGCTCGCCGACGATCGTGAACTCGTATTCGACGTCGTTGCGAGCGACGGGGGCCATGCCCATCTTCTCGACCTTGGCGCGACCGTTGGCGTCGGTCGTCTGTACGTAGTCCATCTTTGAGCGCATGGTGACGATGACGTGGCAGGGGGCGAAGATCAGCGCATCGAGCAGCGATCGCCACAGCGGGGTGCCCTTGGCCCAGCCGGCGAACTTGTTGCCCCGGTTCTTGGCCCCTTCCTGTTCCACGATGTCGAGCACCCCACCGTCGCCTTGCCAGAAATGGGTGAGGGAGTCGACAACGAGCACGTCGAACTGTTTGGCGGCGTCGTGGATCGCGGCGGCGAGCTTGGCTGCGTCGTAGGGCGGGTACCAGGCGGCCGTTTGGAAGTCGTGCACGTCGGCGTACAGGGATGCTGATGCGTTCTCGGTGTCGATGAGTCCGATGCGCCCGGTTTCACCGGCGAGGATGCGGGCGAACTGGAGTGATGTCCATGTCTTGCCGGATCCGGTGGGGCCGATCATGGCGACTCGGGCTTTGGCTTCGTGGCGGGTGGCGGGTTGGAATGTGAGGTTCATCGTGTCGTCTCCTGTTGGGTGTCGATGAAGCGGGGTTAGTGGCTGGTGTTGCGTAGGTCGTAGAGGGCGTCGCGGGC
>OFRE01000498.1_pt1 | contig 10429 bp, 18 predicted proteins | sample 1543061 | NCBI WGS metagenome assembly OFRE01 (sample SAMN07774218, study PRJEB24372) | wastewater metagenome | isolation source: Exp Tend NO 50WW | collected 2016-02
GGCTCGGTGGTTGGCGCTGCGACAGGGGGCGACTGCGCCCACGAAAAACCAGGGAAGTGGCTGAGGGCAAACAGCCAAAAGGCAAGGCCGGCGACTGGACCCGCGTAAAGTCCAAAAAAACCGGATCATCCGCGCTGGTCTGGGTTGGCCACAACCCGATCAAGGCCGGTTATGTCGGCGGCGCTGATAGGACGACTTGGGGCAGTGTGCTCCAGCATGATTGGGGCGCCTCGGCCAGGCGCTATCTGTTCCCGGGAGCGTTCCGCGCGCAGTTCCAGTCTGGGCACAGGGGTATTTTCAAGCGAGATGGCGGAGGCAAGATCATTGAGCAATCCGTGCGCATTGATCGTGTCCCCATCATCGCGCGCGATCTGGCCGCGCAATCCGCCGAGTGGCACCGCGAGGAACTGGCCAAAGAGATTACGAAGCGGATTGCCAGGGCGGCCGGAGGACGGGTGAGCGCGGCATGAATGCTTTTGCAGCCATGAATGCTAGCTGTATGGTGACGTTTGGCGAATCAGTGACGTTTGCCACCTCTATTGGCCTGGTAACGTTGACGGGTATCGTGGATCGTCCGAGCGCGCCAAGCTCGCGGCGTGTTGTCGATGCCGCCGCCTTGGGTAATGCAGCATTTGGACCTGATGACATCATCGTTACGCTATTGAGTTCTGTTGTCGCAGATAATTGCATTGTCGCCCGCGATACCGCCGAGATTGATGGCCATACCTACACGATCAATGGTATCTGGCCAGACAGCGGCGGCATGACCGCCCTGGAGCTACGAGCATGATCGATCATGCCGTATGGGCCGCTAGGCTTGCTAGCAGCGCAACAGCGCTCAATAGTCGCGCATACGATATGGCGCAATACCTGAGGGATGCCCCGGCCTGGCCGATCACGCCATCGGCCTATGTGCACCCACTGGAAGACGACGCCGACGAACATGTATCACTACACGATCAGACCATCACATCAATGATTGCCGTGCTTATTGTAGTGGCAGCAACAGGCAGTGTCGATCAAGCATTCAGCACGCTGCATGCCGTGCGCGAAAGCGTGCGCGGTGCGTTGATTGGCTGGACGCCAGATGGCGCTTTTGCCCCAGCACTGTTCGCTGGCGGCCGAGCTGAAGAATTTCTTACCGCAGACCCGAAAGCCGGACTGCCGGCTACATTGGTCTGGCGTGACCTGTACCGGACCCAATATCTATTGACATTTTGAGGCATCTCAATGAGCAACGACCCCTACTCTGGCCAGGGCGGCAGCTATGAAATGGACGCCAGCGGTAATCGCGTATTGCGCGAGCGCACCGGATGGAAGCCGGATGAGCCGGCAGCCGATGCAACTGCAAAACCGGCAGAAAAGCCGCGACTGAAGCCCATGGAGCCTAGCGTCGATGACGCCAGCCACCCGTAAGTTTCACGAATCCGTCATACGCTGCCTCAAGGGCATTATTGCCGCGTATGACTGCTGGCTGAAAGAGACCAGCACCGCAAAGTAACACGCACATCTCGGGCACCCGCCCAGACGACCCCGCCGCTCTAGCGGGCACTCTGGACATGGCGACCCCGGTTCACACCGGAGATCGCTATGTCCACAAGAATGTTCGCCCGCACCGCTCAGTTGCTCGCCAAGATCGAGACGACAGAGGGCACCGATGCTGTCCCAACCGGCACCGCTAATGCGATGCTGGTATCCGACCTATCCATCAATCCGCTCGATGGCTCAGAGGTCGATCTAGCCTATGTCCGCGCCTATCTGGGAATCTCACCATCAATCCGGGCGGAGAATTTCATGTCGATGTCCTTCACGATGGACTTGGCCGGCACCGCCACGCCAGGCACGGCGCCACCGTGGGGCCCGGTACTGAGAGGCTGCGGGTTCGCCGAGACATTGACCGGAGCGGCCGTTACTGGTTCCGCACAAGCCGGGGCGGCGAGCACGATCACCCTCGCGGCAGGCGCATCGGCGACGGACGGAACCTACGTCGGGACGACCATCAGTTATACCTCTGGCGGTACGGATTTTGGTACGCCTAGGACCATCATCGCCTACAACGGCACGACCAAAGTAGCCACCGTGCACAAGGCGTGGGATACGAATCCTGGGGCATCCTCAGGCTACTCAATCAGCGAGAACGCCACCTATCTCCCGATTTCCAGCGCTTTCGAATCGCTGACGCTGTACTACAACATCAGCGGCGTTCGGCATAAGGGACTGGGCGCGAGGGGATCGGTGTCCTTCGATCTGTCGGCAAACGCCCGCCCGGCATTGAAATTCAGCTATATCGCGGTCTATGGCGGCGTAGCTGATGCGTCCGAGGCAACTCCGGTCTATACAGCATTTCAGACGCCACAGACCATCGGCAGCACGAACACCAAGGCGCTGTTGGCTGGAAAGCTGGCTGATGGTTCGGCTACCGGAATCCAGTTGATGAAGTTCGACTTGGATATGGCCAATGCCGTCAAGCACCGTCAGCTGATCGGCGCGGCCGGTGTCATCCTCACCGACCGCCAGCCGAAGGGCAACGTGTCCTTTGAATCTACATTGGTCGCCTTTAAAGACTGGTTTAGTGACATTTTGGCCAGCACCAAATACCCATTCATGATCGAGAACGGCCTGGTTGCCGGCAATCGTGCCTGCATCGTACTGCCGAATAGCCAGCTAGCACTTCCGAAATACTCGGACTCAGACGGTATCAACATGATGGATTGCGAGATTCGCGCGATTCCTCTTGTTGCCAATGACGAGGTTCGCATCGTCATCAAGTAAATCCCTGGGACGGGGACGTAAATCGCACCCTGTCACGGGCTGTCCACTGGCTCCCCGGTAGCCAGGCGATGAATACCGGGGACTTATTTTGCAACTGACAATAGGTGACAACCATGGCTTTCGTGATAGAAAAAACCAGGGACTTTCGCTACCCGGTATCAATACCCCGCATCGATGAGCGCGGCAATATAACTACCAACAAGGTCATGTTCCGCTTCAAGAAGCTGGATGCTGACGAACTACTGGACTACGAAAAAGATGATATGGACCTTTCGCGTTTTTCCGAAGCATTCGCGCGTGCCGGCGGAGATCGGGACCTAGCCATGATTTTGCTCGCGTCTGACGAGCAGTCCACGGAGCGTGGAAGTCGACGCGCGACTGATAAGGCCGCAGAACTGATGGGGATACTCATTGGCTGGGAAGACGTTGCGGATGCTGATGGGCCAATCGAGTTTGACGCCGATAACCTCGTCCGTTTCCTGCGCTCTGAGCCGCCGGCCTATCAGGCCATAAAACAGGCGTTCCGCGACGCCAACAGCGGCGGGGCCAAGGCAAAAAACTCATAGCGGCGGCCCAGCATTGGGCGAGCCGCAAACCAGCCCAGAACAGTTCAGAGATCGCTGAGATACGGGCGGAGGCGGAATCCAATGGTGCTCCGCCCGAGTACATCGCAAAACTCGATGAGCTGGACCAGGGCATTGATGATGAATGCGTGGTATGGCCAGAGAACTGGGAATCTGTCATTACGTTTTTGGGACTCCATTCTTGCTGGAGAAAGCAGTATCTCGACATGGCCGGACAGATTGTGTGGGAAGGTTTTTATTGGGGTGATGTGACGGCCCTGTTGCGAGAGTTACAGCCTAAGCGCAAGCAGCGACGGATATTGATCGAGGATTTACGGATCATGGAATCAGCCGCGCTTGAAATACTGAACGCAAAACATGCTTGAGGGTGAAATATGAATTGCGATGGCGTTAATCCGTCTGGGTATATTCAGACGGTCTCGATTGATGCGGACGGGAAGATTATGACGTTTGCCAGCAGCGCTGCCATCGTCGCCTCCGCCACGATCACCCGCCCAGCGGATACCACGGCCTACGCGGCCAAGGATGTCATCAGCACGGGCGCTGGCGCGGTGTTGACGTTTGCGAATATGGGCCGGGTCGTTAGCGGCTCCGGAATCATACTCCGGGCGAGATTGCTCACCAATCAAAAAACCAACGTCGCCAGTTATCGACTGCACTTATTCCACACGGCGCCGTCCGCCATCGCGGATAACTCGCCCTACCTGTTGCTGTATGCCAATGCAGCAAACCGGATCGGGATGATCGACTTCCCGGCCTGCGTTACCGAGGACGCGACCAATTCGACGGCGGCGGCCAGTATGCGGCCCAGTTCAGACGGGAGTTACCCGCCGCCCAATCTCTGGTACAAATGCGCGGCGGCGGATACTTCGCTTTATGGGATATTGGAGACGCTGAGCGCCTTTACTCCGGCGTCGGCGCAACAGTATTACATCGAGTTGGGCGGGATACCGGACTGATGCGAGCGGCTATTCGTCAAGTCCTGTTCGGCAGATCGCGTTTCAATCCGCTATCGCTATTCGCCAACGGCGCGCAAGGGTTTATCTTCCTCCCGTCAGATACTACCACGCTATACCAAGATGATGCAGGGACTACGCCTGTCACTGATGCGGGACAGCCTGTTGGGTTGATCTTAGATAAATCCGGTAATGGCAATAATGCCAGTCAAACCACCCCAACAGCTCGTCCTACATACCAGATATTTTCGTCACGTCTAGCAGTCGACAAAGTCGATGATCGGCTTCAGGTCACAGTACCCGCCGGTGGGCTTGTCGGCACGCTGGTACTGGCCACGCCCGAGGGCACGGCAGCGTATGGCGTCAATATACCGGCGGGCACGTGGAGCTTGGGCGCTAACTCAACGACTGGCACGGCCTATTTCCCCGGCTCGGCGGTAATTGGTGCCGTGTGCCGAAATGGGGCGCTGACAGAGAGTGAGCAGTCGCAAGTGATGGCTTATTTGCGATCACGTGGAGGCGGGCCGATCGGGTATGCGGGCATGACGAGTTTATCCGGTTATTGGCAAAACGCAGCTTGGCTAAAGACCCCGCCATCACTACCAGATACCAGCTTGGTTACGGATTTTTCTTATGCGTGGATGGATTCTGGCATCACCAGCTTCCCGGCGTTGCCGGATACGAGCAATGCGGTAAATTTCTCTTATGCCTGGTTACGATGCACAGGTCTAACTAGCTTCCCGGCGTTGCCGAATACTAGCGAGGTGACATCATTCTCTTATGCTTGGTATGGCTGTAGTGGATTAACCAGCTTCCCGGCGCTGCCGAATACCACAAAAGTCCAGCAATTTGTATTATCCTGGCATGACTGTAGTGGCCTAACCAGCTTCCCGGCATTGCCGGATACGAGCAGTGTTACAAATTTCTCACACGCATGGAACGACTGCACGAATTTGGCTAATTTTCCCGCTAACGTATTTGATAACTGCCCATGTGCGGATTTTCCCAACACATTTCGTAATTGCGCGCTCAGCCAAGCGTCAGTCGATAATATTCTGGTATCTATTGCCGCTGGATCAGTTGCACGCGGCACAACGAACGGAATTCTGAATATCAATGGCGGAACCAGCGCTACCCCATCAGCTACTGGCCAAGCAGCGGCAGACACCCTCCGGGCCCGTGGTTGGACCGTTACGCTCAATGGGTACTGATATGTGGGTTCATCGTTGCATGATCGTTCCTGATGCCATCGCAGATACCTGCCGGGGCATGGCGGCCAATCTCGCCGGGGCGTCCGGCGAGAATATGTGGACTACGCCGCTCTCTGCGGATGGCTCTGCTCCGGCTACGCACTGGATCAGTGTCGGGATGATCGATTCCAGTTTTGCCGCGCTGCTGGATGACCCGGCGCTGTTGGCGCAAGCGGCAGGCACCACGGAAGCTGAAGCCGCCGCGCTATTAGGCGCATGTGGTATCAGCGGTGAGGATTGGCCGACAGCTTCGGCGCGGACAGGGTTACAAATTGCGCAAGAGGATATCGAAATATGAACTGGACCTGGCTACTCAAACTCATCATGCCCCTGTTCGGGCGTATTCTCATCGAATACGTCCTGCCGCTGACCAGGCCCACGGTAAAATCCACGCTGGATAAAGTACTGCCGATTGCTGAGCGGTGGGTGGCGGCGGTCGAGACTACGGGTTTGACCGGTAGTCAGAAATACACGCAGGCATTCGACCATATCCTCTCGCAGTGTACCGTTGAGAATATCGAGGGTGCGACGGCTGGCATGATTGATACCGGCATTCAGTTGGCCTGGGTTAAACTAGGGCTGAATGAAAAGCCTGCGGTGCAGTGAATATCGAGACGGACATTGCTCGCTCAACCCATCAGGATTTTGCGACAAAACTGCGGAAATTCTCGGCGCGGCTGTTGAGGCAGACATTCAGGAGATTGAAACGATGAAGGGACTGGACACCAATCGCGGCATGAATTATCTGGGCGTCTGCTTCCTGGCGCTCACCATCGCCCAGGATATCGACGGCCCCTGGAAACAATATATCGTGAGTGGCGTGTTACTGGCCATGACGATTGTGGCGTTTATTACCCGTGGCAGCGGTATTGCCCCGCACGAGGGCGAGCAACTCAAGGCCGGCACATTTGAGCCATCGGATGATGATGTAGCGGAGGCATTACGGAGGTCTCGCCGTGACTAAATCAGAAGCCGGCCACGCTATTATTGCCGAATGCCTGGAGCAGGGCGTGACAATGCCGGAACAAATCGCATACGTGCTGGCCACGGCGGATCATGAGACTGGCGGGACAATGCAGCCTGTGCGAGAAGCCGGGTATCTGAAGAATCCTATCAAATACCTGCGCAGTCTCCGGTATTTTCCGTATTACGGGCGTGGTCACGTGCAACTGACTTGGAAAGGCAATTATCTGAGATATGAAAGGCTACTGGGGCTCCCGCTAGTAGCCAATCCAGATTTGGCGCTCCGTTTCGATGTGTCTGTATTTATCCTGGTTCATGGCATGCGCATGGGAGCATTCACAAGCAAGAGACTAAGTGACTATATCCGGCCCGGACATGTCAATTTCACCGGCGCTCGACGCATCGTCAACGGCACCGACAAGGCCGCCAAAATAGCCGGCTTAGCACGGGATTATCTGGCTCGCGTCCTGGTGCGCGCGGTATGATGCCATGCGAGCCGGAATACTTCAGCATACTGGTAATATTGCTGATCATCATACTCATTACTGTGGCGGAAACCTCATTATTGTTAGGAGCGTGGTAATGGACAACGATCCGGAGACTTCCGCGCTAGTCGCGAGTGCTTGTTTTTTCGCGTTCGCCATTATTTTTTTGGTGATGTTCGCCACGCACGCCAGCGGGTGCGTCAGGCACGAAGTCGAGGCCCCGCAATTGGACCAGGCTTTACAGGCCGCCAAGGATTACGCGGACTGCCCGAAGCCACCGCAAGTCAACCCGATCCCGCACCAACTCCGGCTGATCATCGACGGCGAGCGTGTCGATGCCGACGCGGCTGGCAAGCGGCTGCTATTGGATTACTCGCTTTGCTACTCGGCGGGTGCTCATGGCACTGCGAACTGAAGCCGAATCTATTATTTGATGGCATGCCAGATGGCATTATCTACGATCCACACAAAATCGGGATCATGGTGGGAGTCGTTTGCTCACGGCGCCCATGATTACTGGAGCTTGATGGTAATGAGTGAGTGGGGAAAGATCGGCATAACGATCCTGTTCAGCGTCATGGGCAGCGCCTTGAGCGCATCATTTATTGTGTGGAATCTGATACAGGACCACGAAACGCGACTAAGGCTACTGGACGCGAAAGCGTACACCATGAAAGAGGCCATGGATACACACATCCGCTGGCACAACGAGCAGTACGACACAATCAATCGCAAGCTCACGGACATTCAAGTGGACATCGGCCGGATCCAAGGAATCCGCAATGGCCGATGACGCCGATCGTGCCAGCGAAATCCTTGAGCGCGCCATGGCCAATTACCAGCGTCGGCAGCCCGCCATCTCGATTAGGCTCAAGACCTGCCACGAGTGCGGCGTGTCAATCCCTGCTGAACGGCTCTCGATAGCTCCCTACGCCATCCGCTGCCTGCCGTGCCAGCGGCGGCATGAGGTAAGCCATGGCCGCCGATAAGCTGCAACTTGGCATAGTCATAACTGCCGACGGCAAGGCCGCCGAGGCGGCGCTGGGGCGGGTCAAATCCAGCATGGGCCAGGTCAAGACAGCCGCCGTTGACCTATCATCGGCCGCGAATCTAGCCAAGACAGCATTCGCCTCATTGGGAGCCGCGCTGTCAGTCCGTGAATTGGCGCGCACGGCGGATGCCTATTCTGGGATTCAGGCGCGGATCAAATTGATATCCGGCGGAACTCAGGAATTCATCATTGCCCAGCAGCGGTTGTTTGCCATCGCTCAGCAAAACCTCGCCCCGCTTCAAGAGACTGTCCAGCTCTATAGCCGACTTGCGCCTGCCATGCGCGAGATGGGTGCAACCCAGCAGGCTACCCTATCCATTACCGATCTAGTCGGAAAGGCCATGCGGATATCAGGGGCCAGCGCCGAGAGCGCGGCGGCCGGTATCCAGCAATTTGGGCAAGCGCTCGGCTCCGGCGTGCTGCGAGGCGATGAGTTCAATTCGATGATGGAGAACTCGCCGCGACTAGCAAAAGCGCTGGCCGATGGCCTAAACGTCCCGATTAGCGCGCTGCGGCAAATGGCCGAGCAAGGCGAGCTTACGGCTGACAAGGTTGTCAAAGCTGTCTTGTCCCAGGGTGACGCCATCCGCCGCGAATACACCACTATTCCGCTCACGGTCAGTGGCGCGTTCCAGCAGATCACAAACGCCATGACGGCCTATGTCGGCAAGGCCGATCAGGCCAGCGGATCATCGCGCAAATTGGCAGAGGCATTGAGCGCTGTCGCTAACAATTTCGAGGAAATCGCCGGGCCAGCCGCTACAGCAATCGCCACAATAGCCAAGATAGAGATTGGCGGCTGGCTGCAATTCCGCGACCTACTGGGATCCATCAAGACCCACCTAAAGGAAATGGTCGGGCTTAAGGACGCCGGGACCGCGGATCCGGAAATCCAGCGACTCATAGCGCTAGGCCAGGGCCGCGTGCCAATTGCCGACCTGGCCGGATCGCCAGGGCAAACCGGATCAGATTATTTCGACGGCATCAAGCGCGGGGCCAACGATGCCGCTCTGGCTGCCACAAAGCTATCAGAAGCTCAGAAGCAAGTCGCCAACCAGGTTATCGAGACCGCCAAGGCGCTGAAGGTCGATCCCGTCTGGGCATTGGCTATCGCCCAACAGGAGAGCGGATTCAACCAGATCGCCAAGTCGGCCGCAGGCGCTCAGGGCGTCATGCAGCTCATGCCAGGCACGGCGAAGCAACTAGGCGTCAACATCGCCGATGTCAACGACAACATCAAGGGCGGTGTGACCTATCTCAAGCAACAGCAGGAGCAGTTCAAATCGCTCAAGCTGGCCTCGGCTGCCTACAATGCCGGTCCCGGCAATGTCCAGAAATATGGCGGCGTCCCGCCGTTCAAGGAAACCCAAAATTACGTCCAGTCGGTCGGTGCGCTGTACCAGAAATGGCAGCAGGTACTAGGCGTACAGGGGAATGTGTTCGTCACGGCGAAGGACCAGGCCGATGAGCTAAATAATGCCTACGATCAACTCAAAACCCATCAAGATGGCCTAGTTGCGTCCGCCGAGAATTACGCCAAGGTCCAGACCGAGAAAATCAAGACATCGCTCGCCGCGCTCGAGGCTGAACGTAAGGCGACGCAGGACGTTACAACCGCGCAACTTGCTAGCGCCCAGAGCTACGACGACAAACAGCGCTTGCTGGCCGAGGCCGCACAACAGCAGGATCAATACAACCAAAAGGCCCTTGCTCTCGCCCAGCAGGAATTGAGCGCCCAGCAGTCCGTGATCGAGGCGCGCAAGCAGGCGCTAGCCAGTGAACTCGCGAACGCTGACCGCTACAACGTCAGTATTCTTGAGCAAGCCAAGCTCAAGCAGGGCATCGCTGCGGCGGATACGGATTTGGCCGCACTGGCTGAGCAACGGGCGCGGGTGGAGATTGCCGCCGGGCAGCAGGTCAATGATGCGGCGCAGCAATCGCTAGCACTCAAACAGCAGGAGCAAGACGCCATCGGCGGCGTGATCCAGATCGTGACCGGACACGGGGATCGGACCTCGGCCGACGGCGTCGCGGAAGGCGGTGGACGCGAGGCGCGGAACGCGGCGCTGGCGCTGCGCACCGGCGGGCGCGGCTGGAGCGGCGCGAGCCGGTGGCAGCGCCCTTCCTGACGGGCGGGACTCTGACAATGGAACTGGCGGCATGGCAATGAGTGAACAGCACCCCCCCAGCGCGCGGCAGGCATCGCGCCGACGAGCCTTGCGCCTGCTCGCGGCAGCCGCCGCGCTCGCGGCACCCGCCGGCGCCACCACCGCGGTCAGCCCTTGCGCCGCATAGCGCGCCAGCACCGACTTGAGCAGCGAGCGGGCGGCAAACACGCAGGGCTCGCCATTGAGTTCCACGCAGTCGT
>OFRE01000505.1_pt1 | contig 10388 bp, 7 predicted proteins | sample 1543061 | NCBI WGS metagenome assembly OFRE01 (sample SAMN07774218, study PRJEB24372) | wastewater metagenome | isolation source: Exp Tend NO 50WW | collected 2016-02
GCGGGAGATCGACCAGCGTCGCGCGCACGACGACGGGGCGCATCCACGCGGAGGACTCCACGACCTCGCAGAGCGGCGAGAGATCCGCGGCGGCGATCGACTGCGCCCACAGAGGCAGCGTCGCGCGATACACGGGATCTGCTCGACGCACGACCGGCAGCGACGAGAGGTTGACGACGAGCGCGGCGAGCTCAGGCGAGAGCAGCGACTCGTGCGCCGCCTTGACCAGCGCGCACCACTCCCCCGTCACGAGCCGCTCGGGCTGCGCGTACCTCTGCGAGCGCGCCTCGCCCCCGTCGTGTCGCGGGATCGACAGCGCAAGCGTGAGCGCGTCGAGCGCGTCCCTGACTTGATTGCGTGTGCCGACGATCAGGCGACTCATACTGCAAACCTCCCTGCGAGATAGCCCTTGAGCGACGCCGTTTCGGCCGCGTCGATATCGCGTCCTGCGGCACCAATCAGCCCGAGATTGCCGCTCAGAAACGAGGCCGGGTGCGACCACCCGCCACCCAGCACGAGGTATTGGCCCGACGCCGCAGGCATCGCGAATGTCCCGCTGAGCGCGCCGAGCGTCTGCGCGGTCCACGCGATCGTGCCGCCAGAGATGGCTCCGACCTCAACCGAGATTGATTCCGACGTCCCGGCGCACTTGGCGAGCACAACGACGCCTCCTGTCACGATCCCAGGAGTGCAGACGCGATACCAGCTCGTATCTGCCGAGCCGATCACCAGCCGGCCGTCGAGCACTGCGTAGCAGCACACGCCGCCGCCGCCGGTCGACTCCGAGGCAGCCAAGCGGAAGACCCCGTGCTCGTTTTTGAGCGCGGCTGTCGAGAGAACTGCACAGATTGTCCACGCCGCCGATAGATCGAGCGCGGTGCTGGAGACCAGTCTGTCCGCGCCGTCGAACGCGCTCGCGAGCTCGTCGCCGAGGCTTGCGTTAGTCACGGGTGCGGCAGGCTGATTCGCGACCGTGCCCTGTGTCGCGACTGCGGTCGCGCCGCGCGCGGTCCACGCGCTCACAGGCGATCCGCTCGTTCCGTCAGTCGCGTCGAACCACTGCCCGCCGAGCGCGGACCATGGGTTCCACGCCAACGCGCCGCCGCTTGGTCTCGAGCGATCGCGTGCTCTTGATCGTCCGGTCATGTCTCGTCCTCGATCAGCGCGATCTCGCTCACGCGCAGATTCGCGCCCGCGTCGGTTTTGAAATCGAACGTGATACGCACGTCCTGGTCAGTTCCATCACACGGGATCGTGCCCGCTTGCTCGCCGCTCGCGACGAACGTCCCGACGCCTGACGCTGCGAGGGTCAACGTCGTCGTGACCGCGGTTGCAGTCGTGCGCGACGTCGCTGTCACGCGGAGCTGCCCGCCCGCGCTCGCGTGATCCGTGCTGTAGCGACACACGAGCTTGTAGCGGTTGTTCGTCCCGACCGTGCGCAAGCGTCTCGCTCGCGTCCAGAAGCCCGGCTGTGTCGAGCGGCCGAACGTCACCGCGGCAAACGCGCCCACGCTCGCGCCGCACTGCCACGCGTCCGCGAGGGCCTCGACGGTGAGCCACTGCATGTGGCGACGAACCATCGTGCGCGCGCGATCGATCTCACTCGCGAGGCGCTGGAATCCATCGAGCGTCGACGGTGTGCCGTCGTACAGGCCGTTGCCTGTGAAGGGCCATCCGCCGTCCACGCCTGCGTCGTCGACGTCCACGGCGATGTTCGCGCGCGGCACCTCGAACACAGTCACCTTCGAGATGCCCTTCGTTCCCGTGCTCGGCCCGTCCGTCCATCGAATGCGAATCCACTCCAGCGCGCCGATCGTCAGCCCCGAGACGTCGAGCACGTCGATGTACTGCCGCCGATCGGAGAACCGCCCCTTCTGTGGGGCGAGCACAACCAACCCACGAAGATCACCATCTTGCGGGTTGGTTGTTGGAAGATACGTCGTTCCGCCGGACACCCGCGTGACATTGACTGAGCAACTGTCGCCGGCTGTCGTTGGGTCGTGGAGCTCGATCTTGACCAGCAGCGCGCGCGCCCCGGGACTGCGCTTGTAGGCAAACACGACGTCCGCAGGGCTCGCGCTGGGCTGCGTCGCGATCGAAGTCGATGCGACGATTGGCAGCGAATATCCCAGCAGAAAGTGCACGGTGTCCTGCCACACGCGCCCGTGGCGATGCGACGCGGGGCGCCCGACGCGGTGCGCTTGCAGCTCGTGAATCGGGGGACGGTCTGGAACGTACGCGGGCATGAGTTACCTTCCCGGCCCCATGAGGACCGTGTTGCTGTTGCTGGCGCTCGCGAGCGCCGCGTGTGGATCACCCCCGCCGCTGCCGAACCCAACGAGCCGAGCCGAAGCGTGCGCGCGAATCAATGGTGCGAACGCGATCGCAGCTGAGCAGTTCTGCCGCGTTGGCGGCGCGCCGTGTCACCAGTACTCGCCGTCGCGCCCGATGCAGTGCTTGACGCCGGTTGCTGGCGAGCAGAGCGTGTGCCTGTCGTTCGTGCCGGAGAACTTCCCAAGCCGAACGTGTGACACCGATCCGACGCGCTGCCCCGTTGGCTGGGAGTGCCGAGCGTTCATGCATCCGGCCTTTGCAGGCCCAACGCGCTGGTGTTTCCCCGGCCCTCCCTGCGACTCGACCGCTGACGCGGGAGTCGACGGTGGCTAGCGCGCGAAGAGCCTGCGAGCAGCGGTGCCGGTGATGATCACCTGACGATCGACCTCGCCCTGAAACGCGACTACGACGCGACCGCGGCGAGAACGGCGAGCCGTGATCACTCGCGGCGCGCTGAGCGCGCCACCCTTGAAAACGTGTGCGGTGTCAACGTGTCAAAAAACGCACACTTCGCCGAGGTCCGAAGCCTTCGGAGCGGGCCGAAGTACCGCGCGTCGCTGTGCCGTGGAACGTTTGGGTTGCGAACAACGCGCGAGGTTCAACGATGACCAGAAAGCCAACAGAGACCAAGCCCACGAATGACGATCGAGAGCGCGTGACCCGCGTTCGCGACACGTTCGGACTGCGCGCGCTCGTCGCGCGTTCCGGTGTCAGCGAGACGGCGGTGGTGCGAGTCATCGCAGGCGCCACGGTGAAGCGCGCGACGCTTCTGTGTGTCGTGCGCGCAGCCGATTCGCTCGAAGCCGAGCGCGCTCGCAAGCTGCAACACAGCGATGAACGAGGGGCGGCGTGACGCAGCCCCGCGCGTCGTTGCCCGCTCTCGCCGCGTCGCTCGACGGCGCATTGGCTCTGTGGGTGCTCGTTGGTCGTCGAGTTCGCGAGCTGACTGAGCCGTGATCACTCGCGCGTTTCGTACGCGCTCACCGAGAGCACCTCGATCGTCGCCGAGTCGATGTCCCACACGCTGAACCCGACCCACAAGTAGAACTGCCGCACGCCCGTCGACGTCGCGCCTGTGCTGCCAGCGCCGCCCGTGGGAGCGGACGGGATCTGTCGAGCGAGGGGCCAGCTCGTGTCCGACACGACGCTGTTCGCCTCGGGGTCGAGGTCGAATCGAAACGTCGTGACGCCTGCCGTGATGCCGACGTCCTCGCCCGCTGCGATGTACCGGCCATCGATGATCTCGATCGGCGACGAGCTGCGCGTGAGGGCGCACGCGAAGCCCGCGTTGCCCGACACCGAGGGGACATCGACCTCGACCACGACGCGCACCGAGCGAGGGCGCGCCGACACCGGACGCTCGCCAACGTCGGGCGTCAGACAGAACGGGCCGTACCTGCGCGCGACGACGTTGTCCCAGCCGATTTCCTGCCAGACGTGGTCAACCTGATCCGCACTTGGAATCGTCACGTCGAGGCTCGCGCCGCCGACGTAGCCCACCAACACGAGGTAGTTGGTGCTGAGCGACGTGAGCGCGAAGCCCGCATCTGTCACGAGGTGACGAACGCTCTCCTCGCAGAGGTGCGCGCTGTTGTTGTCGAGCTCGGTGATCACGCGCGACGAATCGAGCGCACTCTCGTCGGTGAAGCGCGAGCCTGCCGATGGCACATCGAACACGCGTGTGATTGCTCTTTCGCCTCGGATCGTCACGGCGCCCACTCTTTCAGATCGTCACCACCGAGGTCGCGCGCCGCGCGCGAGCCCACGAACGCGTAGCCCTGTTGCCGCGCGGTCGCGGCGCTGTATTCGTCCGTGACGATGTCCACGGTCGTCCCCGGCGCCACGTACGTCGACCAGTCGTATGAGCCCGCGCTCGGCTGAGTGGTGAACGTGATTTGCTTCGTTGCGGGGTTCACCGATGCGACCTCGAAGCCGCCTTCTTCGACGGGCGAGGTCGAGTCGATCACGCGAAAGCGCAGGATATCTCCTGCCTGAAATCGCGATGTTCCTCCGTCGTTCGCGGTGCCGAGATAGTCGCCCTGGTTCGAGCCTGCGTAGTCGGTCGCAGTGCTGCTCGAGGTGAGGTAGTTGACGTCGAGCGTGATCGTGAACCCGCTCACCGAAGCGACGCGCGCGGCCGGGGCGTACCCGCTCACGCGGTGCGGGAACACCAGCACGCTGAGCCGCACGACGCCGCGACCGAGATCGATCGCGCGCGAGATCACACGACCCCTTCGCGTCGACGACGTGCCGCGATGGCCGAGGCCATCGGGCAGCGTCTTGGACGTGATCGAAACGATCTTGCCCAACTCCGCAGTGTCGAGCGCGTCGAGACTCGCGTCGACAGTCACGAGCTCCGAGGGCTCGCCCCACAGACCGAGCAGCCGCGAGAGCGGACCGCGCGCGAGCTCGAACGGCGTCAAGTCGTTGGTCGACTCTGCGAGCGCGCCTTTGACGTCGAGCTCCAACGCGGGAGCCATGCCGTAGAGCGCGATCGATGTTTGATTGTTGACCGTCACCGAGGGCTCGCGTTGCAACACCACGCTGTTGACGATCCCCTCGGGGAGCGTCGTGTACGTGGGCAGCGCGCGATGGATTCCGTCGCTCGCGAGCGTGATCGAGAGGTCCGTTTCGTCCGTGTCGAGCGGCGGAGAAAGCGGCACGAATGCGAGGCGCGAGCCTCGAATCCCGACCGCGCAACCGTCGAGCTTGCACGCGTCTTTGACGTAGTCGCCGACCGTCGCCGAGCCGTCGAACACCCAGACGCGCGAACTCGAATACTCGCCGCCCGTGGCGCCTACGACCTCGTCCGCAGTGGCCCACGACCAGTCGCGCGGGTCCGCTTGCTCGTCGATCCCGTAGCCCGTCGCGAACACGCCGTGTTCGAGCGCGCGCACCCAGTGCGACGACTCGACGCGGGTCACGAGCTGCACGGGGGTCGGCTCGGTCACGAGGATGTCGCCGCGAATCTCCACAGAGATCCCGCGACGAAAACCAACTGCGGTGCGTCGCAGCGTCCCGACGACTCTACGCGTCGAGTGGTCGACGCTCGCGAGCGCGAGGTGAAACACGAACCCCGCGGAGTCCTCGCCCGAGAGCGCCCAGCCAACCGTCGTGGACACCGCGCCATCCGTGTGCGTCGTCTCTGCAACGCTGCCCGGGATGCCCGCGGTCGTCGAGATCGTGACGGGGCTCGGCACGCCGTTGCGCAGCACACAGTGCGCGCGCGCGGAGTAGGGCAGCGTGCGAATCCCCTGGAACGTCGACGCGGATATCTCCACGGCGTCGTAGGGCTCGCCAGCGACCGGAACGAACGGAGGATGCAACGACGGATCGCGCAGCCCGCGAGCGCCGAAATTGAGCGTGTGGCGCACGTCCGCGACGGACTCCACGCGCATGCGGCCATCCGTGACCGTGCCTGTGACAGCCGCCGAGATCGTGCCGCTCACCAGCGCGAGCTGCGCATTGAGCGCGGTCAGCAGGATCGAGAGACACGCGTCCGCGGACTCGGGCCACGTGCCCAGGTAGGGCTCGCGCATCACCGAGAAGACGTTGACCGTCGCACCTGCGAAGCCCGTCTGAAGCAGCGTGACATCGAAGCTCTCGGGCTGGAATCCAACGATGTGCACCGAGCTCTGCGAGGGCCCGAGCCTGCGCGCTGACTGCACCGTGATCGCGTGATCAAGCTGTAGTTCCCACGTTGCGTTGTCGCTCGACAGACGCGGCGCACGGCCGAGATACCCGCGCCACAGAGGCGTCGCCACGCCGCCTTCGACGAGCCACAGGATTGCGCGACGGCGCTGCGGGTTGGGAAACGACGTCCACACCACCGGCGTGAACGCGTTGGCCGCGTCGATCGCGTGATACGCCGCGCGTGTGCCGAGGTATCCGCGACCGCTCGCAGCGACGGTAAACGTCTTGGTGCCTGCGTTGTAGCTGCTGCACCGGATCGCCTCGCGGTCGATCCAGATCGTCTGCGCGCCAGTCGAGAGACCGGGATCGCTCGACACCACGATCGAGCTCGCTGTGTCGTCGATGCTCGTCGCGAGCGGTGCACGCAGGATCGCACGCGAGCGACGCGAGAAGAGCCACGACCACGGGCGCTCACCGGTCGCAGGTCCTGACGCGACACGCTCGTCCACGAGCGCGATCGTGATTGAGTCAACGGTGGTCTCGCCCGTCACGGGCTTGATCGACTCGGACCACGACAGTGACCGGAGCTTGCTCGAGTCGAGCGCGCCCGGCAGCACGACCACGCCCGAGGGGTAATCGGTGTCCGTCGACGTGACCGACGACGGGCAGCCGTTCGACCCTGCCGCGTACGGACAGCCGTCGATCGTCAGCAGAAACGAGACTACGCGACGTGTCACCGGGTGCCCGTGGTTCGCATCGAAAGAGTGATCGAGGGGACGTCGACGAGCGACGAATACGCGGCGACCGAGAGCGCGGCGCGATCACCGCGCGAGCGCACGCTCTCGGGATCAACGGCGCCCTCGTAGTAGCCCGTGGAGCTGCCAGCGATCAGCGATTGCAGATCACCGAGCGCGTACGCGCAGCGGAGCCCGATTGCACAGGAGAGTGTCTCGTGCACCGTCCACGCCTCGGGGCAGTCCTCGGGGACGATGCTCGGCGCCGTCCAGCGCGTCGGCTCGTCCGAGGGGGGATAGAACGGTGTCGCGTACAGCGCGCGCGTGGTGCGCACGGACTCCGTCGCAGGTGCGTACCTCGCGCGGAACGTGCGGGTCACGAGCTGCGTGCCTTCGTCGAAGGCGGTCACGGCGCCGTTCGCATGCAGTGCCGCGGAGAGCAGCGAGTGCTCTGCGCGGAAGCCCGTGTCGCCTTCGAGCGAAAACGGGAACCAGCAGAACGCGGGCATCATGTCGCCGTCGACGTGCGTACCCGTCGGAATCGAGAGATTCCCCGAGAACCCCAGCGCGCGGCCCACCGCGACGGCTGCGCCCCACGTGACCGCGCCGGTGCCGCTGCCGCTGTAGGCGATGCGCACGCGCCCGGCGGCCGTCATCGTGACCGACCACTGGCCGCCGGGCGCAGGTGCTGCGTTGAGCGCAGCGTCGATGTGACGAAGCAGGTCCTTGGGCGTGTTCTGACTCGTGCCCCCTGTTGCGGGCGCAAGGAATGTGCGCGTCCACAGCGTGCCGCTCGCGATCATCGTCACCGAGCGACCCACGCCCGCGTCGTCGGTGACGGTTGCGTCGAGCGACGTCGTCCAACGCACCGGAAGCGCAATCAGCGAGCGAGGAAGTTTCACGACCAAGACCTCGAGATGAGTCCGCGCGCCTGCGCTTCTGAGAGTGCGCGGACGATGCCCTCTTGCGCGCTCTCGGTGCTCGTAAAGCCGCTCACGTTGAAGACCATGGGCGCAGGGGCCTTCGTCGTCGCAGCGGACTCGCTGCGCATCGACGACGCTATCCCAAGCCCGCGGTCACCGCTTCCCGAGCCACCAGAGCCAGCGCTCGCCGCGGGTGCGTTGGGGATCGCAGCGGCAGTTACGCCAGCGGCGGCAGCGAGGCCCGCGTACTGCGCCGCGCTCGCGAGCAGACCGGGCACAGCGTCAGGGCGAATGAAGTACGCAATGCCAGCCCCGGCCAGCGCTTCGAGCGACTGGAGACCCCACTGCAAGGCCTTCGCGCCGGCCCATTCGTCGACCTGCTTCGCGACCGCAGCGCCCACGTCCTCACCGCTCTCGGTCGCGCTCTTGATCGCACCCGCGATGCCCGCACCGAGCTCGCCGAAGGCGTCGTAGGCGGCTTTTGCGCCCGCGGCCATCGACTGCGTTGCGGTGCGGGAGTTCTCTTCGGCGAGCCCGAACGCGTCGCGCAGTCGGTTCTCGACCTGATCCGCGCGCTCGCGATCGACCGTGGCGGCGTTCATCGCTGCGCGTTGTCGCTCGCGTTCAAGGCCTGCCTCGTACTCGGCGTCTGCGATGTTTCTGCGGCGCTCGCCCTCGGCGATGGTCCGCTGCTCCTCTTTGTTCTGCGCCGCTGCGAGGTCGGCGTTGAGACGCTCGGTCTCCATGTCGCGCGCTTCGGCGTCGACTTCGTTCAGCGCGCGCTGCGCTTCGAGACGACGATTGATGTACTCGATCCCGGTTTCGCCGCGGCGTCGTTCCACCTCCGCGATGCGGATGCCGAGCCGGTACGCGAGGTCGGTCTCTTCGCGAAGGTCCCGCGAGGCGCGCGCGAGTTCTTCCTGCGCGCGAATGCGCGCAGCGGCCTCGCTCGCGGCTTGGCTCCTGCGCTGCTCGTACTCCTGTGCGAGCGCGAGCAGCCGTGTGTTGGCTTGCTCCAGCGTCTCGTTCTCGCGCTGCGAGAATCCAGCGATCTGCCGCTGTAGTTCCAGCAGTCGCTGCGCTGGCGTCAGCGAGCGGACGCGCTCACTGAAGGCGCCGCCATGCGATCGGATCTGCTGCGCGAGAAGCCCGAGTTCGACGCGTTGGTGGTCGAGCGTGTCGCGTCGCGTCTGCTCGTCATTCTTGCGACGAACCGCAGCGATGAGGTTGTTCGTGGCTTGCAGCCTGCGCTGTTCGAACGCTGGCAGCTCTTCGCCTGCGCGGCGCTGGAGCGTGTTCGCCTCGCGCAGCGCTTGGTTGTACTGATCCTGCGCAGAGATGACGCTGGTCATCCCTGTGACGTGCTCACCAAGTCGGCGAAGCTCGTCGTTCGCGGCGTTCTGCGCGAGCGCTGCAGCTCGACGCTCGTCGTCTGCGCGCGCGGTCGCGAGAGCGATGCCGTCTTGCTGAATGCGCGCGGTCTTCGCGAGGTCTTCGTTGAGCTTGCGTTGCTCCGCGGAGAGCGTGCCTGTGGTCGCAGCGACTTCGCGCTGACGAACCTCGACATCCGCCATCGTGTTGACGTGCATCCGGTACTCGCGCACGAATGGCACGAGATACAGGAGAGCGCCGCCGACGTTGGCCTTGACCGAGTCGCCGATTCGTTGCTCAGCCTGCTCGCGCAGTCGCGCTTTCTCGGTCGCGTCTTGCTGCGCCACGCCGTACTCGCGCTGACGCTGCGTGAGCGCAGCGAGCACAGCGGTGTGTCTCTGCGAAGCGTTGGTGACGCCGTCGGTGCGCACGCCGAGCTGCGCGAGAGCTGCCGACTCACCATCGAACGCTCGCAGGATCACCTGCGAGGCCTGCTCCTGCGATACCTGACGCGAGCGCGCGTAGTCGCGCGTCGCCGCTGCGAGCGTGCCCATCTGCGCTGCGCTCGCAGAGATGCCACGATCGGCCAGCGCGAACTGCATGTTGAACGCGACCTGCGTATCGGCCGCGCCTGCGGTCGCCGCGTTGATCGCAGAGAGCGAGCCACCCAGCGCGCCGAGGCGTTGCTGGTACTGCTCGGCGCGCGCGCGTGCGCTGTCCACCTCGCCCGAGAACTCGATGAGTGCGGCGCCTGCGCTGACGACCGCACCCGCGACAGTCGACGCAGCGAGTGCGAAGTTTTTCGCGGCAGCGGCGCCCGCGACGAATCGCTGTCCCGTGGTGAGACTCTTGTCTCCCGCGAGTTTCAGCGCCTCGGTGCCCTTCTTCCACTTTTCGACGGCCTCTTCGCCGCCGGTCGCGCCAATCGCGAGTTCTTTGAGTTTGCCGAGTTTCGCGCTCGACTCGGCGACGGCAGCGGCCCTCGTCTTCTCAGCCGCAGCAGTCGCGCGCGCTGCTTCTTCCGCGGCCTTCGCTGAGTCCGCCGATGCTTTGGCCGCGCGCTTCGCCGCCGCAGTCCCGTCCGCCTCTGCTCGAAGCGCAGCCTCCGCGCTTGCTGCGCGAGCCTTCGCGACAGCCTTTTCAGCCTCGATCTCTGCTGCGCGAGCGATTGAGAGTTGCTGCGTGCCGGCCTTGACCGCGCCCGCGTAGGCATCCGCGGCCGCCTCCGCAGCAGAGAGACTCTCGCGCGCTTGCAGAAGCGCTTGCGCGAGCTTCCGCAGGTCCTCGGCTTGCTCGCTCGCTTCGCTCACTTGCTGTCCCTCTCGCGCGCCACGCGCGCTTCTTCTGCGTCTCTGCGACGCTTCGCGCGTCGAACGATCTGCACTGCGTCGAC
>OFRE01000507.1_pt1 | contig 10354 bp, 11 predicted proteins | sample 1543061 | NCBI WGS metagenome assembly OFRE01 (sample SAMN07774218, study PRJEB24372) | wastewater metagenome | isolation source: Exp Tend NO 50WW | collected 2016-02
TGCGGATGTGGCGTCTGGTGAGGGCGCTGCGGGGAGGGTTAGCATTTACGTAAGTCCTTGATTTTGAAAAATTTTCTCGGAGCGACTCCGCAATCCGCATGCCGCCACGATCCGCCCCCGCCCAGGGGGCCGGGGCCTGCCCGCCCGCCACAGCCGCAGCGCCCGCCACAGCCGCAGCGCCCGCACCATCCTGTTCGTCCGCCTCTGCCTTACACAGGCTAAGGCGCCAATCTCACAACACACTGTAGTTGCTTGGTAAGTCAGGCACAGGCGCGTCGGATACCGCACCAGTTTCCGCCCCAATGGGCTTGGCGAGGTCCGCCAGCTTGCCCTCAATGGCGTCGAGCAGGGCCTTGAGCCGGTCAGGATCATCGCCAAGGGGGCTTTCAGGATCGCGCGGCGGTTGTACGTCCTCCATCCGTGCAATCTTAAGGACAGTCTGCGCAGCCTGCAGACGGACCGCGACCGGCACCGGGACGCGCTTCGGTGCGGGCGGACTTTGCAAAATTTGCAAGCCTTTTGAAGCACTTACAGCGCCCTTATCGACACTTTGCAAACTTTGCAAACCCCCTTTTTCACCTGTAAAAAGTTGATCTGACACCAGGGCCGCCAACAGGTCCAGCGAAAGAGGTATTAGGATACCGTGAATCTTGGTCAGCCCTTCTGCCGCAACGGCTGCCAACACGTTGTTATCCCTCACTTTTCTTTTGGCCTTGGCGAGCGTCCAGCCCATCTCCGCCGCCAAATCCTCGATCGGCCTGGCGGCCGCCAGCCCCATCGCGAATCTATAATCCTCGTCGGGGATTGCGCCCTTCATGTCCAAAGCCACTGATGTTACTGCCATTTTCAGCCCTTTTCGAAATTTCTGGCGCATTTGCCGGTTTGTCTGTACACTGGGAGCATACCGCAACCGAATCACTCAATCCACTGGGAGCCTGACATGACCAAACCGCTCACCCGTCAAAAGACCAGCGTCTACCATTACGCTGCCGGCAACCGCCGAGACGGACCCCACAACGAAATGTCGGGCAACTGCACCGGCCTATGGGGCGACTGCACCGACCTACGGGGCGACTGCACCGACCTACGGGGCAACCTTGACGACATAGATCACGCGCAGCGTCCGGCGTACCTCGCCGATTTTGTCGCGTAGCAAAAGGACAACGCCATGACCATACACACAGCCCGTTGGCTCCGCTGCGCCTGCTGCGGCAATGATGCAGGAAGATGGTATCAATGGCATAACCAAGACTCCGGTTTCGGCCTGTGCTCCCGGTGCGCGGACTGGATTATCGAACGGGACGCGCGCAAGCCCCCCGATTGGCGGACCGACATGAACTGGACTTACGGCACTCCCGGCGTAAACCGCGAAGCCGGGCCAATCTTCGAAAGCGCTTCGACATGATCCCCATCCTTCAGACCCACAACCTCGGGCTCATCTGCGCCGCCATCATCGGCGCCGCAATCGCCTGGTGCATCGCGGAGAACTGGACATGATCCGCCTCCGCGACCTCATCGGCCTTGCCGCCCTTGCCATCACCTTCTACAGCCTGGCCCTGATCGGCCATGGCTTCGGATTTTGACACGACCCAACCCTGAAAGGACTGACAAAATGCCAAAATTCATCCTGAATGCCGACCTGCTTTGCGCCGTGGCGTCCTGCGTCTCGACCGAAAAAACCCGGTACTACCTCCGCGGCGTATATGTCATGGCGCATGGCGACGGCGCCTTGATGGTGGCAACCGATGGCCACCGCATGGCGCTTGGCTACGACGACACCGGGACGGCGGACGCCCCCGCAATCCTGGCGCTGGACTGGTCCGCCAAGGTTCTCAAGAGCACACGCAGCGAAGACCGCAAGCTTTTTGTGGATGGAACCTTCGGCACCGTGCGCAACGGCGCCGACCCCGATGCACCGCCACTGGGCGTTCTGCAGGTCGATCACGTCGACGGCACATTCCCGGACTGGACCCGGGCCCTGCCGGCCACGGGCGATCCGGTCGCGACCACAAACGGTTTTGATGGTAATTACCTCGCCAGCTTCGCCAAGGCCGTCAAACGCGCCGGCCTGACCAGCGGCACCGGCCTGCGGATCACCCAGGCAGGCGAAGGTGAACCGGCCTGGGTCCGCACGCAGGATCATCGCCTCGCCTTCATCCTCATGCCGATGCGTTGGCTTGACGCCGACTCCGGGAAGCCCGGCTGGCTCGACTCCGGTTTTTTCCGCGAGCCCGCGGCAAGCGCCGCCGAATGATCCGCCTTCTTGCCTCCTTTGGCCTTTGGTCGGCCGCGATCTTCACCGCCCTGGCCATCGCCGCCGCCTTCCACCCCTGAAATCGGCCCTCTACCCCCTGAAAAATCGCCCGCCAGCCCCCGTTGGCGGGTTTTCCGTACCAAGGTGGCCCGCCTCCCTCAATCGCCCTCCAACGCGAATTTTCCGGCATCCGGCCATTCCGCGTCCGGTCCCTGCCCCGGCAGGTATCCCCATCTCCCCGATCCCTCCGACCAGGTGCGCACCTTCCGCGGCACTTCGACCGGCTCTCCCCGCAGCCAATGCCTGACAAACTCGCCATCGGATCCCACCATCGGCAGGGGCCATCCCAGCATCCGCCGCGCCGCCGCCCAGATCAGAAACGCACGCGCCGCCCGGCCTTCCTCCGTCAATCGATACGTCCAATGGTCCCAGCGCAATGCCGGTGTCATCGGGGCAAGGGTCCGGTCCTGGAACCGTTGTTCCGCGACCTCAAGCCATCCGCGCGCCATGGCGATATCCCGTCCCACCCTCACCGACTTCACGCTGAACCCCGACAGGCTCTCGCGCACCTCCCGCCACATGACCGGACGATCCGGCCACAGCGCGACGACCGCGAGGCTGCGGGGCAGCAGCCAGCGGATATGCGCGTCCCCGTAAAACACCTTGGGTGTGTGCTTCGCCGCAATCCGGGCTTTCTCGCGCGCCTTGCGGTTCTTTCGGGCCGCAGGCGCGATCTTGCGGGCCAGGGCGCTCTGAACCCGCGAATTCTGCCAGCCACGCGCCAGCCGAACCCGATTGGCCGCGGAGGGCGCCGCCTGCATCGCCAGCAGGGTTGTCAGGGAGTAGACCGCCTCGGACTTCGGCCCGTTCTCGCGCACCGCCTGAGCAAGAACACGGGCCTTGGGGGCCGTCCGAAGTTTCGGAGATCGCCGCTTGCGAGGCACCTTCGCGCCTCCTGGTGTCAATCGACCAGCGCCAGCAGGGCAACATGCCGGGACGCGGACAGGCACACCGCCGCATATGCTTCCGGGTGGTGCGCGTACAAAAGGCTGGCGTCACGTGTACGGGCCAGCCGAACGCCATTATGCCCGAGCCAATATGCCCGCTTTGGGCAAGACCTCGAAACCGTCTTTCGAAGAACCCCTTTTCGATCGAGCGCCCGCAGCACGAAACTCGCCCACCCTCCGGCTTCCGCGCCTTGCCGGCGAAACAAGCGCCAATCGCGTCCTACGTCGACGACTTCAATCTCTGGATACGGTCCGGCCACGGTGCTGGCTCCCTGCGCTGTTTTCGACGGTACTCGCCGTACCGGGTCGTGTCAAGCGGGGCCCGTGACCGACAGCACCGGAAAGTGCGACGGGAGGACACGAGGCCCCCTGTCCCTAAAGGGTACGGGGCCCCAATGTCCGCGGCGTTAACACCCATTGAAAACAAAGCCTTTTTCTCGCGCGCCAGACGCCAAAAACCCCTGAAACCTCTGGACATTGCAAAACCGTGTCTGGACAACTCATTTTATCCTTTGTTTTCAACACCCGTTTACCTCTGTGGACATACCCCCGGACATGTCCCGGACATGGTTTTCATGTCCAATAGCGTAAATGCGTTTACTCGAACTCAGATAGGGAGATATACGCCGCCGCGCCTTTCCTGCGCAGAATCAACCCGTCCATCTCATCCGCAACAGGCGTCCCGGTCGCATCGTCAAAGAGCCTGCGCACCCGCTTGCGCAAAGCGTCTTCCCCGGCCAGAGCATACCGGCCCGGCTCACTCTCGCCCTCCCCGTAGCGATCGGCCCGAAGCGCGTCCACGGCCTGCCCCCAGGTGACGGCGCGCACCCCCTTCTCCATGATCCGGTCCACCACGAACCGTACATCCGCCGCGAAGGCGCTGGCCCCCACGTCGCTCACTTCCCGCGCCCGTATCTGCCGTTCCACCGGCACCAGCACCCCCACCGAGCCCAGCCCGTCCAGCACCACCGAGACCCGTTCGAAGAAGGCCGGCGCCCCCGCCAGTGGCCCGAGATTGTTCTTGGCGTCATCGAAGCGCACGAAGCGGTGCCGTTCCTCGGCGCCGATCCCGTATTGCTTCGCGCATTTCTCGCCCACGGTGTACATGGTGGCCACGTAGCGGGCGACACCGGCGACGGCCCCGGCGCCGCGGCCGGACCACATGTCGCCTGCAAAATCGTCGCTGCTGGCCATATCGTGCTTCTTCGTGTGGTGGACCAGCAGGCAGTTGCAATCGCCGCGCGCCGCGATGGTGCGGAAGGTGCGCGCGACCTTGCCCATCTGGCCGTTGTCGTTCTCGTCGCCGGGATGCAACTCGGTCAGCGGGTCGAAGGCGGCGAGGGCAATGCCGTGGGCCTGGATGTAGGCGAGGACGTCAACGGCATCCTGGCTGGCCGTCAGGGTGCGGTTGTCGGCGGCGCTGACCGCGATCTGCAGGGGCCGCTCGACGCCGGAGAGGATGTGCAGGCGGCTGGTGCCGGAGAGCGGATCGTGGAAATCCGCCCAGGTCAGGCCGAAATGCTGCATGATCGCCGCGAGGCGCAGGTGCAATTCGTTGAGGTCGTCTTCCTGGCACCACAGGAGCGCATGCGCTGGTCCGCCAACGGGGGCGAAGCGCGGGCCGAGGAAGGGCCTGGCGCTCGCGACCGCCGCGCAGAACTCGGCGACGAGGGTTGTCTTGCCGATGCCGGGTGGCGAGACGATCGTGGCGACGACGCCGCGCGCCAGCATGTGGCCGAGAACGAAGCGCCGCGGGGCGAGGTCGCGGGTGGGGTCGAAGGGCTCTGTCGGGGCGAGATGGCGCTTGAGGGAGGTGAGCGGCGTGGTGTCGGGCTGGTGTTCATGGGCGGGTTTCATATGCGCGAGGCGGGTGGCCTCTACCGCGGCAAGCTGCGTCGGGGTGAGCGCCTCGCTGAACTCGGCGGAGGGGGCCTTGGCGCCGGGGGCGCTGCTGCCGTAGTCGTAGGCGTTGGTCACGATGCGCTCGAGGTCTTCGCGGTCCCATGGCGGCGCATTGCGCTCATTCCAGTAATCGGCGAGCAGTTCGGCACACATCGCCGCGGAGACGCCGAAATCCTTGACGCGGGCGGCGGTGCGGTAGGTGGTATCGTTGCCACCGGCGCCCTCGATCGCGGGGGGCGCGGTCCTGGTGAGCCATTCGGCCGCTGCGGCGATGGCGTCGGGCATGTCGAGATCCGTGGCGGGGGTTGTGTCGTCGCGCTCACGGGGCGCCTTCGCGCGCCGCAGGATATGATCGGGCAGCAGGGGCAGGGAGGGAACCGTGCGCTCGATCGTGTAGGCGCCGACCGGGGTGGCCGAACCGGGGGCGAGGACATAGCCATGGTGTCCGCGCACGTCGATGCCGAGCCCGAGGCGGTTGACGCTGTTGCCGACCGTGGCGCCCGGCGGCAGGGCGAAGTAGAGATGCTGTCCACCGGACGGCGTGCGCACCGTGAGGGTCAGGGGCAGCGGCCCGAGGGCCTCCAGCGCCGGGCGGCCGTCACGGCCACCCTTCACGTCGATATCGAGGACCACGATACCGTCGCCCGTGGCCACCCCGGCGTTGTTCAGGTCGAGGGAAAAATCCGGGTCAAGGGTTGCGATGTCGTGGAATGCCTTCTGGACGGGCACCCGCTTCATGCGGGGAATCGGGAAGACGCGCAGGCCAAGGGAAGTCAGTGTGCGAAGCACATTTTGATTGTCGCTGCTCGGGTTGGGCATTATGTTGTACCTGATGGGCGGTAACGCGCCTGTGGTGGGGGTTCGGTCGAGCGCCTTGGGCGGGTGCTCCCGAACCCCCACTATTTTCCATCGCCTCGATTTTGTCCACTGGCGTCCTGTGACGGGGCTTTGGTCGGGTGTTGCGAATCAGCGCATGACCTGCGATAAGGTAAACACTTGCATTTGACAGGGAGACGGAAATGACAACGCTTTACAAACTGACGGATGAGGACGGCTGGACCCGCAAGGGCGAGCACAACGCCCTGCAGGGGGGTGATAGGGTCCGGCATTCGGCTACGGGGGGCGGGGATGAACTTTGCACCGATGGCGTGATCCACGCCTACACTGACCCGCTGCTGGCAGTCTTGATGAACCCGATTCACGTAAATTTCACGACGCCGCTCCTGTGGGAAGCAGAGGGCGCTGTCGTCGCCAGTGATGGTACGAAAGTCGGCGTCAAGGCGTTGACGACGCTGCGTCGCATGGAATTGCCACAAGTCACGACGGCGCAACGGGTTCGGTTTGCGATCCTCTGCGCGATGGAGGTCTGCACCGATCCCGCTTGGCGGTCTTGGGCTGAAAGGTGGTTGTCGGGTGAAGATCGTACTGCGGCGGCGGCGTGGGCGACGCGGGCGACCCCATGGGCGACGCTATGCGCGCAGCTAGCGAGACCCCCGGCGGCGCCATGGCGGTTCAGGGCATGTTGCGCAAAAGCGCCATGAGCCCCGAGGGCCAGCAGGTGGAGAGCATTTACAACCGCCTGGGAATGCCGCCAAACCCGGTTCTGCAACAGCCTCAGATGGCCCAGCAACCGACGCAAGCGACGAATCCGCAGCAGGTCCTCAAATCCGACGCGCAAGGCCTCTATCAGGCAATGGTGACGCTACAGCAGCGCGGCCTCAGCCAGCAGCAGGCGATGCAGCGAATTCAACAATCCATTCAAAACATGCCGCCCGACAAGCGGCAGCGCGCGATGGCCGTCCTGCAGCATTACGGCGACCGCATTCTGCAGACGCAGCAGGTTCGCTAAGTGGGTCTGTGGGATGAAGTTGTCGGCATCGCCACCCGGGCCGGCGCCAAGAAGAAGACGCAGCAGAGCAGCAAGCAAGGCGCGTTGTCTGCGTCGCCTGCGATGCTTAAAAAGTCCGCCAAGCAGCCTGGCCTCTGGGATAACGTCGTAAGCGAAGCCTCGTCTTTTTTCAAGCCTGCTGGCGTGCTCTACAAGAACGTCCAGGACCTGGCGCACGGCGGCGATACCGACTCCTTCCAAAAATCCTTGGCCCATTCTCGCGAGATTCCCACCTGGCAGAAGATTGCCGGCGCGGCGATGCAACCGTTTAACCCGGTCGGCTCAGCGCTTCTCGGTGCGGACCCACTGGACAACCAGGTGGGCAACTACGTCCGCGCCCTGCCTGACAAAGCCATCCCCACCGCTGCCGCCGCAGTCAACAAATTCCACGTCCCCGACGCATTGCAATGGAACCCGCTCGGACGCGTCCAAGAGGCTCTGCTCCACCCCATCGACACATACCGGAAAGTCGACGCATTCGCCAGAGGCGTCAACCCCGGCGACGGCGACATGCAGGCCAATATGGGCAGCCGCGGCCAGGAAATCTGGGGAAATCTCCAGGCCGACGTCGCACGCGTCGAAGACATGAATCGCCAGAAGCCCTACGTTCAACGCGGCGTTGAGGCGGCGACTTCCGGGCTTGCGTCAGTGCTGCCCAAGCAGGCCGGCGAGCGCGTCAAGAGCGTCGCGCAATACTTTGACCCCAACAGCGAAGACGTCTCCACCGCCTACGAGAAGGCCGGCTATGACCCCATGACCGCAATGGCTGGAGCCCTGTCGAATCTGCTGGAATGGCTGGGCGCTGAGAGCGGCGGAGAGCTGGCCACCAAGTTGAAGGACGCCGGCAAGCTGCGCAAGGTAGTCAACGCTGCCGGCAAGCTGATGGACCCCACGCAGATGGCGCTCGACGCCGCCGGCAAAGGCGTCTCCAAAGTGGCCGGCATCGACTGGAAACTGCCCGGCGGGAAGAAGTCTCCCTTGCCTCCCGAGGAGATGGCGCGCCGCGCAGGCGTCGACCCCGCCGAACTCAAGGCTTACTCGGAGGCGCTGGATGCTCCTCTGGCCACGTCTGCAAAGGAGGCTGCGCATTCGTCGCAGCCTAGCGACCTCTGGTCTGAAATAATGAGAGACGACGCAGGCGACGCGACTCGCGCACGCATCGCTGGATTGATTGATGAGACCGACCCGGATTACCTGAATCGCATCGCCAGGAGCGTGCCGGACGCGAACGCCAGGACTCTTGAGCCAACGCCGGCCCCAATCCAAGAACTCCCCACCCCCAAGTTCGAGGGCGACTATGTTCCGAACGATTACGACCCCCGGTTCACCTCGGACTTCGGCCCAATTCCTAGGGAGGTTCCGGCCCCGGCTCGAGATGACGCGTTTCTCCTCGACCAAGCCCAGCAAGCCGCAGACATCCACGAGGCGGGCCTGGACTTTCAGCGCCAGCATAAAATCTACGCCAACGCCAAGGAGGCCCAATTAGGACGCAAGCTCAACGAGCTTACTCCATCCATTCTTCCTCAGTTTTCCGTGGAGGACGCGTTGCGCTGGCTGGACGAGCCGGTTTCCCGGGCCGACGGCAGCCTGGAGGAGGCCCTGCGAGCCCAGGACCCCGGAGCAGCGATGCCTCGGTATACTCACCCCCCCGCCTCCTTGGAAGCCCTAGGCGAACCCTCTCGCGAGGCTATAGACGCCGCCTTGAACACGCCGAAGACGTGGGGAGACCTGCTCTTGAATGAGGGAGACATGGGCGCCAGGGCTCGCCAGGTGGCGCCCACTCTCCCGGTCCCACGCACCGAGATGGATTCCCTGCTTGCAGCATATACGCCGTCTGCGCTGCCCTCCAATGTCACAGAGGACGCCCTGAGATGGCTGGATGGAGGCGGGAATGTCGAAGCACCGCAAGCGTTACCAAGAGGAGCCGGAAGAGTTGCCCCTGAGCAAGCTCGGCCTGGACTTGTCGAGCCTTTGCCCGAAGCAGTCACTGGCGCCAGAAGCCCCGCCATGGAGCTGGTGGACAACGTCGCCGCACCTGGAATGGGACAGAAGCCTCAGAGGACCCTCGCCGGAGGCCTGAAGCTTTACTCGAATCCATTGGATCCGACGCCTGTCTGGGAAGCCGCAAAGGCTGTGAACAAGACGGTCGGCGACTTATGGCCAGGCTGGAAGGAAAGGTTAACACCGCAGTCGGCACATACGTCGATTCTAAGAATGCGTTGCGCCAAGTCAAGAATGGCATCAGCCGCGCATTCTCCGAGACCTACGGAGTCGCTAGCAAGGAATTGAGCCGCGTCCTGGACCGTGCCCAGATGGCCGAGAACGCCATCAATAGAACGACCGCCGAGACTGTAGCCGTGCAGCTCAAGGCCGGGCCTCGTGCGATTCGCGAGTCGCTGCAAGACTACATGAATAAGACCTTGCCACGTGCTGAGGCGATGAAGACCCTGGGTAAAGAAATGGTCGAGGCCGCCGACAGCGTTCGCTACCTGATGGATGACGCAGGGGTAAAGTATTTCTCCTCATTGCTTGAGATTGAGCCACGCTTCCTGCGCGAGGCTAGCCAACAAGAGAAGATGCTTATGGCCCAGGTTTACGAGACTTTCGACGGTCGTCAGACAACTGTCGGCAGAGATAGCTTGACCAGAAAGAAGGTCGTAGAACGCGCCCGCCAGGTAAACGAGGCTACTGGCTTGCCTTACTTCAGTGAAGACGTCATCAAGCGCTCTCTGAACCTTATCGACGGAGCCATGGAGAGGCTATCCAGCAAGGGCTACGTCAAAGACGGACGCCTGGTCGACATGGCCCTGAGCATGCCCACCTGGGTAAGCAACCTGGGCAAATACGAGCCTCGCCTCTACAAGCTCATCGAATACGGGATTGACGTGTCTTCGCCAACTGCGATGCGCGACTTTGTCAACGCCATCGAAGCTCGCCGGGCGGACACGACCAACATGCTCAACGAGTTGAACCGCGCCCAGGGCAAGCCCGAGATTCAACACCGCCCCATTCCTGACGACTTGCGTAACTTCTTGCTGGCGCAGCGCACTGGCAAGGGGTCGTGGAGTCAAGCCGTTGCTGAGGAAGCCGGCCGATTCATGAAGCGCAAAGACCTTAGCCAGGAAATGCGAGACATCCTGGGCCCCATGGTCAATCCCGCATACACCTATACCAAAGGCGTGCAGCACGTTCACCGCGCCGAGAATATCGCCAAGGTTCGACGCTGGGCTGCAGACCACGAATTCATGGTAAGCCGCGCGGGCGAATCCGAAGTGGAATTTATGAAGCGCACCGGAGTCAAGC
>OFRE01000512.1_pt1 | contig 10315 bp, 9 predicted proteins | sample 1543061 | NCBI WGS metagenome assembly OFRE01 (sample SAMN07774218, study PRJEB24372) | wastewater metagenome | isolation source: Exp Tend NO 50WW | collected 2016-02
TTTTTATCTGAAGCCCGTACACTATGTGCTTGACTCGTTAACGGGTACACCAAGACACCGTGTAATACACATAAGCATGATATTTTATTGTGTTTTTATGTGTTAAATGTATCTAGTTGCATCTTCTTGGCATATGCCAGCTTCGTCACGATCACGTGTCGAAAAACACGTAGTGAATCCACATTCAGTACACCTGCACAATACATGTGTAAAAAGCTCCATTCCTATTACATTGTACCCGTATGGTTCAATATTTTCCGGAAAACAACGAGCATTATCAAAACAAGTACACCGAAAACTTCTAAATTGCAACTCGCTCCAAATAATGGAGGGAACTCTCTCTCGACAGTACAACGTTCCGAGATGCGGGTAAGGATGTCCATCAACAATGTACAATAAATCCCAAGAATGAGGCTGTATTTTACGTATATAACGTAGATCTTGAACTCGAGGTCCTTTTGCTTTCCAATCCCAATTCGACCAAAACATCAGCACTATTTTTCCATCATCCATTTTCCACAAGACAAATCGAGAGAAATCATCTGCCTTTCCTTTAAAAAGAAATCGTTCATTGGATTCGTCGACATTCGCTAGACTATGCACGCGTGATATAAACTTGACTTTTGCTCGTTCATAAAATGCTTCGTTAAACAATGCTCCAACATAAGAATGTTCTTGTTCTATTGGTCTAAAAATGTCTCTGTCGGTCTTGAAAGTCCAATGTATAGCAGAGTAGAGTGAAGGGATAGGTTCAAGTTTTGGCTCCAACAAATCAATATCCTCGTCAAGTGCTCTCCCAAGACGAGCCATATTGTGTGATGCAAGAAGGACGGAGGTAGTGAACAAATGAATCGGATATTTAGGTTTGGGTTGCCTAATCAGGTAATATTCTCGGAGGTCACTATGCCTATTATCCGATTCTCCCACCGCATATAAAAAGAACGATTTTTTGTGTGTGACTTTATTCTTTTTGCTCATTTACAACAACAATGGACCTATCAAATTATTATTATTGTGACAAATGCATGGGATATGTGAGGTCAGGCTGTACTTATGGAGCATTTGACAATGCCATGAAGTATCAAGTGCATTGTTACTATTGTGCTTCACACTTGAACCCTGCATTGTTTTACTTGCCTATGGATTTGAATGGTACTGGGTGTCATTATTGGGTGGCTTGTGGAGAGTTTGATGCGTGTCCTCATTGCAATAGTGCGGATTTGGGTCATTACGATTTTACTGAATGGACGGTCGGGGGGCGAGGATTGTTGTATTGCACACAGTGTTTTGTGCTTTTTATTTCTTTCACAACATTGAATCATCGATTGGTACAATTCCTGGAACAGGATATTACGGCCTTTTTTTACAGCAACATGTGCAAGCAGCAGCAGGCTCGGTGTTGTGATTGATTGTCGAAACGAACGGTATTTCGACAATTGATTGAAAGAATTGAAATCCTATCCAAGCCATCCCCAATGTGAGGAAGACTTGTGACCATGTGGGTGCTTCTGATTGCATGATGATGTACTACTAAAAAGATATTTATTAGATGATACAATAAATGGACATTGTTTTGAATCCCCCCTAATACGGGCGTAAATGCACCATCTCAGCGAGTGCTGACAGTGATGAATTGGTCACGGTGTTTTGATGATCACGTCCAATGTTGATCATTTCGGTAGTGGGCGTAACTCGCTTGTTAAACCGATCGACTGCCTCTTTGTGCAGAGGCACTCCGTGCAAGTACTGCGGACGTGCGATGGGATCGGCAGCGCGGATATTGTGCGCTACCTCGGTGGGGATATCTTGGTTGAATGATACGTGTACAGTGGCTTTCGACATGACGACTACTATTGTGTAGAGATAGAATAAAATCGAGCAAGGGCCGGTCCCACATGATCTTTCACGATGGTTGCGGGTAATTCGGGAGCGTTGCTTGATGCAGCAGCCTCAGCCATTGCTTGCACTGCACTTTGTGCCACTTTCGGTGTCTTGATCCATTGAATCAATGGAGAGATTGCAAATTTGTAGAGGGCAATGCCGAGTAACATACCGGCTACATACACACCTACTTTCATGATGTCGGCTTTGTGTTGATGCCAGAATCGGAGACCCCACCATCCATTGTCACAGCAATTGCTGACCAATTCCTCTCCCGAGATCGATTGCTCGGATTCGGGTTCAGCAGCGACTTCTTGTGCTGTTGGTTCTGGTGCACGTTGTAGTTTGTGCATATTATGAGCAGCTTGTGTCACGAGACGTTCGGCTTCAGCTTGTGCCTTTTGTTGCCGAGTTGCTTGTGATCCGCGATAGCGACCAACTCGATCCGCTGTCGTAGGCTTTAGCTCGGGTCCATCGGGGCGGATTGCATGTTGTTGTTCCTCGGGTGTGAACGAAGACAATACAGGACGAGTGCGGAGCTTTTGCTCGTCCAGTACATTGTTGGAGGTTGTTGTGTCGAGAGTCGATTCCATTATTGGGTGTTGCAATGAAAAGCGTGAAAGGTAGTGATTAGAGATTTATGATGCCGCTGCTTGTAATTTCAACATCAATCTCTCGAGTTCAGCTTCTGTGTTGAGAGCTGCGCCTCCTGAATGCATTTTGATCTGTTCTACTACCGCTTCGTTTATTTGTTCAGTCGATGCTGCATTCTCAGCATGAAGACCTGTAAGATACAGAACGCTGTAGAGATCATTGCCGAATCTTTCTTTGACTGCATTATGGATGGTGTTGACTACTTCACCGGCTCGATCTGGAGGTGCCATTAAAAACAATGCAGTATAGGTTGCCCGTACTAATTTCGGGTCAATACCCAATGTAGGAAGGGCGTCGTCCTCGCCTGTTGCTTCATTGTATACTTCAGTGTTTACGTTTTTTATAGGATAATCACCCCATAATTCAACAATCGCATCAATCAAGACTTTATCGTCTGATAGTTGAGCTCCTTTGCTGCCCTTTTCTTGTAATATTTGATTTAATCGAGAAAAAGCAGCACCGGCGTCGTGAAGTGCTTGGATCGGTTCATTGTCCAGAAAATCTCCTACCAGTGTATATGGTTGTAAGTCGACGTTATTTAAATTTTCCTGGATTGTAGGTGATTGAGCTGATGCTTCTGCTTGTAATTCTGGATTTCTTTTAAGTGCTCGATATAGTTGCTGATAATCATCTTCTGACATCGATGATTGAGGTGAGCGAGTTCCCAGATAATACAAACCATTTTGATCTCGTGCCGAATTTTCGTACAATATCGGGTTGTATTGAGCGCTGTACTGAGCCAGTCTGTTTGATTCTCGTAATCGGTCTACACGTTTTGCCATGTTATTATAGATTAATGGATAATTCAACGGGTTGATGACGAAATTATTTCCGGGTTGATTGACACTAGCAATTGCCCTAGACAAATACAATGCTGGATCTTGATTATATGTATCGAGATCTCGGATCAAATTTGCATTTACTGATTCTTTGGCGGTGCTGTCATCCCATGGCCCCGTGGATGAAATGTACGCTCCCCATTTGCCTCCATATTCGTTAAATGCCGTTTTGTATGCAAGCACATCAGGACTTAAATCAGGCTCGTTAAATGTTGCTTGGTAATTCTCAGCTGCTTTCGTATAAAAGGCAGCTAAATAAGTTGTTCCGTTTGTTGATGGACTATTGCGTTCAACTGCATCTACAATGATTTGCGCGAATGTTTTTCTCGTGGCTTCGTCTACAGGGAAATCTTCATCATCATCCTCGGCTTCATCATCTGCGGGGGGTGTAAAGTCTGCATTTGCTAGAATTTGATTGACTGTCTCCAAAACATCTTGCCGTACTTCGTTTGACACTGGATTTGAAGCCAATTCTTGCTGAAGTGTTTGTATTGTTTGACTGTCAGATTGCTGTTGTATAAGCGTGATTGCGTTTTGTTCGATATTTTGTGATAATTGTGCTGTTTGTAAGGCATTTTCTTGTTCCAATTGAAGAACTCTTATTTGAGTTGCTATTAATTGTTGCTCGAATTGTGCCTTTAATGCATCGGTAGAGACCCCATTTTGGTTTAACGTTTGTTCATATTCTTTGATGCGTTGATTCAAAGCATCCTCTCGTGCTTTGTACTGATCTTGTTGCTTTCGTAAGTCGGCAAGTGATCCATTTACTTGTGTTCGAATTTGTAATATAGCAGCATCGAGTTGTTGGCGGAGTTCTTGTTTTTGGGATTCTTTTGTTGTTCGTAATTCGACCTCTAACTCTGCTACTCTTGCTGCATTGTTGGCTGCAGTTTGTGCGATTCCTTGTAGACTTTTAAGAGCTGTTTGATTTGCTGCATTCGAATTTTTTAGACGATCGTATTCTCTTTTAAGTGCCCCCTTTTGAGCCTCTGCAGTTTTCAATTGTTGTGCATAATAACGACTAGTGACTTTCATACTATTACGCACTTTTGCAAATTCCTCGGCAGTTTCTTGTAATTGGATTTTATAATCGCCGACTTGGTTATTCAATTTATCCCTCTCTTCTGCTAATTCTTGTAATTCCTGTCGTCCAGTTTGAATCACTTGTTGGTATTGTAAAATGTCTGTTTGGGATTTTGATAACTTTTCTTCTGTTAATTGTAATTCTTGACTCTTGTCTGCGAGTTTTTTAGCTGTGTCTCCGGATAGTTGTGCATTTTGCCCTCTTAGTCTTCCAATCAAACCTTTTAATCTTGTAACATCTTCACTTAATTTAGTTGATTCTGCTTGACTTCGAGTCAATTTTCCAGTCGCTTCTTTCAATTGTGATTGAACGTCCGTCAATTGTTGGGTTTTTTCATCAAGTTTACGTTTTGCATCTGTGTATTGTCGTCTTGATTTTTCTTTTTCTTGTCTGGTATTTGCTTCTTGTTCTTTAAGTTCGTTATACGCAGTGGTGAGTGTAGCGTTTTCTTGAGTAATACGGTTTAAACTACCTTGGGTTTTTTGTAGTTCAGTTCGTAATTTTCCAGTCGTCTCTTTGTACTCGTTGTTGCTTTGTTGGATCTCTCGGGCGTCTTGGTTTAGGCGAAGAATTTCTTTTTGGAGTTCATTTATAGTAGTCTTGTTTCGCTCGTTCAATTCTTCATACGCACGATTTGCACTGTCCAATTCACCTCTGATTTTGTTGATTTCAGTGGGATCTTGTGCTGCATCCAGTTGTTTTTGTAAATTTTCGATTTTTGCTTGTGCAGTTTCCAAACTGGTCTGTGATTCTTTGTAGGCTTGTTCAATTTGATGTCCAAGTTTGTTTTGTTTGTCAATGAGTTCTCTTGAAGCTTCGAGATCTTTTTTGTGTTTTTCCTCAAGTTGTTTACTCTCGGCGAGAGATTGTTTAATTCGCTCGAGTTCCACGGTAAGGTTTTGATTATATTGACTGACTTGATTATATTCGCCTTGTAACTTTGTCAAGTTCGTTTGGGCATCGATTTTTGCTTGTTGTAATGCTGCTTGTGCTTGTTGCAACTCGAGTTGTAATTGTTGTACTACTTGCGTATTGCTGCCATTGGTAGCAGCGAGTTGTTGTTGCAATTCTTCTACGCGTCTTTGTGCTGCTTGTAAATCATTGTTGGTGGCTCGAATTTGTTCTTGTAATTGAGCAGAAATCGCTTCTTTTTGTTGGTTGCTATTTGTCAATTCGGCTTGTGCTTGTTGCAATTGAAATTCGTATTGTTGTTTTATCAATGTCATTTGTTGCTCGGTCGATTGTACAACTCCACCCAATCGTGCAATTTCGAGTTGGAGTTGTGCGATTTGTGAAGTGGCTGTTTGGATGAATTGATCTTTATTGGCAATCAATTCGTCACGCTGATTTATCATTTGTTGCATTTCACCGAGCGCGTTTCCTTTATTCGCGTCTTGGTTCGCCCAAAGGGCAATTTGTGCATCCTTTTCTAGAATTGCGGCATTTCTGGCTAGCAATTCTTGTTCGTATTGAGCCTGGATCTCTTTCAGTTGTTCGTGTTGTGCAGTCAATTCAGCATTCTTCTGTTGAAATGCTTGATAATCGGCAATCAATTTTCTTTCATTTGCCTCGATTTCTGCAGATCGTTCAGTCAGTGCTTTAATTTGTCCTTCCTTCTCGGCAATTTGAGTACTCCACCATCGGTTGAGTTCGGCTTCCGTTTGGTATCCAGCGTTTTCAAATCTTGTTTTTTCGCCTTCTGCTATTCTTTGTTTTTTTCGCGCTTCTTTTTCTTTTTGAAGTGCTTCCTTTTGTTTTTGGAGTGCTTCTTCTTTTTCCTCGGCGAATCTATCAATACTGTCTTGCATCCATCCTTTTTCTCTTTGTACTCGTCGGAGTTGTTCTTTTAATTTCTCGAATTCTGCTTGCAGGCCTGGATTGACATTCACACCCACAACTTTGTCGTTGAGATCATCCAGTTCTTCGATGCGTTGTCGTCTTGACAAAACCTTGATCGTGGCATCTGTAACTGCTTCACGTACAGGGACACGACGTGTTTTTGCTTCGTATGCTGCATTGTAGGTGATTTCGGCTTGTGGACTCATTCCCATCGATCCTGAAATTGGAACCATATTGAAAACGTCCGTATTGACAATATTTGTTACGTCCATTACCACATCATCATAATATATTTTTTGTTGTCTGCGACCCTTTTGACTACTAGATGATGATGATCTCGTCGATGAAGAAGAAGACGGTGTACTACTTCTTGTACTTCTACTGGAAGTGGAAGTGGAAGTGCTTGAAGTATTATTGTTGCCGATGCCATTGCCGCCTCCTCCACCTCCACCACCGCCGCCAAGATCATCATCCTTATCGTTATCCCTTTGAGCACCCGGTAAATTGTTATCTTCGATTACCCGAACTGTCTTTTCCCTTTTTTTTGCGAGTCGGTCTGATCGTCGCGGGACTTGATTCGTTTTTGGTTGTCGCGGGCGTCTTGACATATCTTCAACAGCAAGTACGGCTACAGCAGCCGTGACAACAGGATCGAGCTGAGGTGGCTCGGGAGGAGGAGTTGGCTCGGTAGTGGATTTTGGTGTTGCCTCCTTCTTGTCGGCATTGTACACTTCAGATGGCATTCCATTGTAGATTTCATTGTAGATGTCTAAAAATTCCACTATACCGTCGTGGTCGTACCAAGGAGGGTAAATTCTTTCGTTGTTCTCTTGATTCCGTGCATAGTAATCCAATGCTTGGATGATATACTTGTAGTACAAATAGGCTTGTTCTAGCGTACTACCGGGGCCTAAAATTTCCAGGTGTATTAGACCGCGTTTAAATTCGAATTTCATATCGATATCACGTTCAATGAATCGACGAACTCCCTCATTGTACCGATATACAGGCTCGCCTGTGTGTTTAAGACCTGTTCTTACGTTTTTGTTGTCACCCAAACATATCCACCTCACGAAATCATCTCTCCATTTTGAATCAATGGACTGTAGAAATCTTTTGTAGCGGTTTTCTTCTTCGAATTTTGTGATGATTCTTATGATATTTGGGTCATTGTGATTTTGTCGCTTTCGTTCTAGAAGATATTGATCGATCTTTTCGTTCACTAAATACTCTTGTGGAGTCAATTTTCGGGTACTCCTCTCCTGAAGCAATGGATGCTTAGGGGTGGCAAACTTTCCCGACATACTCGAGAGGATTTTTCTACACTAATTCCACAATACTATACAGGTGTTTAGATATGAATTATACTCGCCATTCACCGCGAGCATTTACCAATTTATTCATCGAGACTTCTTGATTGATGGGTTTGAATGTATACCCGGGGGTATTTAAAAATCCTACAATATACTTCTCTAGATATTCATCTGACCATCTATCAATTCCGTAAATAGGTGGTCCAAGTGTTGCACCTGTACTTTTTTTGTAATCGTACATTGGTGCATATTGCAAAGTGATGAATACATTTTTGTTCCAAATCATTGTTTGGAATGCAGTAAATCCAATTCGTTTAAAATATTCAGTAAGTCTTTCTCGGCGGTTTGATCCAGTGGTTTTAAGACCAGGGAATCCATTGCAAAAAAAGCCCCACATTCCTTGGGGATTGTGTAATATTGTATCCTCGGGGTGAGCATCTCTCAGTATTTGTTCAATTACTACGTATTCTTTATAGTCAGTTACTTCATCGTCAAATACATGCCAAGTAACTTTACCAGGTAACAATGGCGGTATGAAGGGTAATTTCTTCTGTAGTGAGATGCTTGTTGATACAGGGTGATAGGTACCGTGTATGTTTATTTGTTTCCGCATATCTTGGCAAGTGATGACATTCACGTATCCGGTAGTTTCTTGTCCATTGCTGAAAATGAGTGTTGAGTACGGATGCAATGCAGATGGTGTTGTAAATACATTTTCCGCGACATTTGACGATGATGTTTGTTGATTGGGGATGTAGGGATTTGTACTTTTGAACAATGCCGTATTTATATCAGACATTGTAATTGATTGAAGCGATGTAGCGCCTGGAAACAGACGTCGGAGTATATAATCAGTACGAGAAACACCAATACGATCAGGCATACCACCCATCCCTTTTACCGTTCTGCAATTTTTATCGATATTAAAATCATAAACAGTAAAATTTTCTGTTCCTTTTGACCCGGGGCAGCTAAAGCACATGCAAAATTTAAAAATGGGTTTGCTGTTCCTCCCTTTTTAATGACATGCCCCGTGTTTTTATCTCTAGCACACTCGAATGACAACCCGTATGGTGCTGGTATTGTCCATGTGGTATCAAAGTCTGGTTTCGGGATTTCGAGTGTGACTGTTTTCGAGCAAAGAATACATGGCGGATGATCTGTAAGGTTGTCGTATCGTCCAGGTCTGTGGGAAAATGCAATTTCGTTCAAATCTGCTTCACCGGGAAAGAAAATATAACTGGTAAGTTTACCAATATCGTCGACAATCCATATATTGTAGCCATTATGCCACAATCCATAACTGCCCCACATGATTACAGCCGTAGTGGCTGCAAAAATCCACGCAACGCTTTCTGCGATCATATCGCTGTTCTATGTATTGATGATGTTTTTCACAGTCGAAAGAATGGCGTCTATGGGATTGGTATTAGGAATTGCAGGTGGCTTCGTTGCGCTGTATTACGTGGCTTCGAAATCGCGTGACTACACACCATCGGAATCAACATCTGCCAAGCAGAACCGAAAAGTCGGAAAGGTGTACGAGGATTATTCGACCAGTATTAATAACCCTATGAACATCAAGAATCGCTTCACTAAAAATGGACGAGGTACAACAGTCGTCCGTGGTATCAATGAACAGGATCTAGTATCATGGGAAAATAGTGGACTTACGTATCAAATCTACCGTCTACCGACGGTTTGGTAGATATTGCGTACGCTCAAATTGTCATATATATAAAAGTGAATCATGCAATAAAAAGGACGTTCTAACAATCATGGTTATTTGTTACTAATTTTTTATCACTTCGTGAACAATGTCAATTAGTCAATCTGCACCATCCATGCGCTCGCAGCGTATGGCTGCAACAGCCCTTGGAAGGATGAAAGAAGGCGCAATTGCTCGTATGAATATGGACAACAATCCATATCCATTTACAGCGTATGCCAGAGATCCACGTGATCGAAGATGGCTTGAATTACAAAAACATATTACCCAAAGTAATGTTGCTCCAATGTACATGCTTCGTGAAGAGGATCTTGAATATACCATTGCTCAACAAGATCAAGAAGAACAACTTGAATTCGACATTTGGTGCTGGAATACTTATGACATGAGCAATCCAGCCATTCGAGAATGGTTTAGGACTAATATCGACCCTGGAATGTATGATCGAATGTTAGCTTATGTTGATAAATCCATCGAGAACACGCAACGCTTTACAAAGATCAACCTCATGGGACCACGAAGCAAGGAAGATTTGATGTTTGCTTATGCTGCTGCCAGAGGGGATATTCACGTTCCTAGAAGCTTTGATCCAACGGAAATGGATAAACCATTACCCGGTAGCAATCGCGGAGATGTGGATGGTTTTGATGCTAGCAAATTAGGTGTTTTCAATCCTTTGCGTAGGGTGCTCCCTGAACTTGAAAATTATGGATACGACAACAAGAGACAATATAACATATTCCAACAGCCTACAAGAATCCCTGATATTTCGGGTGTTTTCCCGAAATACAATCGTGCTACTTTGAAAGGTGCAAGAACAGAGACGCGATTACAGGTAGTACCTACTGCCCCCGTCCCTCCGGCTACTGCCCCTCCTCGTGGATAAATATTCATATTTCTTGGAATGTTTTAGGGTTTCGCAGAACAATAAAAAAAATAACCATCAAAAATCTGAAAATGTTTTATGATTTTTTTA
>OFRE01000514.1_pt1 | contig 10307 bp, 21 predicted proteins | sample 1543061 | NCBI WGS metagenome assembly OFRE01 (sample SAMN07774218, study PRJEB24372) | wastewater metagenome | isolation source: Exp Tend NO 50WW | collected 2016-02
ATATAGATTTCTTAGTGTTTCTTTATTTTTTGGAGTCATATTTTTTCTTTAAGTAATTTAAACTAACAATTCATCGTTTGTCATTTTCCAATCCATCTAAAGTTAATATCAAGTATCATAGGATAAAGTATTGGCACCCCCTTGTCAACTACACCACAAGACAAAGTAGGTTGCATCTTGTTACGTTTATTATATGCAAAAGCATAGGATTCATTATCTATCAAACACCCTACATTCATCCCAAACAACATCTTTTCTTTGTTCGCTACATAAGAGATACCAGCGGTGTTGTGATGATGGCCTATCACAGTACTTCTCATGTTATTTAAAGCTGCTGTCCTAGCAGCTAAATTGCCGGAACAACAGTCGCCATGTTCGTACATGATATCATCTATTACAACATGAGGTAAGAACTCCCACCCATCAGGAGCACCCATAAACTCTTTAAAACTCTTCAAGAAAAACTTTGGTATTCCTGAAGCATAGGCTCTACGATATATCCTATTGTTGTGGTTTGATTCTACCTCTACACCTTCAGGAAATATTGCATAAAGATCCTGTAAATATTCTAATGCCTTTTTATGTTCGTGTCCAGCACTGTGACCGTCTGGATCACGAATATAGTCACTTAATGCATGACTATCTATACTATCTCCTATGTTAATAACCTTAGTTGGTTTCACCTTTTTCTTTATATATTCCAAGAAATCAAAAGCGTCTTGATGATGGAATGGTATTTGTAAATCTGGTATCACCAATACCTTTTCTTTTCCTTGCCTAAGTATCACAAGACCTCCAATCCCCATAATGTCTATTCATCGTTCCTCTCCTAGAGTTTTCAGAGTGTGTTACCCACTCCATATTATCAAGTTGATATCCATAAGTAGAATCAATCCTGTCAACACTTGGTGTCAACTTCCTATCATATCCTGACCATTCCCATTCTCGAAACAAACGTAAAAAATCTTCAGAGGATTTTGCCCAAGAGTAAAAATCTACTCTTGGTAGTAGGGTACAACCTGCGTATAAATGATATTTAGCTTTCTGTATACCCGTTATACGAGACTGCATGTTTCTATACAAACGCATGAGAAATCCATTTACTGTCTTCTCATACTTATATGTACATGCATTTCCAGTTCGTTGTCTACGTTCTCTTTGGTTTTTATTTTTTTCCTCTAAAGATTGCACTTTCTCTCCTTACGTTCTTTGTCCTGGTTTACATTGTGTGTCTGGAATCACTATATGTGTTGTCATATTAAATATGTGTAGCTTCTATATGTACCCATAGATCTAATAACTTATAAGATCCTTCTTCAGAAGTAAACTTTTCATACTCCTCAAATTCTAATCTATCTAATAAATTATATAAAGCCTTGACATGCTCCCTACTCATTACAATTTTAATATTTCCTTTTTCTGTTTCTGTCATTTTCATTTGGATTTCCTTTGTTGTTTTTCATTACTGCTCTTAATATCATGACAAGCGGAACAAAGAATTTGTAAATTTTCAACAGGGCAGAACATACGCTCTATATATGTGTTCCAATCTACAAAAGAACCATTAGGATCTATTACGGGCTGTATATGATCCGCACACACCCCTTTAGCTGGAAACTCCTGTAAGCATCCAGCACATCTGTAATGTTGTGCCATACGCCCTGTCTTTTCATTAATCTTCTTCTCTGTTTTAGCTGCACGTAATGCTTCATTTCTAGGGGGGAATTTCATTGTGCCTCGACGTAGGAGGGAGACTACCCAACTACGCCATTTAGCATCACTCCACTCAGGTATCGGAGACTTCATTAATCTCTAAATCTCTTTTTAAATTCATATAAAAAGTCATCTGCAAGTTCAGCATCTTCCTCAATAGATTGCCCAACTAATTTAGGATTAGATGCTAATGCTATCATATAATCTGCCCAAATAATTTCTTCAGATAAAGGATATGGTTTTGGGTCTTCTGCTATTTTATTTAAAGCTCGTAAATATTCTTTAGTTACATCTTCCATTTAGATAACTCCAATTTGGTCAAAAAGTTCTTTATTTTTATAAAGTTCATCTATTATATCTGCTATATCTCTTAAAGTAGCTGGTGATTGCATAACTCCATAATAGCTATTCCATCCAATAAATACACCGTCACACACATTTTGAAAGTATATATGTCCAATACAACGTGTAAAGCTATAAAGAGTGTCATACACTTCTACAACCCCTTCACCACTTTTAAACATAATTAAATTTTTATTCATGTATTTCTTTCCTTATACTATAAGTAATACCTAAACTTCTCCATATATATAGCAGGTCTAGGTTTGTTTCCAAACGCTGAATCTGTGCGCTCATACTATCATCATCCTCACAATCCTCTGTATATACATCATACACTCTAAGGTACATTTCTCCTTCTGTACGACACCCTGATAGAATCTTCTCAGCTTTTTTAGGACCAATCCCATGTATACCCTTAATGTTATCAGAAGTATCTCCAGTAAGAGCCTGAGTGAATAGATTACGCCACCCTGTTTCCTCATCTATGTCATGATACATAGCTTGGCGTACTATCTTACCCTTCCTTATTATAGGCCATTGATAATGCTTTCCTGGTATCTGTAATAAGTCTTTGTCAATTCCACATATAATCGGTTCTGGAGGACAAAAGTTTAAACGTGCATATTGTCCATAAACATCTATAGCCGTTTCGTCATATACTCTAGCAGCTTCCTCTTCTGAGTAAAATCTACCTAAGCCATGACGTTTTCCATCTATGTTAATACCAGTCTGCCATTTGTTCCTACTAGCATCCCATGAGATGCCTTTGTAGTTACCTACCCTTTTACCCGCATTCCAAGAATTTTGTTGGTTGTTTACCACCCTTAAATTTGTTCTACGGTTGTCTAATTTATCCCCATTTATATGATCTCCATAAAATCCATATCCAGGGGATAACATTTCTTTATGTAAATACACCCTCTTATACACACTCCCATCTTGGAATCCCCTATATGCATATCCAGATTCTGTAACACTCCACTGGTACTTATTTACCCAATCATAATCTAATAATGAAACCTTCATAAAACCACCATTACCTAATTTGATAGTTTTAAACTCTTCATGATTATTAAATTGAAGTCTTAAAGTATTATATAAAGTTTGAGATATGCCACAATGGTCATCAGCTTCAAATCCTACACACTCATAAGCATTCCATTCATTTATGAGGTGTAATCGTAAAGCTTCTCTCCATTTTGGATCACTTCCTGTTCTATTAGCTTTATATGTAGGATCTATATCATATCTAAAGTTATTCCCTCCAGATACAAACAATTTATAATCTGTGCATCCACTACCTTTAACTATATTCCTAATTGTTAGATCTAGTCTACTTTTAGCAATGGATTCAGAAACATCTTCAGAAGCTATAGCAGTAGCAAATACGGGAGTGTCAGTCAAGAATCTACAAGTGCTGTCAGTGTACTCATAGATATTTACCCTCCTTCATGGCACGTTGAAGCTCATGTTTCGTTATGTGTTCCAATTTCTATCCTTAACTATGCTTCAGTTTATAAAACTCCGTCATTAAAATCATCTTCTGTATTTTCATCTACCCCTTGCTCAAACACCCAATTATAGAAGGTAGTAGCTGTTTCTAGAACATCCTCCTCAGTTGCATGTGTTCGCCCTTGTAATACTAGAAAAGCTACAGCATTTGTTAAACTACTTTGTCTAACGATAAGTTTTTGTCGTGCTGCCCGTTCTTCTGCTGTTTCCCAACTTGTGCTCTTTGATGCAGTGCTTTGTTGAGTGGTTGTCTTTTGTTTTTCTTCTTGCTCAATTCCTTTCTTAATACTTATCCAAGTCCAAAAGTCATCTTTCTTCTCCATTTCTACAGTGAAATTATCACCTGGCTCTAAACTTTCTAAGCCATTCTTAACTGCTGGAGCATACTTAAGGCCATTTTCATGAATGTTCTTTGTCTGTACTTTACCATTTGCATCCTTAAATACTATCTCTGCACCTTTATATGTTCCACCTGAAGCTTTAGTAATGGTTGCATTTAGATCAATTGAAACTATTTTACCTGTAATAATCATTATTCTATTCCTAAAATATAGAATTGGTTAAAGAGTGGTGCAGCAAAGGTTTCATTAGCATCACTTGGTAAGTCTAAGGGTTTACCATAGTATTTTAATTCGTTAATATTTACATTAACAAGCTCAGACAAAATCTTTGCTTCTTCACGTGTCATTGTAATACATACAATTGGTGTATCTACTATTTCTACTTTCATTCTATCTCCTTTAGGTTATATAAATCCATGCCTGTTTTTATTTCTACTCTTACTTCTAAATCCCAGTTTATATCAAACAACTTATTAATTATATTCGGTAAGTCTTGAAATACTTCCTCCACAGTTTTTATGATTTCAGCAGTATACTCCTTTTTACAGTCAATTACAATACTATCATGTACAGTACATATCAAATCACAAACTATATTTTTTGCTAACAACCGTTTAAACAATGCAACTCTAGCTATCATTACTACATCACTTCCAGTGCCTTGGACGGGATAATTTTTTACCTGTGTTGTGGGTATTTTATATTCTCCATATTGCATTAAATCCCACTTAAATGTTCTTCCAAATGGAGTTACTAGCTTACTATCCTTAGCTACTTGTTGAATAATAAACTCATGCCACTCTTTGATTCCTTGATATTTATCATAGTATCTATCAATAACTCCTTTCCAATACTTAGGCTTAGTAGATATAAAAGTAAAATCAGGATCTTGAGCAAAGCTATATTCCATAGCACCAAACATCAGCTTAAAAATAAATATCTTGGCAGTGATTCTATCCGGCAAGCCTAATTTAACTTGGTTGTCAGAATGTAAATCTATCCCATCATTAAGCTCTTTGTACAACACTTTGTCTTGAGACAGGAAAGCCGCTACCACCACTTCAAGTCAAAGCCCTTTCACATCAATATTAATGATCAAGGCAGCACACCTCCTTCTAAAGACAGCTCATCTTCAGTATGATATCTACTCATAATACACATCGACATTCACAAACATAGTAAGTCCTTAAAATGGAGCCTCATCATACAATATTGCTTTAAACAACATCACCCTATCTGCTTTTACTTTTAGGTTTAGCTTCCTGGCTACTTTAGTAGCTAACACCCATTTAAGATACCATTCTCTATCAGTGGTAATAATCAAATTAATGTTATTTAGACGATAACAAGAGAAGCCTTCCTTTTCTAGGTCATACTCTTCTTCCTCTGCACAGCTCTTTGTGTATCCTTTACTCTTAAGGAAGATATCTAGTTTGTATTCCTTATTAGTATAGATTACATAATCAATATCTGTATCAGTTATAGGTGGATTGCAAATAACACTGCTTCCTGTTTGATGAATGCCTTTCCATAATTTATTAGGTATATCTATAATATTTTTAAGCATATCTTGTCTCAATAAATTTTTTAGTTTCTTTATCCATGTTCTGCATATTAGGACGTGAACTTGATAAACGACCCGTAACAGCAACGCACTGATTAAAGGTTCCATGCAACATATTGTGTTCCCAATGCATCTCTTGTATTAAATCTGTATATCCCTCAAGGTATGTCCCTCTAAGTTTATCCAGTTTACTATACTCAAGAATGATTGTCAACACCTCTTTAGCAATGCCCTTAGCTTTTAAGCTACGTAGCACAGGCTCATTCACTTCCCATAATGTATGCTCTGTTTCTAGTCCTTCGTCAATTCGTTTCTGACTCTTTGCTGTGTGTGTCTTGGGAAGTGGTGTGACAATACGGGGCATGTCATATCTGACATCTTCCAATTTATATCGCACCTGTCCAGTTTTAGCTCCCGACTTGTAATGTCCCACAGGTATCCTAATAGTGTCAACGATAGTCCCACCGTAAAGCATAGCAGAAAGGTGATCCCCACTGTTAATATTAATGACATCACAACCAACCAAACTAACAAGGCGTGAATACAATGTAGACTGCCTCTCCGCAATGCCCTTAGCATGCTCCATAGCCTTTTCCGTATTAAATACAATTCCATTTCTCTCCATGTCAACAAGGCATAGTAAGTCCATGCATTGTATTTTGAATAGTTTATACCTGTTTACCTGTAAGCTGTTCATATTGCCTCTTAAACACTTCTTCTGTCCCTGTTAAACCATACTCTAGGTACTCGGTTAACACCTCGTGTGGTATATCCTCTGTAGAAATGCCTTTGTCCCAATATTCTGTCTTAACAACATCCAGCTTCAATGGCAACCCATATTTCTCTAGTGCTTCATTTAAACTAGGATATGGATTATTCTGTGAATTTAACATAAACTCCGCTATCTGACAATCCCATATCTGCTTAACATTATCAAACGTTACACCTATATTCATAAGCCAATGTATGTCGAATTTAATATTAAATCCTACAAGTATATCTACATCTGTCAAACATAATTGTATTGCATCCCTTGTAATTGGTCGGTCACAATAACTAAAGCATCCTGGAACATCATTTAGTGGTTTTAGTCCCACCATCACTAATTTGTTACGTTTATCAAACGGGTTGCCCTTGTTGTACGTGGTAGTTTCACAGTCGATTGTCAGGATTTTCATACACTTGGTGGATCTAAAGGTAATTCGCACCAGTGGGCTGGCTTCCAGTACCAATTAGCATCTGCATGCCCTACAAACATTTGGCAACAAGGAACATGACCACCATACAGCAATACAGGCCTATCCTTCGGGGCACTCTCAATCGGCTGCCAGGGTTGCAGTTCTTTACATTCGTTATTCAGTAGGTTACATATAAAAAGTTCTTCATATTCCCCATAAGCTTCACCTAGTAATTGCGTCAACCTTTCTTCAGAAATTCCTTTCATGATGTTTAATTCCTCCGTAATTAAAGTTTGTTGTCTGGACTAACAGGAAGACAACATTCCCTCCAAGTTGCTTCGTCGTATGGAATCCATTCGTAGTTAGCCGCTGAGTCTTGGTTAAACCATTCAGGCCGTATTCTGGTAAGCTCATTGTTATTTATATTTCGCATAATGCACCTACTTCCAAACGGCATACGTCCACTGCATTTGATCCAGGGGATTGTCATATGTGATACCTCAAATTATCTACTAACATACCATCTGACTTTAAGCATAATTGCCTATAGTCCTCATGCGCTTTGCTGGCAGCTTCTATTTGTTCTTTGGTGCCATTTCTTTTAGCCTTGGCTTCTTCTTTAGCTAATCTGATCAATACTCCAAAACTGGTATAAGTTGCCATAATCAATCCTTAAACTCAGTGAAACTATATTCGGCGTTTGGTATGTTCCAGTCTGGGGTGGTTGTGGTAAATACCTTAGCGCCGTGATGTTCCTCAACAGGGTCATAGTAGCTTTGCCTCACACATACAGGCTGCCCAGTCATTGCCTGCCGCACCTTCATTTCTCGCAGCGGGTCGGCGGGGATGATCCAGTAATGGGTAACATCTGGATGTAATCTAGTAATATTTCCGAAGAAGTCACCTTGGGCTGTTAGTATTTCATACTGTTTTTTATCCTTGTATAATAAGATAAACCCATATTTACAATCTTGCATCTCAGCAATCTGCTCATCGCTGTTGGTGTATTCTTTCCAATCATTCATCAAAGTTCCTCCAATGCGTTGTGGTTTCTATATCCATTTCATTCATCATTAATGGTGTGTTTAGTACAAAGCTTTCTTGTCCGTCCTTACGCAATAGTTTTACTAATTTGCAGCTGTTAATAGCTTCCATGCTATCTTCTGTAAATTCAGTCCAGTTAGTTTGGTTGGTCATACCTTCTCTCCTTGCATAACACCTTCATTGAATTCCAGGTGTGCTTTTAAATACAATTTTACGTTAGTAAACATTGTCATCATTCCTCCTTTTTGACTGTTTTATTTTTATAAAGTACCACGCGCGTCCCCTATGGAATTTTCTGCGGTTGTCGTGGGCGGCTGCGGATTCAATCCAGTCCGTTTTGGTTTGCAGCTTTCCGAATTTATGTAGTGGTGACGTATTAGCTATTTTGATTTGAGTCTGCTTGCAAGATAACGCATACTCTGCACAACTTTTATGCATGTCAATCAGGCAATCTAATTCCGAAATGGACAACTCAATCATTATTCCTCCTTGTCTCTGGCTATGGTTAATAACTCATAAAGAATGTTATCTAATGCGTTTCTATCGTCATAATTTGTGAAATAGAATTCGTTACCAGCTACCCTAGTTAAATAATCCCCTTTCCCTTTATTGACAGGGCTATTCAACTCCTTCCCATTCAACATAAACGTGCGCTTCTTGGGTGTCACCTTAGGTGTGGGCGGTGTCCAGGAAAGTATGCCAATGTCATAATTCATGCATTCGCCAACAAATAGATTTCCCCGTATAGTTGAAAGTCCTTTTATTGTTAATGGCTCTGCGCAGTTATTTGCATACAATTTATCCCCAACAAACACTGGTTTTCCTCTACCTGTTTCATCTGGTAGAATTGTTAGGGCGAAGGTGTAGCAACCAGGATCACAGTTGAATAAAGGATGGTCGTCAAATATGTCACCTTTAAACGCTGTCACACACAACCAAGGATATATCCCCGCAGCTTCAGCCATCGGTACTATTACGCCCCAATAGTGTGTCATTAGTTGTTCGTAGGTTTTCATGACCGTCCCATCCAAAAGAAAAATAACATCCAAACACCAATAAACACAATCGGTGTTAAAATCAATCCTAACAATACATAAACATCTTGTGACATATTATTTCCCTATAATAACAATGTTACCATCTTGATCAACACATTCTACAATACCAGCACTGCTTGGTGGGCTACATACTAGCCGTAGTGCAAATGCATCTACACTGTACACCCAAAAGAACATAATTGCAAATAGTATTACATAAAATCTAACTACTGTTGTCATTTTATTTCTCCTTCAATTCATTAATTTTACGCTTCTTATCTTTTAATCTATCAATATTAGATAGATACCCTTGTATCTCATTATCACATCTTTCCATTAACCACAACCTACCTTCTTCAAATGTATCAAAGAACTTGTGATAGCATCCCTCTTTTGCTTCCCTTCTTCCATTTAATACATCATAGAAATAAGATGTTTCCTTTACTACTTCTACCTTAACTACACAAGGGTGATAACCAGATTCTGCTTTATACTTAATCATTTATAATTCCTCATAGCGAGCCACGTTGGGCAAAATTCTACACTCAAGACGATGTTCTCCTGCCTTGAATTTATTCTTGACAAGACGTAAATATCGTATTTCTTCCATACCAACATCAAATGTCTTGCCTATACCAATAATGAAGTCTGTTTCACTACTCTTACTAGTGTGGGCATCCTTAATGTCTGTATGTTGCAACCACTTCTTATTCTCTGCTGTTGCACCTGCCTGACAAACGGCTATAACGGGGCTGTGTTGCTTTGCAAGCTCTCTACCCCATGTGTATATCTGCCCAAGCTTTAAATCCTCTCTATCAGCCTTAAAACCGTGAATCTTGTCAATGTTATCTATCACTATCAACCCAGGCTCTAAATCTTTACACACAGCCTCAATTTCTCTCTTGTGCAACATAGGTCGGTCATAAAACTTAAACAGTCCTTTTGTTTGGCTGAGAAATTTACTCTCAGCCCATTTCATGTTACTACGTAGCTTCTCTTCTTCAACACCGAAGTATGCCTGTATAACACGACATTTCATACGTGCTGCTGCTTCCTCATTGAAGAACATTACAGCAGGCTTTTCTAGCTGTGTCAACATAAATGACACTTCACTTGCTATGAATGTAGATTTTCCACTATTTGTTCTAGCAAACGTAAAGCCAAAGTCACCTAAATGTAAACCACCAATGGTGTTGTTCAACCAAGGTAGTCTCCATTGTAAACCTCCCTTTCTATCTGTAGCAGCATACAACTCTTCAAAGCTATCAGTGAGGAACAAACCGCGCTCATCAAGCGCGTCTACAATGGATGTATGTGATTCATACATCTCATGTAATTCTGACACACTTGTACGTCCCTCTGTAACACCGATGGCTAGTAGTGCTACATCATGTGCCCATTTCCTCTCACAATGTTTCTTAACAATCTGTTCAACTACCTCAACACTCACATCAGTACTCTCAATCAGGTCTAATTGGGTGCTTAATCCGGCATCCTCTTGTAGACAAGATAACTTATACTCCGTAAAGCTAATGTCTCTATCTAAAGAACTATGTAATCTTTCTAGTACTTCATA
>OFRE01000516.1_pt1 | contig 10287 bp, 17 predicted proteins | sample 1543061 | NCBI WGS metagenome assembly OFRE01 (sample SAMN07774218, study PRJEB24372) | wastewater metagenome | isolation source: Exp Tend NO 50WW | collected 2016-02
CACGACCATAAACCAGACCATCTATGCCGGGCAGGGTACCGACGCGGCACAGGTCAGGCGCAGCGCCGCGGCTGGCGCCCGTTCGGCGCTTGGTGCCATCACCGGAGCCCAGCGCTATGCCTGATTTTCTTGAAGAGCGCATCAGCGGACTAATCCGCATGGGCGCCAGCTACGTCGACGACTACGCCGTCGACATCGTGCAGACCTCCGGCGGTCAGGAATTTCGGCGCCTGATCCATCCCTTCCCAACGCGCAAGTTCGACATCTCGTACCTGCTTGACAACGACAAGTCATACAGCGAGCTACAAGCCATCTATCACCGCGCCCATGGCCGCTTTGCCGGCTTCCGCATCCGCTGCGTCGATGAATATTCCAGCAATGGCCGAGTCGGCACGCCAACGGCCTTTGATCAGCCGATGACGCTGGTTTCTGCTGGCGTTTATCAACTAATCAAGCGCTACGGCACCGACAAGGCCGCTGGAACTACTGGCTACGCCTACCGCAACATTAAAAAGCCGGTAGCCGGCACCGTCCGCATCGCCATCGGCAGCACCGAGATCCGCAGCGCCGACTGGTCAGTCGTCACCACCTCCGGCCGCGTTACCTTCGTCGCTGACAAGACCTACACCATCACCAGCATCACCCAGGCCGCTGCCGCCGTCATCACAATCGGCGCCCATACGCTGGTCATCGGTCAGTCGGTTCAGGTTTCTGCCGTGATCGGCATGAGCCAGATCAATGCCATGCGTGGCCTGATCACCGCCGTCACCGGCACCACCATCACCGTCGCCATCAATACAACCCTCTTTGCCGCCTACGCATCCGGCGGCGTTGTGCACACCCGGCCACAAACCGGGGAGGCAGTCACGGCCGGCTTCGAATTCGATTTTCCCGTTCGCTTCAATACCTCGATGCCCATCGGTCAGGACTTCCCGGGACACCGTTCAGTCGACGGCGTTGAACTCGTCGAGATCCTGAATCCATGAAACCTCACCTGGTTCCCTACGAAACCCGCGCCATCTGCCTGCGTATCGAATGCACTAGCGGTCAGATCATCCGCATGACGCGCTACCCATTCGACCTGACCATGAGCAATGGACAGGTCTATGACACCGGCTCGGGCTACGATTTCACCAGCTATGCGGCCACGGCCTCGATGTCTCCGTCGGCCATCGACATGGACGGATTTCTCGGCTTCTCCGGCGTGACTAAAGAGGCTATCGCCTCCGGCGTCTTCGATAATGCCCGTTGCTACCTCTTCGCCTGCGATTTTCTCGCGCCGGTCGAAGATGACGAGCCCATCGTCGCCAGCCTGCTCGGCAAGACAGCCATCGACGACGAGCATTATCGTATCGAAGAAATGGCCCTGATCGATGCCCTTGGCCAGTCTGTCGGCCGTACCTACAAGGCACAGTGCGACAAGGTCTTCGGCGGCACCGAATACGCCGGCTGTGGCGTCGCGCTCGGCCCGATCACTGTCACTGGAACATTGACGGCGGTAGCCACATCGTCACAAATGACCGACTCATCCCGGGCGGAGGCCGCCGATTATTTCACCCTGGGCACCATTCAATTCACCAGCGGCCAGAACGCCGGCCTGAAACCGCTTGAAATCAAGTCGCATGGGGCTGGCGGCGTCATCCATACCTATGAGCCGTTTTATTTTACGCCGGCCATTGGCGACGCTTACAGCCTGATCCCCGGCTGCCGAAAGCGCCATGCCGATTGCCGCGACAAATGGAACAATATCGTTAATTTTGGTGGATTCCCGGACATGCCGACATCCAGTGTTTATGCCGAAACGGGGTCAAAATGACCGGCGATGATGTCGTTGCTGCCGCCCGTGAGTGCCTGGGAACGCCGTTTTGTCATCAGGGCCGCATTCCCGGTCTGGCGCTTGACTGTGCCGGCCTGATCGTCGCCGTGGCGCAGAAGCTCGGCATTTACCACTTCGACGTCGACGGCTACGGCCGCCGGCCAAATCGAGGGCTTCTCGAATCCACGCTGGCTAGCCAGCCCGAACTAATCGCCGTCGACTGCGCCCGCCTTGTCCCGGGCGACATACTGCTGATGCGTTTCACCAAGGAGCCTCAGCATCTGGCCATTTTCGCCGGGGAAACGATCATTCATAGCTGGTCGTCACCCGGCAAGGTCTGCGAGCACCGCATTGATGCCGTGTGGCGCAGCCGCATCATCGCCGCCTATCGATTCCGCGAGGTGCAGGCATGAGCAGCAACATGACCGTCGGCCAATGGGCAGGGGCCATTGTCGGCGCTGTCGCCGGATTTTTTACAGGCGGCTCAACCTGGTATTACACCGCCGCCATGATGGCCAGCGGGGCGTCGATGGGCGCCTCCATCGGCGGCATGCTCGACCCCCCCAAAGGCCCGCGCCTGTTCGGCCCGCGCCTGTCCGATCTGACACAGCAGTCATCGTCATACGGTCAGATCATTCCGCGCGTCTATGGCAGCGTTGCCCTGCTTGGCAATGTCTTCTGGATCGAAAACAACGCCCTGAAAGAAACCAGTCATACCGAAGAGCAAGGCGGAAAGGGGGGTGGCAGCTCTTCCGAGACAACGACTTATACCTATTCCTCAACCTTTGCGCTGGGATTGTGCGCCGGCCCTATTGTTGGCATTCGTCGTATCTGGGCATCGGGAACCCTGATTTATGATGCCGGGTCATCCGACATATCGACCATGATCGCCAGTAATGCCTCGGTATCTGGCTGGCGTCTCTATCTCGGCAATGATACCCAGCAGCCCGATCCGCGCATGCAGGCGGCGCTCGGCATTGCCAACACCCCCGCCTTCCGGGGTCTGGCCTATATCGTTTTTGACGATTTCGACCTGGGCAAGTATGGCAATACCCTGATGGGTGCTCAGATCAAGGTCGAGGTGCTAACCGCCTCATCCGACGTCGCGGCCACGCTGGTCCAGAGCAAGGTATTGTCAGGTTCGGCCAACCTTTACAAATCGACGGCCCTCTACTGTGCGCCCAATGCTGTTATGGATATTTACAATAGCAATGACCCGCTCTATAGCGCCGGTTCGGGACTGATCAAGAACTATTCGGCTGCCGGAAACATGGAGGTCGCGCTGCGCCCATACAGCGAGCCAACAGGAAATATCTATGTGCAGGGGTGGAGCGATGTCAGTGAGTGCTGTTTTATGGATGTGTCAGGAAATATTTGGTCGATCGACGATCAGAACGGCGCTGAGTTTATTGCCCAGTCGCCTCTGTCCGCCACGGTCGGCGGTCAGGGCTTTAATTATCACCATCGTGGCAACGAAAAACTGCTCTGTATCGAGGTCGGTTCCGTCACCCATGTTACCGACATCAGCCAGGGCTACGAAACGATCCTGTTTTCAACCACAACAGCCGATGCCGACGGCCGCCTGAATGATATTTTCCTTGGTGAAAACGTCAATTATTCGATCACTTCCTATCCTAAGCTGATCTGCTACGACAAGTCCTGGGTCAAGCTGTGGGCAGTCGACCTAACCGGGCAATTATCGATAAGTCACGGCATCGGCGGCTCCGATGGGTTGATTCGGGAAAAATCCGATCAGGTCGCCGTATTGCGGGTTAGCAACAAATTCTGGCAGGTTGATTCCACTGGCTATAAAGTCCTTGGTGCCGCAGCCGGCTTTGCTGAGGGATATGAGTCTCATGGTGGCGATCATCTGATCTGGCCGATGTGGATGCACTACGCCGCCGGCACGAAAACCGTTTTCACCATCCGTCTCGACGGGCTGAATAACGCGACAGTTACCCTATCCAGCATCGTGCAGTCTGAGTGCCTGAGATCCGGCCTTCTGCAATCTGGCGATATCGATTCAACCAGCCTGGTCGATGCCGTGCGCGGCTATCGCGTCACCTCCGTTAGCGCCATTCGGTCAGCTATCGAGCCGCTGCAGGGGGCCTGGCCGTTCGATGTCATTCAGGCCGGCTATAAAATAAAGTTTGTCCGCCGTGGTTCTTCCTCCAGCGTTGCCAGCATTGACAGCGATTCGCTCGGCGCCCATGTAGGGGGTGAAAAATCGGTCATGCGCCTGACGCGCATGCGTGAGATGGATACCCAGCTCCCGTTCCGAGTCACCGTGACCCACCTCGACAATGATCGTGAATACGACCCGGGCGAGCAGTATGCCGAGCGCCTTAATACCGCCTCAGTCAATGTCCAGACCGTTGAAATGCCAATCGTCATGACTGCCGACGAAGCGGCGCAGCGGGCTGAAATCCTGCTCTACATGTACTGGCTTGAACGCAATACGGTTCAATTCACGCTTCCCGCCACCTTCGGCCACCTTGAGCCGGCCGACATCGTGGTCGTCAACGACGGCGTCAATGATTACTCGCTGCGCATCAAGGACATCACCTACCGTGCCGATGGAGTGCTTGAAATATCGGCGGTCTATAACGATTCGTCACGCTATGCCAGCACCCAGAGCGGCGGCGCATCATCCGTGGAATCAGCCCCGATATCCATCGGCGGGCCATCCCTGCTGACATTGCTCGACATTCCGCTGGTTGTCGATACCTACAACCTGTCCGGATTCCCGGCTGGCATGGCCGGTTATCTGCCGGGCTGGAAGAGTGGTAGCCTGTTTCGCTCCGACGATGCCGGGCAAACCTGGGCGTCGACCAATACCTTCGCCCGCGCCACACCGTTTGGCTTGTGCACCTCAATACTCCCGGCCCCGGCCGACACCCGCATGATTGATACCAGTTCGGTGCTGAGCGCTGCGCTATACGCCGGGGCTCTATCTAGCGTCACCGAGTTGCAGATGCTTAACGGGGCCAATCATTTCGCCGTCGGCGTCGATGGCCGATGGGAAATCATCGCTGCTGAAACCTGCGCGCTACAAGGCGATGGCACCTACAAGCTAAGCAACCTGCTGCGCGGGCGTTTCGGCACCGAGTGGGCCAGCGGGCTGCATGCTGCCAGCGACACGCTTGTCTATCTGAGCGCCCGGCACCTGCAATTCGTCCTGCTCAATATCAACCAGATCGGGCAGGCCAAGGACTACCGGGCGATCACCTCCGGGGCCGGCATCGATTCGTCCGCCTCGACGACGTTTTCCTACAAGGGGGTCAATCTTGAATGCCTGTCACCCGTCTGGCTGAACGGTGACCGTCACCCGACGACGAATGACTGGACACTGACCTGGCTACGCCGGACGCGAACCGGTGGCGAGTGGCGCGACAAAGTCGACGCGGCGCTGGGCGAAACCAGCGAAGCCTACGAAGTCGAAATTTACAGCAGCAATACCTACACCACCCTGCGCCGCACCCTGACCGGCCTGACGGCTGCTACCTGCGCCTACAGCAGTGCCAATCAAGTTTCCGATTTTGGCAGCAACCAAACCACCCTTTACATCAAGGTCTATCAGCTATCGGCCACCATGGGCCGGGGCTATCCGCTGACCACCAGCATCACGAGGTAAGCATGTCCAATTCCACCATCACGTTTGACGCCATCATTCAATCCCAATCCGCCAAGGAAATCACGGCCAATGCCATGCTCGATGCCGTTTCCCCGGCTTCGCTCTACGGCCGCCGGCAATCGACCAGTAGCGGCCTGACCTGGGGATATTACGGCGGCAATGTGCTGATCAACGGTGTGCTGACGCAGATCGCCAATGGCACACTGAGCCTCACTGCCTCGACCACCAACTACGTACAGGCGCTGCCAGCCTCCGGCGCAGTGTCGAGCAATACCACCGGATTCACAGCCGGCAGCATTCCGCTTTATACCATCATCACCGGCGCCTCGACCGTCACCAGCTATACCGACCACCGGCTGGCCACCCCGGAATTCACTGGCCGTCTGGCCAAGACGATGGGCGACGCCAACACGACGCTGACGCAGGCCGAGGCGCGCAACAACATCATCGAACTCACCGGCACGCTGACGGCAGCGCGCAACATCGTCCTCCCGCTGGCCGTCCGCCAATACACCGTTTTCAATGGCTCCACCGGCGGCTTCGGCCTGCAGTTTATCGGTGCCAGCGGCACCGGCATCACGGTGGCTGCCGGCAAGCGTGCCATCGTCTATGCCGATGGCACCAATATTGTGCGGGTCACCCCCGACGCCTAATAAATAAAAGGAAAAATAGTCATGCCAGAGCCCCATTCAACCACCTCCGTCGGCCTCGCCATTGGCGCCGGCGTCGGCCTGACCGGCACGGTCATGGGTGCCCAGATCGACGCTTTGTTGATCGGATTGATTGCGGCCATCCTGATTTCGTTCTGGCTGCCGACGATTGACGACCGAAGAAAGGCGGCAGCCTCTGTCGCCCTTTCCAGCCTGCTCGCCGGGTATGGGTCTCCGGTCGCCGCCGGCTGGCTGGCTGGTACGCAGCCCGAACTCGCCGCTGGCAGTCCGTTGCGCCTTCTCGTTGCGCTCGCCATGGGCGCGCTATGTCCAACCCTGGTGCCGGCCATCATCGGCTGGGCCAAGCACAAAGTCGAGACTCAGCCATGATCGAAGGTTTTAGCTTTATCGCCGCCGCGCTGGTGCTTTACAAGATCCTTGGCGCCATTGCCCATATCAGCCCGAATACCTTTGACGGGCATCCGTGGCAGTTCATCAGTTTCACGCTGCACTATGCGCTGCTCGGCGCCGGTAGCGTTGCCATTGCGCTCGGGCTGTCGGTCGGCGGGGTCATGCTGCTGGCAGGCCTGGCATTGATGGCAATCGCCGATCGACGGAGAAACCCATGATTACCCGCGAGCAGTTGATCAAGATCATGCCGCATGCCAAGCCGCGGGCGGATATCTGGCTGCAGCCGCTGAATGACGCCATGTCGGAATTCGGCATCGATACCCAGCGCCGCGTTGCTGCCTTTCTCGCCCAGGTGGCGCATGAATCAGCCGAGTTGCGCTATACGCGAGAAATCGACAGCGGTTCCGCCTACGACACCGGAAAGCTGGCCGAACGCCTGGGGAACACGCCGGAAGCCGACGGCGATGGCCAGCGCTACAAGGGCAGGGGCTTGATCCAGATCACCGGGCGCTTCAACTATCGGCAGGCTTCGCTGGAATTGTTCAAGGATGCCACCACGCTGCTGGAACACCCCGAGCTACTTGAGCAGCCAGAACTTGCTGCGCGGTCAGCCGCATGGTTCTGGTGGTCGAATGGCCTCAATACGGTCGCCGATTGCCCAAACAGCTTCCAGACCATAACCCGCCGCATCAATGGCGGCCTGAATGGCTACGCCCAGCGGGTCGCCTACTTCTCGGCAGCGCAGGGGGTTCTGGCATGAACCTCTTAAATCTGATTCCTTCCCCGTATCGCCTGGCGGCACGGGTTGCCGCCCTTGTGGCGATTGCCGGGGCGTTGATGGTTGGTTATCTCCGACTGATAAATTTCCACGAAGAGATTGGCTACCAGCAAGCCAACGCCGTCTGTATGGCCGACAAGCTCATTGCCGAGCAGGCCGCGAACGAGCGCGACGCCGCATATCAAAATCAACTTCGAAAGGCCAATTATGAATCCGAACAACGTCAAGCCGAGCTGGCTGCCGATATTGCTGATCTCAGTCGCCAGCTTGAGCGGGTGCGCAACGACCGCAACGCCATGCGCGCCCGTGTCGCCCAGCTATCCACCGAGGCCGTCCGTCGTGTTGCCGATGCCGGAATCCAGCTACTTGGAGAGTGCGAAGCGGAATATGGCCGAGTGGCAGAAGCAGCTGATAAATGTCTTTCCGACCGACAAGCCCTGATAGATGGTTGGCCAAAATGACCGAAACCGAATGTAAGGCCGGGTTTCCGAAAGCCTCAACCTGCGAAGAGATGCGCGATTATTTCGACGCCCACTGCAAGGCTGGCCGAGGGAAATACTACCCGGAGGTGCGATCGCATTTCTTTGCGGCCCCTCCGCTGGGCGAAACGCATGATGACGAATTGAAGATCGTCATCGTCAATGGGTTCTATTAGGAAATCTCCATGCCCGCCAAGATCATCAGCTTTTCCGAATGGAAGGCCGCACACCCGCCGGTTCTGATTTGCTGGAATCACGGCTTACAATGCGCGCTGGCGTGGCAGCAGTTGTGGCTACGAATTTTGTTTAAGCGGTAATGCACGCAAAAATCACGCACACCGTCCCGTAAATGGCGCGGCTACGTGGATGGCCAAGAAAGTCGACGTGATTACCTTGTGCAAGATATTCGGCTGGACCGACCCGAAGATGGCGATGGTTTATTACAACCCGAAGGCTTCAGACATCGCCGATCTGCTGTAAATGGTGTAAAACTCGGCTGTGGGGTAAGTAGACACCAATTTTGGTGTCTACTAAGCGTTGGGCGGCACTTCTGGTATCCCGGACATCTTCAGGTAGATCGAGCTGTGTCCGTTCTTCCGTGCGTCTTTCGCCACCCAGTTCATGTACTTGTCCACATTCACGCCGCCGTGTTCCGCGCACTGCGCCAGCGCCCGGTAATGGTCAAACACGCAATGCCCGCTGCTCTGTGCCGACGAGCAAAACCCGTCCTCGCTGTACTGAAACGAAGCGAACATAGGCACGCCTTCGCGCTGGCAAATCTCCAGCAGTTGCGTCATCAGCGGCGCAATCTGCTCGTCGTAAATCGTTTCTTTGTCTTCCATAGTCATCTCCAAAAACCAGCCCAACTCAACGGTCAACAAGACCGCCGCAATGGGCGTTGTTCGTCAAATAGCCACCAGTCGCGGCGGCTTGTTACCTAAGCGTTCTGCCCTTGTGCGGTGCGAACATAATTCGCGGCTTCGGCGGCCGGAACCCACTTATCCCCGAGCTGCTTCCGGTCCTTCACCGGCATCACGCGCAGCGTTTCGTTTTTGTACGGGTGTCGCGCTGCCCATGCCTCAAGTTCTTCAGCCGAGGCAAAGGCGTACTGGCGGCACCCCTTGCCAGAGCGATACACCAGGGCCGCGAGCGGCGGGATGTTCGGTTGTTGTTGCGGTGCGTTCATTTCATTTCTCCGTAGTTACTCCGGGCAGAACCCGTCGGTCGTGTGGGACCGTCCGCCTGCGGCGTCCGGCCCCACACCTAGTGCGTTAGCCGTTATGTTGTCTGTGTCTCGAAACTCGCCGCAAACGTGTTCGCGGGTCGTCATGATGTGGCCAGCATCAACCCGCAGGCTGGTGCCGGTGATGCCGAGCATTGCAATCCGCTCTACGCCGGCTACAGGCACGGTTCTGATGCACTCGCCGGCAACGGTGTTGTGCCACCGCCACCAGTCGCACCCAGCGCAGCATGGCCCGTGCTGTTTGTAAAACGCATCGACAATGGCCTGTTTCCGCGCCGTCACGGCTAACACGGCGGTCAACGCGGACCTTCGCAAGCTGCGCTTGCTCGGCCCGTTACCTCGGCGTTAGCCCCTTGAAGGTCATCCGGGTGCAGCCCGTACAGTCGAGCAATAGGCTCCCGCAGCGAGGCCCGCACCATGAACAATTCGTGTTCCAGGTGCGCGATCCGCGCGTCCTTCTCGTTCAGTCCTTCATCGGCCATCGTTGCGGCAGTGCCGTAGGCATCATCGCTCACGTAGCTCAGTTCTCCGTAGCCGCTCAGGCTGTAGCCGATCAACTGCGCCAACTGCTGCCAGTCGTCGGCATGCTCGGGCGCGTAGAACTTGCGCGCCAGTTCATTCAGGCCCAAGCCGGTCGCCTGCCCGTGGTCAAGGAGGGCGCGCACCAGCGAGTTTTCCTTGAAGCGCAGCACGCCTTGAGCGTCTTTCGCCAGCGGTTGAATCGGGTTTTTCATTTCGTTCTCCGTAGTAGCGCCGGGGCTAACCCGGCGGTCAAAGCGGACGCCTGCCGGCTGCGCCGTCAGTCGCCCTTTACCTCTGCGTTGGAGGGCACAACCCCGGCAGCCTGCGCCGCTTGTCGCACCGTCTCCATGTCGCCGCCGTACCCCCACAGATCGCCGCCGCAAACCCAGTCGGGCCACGGGCCAAGGTGAATCGTTGCCGGGGTGCCGCTGCGAATGAAGTCGCAAAGCTGTAGCACCAGCGCGCGCAGCGTCCCGCCTTCGCTGAACCCGCGCCAGCGACTCCACTTGCAGGCTGTGTAAATCTTGGCTTCGCGGTACGCATCAACGAACCAGATGCACCCGCGCTCATCAACTTCAAACCGAGAAATCCGGCCGTTGTGGGCAAAGAACTTCCGCCCGCACCCGGCAATTGCCGCAAGAAGCTGGTTTGCTTGTTCCGCCCGCTCTGTCTTGGTAGCCATGTGCCCTCCAACCCGTCAGTCGAGAGGGAGCGTCCGCGATAAAGCCGCGTCCGCCCCCTCACTTTTTGCGTT
>OFRE01000519.1_pt1 | contig 10282 bp, 12 predicted proteins | sample 1543061 | NCBI WGS metagenome assembly OFRE01 (sample SAMN07774218, study PRJEB24372) | wastewater metagenome | isolation source: Exp Tend NO 50WW | collected 2016-02
CAGACTGACGCGCGGCATGGTGCGCGGGGAGAGCCCGCGACGGGGTAGTTTCGCCCCCATGAAACACCGCGCATCCCCGCCGATCGCCGAAAGGTGGTTGGCGGGTTTCAACGAAAGGAGAATCGCATGGGACATCCAGAGGACGCGGGCATGAGCGAGGCGGGCAGCGGGACGGACGGCCTGCTGCGGGACATCGAGAACGCGGAGAAGATCGCGGAGAAGCGGGGCGTACCCATCATCAAGCTCGGCCAGGGCGACACCGCGCGTTCGTTCTCCGACGCCGGCGTGGGCGTGCTGCGGGAGGACGAGATCGACCCGATTCTTGCCGAACTCCGCAAGATCACGCAGTGCTTCACGGAAGCGGCGGCGAACATCCGCGCGATCCGCAAGGTGATCGGGGGTGGGGAGTGAAGCTCGAAATCACCATAGAAGTACCCGTCCACGTCGTGTACGAATCGTCGCGCGACTCGGACGGGCTCGGGCACCCATCGGCGACCGGCAACTCCATGACCGGCGATCGCGGGAGCGGTTATGCGACGTGGTACGAACTGGACTGCACGGCGGAGCAGTTGCGGGCGATCGTGGAGGCGGAGCTGGCGGAGCGGGAGGCATGACCGAGCCGTATTCCCCGCCGTTCCCGTACTTCGGCGGCAAGTCGGCGGTTGCCGATATCGTCTGGTCAACCATCGGCCATGACGTGACGAACTACGTCGAGCCGTTCTTCGGGTCGGGTGCCGTGCTGTTCATGCGGCCCGGCGGCGCGGGGAAGACCGAAACGGTGAACGACGCGGACGGGTTTCTTGCTAACTTCTGGCGTGCCGTCCAGCGCGACCCCGAGGCGACGGCGACGTGGGCCGACAACCCCGTGAACGAGGCGGACCTGCACGCCCGGCACGTCTGGCTGGTGCATCGCCGCGAGTCGATCACTGAGCGGCTGATGGGCGACCCGGACTGGTTCGACCCGAAGGTTGCGGGGTGGTGGTGCTGGGGGTTGTGCTGCTGGATCGGTTCGGGGTGGTGCTCGGGTTCGGGCCCGTGGACGTCGCAGGACGGGGTGTTTGTGCGGCGTGAGGACGGTGCGGACGGGAACGGCGTGAACCGCCAGCGCCCGGACTTGGGCCAGGGCCGGGGCGTGAACCGCCCGAACGGGAACGGCACCGTGGCTGAGCGGCGTGACTATCTCATCGGCTACATGCGCGGGCTCGCCGACCGGCTCCGCAACGTCCGCGTCTGCTGTGGCGACTGGTCGCGGGTGTGTACCAAGGCTCCGACGTTCAATCACGGCACCACCGGGGTTTTCCTTGACCCGCCGTACGCGGACACGGCCAACAGAGATCCGGGCTGCTACGCCGTCGATTCGCTGACCGTCGCGCACGACGTGCGGGCGTGGGCGATCGAGGCGGGGAAGCGTGACGATATGCGGATCGTGCTGGCGGGGTACGAGGGCGAACACGAGATGCCCGGCGATTGGCGGGTGGTCAGTTGGATGGCGCGGGGCGGGTACGGCAGCCAGTCCGATGACGAAGAATCGAACGGGCGGCTCAACGCCCACAAGGAACGCCTGTGGCTGTCCCCGGCGTGCCTGACCGCTAAGGCGGTCGATCGCGGGCTTTGGGGGGCTGAGGCATGATCGAGCACCCCCCGCTGGAGGCATCCATCCCCGCCGCGTTTGAGGGGGAGCCATGACCACCCCCACCCTGTTCGACGGCGACACGTTCGATCCGGCGTCGTTTTCGTAGCACGTTCGCGCCAACAGACACAAACCCATTTCGCACCTAGCCGTCCGATATCGGACGGCTGTTTGTTTGTGGTTCCGGCCCCAATCTGTGACGTGTGACGCTTGGGTGACGCAAAGTCCGACCCGATGTGTCACGCGATAACCCCTTCTTTTCTCGCTCTATTCTATCTATGTGACGTATGTGACACTTCTTTGGTAGAGAGCAAATACAACATAGAGAAGAGCGCAGTAAGAGTACGCCGGGGGTGTACGGGACTGTTTTGAACATGTGTCACAGTGTCACATGTGTCACAAACCGTTACGCGGCCCCCAGAGCCCGCTTCCGGGCCTCGCATCTGTTTGGGTTATGGTTTTCGGTCAGACCGGGATCTCGGGCGCTGGCGGCGTCCACATCCAGCACCGGGTTCCGCTCCCGCCCTCGCGGGTATCGACGAGGTTCGCCAACGGCCCGTGCGATCCCAACATGTTGCAGATCGCCCCGTGCGCCGCCCGCTTGCTCGCGCCGGCGTCGATCGTGCCGGCGCTCACGAGGATGTCCCGCATATCTTCGCGTGTGATCCGGTACCGCCCATCCCGGTCCTGCGTCTTTCCAAGCGTCCACCGATCAATCGCACGGGCGATGTCCTCGGCCTCGCTCTTGTCACTGTCGGCGTGCAAACGCCGCTCCGCCACCAGCATGGCCAGCGCGTTGGGGTCGTCGCACCGGCTAAGCACGTCCTCTTGCCACGCCCCCCAACGGTCCCTGTTTGCGGGCTCTAGGCGTCCCCGTGGCGTCTCCCGCAGCCGGGCGAGTAGATCGGCCACCAACTCCGTTCCGCGCTCTCTGGCGAACTTCTGGGCCTCGCGGATGAAGTCCCGGCCGCTCTTGCGATCGCCGATGTGGATTTCGATCGCCCTGTCAGCCATATCCGTACCCAAGTTTGGCACGTTGCTTGTGATTACCAGCGTGCAGTAGTTTGGGCGGCTGAAATCCCCGTGGTAGGGCCTCCACCCGCTGATAACCGGGTCGGTTATGAACGCCTCTACCTCTTCGGCTGCAACCTTGCTCTTCACGTTGTCTTTCAGGATCAGCCGCTTTCCCATCGCCCGATCCGACATCAGCCGCTTGGCGGTCTGTTCCCAGTCCTCGCCTTTGGGGATGTTGAACACGCCGCCGAACAGGTCGCCGATCGCGTAGGCGCTGGCGCTCTTGCCGGAACCCTGTCCATGTTTGGACGAGATCACGAACGCCGGGCGGGCCCCGCACGGCCCGCCCCATGCCAGCGTCAGGAGCAGGGCTAGGAATAGCTGCCGGTCCTGTTCCGTCGCCGGATTCAGCATCCCGAGGAACGCAGCGAGCGCCGAGCCGTCCTGCTTCTCCGACTTTGGGTACGGCAGGTAGTAGACGCCGGGGATCGGTGGTTCATGGGGAAGCTCGCTCACCGACGAATAGCGATCGGGAACCGACGCTTTCAGGTGGCTGACAAATTCCCCCTTGGTTGCGGGGGTTGCGAGCCCGATCACCGACGATTGCACCTCGCCGCGCTGCTGCCAATGCAGATCGACCCGCCCCGCAATCCACGAGAACACGTCCTCGGAGTCGTTCAGGTACCGGACCCCGCCGCGGTCGTTCAGGGCGAAGAGAAGTCCGCCGCACGACTTGGGCCAGCCGTCGCACCGCTTCAAAACCTGTGCGCAGATTTCCGTGATTTGCCGGTACCACTTGGTCGGCTTGGCCTTGCCGGTATCGGGATCTTTGATCCATTTGATTTCGACGTTGGACACGCCTTCGCGCGGCCCTGCCAGCGTGTTCGTGTCCGCGTCATGGCCCGGGTAGACTATCGGTTTTGGTATCGCCGTGGTTGTCACCGTTGCCTCCGTGCGTGTGCCGCCGCTCGCCGCTTCGCTGGGTGTGGTATAGCCCAGCGACGGGCGCGGCGTTTCCGGCATCGCCAGCCCTGCCGCGACAAGATCATCGTGGGTGAGAAAGTGCGGCGGCGAATAGAATTCCGTCATGCCCGAGTACGCGGCGTTCAGCGTGCGCGTCCGGTAGTCGGCCCGTTCCCACTTGTCCCGATACAGCCCGCTCTGCCGGAACAGCGCATCGACGCGCGATGCTTCGCCGGGGCCGCACCAGAACGCCAGCATCCGGCACAGGGCAAGATCCGCCTCTGAATGCCCGGCGTTGTCCTCGGTGCCATAACCCGACGTGTCGCCACCCCAGAGCCGCCGGAACTTCTCACCGTTCTTGCTGGCCGACGCACGCTGCACGACTTCCGCATCGGCGAGGTTCGACGGCGCGGCGAGCACCGCGGGCGCGGTTCGCTTCTCCGGTTCCTGCTTGGCGAACACGCTCGCGTAGAAGGCGTCGATAGCGGCCTGGCAGTCGCGCACCTCGCACGGGTGGCCGTCGATGCGCCGCCCCGTTACCGTGAAGTACCGGCCCTCGCAGTACATTTCGATACCGCGTTTCACGTCGCGCCGCCTCGTCTTCCCCTCCAGCGTGCCGCGCATGAACAGCTTGACGCCGGAACCGGACGGAGAGATTTCGGCGTAGGTGTCGAACCCGGCGACGATCGCGGCGGCGTCTTTCGATAATTCTCCGTTGTGTACGCAATCGTCAAGGTCGATCCCAACGAACCCGTCGCCCTTGGCGAACACGAAGCCCACGCCGTCGAACGTGCCGCTTGCGCGGCTTGCCTCGTCAAACGTCGTCCAGGTGCGTTCGTCGGTCGATGATGCGAGCCCGCCGCGAACCGAGTGGGGCACCTTGGTCGGCTTGCCATCGCGTGATTCGTAGCGCCACACGACCCAGCGGGTGAGCGACGTGAGTTCAACGGGCAGCGCGGACGAATCGACGGTCATCGTGACCCCACTTTTCTTTTGCGGTTGAACGTCGCGGCGTCAGAACGCGCGCCGTCAGTGACGGACCAGAATCTTTCCCCGCACAGTTCTATCCGAAGTTCGTTCCGCAAGTTGACCATCGTAACGATTCCGACGTTGAGCCGCCCGATGATGCGGTCAGACTGCCAGTATTCCTTTTCTTTCGGTGCCCACAACCACCGTCGAAGTGTGGCGAGAAACACGAATTGCGGGCGTTCGCCGTTGTGCAACCGAAAGCGATCATCATCGAACGTGGCGTTCACGTAGTCGACGCACTGCGCGACGGCGCGCGAGTATCCGCCGTTGGAGCTCGCCCGCGGTCCCTTGATCTCCAGCCCGTACACGCCGGGCGGGAAGCGGCAACCGGCGCGGGGCTTTATTGCCGCGTCGATGCGGATGGCCTTCCCGGTGTAGTGCTTCATCCAGACCTCTTGAGCGACGTGAAAATGCGGGCGCACCTGTTCCAGAACGATCGGTACGAAGTCGGCCTCGGTCATGGTGTCGTCCTCTACTTGACCATGAACGGACGGGCCAGCTCCAGAATATCACCAACCCGCACCCGCATCGTCGTGTACCTGCTGCCGGAATGCGTTATCCTGCCGTCCCTGAGCCATCGATATATAGTGCTCGCGGGCACGCCGGATGATTGGGACGCGACCGGAACGGGCACCCAAAGTTTTCTATTTTTTCTCACGGCGGTTGACACGCACGGTTCTCCTGTGGTATCCTGAGATTCCCAAAGTTTATCACCTACTGCGGCGCGGAGAGAGAAGATGCCCGAAATCACCGAAAACACCACGATGAACGACCTGCTCGGCAGGTACCGCGCGTTGCTCGACGAGAAGGACGATATCTCCGCGAAGCTGTCGGGCATCAACTCCATGATCGACGATGTTGAGGGCGGCATCCGCGCCAAGCTCGAATCCGAAGGGCAGTGGAAGCCGGGCGCGAAGATCGGCGCGCCGGGCCTGACCGTGACGGTGACCGAGAAGGCGCGGGCGACCTACGAGCCCGAACGCTGGGGCGAGATCGTCAGGTGGGCCGCCGAGCACGGCCTAGCCCACATGGTGCAGCGCCGGCTCAACGACAAGGCGGTGCTGGAATTGATCGACGGCGGCAAGCCGTTGCCCGCCGGGCTCTCGATTCGGTTTGACACCGAGCTTTCTTTCCGACGGTCGTAGCCGCGCGAAACGCAAAGCTCTTTACCTAGAGGTGCAGAAGTGGCAAAGGACAAAGGTTTGCAGTCAAGCGGTGGCGGTGGCGGTGGCGGTTCGCTCGTGCCGGTCCCGCCGGACCTCGTGGGCGGGCTCACGATCGTCGGTGCGGATGACGCCGGTCCGAAGCTGTCGGAGCTCAAGCTCTACCAAGGCACGCCATCAGAGCAGAAAGTCTACGGTATGCACCCGCCCGGCGTGTTCTTGGACGTGCTCGAACGGAAGTCGATGGGCACGGAGATCAGCATCGCGCTGATTGGCGCGATGCAGTGTTGGGTCAAATTCATCAAGGGCCAGAAGTTCCCCGAGTACACCGTCTATAGCAAGTCGGAAGTGCCGCCCGAAGACTTGATCCCCGACCCCCGCGACAACAACCGTGCGCCGTGCCGCGAGCAGATTCAGGCCGTCGTCATCACCCGCGATGCGCCGTGGCCGTTCCTGTTCCGGTTCAAGAGCACGGGATTGTCCTGCCTCTCGAAGACCATCATCCCGTTGGAAAAGCGTCGCCAACTGACCGGCAAGTTGATCGGCATGTACCGTATCGGCACGGTTGACGACAAGGGGCCGGGCGGCGAGGACTTCAAGCGGCTCACCGCGACGCCCGACGGCGACTTGCCGACTGAATTGCACGAACTGGCCCTGACGGTCAAGAACGGCTGGGCGCAGTACATCGAGCACGTGAAGGCCGTGGCGGCCGAGAACGACGCGGCGGGCGCTGCGCCGATCTGACCACCCTCGCACGGACGCGACGCCGCCCGCCGGGAAACCGGCGCGGCGGCGATTATGAACCCTCCCGCCCCATCCATCGCAGAGAGCCGCGGCGCGGTCGCGCACATCGGCAAGATCATGTACGCCCGCTTCCGCTGTAAGGGCGTCATTGCCGACAAGGGCCGCTACGTGGCGATCCTGGAACCCGTCAAGCAGGACGGCACGCTCGCCGATCCGGAGTCTGACCCGGCGTACTACATCGACGAGCTGGCGCTGATCGAAGGTGCGCAGGTCAAGGCGGAACTGGAGGCGGGCAAGTGAGCGACATCGAATGGACCGACGCGACGTGGAACCCTGTGGTCGGGTGCTCGCCGGTCTCGCCGGGGTGCCTCAACTGCTACGCGGCGACCATGGCGCGGCGGCTCGAAGCGATGGGGAGGCCGGAGTACCAGACGCGGCTTCTCGATGAGCGTGGGAACGAGCACCGCGGCGCTGTGCCAGACGAGATCAAAGCGAAGTGCCGAAACGTCCGCATCGCCGAGGTCCGTGGAGGCCGGGCGGTGTTCACTGGCGACGTGCGCACTGTGGAGAGTCGGCTCACCGATCCGCTCCACTGGCGGAAGCCTCGGCGGGTGTTCGTGAACTCGATGAGCGATCTCTTTCACGAGGCGGTGCCGTTCGAGTTCATCGATCGCGTCTTTGCGGTGATGGCACTCTGCCCGCAGCACACGTTTCAGATTTTGACGAAGCGGCCGGAGCGGATGGCGGAGTACACCAGAGACTACAAGGTCGCGGCTCGCCTTTGGGACGTGTTGATTGACCACAACGAAGATTGGGGCCGAGCACTGGGTCGCACCGCAGACACGAGGAATATTGACCATCAATCGGTCGTGTGGCCACTTCCCAACGTCTGGCTCGGCACGAGTGTTGAGAATCAACCGCGTGCAAAGCGGGTGTGGGATCTCTTCAAATGCCCGGCGGCGATTCGGTTCGTGAGTGTCGAGCCAATGGTTGGTCCGGTTGACCTGGACGCCGTAGAAGCGTTGTACAAGTTCTGGCGACGCGGTGCATCCATAGGGGTCTACCTCGACTGGGTGATTGTCGGCGGTGAGAGCGGCCCGAAGTCGCGGCCGTGCGATGTCAAGTGGATTCGTTCGATCGTGCGGCAGTGCAAGGAGGCTGGCGTGCCGTGCTTCGTGAAGCAGCTTGGGAAGCGACCAAGTGGATGGTGCGATCAGTGCGGAAAGCACCTCATCTCCAACGCATGCGGCCCTACGCATGCGGTGATGCTCGCTGAATTGGCGCGTGTGCGAGACGCAAAGGGCGGCGACCCGTCGGAGTGGCCCGAGGACCTGCGGGTGCGGGAGACGCCATGAAGCTGATGGACCACCAAGTACGCTTTGTCCAGATCGTGCGGGCGCTGCCGCGGTTCCTGTGGGCGGCGGAGCCCGGCTGCGGCAAGACGATCGGCGCGCTCGCGGCCTGCGCCGACAACCCCATGAAGACCGTGGTGCTTGCGCCCAAGTCGATCCTCGAATCGGCATGGGGGCGCGACGCGCAGCACTTCCGGGGCATGAAGGTGACGATCCTGAGCGCCAGCGATTCGCCCGCGCAGCGGCTCCGCACGATTCAATCCGAGTGGGACATCCTCATAACCAACTACGACCAGTTCAAACGGTACGCGAAAGACTTGCTCGTGGTCGGCACGCGCCGCCTGATCGTGGATGAGAGCAGCAAGATCCGCAACTCAGAAGCCAAGATCACGCAGGCGTGCATCGCGTTCGCCGACCGCATGGAGAGCGTGATCCTGCTGAGCGGAAGCCCGGCCCCCAACAATTTCACCGAGTACATGCCGCAAGACCGCGCCATCAACGGCCCGCGTGTGAAGCCCTATTACCAGTGGGCGTACAGCTACGGGAACCCGAAGAAGGAATGGGTGAACGTCCGCGGCGGTCGCCGCAAGGAAGTCATCAAGGGCTGGTCGCAGACCCCCGAACAACACAAGCGGTTCATCGAAGACCTGCGCAAGTGGAGCTGGGCGCTCTCAAAAGAGGAGTGTCTTGACCTGCCGCCCCAGGTGGACCGCGTGATTGACGTGAGGCTCAACGCTGAAGAGTTGCACGCATACGGGCGAGTGTGCGACGCGATGCGGATTGAACTCAAGAGCGGCAAGGTATCCCGCATCCGCGCCGAGGCGGTGCTGGGCAAGCTGCGCCAGATCGTTGGCGGGGCGGTGTACGTGGACGGCGACGCCGCGACGATCGGCGGAACGCCGAGCAAGATGGAAGCGCTCGGCGATATCGCCGACGAACTTGCCGGCGAACCGTTCATCGTGTGGTTCCAGTACCGGCACGAGCGGGACCGGCTGGTGCGGTTCTTCCACGAACGGGGCCAGACGACCGTGGGCGTGATCGACGGATCAACGAGCGACCGGGCGGGCGATATCGCGGCGGCGTTTCAACGTGGCGAGATCCCGGTGCTGCTCGCGCACCCGGCGGCGGCGGCGCACGGGATCACGTTGACCCGTGCGAGTCACGCGGTGTACTACTCGCTGGACTTCAGCTTTGAGAACTGGGAACAGAGCCGTGGCCGTATTCACCGTGCCGGGATGGGTGACAAGCCCGCGACGTACACGGTGCTGCTGGGCCGGTTGCCGGGCGAGCGGCCGGAGCATTTCAGGACGGTCGATCATGCGATGCACGCGGCGGTGCTGCGGAAGGGCAACCAGAGCGACGCGGTGCTCGACGCGCTGCGGTTGGCGGTGGGTGAGGAAGCGGAGGTGATCACATGACCAACCCCGGCGGCTACATCGGCGAAGCGATCGACGCGGCGAAAGAACGAAGGAGAACGAAGTTGAAATCCAACCGTTCCGTCAACAAGGGCAAGCAGGCCGAGCGCCGCGGCGCGAACTGGCTCACGCTCAACGGGTTCCCATCAGAGCGCAACGCGCGGAACGGGCTCAGCGAGCCCGACCTGATTTGCCCGTCGCTCGGCCATCTCAATATCGAAGTGAAGCACGTTCGCGCGATTCGGCTCGGAACCAAGGCGTTGTACGTCGCGCTCGAACAGGCGGAAAAGAAGGCCGGCGAGATGGGGCCGAACATCCAGGGCGTGGTGTTGTGGTTCGAGCACGCGAAGGGCTGGCGGTTGACGTGGCGGGGGTACGACGGGACCGTGTACACGGTCGCGCGTGTGGGTGACATCAAATCGTGCCTTGCGAATCTCAACCAGTGCGACAAGACGGAGGCGCGATCATGACGAAGCGCAAGACGAAGCCGAAGCCCGCCGCGAAGCCCGCTGAGCGGTGGTTTACGTTGAAAGGCAAAATTGCCTCAAACGCGCATCAGAACGGGACGCACGTCACTTGGAGGATGACCAGCGAGAAGGTGGGGCGGTTCTGGCGAAACGGGCGCGACATGGTGATTTCAGTGTGGAACCTCTCGTCTTTGGTCAATGACCCAGACTTCATCGAACTCAACCCCGCGACCGGCCAGCCGTTCGGCCACGAAGTGAATCCGAAGCCCGTGGACTGGCAGGCCCGCGCACTGGCGGCGGAGGCGAAGCTCGCGCAGATCAAGGAGGTGTGCAATGACTGAACCGACGACGACGCAGTTGATGGCGCGCGCCGCCAACGAAGCCATCGAGCGAGGGGAGAAGCAGGCATGAGCGGTGAATGCAACTACTGCGGCGGCGAGCACGCCGACGCTTCCTGCGAAGCCGACCGTTCACTCGTTTACGGGAACGGCGTTGCGTCCGGGTA
>OFRE01000522.1_pt1 | contig 10237 bp, 11 predicted proteins | sample 1543061 | NCBI WGS metagenome assembly OFRE01 (sample SAMN07774218, study PRJEB24372) | wastewater metagenome | isolation source: Exp Tend NO 50WW | collected 2016-02
TCTTGACGTGCAATATCTTGCTTGTTAATAAGAGCTTCATAACGACCAGCTTCAGCATCATTCTTTGCGGCTAGATTAAGTTCTGCTACCTTGGTAGTATCACCCTTCTGTTGAGCATCATGAACAGCTTGTAGACGTGCGTTAGCAGCAATGTTTGCCATCTCAAGACGAGCATCATTCTGTGCTTTAATCTCTTCCATACGATTAAGATGTTCTGGAGTAGTGCCAAGAATCTTAGCCATCTGACGAAGTTTAGAACCAAGAGGTGCAGATGATTGTGGTGCTTGTGTTTGTAGTGGAGCAGCTTGTTCACCAGTAGATTGACCACTAGCTAGAGACGCAATCAAACGTTCACGCTCCTTAGCAAGTTGTCCAGTCTTATCACCATGTAGACGAATCTCTTTGTCGAGAGTTTCTAGATCATATGGACGATCCCCAAACCGATAATCATTCCCCATAGAAGCTTTCATTGCAGCTTCATTCTTTAGGATAGGAAGAGGTGTTAAACCACGTCCCTCATTTCCATAGTTAGGATTAACAGGTGATTGATACTCAGGTTGTGGTGCAACCATTGGAGATTGTTCAGGTTGTGGATTTCCAAGAGCATTAATGTCTGCTTGTTGTTGGTCTTGGAACTGAGAAAGAAGGTTACTCTTACCAGTTTTCTGTGCGAGTTCTGCAAGCAATGCCTTAATCTGTTCATCTACAGAACTAGAATCAATCTTACCCTTAGCAGCAGAAGATGCAAACCTACCCATGTCTCCTTGCATTTGTGCAGGAATGTAGTCTGGATTTTGCATCTGAGCATTGGCAACCATAGCCTCATATTGCTTCTTGATTAGATCAAGTGGATCAGCAATACGTGATTTTTGCAGGGCCTGTTCTTGAATTAGATTGGAAAGCTGAGAGGCATTGTCTGCACTCCCTGCATTAAATCCATGATACAAAGCCCCAAGAGCAAACTCAGGTTTGTATCCTGTTGCGATGTTTTCAATTCCCATTACTGTAGCGCCTTATTAATTTTTTCCATAATTGCTTGCATTGCTGGATTGTTCTCATAACTATTAGTATTGAGAATCTTACCAAGAGCATCATAGTAAGGAGAGTTTCCTCGTGCACCATACTGTTGTCCACGCATCAATGCTTCTAGACCACCTGCTTGGACTGGACTAATATTAGCACCAGAACGCACATCCCAATTATTCAAATCTTGTTGATAGTTCTGATCATACTTTAGTTGAGCACCAGCTTTAGCAGCAAGCATGGCAGGAGCAGTAGCATTAAAGTTATTGCGATTACCATGCATAGCAGCTTGACGATTTAGAACTTGTTCGATCTGATCATTCGTTGCTTTATAACCAGCATCTGAATTGGGATTACTACGAAAGTTTTGTAGTCGTTGATTAGCTAGTGCTGCCTGTTGTTGTGCAGCATCACGCATTGTGGTAGCGCCCGGCTGCATCATACCAGCACCAGTAGAAGACACATCATATGGAGCAGCAAATTGACGAACAGAGTTAACCGTTTGTGGAATTTGTTGTGACATTTGTTGATTAGACTTCTTCTCTTGTTGAGCAGCTAGCAAACCGGCAAGACCCTTTAGAAAGGTATTTGTCCCACCACCACTACCACCAAATCCACCAAATAATTTACTAAGTCCTCCAAGAGCAGACTGACCTAAATTTGCCCAATCTGAATTTTGTTGGGTTCCTTGATATGGAGTAAACTCGCCTCCAGCTAATTGAAAACCTATTGGTTGTCCTTGAGAATTATTCCAGTATTGTGTATTATCTGAGCCTACTTGATACCCATTAGACCCAAAAGTATCTTGTTGGTTTGGAGTAAACCATCCCATATTTCCAGCATCTCCTCCAACATAATTGTAATTTCCATTAGAGACCTTCCAATCTGAAAAGTTACTGTCATAATTAGAGGCATCTCCACTATTACCACCTTCTACTCCGCCAACAGCATCATCAAAAAAATACTGTTCATTATTTTCGGGCATAATTATTTCCTTTTATTAACTACTATATTGTTATATTAACATAAATAGAACAAAGTGTCAAGACACTCGATACCAAGTAGTGTTCGCTGTTCTATATATCCAAGACGCATTTCCATCAACTGCTATAGTAGTTAATGCACCTTTAAGTGTTTGTCCAGTATTAGGACTATGTGTTAAAGCTGTAATTATTTGTGTAGAAGCAATTGTAACTACCTGTTCATTTACAGGAGAAGCTGGCATTGTTAGTGTACCAGTTGCAAGTGTTCCAGCAGGTTCAATTACATAATACGAAGTTGTGTTTGCAATAGTATTTGTAAACCCTGTTGTTGGAACAACTCGTTCCAGCGTATTCCTAGCATTTCTAACTTCATTTGCAGTTAGGTGATAATACTCACCACTTGTACCGCCCTGTAGACCAGACAATGTATTATGTGGTCCTGCCGTTAATGCTGCATGTTGGGCAGCAGTTAAATGGTAATGTTCACCAGCAGTACCACCATCAATGTTCTGTAATTGGTCATGATCACGGGTAGCAATGTCTGTTATATTAGAACCAGCAAAGTTAATCACATACCAAGGAACAGAACCATTTGTTGAAATGTAGTTGCGTAATTGTCTATACCATTCAAGCCATGTAAAAGAACCCGGTTGATCATTAATCGGAGGTGGTGGTAGTCCAGTAGCCATTACGAAGTTCCTTCATCATAGACAAGTTCCAACGATTCTAGTCGCAATGGTTGATTAGAGTTGTGGCGAAGTTTCCAAGCACGTCGTCTAAAAGAACCCAGTCGCTGGAATGCTGGATAACCATCACTCATATCAATGTTTACTTCAGTTGACCATGTTTGATAATCATCATTTGTCCAAGACAATCCTACAAGATTTGTTGTAGTATAACTATCACCAACCAAACGAACGACAGAACCAAACTTGCGATTGTAGGTATCCATATCATATTTGTTTGTAACAATTTCAACAGTGATCGGATCGAGTTCATCACGGTATGCATTAGGGTCCAATCTATAAATATCACCATGAACAGAACTTAGTAGATATGCAGCACCATCACCTTTGTCGGCAACATGATTATACAAGAACACTTCATGCTCTAGTGCTTCTGTCCAAGAAGACCATTCATGCCACATCTTTTCATCCATGTCATACACAAGTGTACGATGTTGTGATGGTAAATTAATTAAGAAGAATAGATGACCCTTAGTACGAAAACCATATCCAGAAATCTGTTCAATGTTTGTTTCAGCATCAATAATACGTTCAATGAATTCGTCGGAAATCTTGTTAGGTTTAAAACCAGTTAGACTCCACACAGCACGACCACCAGAAGCTGACTGACTTACCCATGCACAGAACTGTTCATTCTGATAAATCGCGTGGGGTGCTGCGATACCAAATTGAATAACACCGGCATCGTTTCTGCTAAGAGGAGAACCAGCCGCATTAGCAGCATCATAAAAGAATTCTGTTGAAGATTCACCTAGAACAACTACTTGGTTATTCTGTCGAGCAAGAGCTAATACAGGATCAGGAAACATTTCAGCAGAGAGATACTGATCTGATTGCCATGAAAGTGGATTATCTAGATCACAGTTGAATACATCACTACCCTTAGCTACAAGAACATAACCATCAATAAACGTTGGAGACGGTACATGAGGAGTTGGAAAATCTACATCAGTTACTTGTGTAACTGTGTGATCGCTTTTGACAATCCATGCAACGGTGCCATCACACAAAAATAAGTAGTCACCCAAGACAGATGAGTTGCAACTGATAAGCCCACAGTTGCCAGTTGAACTGGGTAAAGTAATCTTTTCTGTAACTGTAAGTCCATCGTCTGTTACCTTATAAACTTTGTTAGCAATAATGGCATAGAAGTTATTATAGAAATGAATCAATCCTCTGCCTAAACCATCTCCAGCAACATTACAAAGTTCAACTAGACCCGGACGTTTGTTAATATAAATACGGGTGTTTTCTAGTTGCTCTACCTTGCGAGTTTCAGGAAACGCATTAATGAATCGTTGATCGGTAGTACCGCTATTGGAACGATTGGAGTAGGCCCCAATAAGAGGAAGGCGAACTTTCTTACGTTCTCCGGGACGTTGCTGCTGGGCCATTCTTTACTCCTTGTAGTGTCCGTGCCAAACTTGTTGGACCATTTACAGATTGTTTGTCTTCGTTTGTATTACTAAACAATTTACCTAAACCACCTGTCGCTCCTTGCAGTGTTGACAAGGCTGTTCCAATGTCTAGTGATTTGCCTTGTAAAATATTCTTAAGAGCATTCCCACTAAACCCGCCAACAGCACCACCAAGAATATCACCACCAGTTCCGCCTACAGCATTCTTAGTTAGATCACCAAGATATGGTGCTGCAATATTAGACAAGGTATTTGTTAGAGCATTCTTATAATCAAGACTACCACCAAGAGCAGATTTACCTAATGTATTAACAGTTCCACTAATTAAACCCTTGGCAATATTTGTTCCAGTTGTACCAGACAGTCCAAGAGTTTTAGCTAGATCGCCACCATACGCTCCGCCCAATCCACCGGCTAATGCATTAACTCCACCAGTACTTAGAGCTTTACCCCAATCACCAGTAGAAGCACCTGTCTGGATTGTACTTGGGATAGCTGCACCAATACCCTGACCAATGGCACCACCAACTGTACCGGCACCACCCCCAGCTAAAGCTCCTGCGCCACCAAAGATAGCACCAAGAGCCGTCATAGTAAGGGCAGGCATCCATTTATTGAATCCAGTTGCAGCATGATCAAAATCACTTTCTCCAAATCCAATAGAAGGTGAGTAAGTTAAACCGCGTGCAGAACCATTACTATGCAACCAATAGCCCGAATCCTGTTCGTATAAAGAATCATCACTAGTGTTTGATCCACCTAGAAGATTTCGATTATTTGGTGTCCATATCCACTCACCATTATTCTTACCCGGAGTGAATCCATACCCAGTGTATTTTTCAATGGAAGCTTTTGCTGGAGCATATCTACTTTGCCACTCAGCAGTAGAAGCAGTTACCTTGCTATACAAATCATCAATTTGTTTTTGTTTAGTGGCTTGTTGTTGATCGTATAAAGTCTTTTGTTGGTCGTATGCAGCCTTCTGTTGATTGTACTGAGACAATTGTCTCTCATATTCAGCACGTTTTACAGCTTGCTCATTTTGATAAGCAGAGATTTTATTTCCCACATCTTCATGTGAGGCATTGTAATAGTCTTGTCCATACGCATTAGGTAATTTAAGACCAACAGATTTAAATTGTTCTCCTAATGAACTAGGCGCACGAGCGTATCCCTGTTTACTTAAAAGACTTTCCAACCCACCTTGCGTATAAGGATTGTCAGAACCATAGTACCCTTCAACCTGTTTACCACCTTCTTGATAGTTGCCAAGAAGTGGTTGAATAAAGGAACGTGTTTCATCAGACATGTTAGGCATTGCAGAAGGATTAATTTCCTGAAAACCTGCCATGCGTTTGGCACCTTCACCAACACCTCGTTGTTGCCAGTCAGTATTAGCGATGGATTGTTGTTGACGAGTTTGGCGAAGACGTTCAGCTTGGCTCTGACCAATAGTATTCTGTAGTGTCTGGTTATATTGGGATTGTAAGTCCATTCCCGGTAGTGCCATAACTTACTCCTTTACCAAGAACGACGATCAACTTGAAAGAACATACTACCCTCTTCTAGACCAAAGTTCAAAGCTTCTTGTTTAATGATAGACATTTCTTGCCAGAGTGTTTTACGATCTGCAATAGGAACTCCATATTCAGGAGCAAGTCGTGTAGCAAGACCATAGGTAATTGCATCATACCATTCTTGTGGGAAGTCTGGCTCGTCTGTAGCAGAATTGAAATCCTCAAAAGGAATCTGACAAACATAATGAATGTTATTTGCTGTTTGTTCTGTTGTACTTGGTACAGGGAACAAATGCATTTCACCATTATTACGACGAGGATCATAATAAACCTGAATAGGATTACCAGAACTTGTCTTATTACCTAGAATGTTATACTCCGCTTGGGTAATAATTCGCATAGGAACATCTACATTAGAAGTAATGTTATGATTCCATGCTTGTAATACTTTGAGTGGTTTAGGATTACTTACAGAATAAACAGCTTGTCCAGAAACCAGCGGAAGAGTTCTTTCTGTAATTGCCCACAGAGGCATACCATCAGCGGCCCATGCCTTAACTAAACTATTAAGAGCGGTGGCAGCTTCTGAAACCTGTAAAGCAGTGGGAGTTTCTCCTTGTGAGATTGCACCGATTAAACGCAAAGCACGTTTAATAATGTCATCCCTATTTGTAGAATAAGCAGTAGTGCCACTAGTTGCCATAATTAACCTTTCAGTTTAAGGAGAGCAATCAATGCTGTTAATGCTGTGGCAATACCACCTGCCCACTTAATGAAACCAACAATGACATTAGCTGCTTTCCATGCAGCTACCAGTTCCTCGACATCTTCAGCTAGTTTGTCTAACTTTGCTTCTATTTCTGTTAAGCGTTCGTCATCATGTCGTCGATCATTCGTTGTCATTTGCATTCCTTTTAATTCGTGGAGAGAACATAAACATTGCTCTGCCATTTTCTATGTTATCTAACATCCATCCAAAATTCAAATCTAGATAAAATGTTTTAAAGTAAAACTTTCTGTGCCATTGCCATGCTGATGGATGCCCTTCTGGTAAGGATAGAACAGTCCAATTAAATCCATACACACGATTGCGAAGTAACCATCCAACCATTGAAAGATACCCGAAGATATGCTCTCGATCCCAACGCTCATCTCCACGCAGACTATTATCAGGTGTATCGAACCAAGCCAGCCACAAAGGAAGGCGAGGTTCGACACGCTGATATTTATTGTTGTCTGAGTTACCTAAACGTTGAACAGCAAACAATGGAAGAAATGGAGCCACTAGAACTGCGATAATTTGCATAGGTAAAAGTATTAATATATATATATACCACATTATATTTCAGCAGACACAGTACAATTACCCACAAAAACCACTGGTCCAGATGCAACAGCAATTCCTGTTACAATTAAACCACTATAGTTAGATGTGTTATAAATAGAGGCTCCACTAAGATTTCCTGTCGTTGTAAAAGTAATGTCTAGAGATGGAACAGTGCGTTTTGGAGTCATTGGCAATGTAAAATCGTAACCAGACCCAGCACTTTGATAGCCAACGAATGAAAAATATACCAGCTCAAAATATCGTTGACAGATTCCAAGTTCCAATCCAATAGAACGAATTTCAAATGGTGTGGCTTTTGATCCTTCTTCAAGCTGTACATTAGTAGCTGTAATAGGAACATTGGGAAGGGTCCAATTTCCTGATGCTGGAGAAGTAATCTGCTGTGTAGTAACTCCTGTTCCTGATAAAGTATATGTAGTACTCACTTTAAAATTTCCAGCTTCAATAATTTGTGTCATATTACTAGAATCTACCTTTTTCCAGCGATCATATCCATAGGTTCCATTGGACACTGCTGCCCAGTTTGACACGCCTCGTTGATTAATTCTAGTAACCTCACCATTAATAAGAATATTTCTAAATGAGAGTTGGGAGGTGTTTGGTCCTGAAGAAGCTTCTACAGTGTTTGTACTTGCTAATAATGTTTTATTTGTTAGTGTTGCAATAGCACCATTTTTTGTGGCATCACTTGTATTATCAACATTACCCAAGCCAACCATTGTAGAAGTAATACCCGAAACAGTTCCAGTAAATGTGGGTGATGCTAATGGAGCTTTTAAATCTACAACAGAGGTTTCAGCCTTATCAGTATTTAAATTCGTAAAGTTTGCGTCTACTTCATTCCAAGATAAAGAAGAACCTTTACCTGCACGTGTTACTATTGTAGTCATATTAAATCATCTCCATCGAGGTAACCTGATACACTATATCCAGTATTCCAATATAAAATGTATGGAACAGTTACAAAAACATATGTTGGTATGGGCCTAGTAAAAGGCACAGTGATTTTATCTGTTTGTGCTTTTACAAAATCTTGTGGATGTCTATTCTCAAAATCATCAGGACATACAATGAAGCCATCCCATCTCTGTTTAGCTTCATGTGCTTTAATTTTTCTAGAACATACATCGCACGTAATGTTATGTGAACCTGATACGTAGTAGTTTTTACCACCCATATAAATTCCTCTTACTTAAATTCTCTTTTGCTGGAAGATACTGTAGATTGGTTTCTATATGTAAACCAGACGCCCTTGTACCGCGTAAAGGTATAATATGATCCACATGATACCCTTCAGGACAATCAAGATAAATCTGTTTAATCCTAGCTAGATTTGCCCAAACTGGTGTTCGCTTATGCTTTGTTGCCCTATAGGTAGAAGCTCTAAAAGCATCATACTTAAGATTATTCTTTCTCCAAGCACGATTAGTTTCTAAAGCTCTTTCTCGGTTGTTCCCTTTGTTTCGCCAGTTTTCAGAATAAACTATTTGCATCTCTGGTTTAACATGCTTTTTATTTGCTTCAAGTAGACAGGGTTTGCACCTAGAGGTTACACCATACTTACCTTTTGTTTGTTTGTAAAAGTTATCTAGTGTTTTATCTTGTTTACAAACAGAGCAGTACTTGGTAACGTTCCACTCTCCAGAGATGAAATGGTTTTTCTTCATTTAGATTCCAATCTTAATTGACACAGAAATTGTATGTCCACCAGATGAAACCACAATAGGTTCTGTGGAGGACTGCAAAAGAACATTACGTCCTAATAGTGTGTATACACCACTCTCAACAAGAAGTTTTGTTGATACCGGCGTAAGAACATCCATACCTGTAATTGTATAAACACCATCACCCAACAACAAAGAATATGTACTACTACTAATTGTAGATTGTGTGAGAGTTACAGCATTCCCATTAAGATTGTATATACCAGCATCAAGTGGAAAACTAACACCAAAAGTTGCGACTACTGAAGAAACATTATATGCACCCGTATCTAGTGGTAATGTATAAGTAACCGCACCATCTAAAGTAAGGGACACACCAGTAATCGAATATACACCAGCGTCTAGTAATAATGAACTGTTAGACGTTGTTGTGAATTGGGTAGATGTAACCACAGTAGAATTATTATTTGCAGCATCCTTGTGTTGGAAATGCGTATAATATGTAGTACCTACTGTTAATCCAGTAATACTAAACGTCTTAGCACCTGTACTACTAACTGCTTGGTTACTTGACCATACTGCGGCAGCACCTGTGTGATTTTGACCTGCTTGAATCTGCGCCACACTTGGGGCAGTCGCCGATGTGCTGACGATGCTATACAGTGTGCCGTTAGCTTCATTGGTCGTGACGTTGCCGGTGCCGGTCGTTGTCCCTACTGCGGTAACAGAGGCAGAGGTCAGTGTCGGAGCGGTTGTATCACCAGAGGAAACCAGCGCAAAGGCGTTCGATGCTCCGAGCGAATTGTGCAGGGCAAGCACTTCGGCGTCGGACAATACCTTGTCAAACGCCGCGACCCACACAAATTCAATCCCACCGGCTACGCCCTGCCCGTCAAAGCCACCAATGCTATTAAAAGCACCTGGTTCGTTCCATCCAAGCTTGCCACCTGTGTACTCCAAAATCCCGTCGATATATGACTTGTTCGAGGTCTCGCCGGTACGAGTGACGCAGATCGACTTGGCCCCGACACCAACCGTAGTAAGCGGCTGATAAGGGTCCGGGCTGGAGTTTCCTGATACTGCTCGCTGACCAGACGTTGATACGCCATACGACACAGCACTTTGCTGCAATGCACCTAAATTGTCCGCCGCTGTCGCTATATTGTTCACGGCGTAAAAAATCGTGAACCCCTTGCCGCCACTCGTATCGTAGGTGAGATCCGGCGTAAAAGTTGCCCCAGAGAAGTTCCATCCCTTCGGGCCAGTTTTAAAGTGCTCCCCCCACGTCCCGGACCCGTAGGTGGCCAAAGCGTGCTTGGTGAACGTGCGCGCCGTCTTGTGTGATACCAGCGCCCCGCCCTGCACGCCAATCAGATCCATCAGGTTGCCATAAAGTGGGTGGCTTGTATTTAGTGTGTATGCCATATTTATCTCAATTCACTGGGTACAGCGAGCGCGTGGAACGCTGCCGCGAAGTTAGCGAAAAAGCCGAAGCACTCATATTCCGGCATGTAGAAAAACCTGTTCCACACACACTG
>OFRE01000524.1_pt1 | contig 10222 bp, 15 predicted proteins | sample 1543061 | NCBI WGS metagenome assembly OFRE01 (sample SAMN07774218, study PRJEB24372) | wastewater metagenome | isolation source: Exp Tend NO 50WW | collected 2016-02
AGTAGTACCGGGCAGATTATCGGAGGCGTCATTGGTGGCGTTGTCGGCGCATTTGCTGGCGGCAACGTCATGCTCGGCGCGTCGATTGGCATGTCGATTGGTGGCGCCATTGACCCGCCGAAAGGTCCACATTCGGTTGGCCCGCGCCTTGAAGATCGGCGCGTTCAGGTATCGAGTTACGGCCATGAACTGCCGCGACTGTACGGCACCATCAAAACCGCCGGCTGCATCGTCTGGCTGGAAAACGACGAATACGCAGAACATGAGGTGAATGCCAGTCAGGGCGGAAAGGGCGCACCGACTACTACTAGCCAGACATGGACTTACTCGGCGACATTCGCCGTAGCATTTGCCACCTGCCCGGCACAGCAGGTCGCCGGCCTGCGCAAGATGTGGATTGCCGGGCAGCTTGTCTATGACGCTGCCTCGGGCAATTCAGCTTCCATGATGGCAAGCATTGGCGAAGGTCCGGCATTCACGTTTTACAACGGCAGCGACGACCAGTTGCCAGAGCCGCGCTGGCAGGCTGACAAGGGGGTCAATGCCGTTTCCGGGCTGCCTGGCGTCTGTTACATCGTGTTTCACGACCTGGATTTGACCGAGAAGTATTCAAACTCACTGATGGCGACGCAGGTCGAAGTTGAGATCGTCGCCGAGCCGGTAACGGTCGCATCGACCGTTACCGTTGTTGCCAATACAAACGTGGTTCATGTAAATTTTGAACTTGCATCAATTCATTTCGAGGAATCATCCGTCGAATACGGGGTTTATGACTACGACACCTTCTATGGGGATTTGAACGGCGTTCGCTTCTACCACATTGACCTCTATCAGCGTGAAACTCTGATTGGGCATTGTGCAAAAGCCTACGGAAACAACGAACGATTCATAAGTATCTTCGTGCGTCAGGCGCAAGGGGTTTGTGCGTTGGTGCAACACATGCAGGATATTTTTGATACTGAATCCAACCTGATTATTTATCGACCAGGATTCGTTGAGCCGATTGAAGGCCCGATGATGTCATCGGCGCAGTTTCCGTTAATAACACAAGAAAAAGAAGTCGCTATCGACGATGCTACAGACGAGATGTTCGTCTTCAGCCGACAGGCGATGAAAATCTACCGCTTCACAGGTTTGATCCTGACTGACAGCACGGCGGCAACCTATACGCTTTCTGACATCGGCTACACCACTGCTTACCTGTACGGGGTCAAGTATGAATCATCGGTTGCTGCTTCAACGGTCACGATTTACAAATTCGACCGCAGCGACCTTTCGTTACTTTCTACCTGGACGGGATCGGCAAATGCACATTGCCTGGCGCTCTACGTCGCCGGCGATGATTCGATTTACACAGGTAACGCCAGCAGCGGCGAGGTAATAAAGTGGGCGAACGGAGCTATCGTTGCCAACCTTGGCACTGCGCTACCCATAAACTTCTCTTGGGATAACGACCAGGAACACGTCGGCTGGTTCGCTGTATTTCGTGATGAACCCCCCTACGTTCTTTCGCATTGTTCATATCCTGACTATGCAGATGAGGTTTATGCAAGCCTGACGCCGATGACATCGGCAACAACCAGCCTGCGCGACATTATCACGCGGGAATGCGCCCTTGCTGGCCTGGCCCCTGCCGACCTTGACCTTGTATCCCTGACCAACCACGCGGTTGCCGGTTATGCAGCAACCGGAAGCGCCCGCGCCGCCCTTGAGCCGCTTCAGGTCGCGTATCTGTTCGACGTGTTTTCAAGCGGGTACAAGCTTAAGTTTGTCTCGCGGGGCGCCGCATCGGTACTCGCTGTCCCTGAATCAGATCTTGGTGCGACAGACGGCGGGCCGATTGTCCTGCTCAAGGATAGCCGTGAAATGGATGAGCAGTTGCCGACCGCAACCACCGTCCTTTACCTAGACGCTTCCCGCGAGTATGAAACCGGCGAGCAGACGATTTATCAGCCGGGGCTGACCGGCGTTGCCGAGCGGCGGGTCGAACTGGCTGTCGTGATGACGGCAGATCAGGCGGCGCAGACTGCCGACAAGCTAAACAAACTGGCTAGAGCAGAGCGCAGCGACTTGTCCTTTACGCTTCCAGGAGTAGGTGATTACAGGAAGCTGGAGCCGGCGGACGTGGTAACGGTCACTCATCGCGGGCGGACGGTAGAATGCCGCTTGACGCGGATCGAAGAATTCCCTGACGGGCGGCGCGAATGCACCGCCAAGCCCACGTCGGTCGCCGCCTATACCAGCACCGCAGAAGGTTCTTATCCACTGGTCAATGGCGATGTGCTGGTGGGCCTGCGAGGCCTGAGCGCCGCTGTGTTGCTCGACATTCCCCGCATTGTTTCAGACCAGGATACTTTCGGGATAACTGCGGCTGTTTATGGTTATTCGGCTGGCTGGCCCGGCGGGGTGCTGGTGCGCTCGGATGACGGCGGTGCAACATGGGTTGGTAATGTCGGATTTACGAGCAAAAGCGAAGTATTCACCGCATCGACTGTGCTCGGCGCCGGGCGTTCCGATGTAGTCGATCATTCAAGCAGCGTGACCGTAACGCCGGATTGGACTGGGGCTGACCTTTTCGACATATCGTGGGCGCAGTTAATGTCACTGGGCAACCTGGCCGCATTTGGGGCCGAGGGCCGGTGGGAGATCATTGCATTCCAGACTGCGACCGCAGCCGGCGACGACTACATCCTGTCAGGATTCCTGCGCGGACTCTATGGCAGCGAACATGCAATGGGGCTGCACGAAATCGGAGACCGGCTGGTCATGCTCGATCTGACCACTATCGACTACATGACCCTGCCGTCTTCCGCGCTCGCCTCTCCCATACCCTATCGAGCGGCCACGATAGGCGACAGTATCGCCAATGCTGACGAACAGGTTGCAACATGCGAAGGCGTCAGCCTGAAACCCTTATCGCCATGTTATCCACGCGGCTACCGCCATCCGGTCACGTATGATTGGCATGTGTCGTGGTACTACCGCAGCCGGTTGCCGGTTGAACCGTTCAACGGTGTCGATACGCCAATCGGCGAGGCCTCAGAGCGGTATAACGTCGAGGTCTGGAATTCTGCCTACACAACGCTGATCCGCAGCTTCCCCGGCCTGACATCGGCGGGATTCACATATACCTTTGATCAACAGGTTGCGGATACGGGGATTCCCTTGCCGGAAACGCTATATCTGAAGATCACGCAGGTTTCGACAACGGTTGGCAACGGTTACACCTTGCAGACCAGCCTCTACCGTTACAACGTCGTTGTGATTGACGAGTATCGGCCAGAGGTGATGAGCTTATCGCCAATCGGCTATTACAAGCTGGAAGAAACATCAGGCACGTCGATTGCCGATGCTTCTACATCAAACAATACAGCGACGGCGACCAGTAGCAGCATCACCTATGAGCAGACCAGCCTGCTGCCGTCCGGGATTGGTAAGTGCATTGGGTTTAGCGGCGCCGGGCGTATCACCGTGCCGCGTTTGGCGGCGATGGATGGAGCGTTTTCCGTGGCATTTCTGGTCAAGGTAACAACCGGGACAGGGTCCAATCAATGCGTATTTCACAAGGGCGGCGACTGGACAAATACCGCTTTGGCCGGGCATCGGTTGGCAATCAAGACCGATTACGGAATGCAATTTACCCATTACAACGGCACGTATTACACGAAGAACACGGCCAGCGCCGTGCTGTCGCTCAACACCACGGCCCACATCGTCGTGACCTACAACGGCACGACGACCTTCAAGATTTACAAGGACGGGACAATTTTTGAAACCTTCACGCTGACCAATGCGATTGTTAATAACACGCAAGCGGTGACGTTTGGCGGCAGGGTCTATTCCACAGGGTATGACGAAGGATTCGTCGGAAAAATGGACGAAATCGCCTATTTACCGAGCGAACTGACCTCCACACAAGTTTCAGAACTTTACGCAAAGGCTTGACATGGCAGACATCAACGAAACAATCGACCGCATCGTCAATGGCCAGGGATCACAGGTAGCGACCGCCAATGCGCTATTCAATTCGCTATCCAAGGCGCTGCTCTTTGCCTTCAGGGATTCGACCAGCGGCGGCGTCACCTGGGGATACTACGGCGGGCGAATCACGACACCTTACGGCGCCGCCGTCGATGTGGCGCATGGCGAACTGACGCTTACGGCATCGGCCACGAATTACATTGTCGCCCACAAATTCACGGGGGTCGTAAGCACCGCCACCGCAACGACCAACTGGAACGATCGGGCGACCTACTGGCGGCTCTATACCGCCGTCACCAGCACAACGGCGGTGACCGATTACGACGACTTGCGCGAAATCGGCGCGATGACAGGCGGCGGCGTCAATGAATTGCTGTCGCCGATCACAAAGACGGCCTCATTCACGCTCGGCAATGGCGAGGACATGGTGGTCTGCAACGGCTCGGCGTCGATCACCGTGACCCTGCCAGCCGCTTCGAGCTATACCGGGCGGCGGATTCGCCTCAAGACGCGGGCAGCTTTCACCGTGGTCTCAGCATCGTCGAACGTCAAGCCTTTGGATACCGATACGGCAGCGACGGCGATCCTGGCGGCGACTGCCGGCAAGTGGGCAGAACTGGTTAGCGACGGGTCTAACTGGATTGTCATGGCCGGGAACTGATTTAAAAATCATCGCCGGCACAGACCGGGGAAGGGAATAAGCAATGCCGGAAAAGATCGTTCATAACCTGACGACATGGAGGGACGAAATCGAACTGGCGCTCGTTTTCTGGTTCATCGGCGCCACCATCGGCATTGGCCAGCACCTGCTATCTCCGGATCGGTTTTCATGGCGCGTCATTGTCGGTCGGGCGCTATCAACGGGGGGCCTCGCGGTCGTCGCCGGGACCATTCTCATTATGCAGCCGAATATGTCGCCGCTTGCCCAGATGGGCATTGCTGCCGGGATAGCCAGCCTCGGCACTGCCGCGCTGGAAATGGCGTTTCTGCGTTTCGTCATCGGAAGGAAAAGCCCAGATGCCTGATTGGTTGCTACTCCTCATCACCCTGGCCGCCATCGTTGGCGCGTGCCAGTCTGCCCGCGAACGTTACCGCCACAGCAAACGCTGGAGAATCAAATGACCGACTACACGCAAACCCTGTCGCACCCCAACGTCAAGGCCTTCTTGGCGCTCATCAAATACACCGAGGGCGCCGGCTATCAGACGCTGTTCGGCGGCGAGCGATTCACGTCATTTGACGACCATCCGCGCAGGGCGATCACCCGCACGCTTGGCGGCAAGCCGATCACATCAACGGCAGCCGGTGCTTATCAGTTCCTGTCCCGAACCTGGGACGAATGCGCCAATGCCTGCGGACTGACGGATTTCTCGCCACTCGCGCAAGACATCGCCGCGCTCTACCTGATCGACCGCCGCCGCGCGCTGAATGCCGTTCTCGAAGGCGACTGGAAAACGGCATTGGAGCGCTGCAACCGCGAATGGGCTTCGCTGCCCGGTTCGCCATACGGCCAGCCGACGAAGACGCTGGAAACCTGCCTCTCATTCTTGTACGCGAACATGAAGAAGGAGGAGGCCACGGCTCCCGTCCCTTTCCCCCAACCGAAACCGGAGAAAACATCATGGTTCCGTTCGTTGCTGCAGCTCTTCCGGCGCTAATCAACGCCGCGCCTGCCCTGATTCGCCTATTCGGAAACGGGGAGCAAACCGAGAAGAACGCCAAGGCGGCGGAAACCGTCGCCGCCATCGCCAAGGAAATCACCGGCCAGCCGACGGTGGAGGGCGCTGTGAATGCCATTGAATCAGACCCGGTGCAGGCGCAAGCATTCTCGCAGGCCGTAGAGTCAAAGTGGTACGAATTGACCGGAGAATCAGGCGGCGGCGGCATCGCCGGGGCGCGCAAGGCTGACGCCGCAGCACAAGCAAACGGCAAGCCGTGGCAATCGCCGGCCCTATGGATTTCTCTGGCGCTGCTTCCGCTGGTCTATCTGGTGGTTGCTGCCGTGCTGTTCGGCGAAGGCTGGACGAACGACATTAGGGCAATGGTTGTTTCGTCAATCATCTCTCTGGTGCTCGGGTCTGTGACTGGCTTCTTCCTCGGCACCAGCTACGGCAGCCAGCGCAAAACCGACATGCTGGCGGAGCGATAGGCCATGACCGCAAAAATCATTGATCTAGCCGAGTGGCAATCCGCCCACCCGCCGATCATGCGTCTGATGACCGCACAGGCGCGAACGTTCTACGCTTGGCAGCGGTACAACGCGGTACTGGCACGGGCATGGATGCGGATGCTTTTGCCTAAGTGACGCGTTCAATAGCTTTAGCTCACTTCAGGCCAGTGCTTGCGGGTGGATTTTCGCGGGCGGTTCATGGTGTCGGTTGATCTGAATACAGAGGTGATTCAGGAATTCCAGCCATCTTCAAATACATTGAACTATGCCCTTTCTTCCGTGCGTCTTTGGAAACCCAATTCATGTACTTATCAACATTAACGCCACCATGCTCTGCGCACTGCGCAAGAACACGGTAGTGGTCGAACACACAATGCCCTGTACTCAATGCTGAAGTACAAAACCCTTCGTCGCTGTACTGAAACGAAGCAAACATCGGAATGTCTTCGCGTTGGCAAATCTCAAGTAGTTGCGTAATCAACGGGGAAATATGCTCGTCGTAAATTCTTTCTTTGTCTTCCATTTTTCACCTCTTTTACACGTTGACCGCAACTAAACGGCATTATCCTGAGATAGTGCGTTGGAATGCACGCCTCTGTTTGATCGGATGTCAGCAACAAGCGACCGTGCCGCTTTATTTGCCGCCTTGCGCGATCCGCCGCCAATTCGGTTGCGCTCTGTCCAGAATTCAATCGCACCGGCTTCGTCGCACATAGGACACGGAATGTTTTCTCCTGTGTCGTATAAATTTCCTTCGTTGTCGCAGTTGTCGGCATCAAATAGTTTGCCGTCAATGCACACGCTGTCCGGGTAGCTCGCTCCAAATTCATACCCTTGGTAATCGCACATCAAGCATCCCTCCCGAATCCAATAGCAACATTCAAAAATGCAACCTCTACGAAATACAGTCCGTCTGCATCAACGCCTACCGCAATCGCAGGCAGAAGGAAAAACACGTTTGTGTTAAGTCTCGAATACATGAAAATCTCCTTTTAAACCAGCCTTCTGGCTCCACGGCGCAGCAACTAAGCCGCAATCCGATCAACAAGCCGACGCCGATCAGGCCGCTTCGGCGCTTCCATTTTGTCGGCAATGTAACGCGCATCTGATTCGCACCAATACGCCCGGCCAATGAAGCTAGGCGCAGGTGAAATACGGCCTTCGCGTACCCATGTGCAGAGCGTATTCTTGTGCGGCGCAGGGCAGAAGTTACGCGCTGCCCAATCGCGGAGAAGGATTTTCACGGCATATCCTTTATTCGGCCAATTGCTGCCGCTATCGCCTTCCCTGTCTTTGTCAGCCCCCACTCGCCGCTTCTCGCTACGGATTCACACTGACTGCGCACCTTGGCGGCGAACTGCTCAAGGGCTTGGTCGGGGGAGATACTTAATGCCTCGTTTGCCACATCAATGCCACGTTTGACCAGCTTCGCGTGGTGGTAGTAGAGGAGGCCGTTCAGTGCGTGGCCTAGCGCCTCCCGCATCATCTCGATCTGCGCGGCTTGCTCCCGCTTCCCGGCCTCGTAGGCTTCGGTGAGTTGAGCCTCAGAGAATAACTTTATCCATAGGGGCGTTTCATAAAGTGCTTTATTGCTATTGAAAATGACCTTCTTGCCTGTGCCAAGCTCTTCGACAACTTGAGCAACCGGATCGAATCTAGGTATTGTCATCTCAGATTCCTTTCGGGGAGTAGAGCTGTGCGCCTTCGGGCGGTTGCTCTCCAGACCACACAATAATTGCCATATCCTTCAGAGAACCTGTGTGTTTCTTAACTTCTCCAACAGGCTTACCTAGCCACGCCTTGAGCGCTGAGTCGTCGGGTTGGACGGCGAGGGCTTTCACTGCCAGCTTTGTGTTGGTTTCAAGGTATGGATTTCCCAACTTGTTTAGTCGCATGTAGTCGCACTTCTCGTCATGCAGAGATTGAAGCGCCTCATCCTTCAGCTTGCACGCGGCAATGGCGGTGGCGAGTTGCTGTTGCAGGGATTCGATTTCCCGCTTGCACCAGTTCATATCTGACAGATTAAGTTCGTCGCTCATTCCGGCACCTCCACAGTATATGGTTCGCCAAGCCAGCAGACGAACTCGGGTTCTTGTAAGTTATCGTGTGAGTCTTCAGCCGTCCAATAAACACCGCCACTCGACTTGAACAGCGCCTTCCGTAGCGTGATGGTCTTCATCTTCGGTTGCGGTGGGCGGATGCGGAAGGTCCATACATCATTCCAAGATTTGCCCCTCCACCCGCTCCATTGACCAAGGTTGCGGTATTCAATCTCCCAGCCTTCCCGCTTGAGGCGGAATAGCTCTTCGGGGTCGGTGCAGTCTTTCCATTCTGTGGTCATTTCCATCTCCATTCATATCTTGGCCGGCGCGCACTCTCATATCCAGCAATCACGCGGCATTCGATCTTCTCTTGTTCGTGCCATGATTTCAGTTCCTTCAGCCCGGAATTAACCGATATGCCGAGCGCCTTCTGAAGATCAGGCGTTGAAATCCAGTCTCCACCCGCTGCGGCTTTGTACCGTGCGAAAGTCTGTTCATGCAGAATCCTGTTATGTTCAATCAAATGCTTGGGTGCCTCGCGTTTCTTGATTTTCACCGTTGGTTTCGTAGTCGAATCCATCCAGTATTCAACATAGTCATATCGTCCTTCTCCGCGCTGGCGATTGGCAAGGCTGTTATCCACCAGCCACTCCAGCGCATTACGCACGGCTGTTTCGCTGGCATCTACTTCGCGCATCATTCCCATGACGGTGTAGGTCTTTCCTGTCATCATGCGCCGGATAACTTCATGGCGAATCTGTGCCGAGCGGGAAGCGAAGCGGCCAGTGATTGACTTCGGCAATTCGTCCGATTTGTGGCGCTGCGGTTTGACCTCGATCCCGTCGATGACCTTGCGAACCTTAGTAGGTTTTGGCACGCTGATTGGATTCAGCAACATGGATAGGATGCTCATTTCGTTTCCCACAATTTTCTGACGCGCGACCATTCGGCGCGGTCGCAGTCATGTCCGAGCGCCTTGAAGTCTCTTCCTGCTTCGCGGTCTTCGTCGTCACGCGCAAATGCTTCTTCAAGATCGCGCTTGATGATGTTTTGCGTTTCCTTGCTGAGATACGGCCAGATTTTGATAAGCCATGACGCGCAGTCGCCGACGATGTAGGTCATTCGCCCAAGGCAATATCTGAAAGCGGCGATGACCATCAGATGATCGTGCCCGGAGATGGCATCCATGACGGCGATTGCGAAGTCGATATTCAGCCCGAGTTCGCGCGGATCGGCGGCTTCGATGCCGTCGTCGCCACGGCGCCAGTCGTTATGCCTGCGCAGGTAGTCGGAACACTCTGAAATGCCGCTCGGCTCTAGTTGAACTGGATTGTTCGCAGAGCAAAACATATTGTGGTTTCCGCTCATTGCTGTCATTTCACGCTGGATAGGGCTGCGAGTGCCTGTTCGTAACACCCGTTGCCAATATCAACCTCGCCGATCTCGTCGTCTTTAAGCGAAGCACGAAGCTCCAAATCGCTGATTACGTATTCAAGCGCCGCCAGCAGTTCGTCGCGCTGCTTCTCTGCATCATCGGCACGGCTCTTATGGAATGCCGCAGCATCTTTGAATGCGTCGCGCTGCTTGGTTGTCTCAAGTTCCCGCTCGATTGCCTTGTCTCTCTCGACTTCGTATGGGCGACCAATTTCAACTGCGCGCAACATTCCTTCGGTGCTGTTTCCAGCGCACCAATTCACGCAGGCGACAATTCTCTTCATATCTTCTCGCCTATTTAGGTTGTTGCTATATGCGTTAACAATCATGAACCCAGTTTCTTTGTCGAGAACGGTCAGACTGTTTTTTCCTAATATCCACGGTTCTTTCGTATGGCTCACGCTACCACCTCCATATCTGTACTCCCGAATCCACATTCGCCGCGATAGGTTTCCGTAAGCTCGCTAGTTTCAACCAGTTCAACCCGCACCACCGGCGCAATCACCAACTGCGCAATCCGCTGGTTCGGCTCGATCTTGTAGGGTTGATCGCCGTGGTTAATCAGGATGGCGCAGACTTCACCGCGAAAATCAGA
>OFRE01000527.1_pt1 | contig 10160 bp, 10 predicted proteins | sample 1543061 | NCBI WGS metagenome assembly OFRE01 (sample SAMN07774218, study PRJEB24372) | wastewater metagenome | isolation source: Exp Tend NO 50WW | collected 2016-02
GCTTTAGGCCATGTTGACCGCGGCCGTGACCTGGATGTGGGTCAGCGAGTACACAAACACCGTGCACGAGGAGGGAGTGCCGGCGGTCGTGGTGGCAATGGAAGCCTGGGGCGCGACGTTGCCGGCGCCATAAATGTAGGAACCGGTCGGCGCAGAGATGGTCAGGGCATTGGCTCCGCCGTCGTCCGTGAAGAACGTGTACTCGCGGCCAACATAGGCCAGCTGCAGCGCGGCAGTGGCGCCGAACGAGAGGGTCACCGCACCGGCACCCACGGCAGCGCGATGGTAGCGCTTGGTGGCATCAATGGTGCCCGTGGCCGTGTAGTTCTTGGCGGTCTTCTTGCGGTTGCCCTGGAGCTCGTACTCGCCATTGCGGTCCAGCTCCACAAACTTGCGCTCGGCCTGAGGCCAGTCGGCGGTCACTTCGTTGGCGTTGTTGTAGGCCATGGCGCGGGTGTTCGTTTTGCATAGAATGTTCCTCAAGTTCTATAACTCCCACGCATCGCCATGTCCGTGTGCGCGCCGGGAGAGTTGACCGTAACCAGTAACCCACAGACCGTCACGTTTGCCAATGTGCTGAAAGACACCAAAAAACTGTGGCTGCGGGGCTTCGCAGTGAACGGCGCGCCGATGGGCGCAGGCGTACCACTCTTCCCACAACTGGTGGTGCTGATCGACGGCAGCAAGTTCCGTCACGTGTCGCGTCAGACCACCAACACTTCCTCGGCGGGCCATCCGCTCACGCTCACTGGCGCCAACACCTACCAGGAATACGAGAACCCGCGCTACTTGGGCCATTTCCAAGCGAGCGGAGAAGACCTGCGCACGCTCGAGGTCCAAGTGCAGACGCCAGCAGGCGCCACGACCGACGGCGCGGGAAACCCGCTTTTTGCCTCGCTGGTGCTCGACCTGGTATTCGAGGTCGAGCCCTGCCAACGCGACCCCCAAATTTGGATGGACCGCCAGCGGGTTATGCGCGACACACTTTTCCCCTACTGATTTTTTTCGCCGCCACGCCATGCTCACAGTCCGACCACACACGCCATGCGCGCTCGATGCCGAACACGCCCTGCGCGGGGCGCACTGCCGCGGGGACATTGAGGCCATCTACAAGCCCGGTGATGTCGACGTGCTCGACTGGTACTTCGAGCCCGAGTTGCCAAAGTTTATGTTCATCCCGGGCTTTGTGGCCACCTCGAGGCGCTCGCTCAACATGGGCGACGGCTGGCGCGAGGAGCTGCCCTACATCAACCGCAAGCCTGGCACGGGCCTGGCCAACCCACTCAACTGCTACTTCGTGGACCCTCGCGCCTGGGAGGCGCTTGTGATTGTCACCTCGCCCTACGTGCACCACGACTACCGCATTGGCTCCTCGACGCTGCTTGAGCGCCGCTACCCCCAGGCGATGTTTTTGCGCCGAGTGGATTCGCCGTCGCGCCCCATCGACAACGAACGACACACCATTACCGTGTTTATCCCACCCGAGACCGTGCGCACGCTCAAGCTCGTGAGTGAACGCGATTTTATTGAGGGCGTCATCTAGAGGTTGTCGTACTCGCTGTTCATTCGCACCCCGTCGCGCGCCGCCTGTGCCATGTACTGCGAGCGCAGCATGTCGTTGTTTTTCTTGACCTTGCGGGTAAACGCCTGTAACATACCCATTCCAAGCATGGCCCAAGGGGAAACAGAAATCAAGCCAATCAAGTCCACGGCGCACAACTGCATCGCGGTACGCAGCTGAATGTCCGCGAGTGCGTCGCTCTCGCCGCTCAGTGCCTTGCGCACATCATCCGAGAAACCCTCGCCGTTCAGCTGCACTGCAACCGCGTCGGGCACGCGCTCGCGCACGAAGGGGAGCATGCCCTCCAGAAACTGCGCTCCGTACTCCAGGCCCCACTGGAGCCACACCTCCTCGTTGCCACACGAGAGCATGGTGCGGCACTGGGCCAAGGCCATGCGGTGGTCCTCGGCCGAAGACCCGCGCACGGGCATCGCGACTTGGCGCGCCAGCTCGGGCTTGATGCGCATGTATGCCTCGATCTTGGTGCGCAGCACGGCGACCTCCATGAGCGTGGCATCGTCTGCGGTGGTCTTGTACACCTCGGGGCGCGGCTGCGAGGGCGTGCGCGGGCGTGAAGGCGGGTTCGGTGGCAACTCCACGGGACGGAAGTCGTACTGGGTCGGCACCGATTGTGGTACCGTAATCGGGGGCTGGTTGCCAAATCCCGTCTGGTGCGTGATCACCTCGGGCTGTCCCAGCAGCGTGGCATTCAAGTAGGCCTTCTGCTCGTCGTTGAGCATGGTCTCGCCCTCGCGCATGGGCGGCGGGCCTTGGGGCACCATCTGCTCGGGTTCCTCCTGATGCGGTGGCGCGGGCTGGGCCTGGGCACGCATCATGGCGATGGCCTCCGACAAGTCAGGCGCATCGAGCACGTCCTGGTGCATGTGATCGACCACGTCGGGCGCGGGGTCGGGCTTCTTCGGCGGTGCCTTCTCTTTCTTTGGCCGGGCCATTCTAACACCTGCTCCTCAGAGCGCAGGGATAGAAATGGCGGAAGGTCCCATTCCTGCGAATGCCTTGCTGATCCAGCCCAACATGTACGACCCGGGCGCCCCGCAAGCGGCACCCGTGGCCGAGCGAGACCTGCACGAGTACCTTGGCACTGATATGCTGGTGCCGCGCAACGGGGAGAAGGCACTGCCCGTGCACTACGCTGAAGCCGGGCCGGACCCGCCGGAAATCGGGCGCATCAAGATCAACACTGCGTTCGGCAAGGAGGTCATTCTCAAGCAGTTTTTCTGGGACCTGATCAAGCCCGACTGCACCGTGGCCATCGAGGGCAAGCGTCGCTCAGGCAAGACTTCGCTCATGCGCAACATGCTCAAGGCCAAGCGCCGCTGCTTCCCCCAGGTGTACATCTTCACTGGAACCAAAATCTCAGAGGAGTACAAGGGCTTGGTGCCCGACCGCTACATCTTCGACAACTTCGAGACGTTCAAGCCAGACGACCTCAAGTACCCCGGTGGCATGGACGTGTTCTTGGCCATTTGGTACCGCCAGCTGCAGCGCGTGCGCAGATTGCGCCAACGCGGGCGCAACGACGAGAACATTGACGTGCTTGTGGTGATCGAAGACTTGGTGGCGAACGAACAGAGCAAGCGCGGGTTCCACGACATCCCCCTGCTGAATCGCATTGCCTTCAACGGTCGCCACGCGCACATGAGCATTTGGATCGCCTCGCAGAACATCAAGGCCATCCCTCCTGCGATCAAGGAGAACACCGACATGATCGCCATCCTCACTGCGACCTCGCGACGCACCAAGGAGTCGGTGCGCGAGTCTTTCGTGGACTCGCTGCACAACGACCAGGAATTCGACGAGGTGTTCCAACCGCTGAAAGAAGTGCCCTGGTCCGTGGTGTTTGTGGATCGCCGAGACGCGCGTCGCGAGCCGCTGGAGTGCCTGTACTTTGGCGTGCCCGAGCTCATCAAGAAGGACTTTGTGATGGGCGACAAGCAGTTCTGGTCCAAAGACTTGGACTGGCTCTGGAAGAACGGGTACAAACATTTACTCGAGTTGGACGATTGGGGCATTGAGAAGGTCACCTACAAAATCGACCCCGCGGGAGGTTGAGTCATGCCCAGAGGCAGTACCTCTTGCGGGTGGATGCTATGTCCGCGCATCAGCTCGCAAATCTGGTCCAGGCGCGTCCAGTCCACTCCATAGGCCGTGTGCATGCCGTGGCGTGCGCGCTGGCGCGTGGTGGTCAAATTGAACAGACCCAGACACTTGCGCAGCATGCTGCTCATGGAATTGGTGCGTGCCAGTGGGCGCTCGAGCTGGGTCGCGGTGAGACCCACCAGCTCCAAAAGCGGTGCATTGTCCGGGGTCTTCAATGGGAGCAAGTAATTCTCGTGGAAGAACGCAGTGCCATAGTGCTGCTCAAGCAACTCGGTGCCCTCGACGAAGCGCCCACCGCGCGTGGCGCGCATGAACGGCTGGAGCAAACGCGTGACCCAGCAGACGGTATGTGCCAAGAACTGGTTGAAAGCCACGGGGCGGTCGCGTGCCTCGTCGCAGTGGTGGTAGTGGTAGAGCGGGTGCGATGTGTCGTTCAGTCCAGTAAAATGACCATGTCCGGCCAAGTCGGACTGGTACAATGCAACCGCCTCAGCGTCGTCAAAGCGGCCCTCGTGGCCACCCAAGCGCATCCAGCAGCGCAGGAGCGTGTTGGGCACCAAACACTGCTGCAAGAAGGCGTACTCCTGGGACATCAGGGGCACTGGGGGCGGGGCAAAGTCGTAGAGCTCGGCCACGCGGTCGCGCAGCACGGGGCTCTCGGTGTAGCGCTGGCAGTCGGCCAGCCACGCCTCCCAGCGCACCTGGGTGAGCGTCTCGGCGAGCAGCGCGGGTCGGTCGCAGCCCTCCTCTGGCAATGCGCGCTTGTCCTCGAATTGCTCGCCGTGCTGGAGCAAAAGCAGGCGCAGTACCGTAACATAAGAGCGCATCGCGCTGTTGCGCTCGGCCTTGCACCAGCCTGCAATGCGACACAGGGCATCCTCGCGATCCACGCGGAAGTAGCCGTGCTCGTCGTAGTCGCCGTCGCAAGCAGCGGTGATGGTGTCGCGGTAGCGCTTGGTGTTGGCGTCGCAGGCGTCCAGCACCTCGGTGACGGTGAGCGGGCGCAGGTTGCGCACCGCCGTGACTGCCGCGGGAAGCATGGCGATGTACATGCGCGTGCTGCGGCGGAAGCGGCCTGCCATTTGCAGCATGGTGGCGGGTGATGCAGTGGAACTCGAGCAGAGGATGTAAATCTCGCGCTCTGCCTCCTCTGGCACCTCGGGGTTGTAGTCAAAACCCACGGTGACGGTGGGGGTGAACATCACGTTGCGCGCTAGCCATGCGTGGTCGGCGTCGCGCAGGGTCTCCATCTCCTCTTGGGTGGACTGGCTCGAGTAAGTCAGAGAGTCGTAGTCGCGCTCACCCTGGGAGTCGAATTGCAGGCGCTCGGTGATGATTTGCTTGAGCGCATTGGCCTCCAAGAGCGAGCCAGAACATATGCCGACAGTGCGTCCGTCGAAGATGCGCTGGTACAGCTGCTCCACCAACACCTCGTAGTCCATCAGCTCGTAGCGCTTGAGGGGCACAGGCAAGTGCATGTTGTAGAGCACCTCGATGGTATGGTCGGCACGAGTCTCGCGGATGATGTCGAACGGCACGCCGTCTGCCTGGGCATCGGCGTCGAGCACCACCACGTGCTTGGCCAGGCGCATCAGGCAGAGCAACACGCTGACACAGTCGCGGTGGCGCTTGTCCATGGTGCTGCTCGCAACCTGGGTCAACAGGCTCCAGTACTCGTCGAGCACGAGCACGTCCACCTCGGGCAACGGGGCCTCGTGCTTGCGGAAAGACGCGCCCAGGCGCTTCAGCGACTCGAGCTGGATGGCCATCCAGGCGGGCAAGTGACCGGCAGACTGGCGCTCGTACCACTCGAAGTACTGGCCACTGGTGCTGCTGTAGAGCTCGCAGCCGAAGCGGCCCACGAAGCAGTCGGCGAGTACTCGGCGCACGGTGACAAAGAGCACGCGCGAAGGCTCGCTGAAGCGCAGCTCGTCCGAGAGCCACTTGGTCTTGCCCAGGCCCATGCCGGCATTGAGCACGAGCGTGGAACGCGCGTCGCCAGCGGTGCGCCCAAGTCCCAAGTGCTCGTTGACATAGCGGCGGCAGAAGAACGTGGTGCGCGGAAAAGTGGTGGAACTACACACCTGGCGCATGTTCTGGCAGCCCATGCAGTGCACAAAAAAGCGCTCGGATTTCTCGTTGTAGTGCACCACGAAGGAGAGTCGGCAGGTCGCGGTGCCTTGGGGTGCAAAGGGACAGAAGAGAGGCAGGCCTTCCATGCCATTGGGAAGGAACTTGGCGATGCGGCGGTTGAAGTTGATACCGAGCTGCGCCGAGTAGTGCTGCACGGCGCTGTTGTAGCGCTGCTTGTACTTGTGCAGGCGCTCGGGGCCCGAGGCGGCAGAGTCCGGGCGCAAGCGGCGCACCAGCTCATAGTAGCCCTCGAAGGAGCAAGTGGTGTAGGAGAGCATGAGCATTGCCAGGGAAAAGTACGAGAAGTCCGGCTTGGGGCGCAGGATCACACTGGGTAGACATGGGCCCACTTGCACCCCGGTGAGTACGCCCTCCTTGCGCAGCGTAAACTCGTAGCCGGGCCATACGCGGCGCACAAAGTCCTGCACGTTGTCGGGCACGCGGATGACCTTGGGTGGCGCGTTCGGTCCCAGTGCCACGCGACGGGCTTCGCCAGGCACAGGGTCGAACAGCTCGGCGGTCAACAAGAAGCGCGCAAGGCGGTCGTCTTCTTCCACCCAAGAGGGGTCGTGGTAGTCCAGGTTGTGTGTGTGCGTGCGGCACACCAGAAGCGACTCGGGCTTGCCCAATTTCACACAGCGTGCCATGCGCAGGGAGTGCGTGGCGTCCTTGCGCGCGTGGTAGAGCGCCATGTCAGGCAGCGCGGCGCGCACGGCCTCGCAAGACTTGAGCAGCGCGTGCATGAAGCGGAACTCGGCGAGGTTGTCGCGCAAGAGGATCTGCGGGAACACCAAGTGCGCCGAGTGGCGCGACTGGTTCGGTGCCGCGGGGTCGCGCTCGCAAATGGCCTCCACCAGGTGCTCGTGGTCTTGGTGCGAGTAGGGTCGGCCGTCCTCGTGGGTCATGAAGCGCCGCACCAGCGAGAACACGCAGCAGCGCAGGCGCCAGAGCTGCTCCTCGAAACGCTCGCGCGCCACCGTGAGCTCCATCTCAATGTCCACGTGCAGCGCACGCGGGCCGTCCAGCACCACGCGATGCGCCTCAACGCTGGCGAAGTCCATAGAGGCGCGCCAAAAGCGGTGCTCGGCATAGGAGTGGAAGAGCACAAAACGGAACGAGTAGTCGGGCAGGCGCAAGCGCACGACATTGGGGGTGTAGCCTTGGTCGAGCAAGCGCAGGGCCTTGACACGGTCAAGCGCGCGGGCGAGGGGACGTGTGCCTTCGATGTACTCCATGGGCGAGGACGCGGGGAAACAAAAAAGTGGCGCGCGCGGGCGGGTTTTGTGGTTTGGGCGGGTTTCCTTTTTAGGCGAGAACCAATGAGCGTGTATTTACAAACAAACCCGGTTTACTTCGTCCCGCACCAGTCGCCTAGCAACGCGCTGGGCGTGGCGTAGGTCCCAGGTGGAGGCGACAGTGTAATGGTAGGATCGGGAAACATGGGCGCGTCCACCCCTCCCTCATTCACGTCGTCGCGCGCAATGCTCAACACAGGCGTGCTGCGCTTGGGTCTGGGCTCCAGAATCTCCTCGAGCACGACCATGGCGTTGGGGTCGGTGCCGAGCTTCTCGAGTGCCTGGGCGCGGCGCTTCTCGGCGCGCTTCAAGCGCTTGAGCGCGGCTTGGTGGTCGCGGCGCATCTCTGCGGCGCGCTGCTCCGCCAGTGCCTCTTTGATGCGGCGCTGCTCTTCGAAGTACTCCTCGGCGGCCTTTTTGAGGTCGCGCAAGGTGTTCTCGCTCGGCTGCAGTGCCTTGAGCGCGATGCCCATCAACACAATCATGGCGCTGCTCGGAATGCGCAGCTTCTCACAGGGGTCCATCAGCTCGTCGTGTGCCATGCGCATGGCAAGGTACACGCGTTCCAGTGCTTGGTCGGTAATGTACTTGGACGGCTCCGCATAAGCGGGGAGCAGGGGGCTTTCGGCCATGGCGGGCAGGGAAAAAGTGAGCACGGTTTTTATTTTTTGTACAAAGCGCGCGCGGGCATGGCCAAATTAGGAAATGCGTTCACCGGTTGGGGTATTCGTTTTTTAACAGTGTTCTCAACTTGCACTGGCTTGAGATGACACGTTCTGCGTATATTGCTTCGCGTTTGGTCTGTTCCTCTAGCTCGCGTGCGCGTACTATGTAGCGCGCTGAGCAATCGAGTGGACACCACCTCTTGTGCCTTGGGCATGTGAACAACACGTCCATGAGCGAAATGACAAATGGTTTATTTCTGAGCGCTTTTACGGCGCAGCACGGGCAGGCGCATCCCCGTACGCATAAAGTGCACCTGTTCACCCGCGCTCCACTTAGTCGATGAGCGCCTCGTGGGGAGGGTGGGCGCAGGGTACCACACCGCAAGTAGCGATGAATAGGGATGGCTCTCAGAGAGCGGTCCCCATGGACTGGGAGTGGACACACTTGCCGACGGAGGCGGTGGCGGAGGGACCAGGGCAAGGAATCGGCTGGTACTATGGCGTGACACTCGAGGGGTGCAAGCTGCCCTGGATTCCGCGACGGCACGATTCAAGAGGGCGTAATTGAGAAACGCTTCACCAACACTGTATTGAGAGAGAACAAACAAAAAGGAATAAATCAGACCATGCTATGGTAGGCGTCGTCGAGCAAGCGCGCGAGCGGGCCCATCGCCTCGCTCTCTGGACGACGGGTCTCGGGAAACAGCGCGTACTCGAGCGGTTCTGGGCCGTCGTAAACTTGCGTGGCCTCCAGAGAGCCCTGCTGAGCCTCGGGCGTCTCGGGCATGTCCACCAGGATGCGCACGCTCTCCTCATCGCGCAGCTTCTCAAGGGTCGAAATCATCTCTTGTATGGCCTGTGCACGAGACGTGCCGTCGCAAGCCAGCTCGTACAGTGCCTGCTCGGTGTAGGAGAGCACGATGCTCGGGTCCGGGTGGCGCACGGGCAAGGGGGGCGCGGAGATGGCGGTTTCCGTAGGGAGCATGTTGGGTGTCCGAGGATGCGAGGGAATGAGGAGGGCGTCCGGGGACGCTCCTTTTATGCCCGCGCCACTCGCGCGCCATTGGCGCCTATTTTTAGGCCGGAACCCAGCTTAAAGTATTTCCTTTTTAGGCTCGTCCCAAAAAGGAAGGTTTCGGCCAAGCCCCGATCCTGGCCCACCGTTGGAAAACCATATAAAAGTCCCAGGACGCGCGTTTTTGTCATTCTCCTTGGCGTCCATGGACATTGCACAGGCGATCACCCTTGCTACTTCCTTGGCGTCCATGGACATTGCACAGGCGAGCACCCTTGCTACTCTGCACTCGAGCGGCGCGCCTGGCCTTGCGCTCCTGCCGCGCGAGCTGCTTTATGCACTTTTCACCACTGCGGGGCTGGACGAGGCGGGTCACTGGCGCTTTGAGGAGCAGCGTTTGCCCAACAAGTACTGCACGGAGCTGGTCGTGGACGCCGTGTACTGTGTCACGGACTTCAACGCGTGCGAGTGCAGTGAGCGCGTGCTCTACCGCATTGAAGGCCGGCCTAAGCTACAGAATGTTACTCGCTGGCCGAACCGGCAGGGAAACTTTGTGCGAGAGCCATTGCTCACGATCCTCCCGCTTGTGCTTGGCGAGCCAGCTCCTAGGTCCACGTGGGCTTTGTACGGCTCGTTTAAACGCTACTTTTCACCCGAACGTTTTTGGTCCTGGAGTGCCGAGCTCGAGGAAGACCTCGTTTTCTCTGCGTTGCTTCGGACAGAGCAGATGAAGCGATGGTTGTCTTTGTGTGAGAAGTGGGTCGTGGATAAACTTTAACAATGTTCATTTTTCCTTGTTCTCGTTTTCACTGTCCAGCGCATCTGCCGCCAGTGCCATCACAAGCCCGAGCATTTGCTCCGCGGGGTCTTTGGAATTCATGTGCATTTCACCCGGGCGAGTATACGACGCGCTTTTTTCCATCGCGTTCATGAGCGCGTTGCTCATGGTCTTCCCAGGCTCGCATGGCAGCAAGGAAGTCGCGCACCAAATAGTTTTGGCTTCGGCGGTGAAGTCTTTGCTGAAGTTGTCTTTGTAGCGGTCGCACAGGCTGGCCACAATCGTCCTGATTTTGCCACACTCGTACAACATTTGGCCCAGCAGATGTGCAATGTCGGTGACCACCATGGGGTCTTGGTGTTCCGTTGCAACGTGTGACATCAGCCTCCCGCGGGCAATCAATTCTTGGCTCAGGATCACCAAAGTCATGCGCAGGTCCTTGTATTCTTCTGCATATGTGGGTGCGTCCGCGGCCATGGTGTGTGTGGGAGTGGGGAAACGTGCACAGGCGCGCACGCTTAAGTACCAAAACGCCCGTCCAAATATGGAAATAGGCCATATCGTACAATAGTATATATAATATATAATAATT
>OFRE01000528.1_pt1 | contig 10098 bp, 14 predicted proteins | sample 1543061 | NCBI WGS metagenome assembly OFRE01 (sample SAMN07774218, study PRJEB24372) | wastewater metagenome | isolation source: Exp Tend NO 50WW | collected 2016-02
TACCACCCCCGCCGTATCCATAGCCAGAAGCACCCGCGCCATCCAGCCCGAGGAAGTCCGCCGATCCTTCAAGGCCGCGCCGCAGTTCATCAAAGAATTGCGTGCCGTCCGGGTCGTTCTCGTTCAGGTAGTCCACGCGGTTCTGCCCCAAGTCCGTGACGCCACGGTTAAGGCGCTGGAGTGCGTCGAAATCCTCTTGCCCCGTCCCGGTGAATTGGTCGGTCATCGTCCATTGACCATTCGCCCCTTGCGTCCAGTTGCGGGTGCCGTAGGGATTGGAGACGTTGAAGCGATTGGCATTCGCCTGCTCCCGGATGATGTTTGCCGGGTCGGGTGCGGCCGGCGCTTCAGGCGCTTTGGGTGTCTTGAACGGGTTTGACATGGTGAACTCCTAGCCACTTGCATTCAGGTTCGAGGATCCGGGAACAAACTGCGTGCTCCATTCCGTAGTAGTGCAACAGCGTCGCCTCATAGACCGCACCAAGACGTTTGTGCATGGCAATCGCTTTGTGATTCGTGTGTTTGGACATGAACGTGACGCGAAAAACACCCAACGTGCGGAAGGCGTAGCGGAACACTTCGCGGATGTACTGGCGCGTTCCAGGCTTCTCGACTGCCGTTGAGACAAACACATTGAAATCCGACCATCCTGTGAATATGGTCACGGCTTCAATATCCCCATTTGGCCCAATCTGCGAGAGCCACGCGGAGGTTTGCGGGTCGAAAGCATCCCCGATTCGCTCGGAGGCCCACCGCAGGTATTCGGGTTTTTGGGCGAAGTCGATCACCGCGAAGCCCTTTGCAGAATGCCGTCTGGCTGTCTGATTGGACTGTAATACAGCTTGCGGAGCCAGCCGTTGAGGAAGGACGTGCCAGAAGCCGCCGTGCCAAATTGAATCGTCGTTACGGTTGGTAGCGTCCCGCTGGTATCAATCTGAGGCGTTTGCCCGTTTGCAGAAGTGGCAAAGTTGTTTAGCTGATAACCAGAGGCCGTCCGAGTAATCGCCCCATTGGTAAAGACGCCGCCCGAAATCTGCGCCTGAAGAACACCACCATCCAACACGGCAAAATATGCCGCGGGGAATGCAACATAATAAAACTGCAATTCTTCGTTGGCCGTACCGTTATTGACAGCACCGTAAAACCTAGCCGCCCCAACGTTTGAGGTAATAAACTCCCAAACAAACGTCCCCTCCGTCGCATTAAACCAAGGCCCAAGCGCAATAGAACAGGCATCGGCTGCGCGGGTGACGGCTGCTGTCGTTGTGGGGATGTAGGGCGTGGGGAAGCTGCCGGCTTCTAGTTGGGGGCGTGAAATTCTTACAGTACCAGTCTGCGTTGTGGAAACGCCCGCTCCAAACCTAAGAACTGCCGTTCCCGCTGTCCCGGCCACTACTATTTGAATATTCAAGCGGCCAGTTGTTATTTGCCCTCCAACGCCGCCGCTGGGATTGGCCTCACAAACCGGATAAACAAGCGTAGCCCCTGCTGGTAATGCGCTAGCCAGTATTGTGTTGTCTGCATTTCGGTTGCTTAAAGACTGCGCCTCAACATAAACCGAATAGGTGTAGGTCGTACTTGTGGAAAGCGAAGGCGTAGTTTGAGTAAAAAATGACCTATCGGCAGCCGTTGTGAACAAATAGGCGGTCGCACCGTCGCCGTTCCCGTAAATTGATGCAATCGGAGCCGCTGGAGTTGCTGGGACTGTGGCTTGAGTCCATCCAGTAGGCGCAGCACCGCCCCCGGGCAAAATTGACTGCAATGCCAGATTCGTCCTCCCCTCCCACACAGGCCGTCCAAGCGGCTGCAAGGTAGAAGGCGAGTAGTCCAGTGGCCATACGTTGGCGGTCTTTTGCGTAATTATCCCGGCGCTGTTTATATAAGTGCCGTCTGCGTCGATAACGGTCGCGGTTGTGCCGCCGCCGATGACAGGGTTGGCCGATGAAAGGAAGTCATAGGCAAAAGAAACCGGGAACGGAGCGCCGGGGAAATTGAATCCAGACGATCCGCGTTTGGCCTGCCTGAGACGCGAACGAATCACTGGCCGTCGCCAACGCTGATGTAAAGGGTTGCTGCCGTGCCGCCAGTAATCCCTGCAACATAGGTCTGCGTTTGTGGATTTCGGCTGACCACCTTGGACTGACCGGGGCCAACGTAGTAACCGCCCGTTGTTCCGTTGGGTACGGTACTGGTTACAGCCGATTCGCCCAGGCGCACAAAGATGGCGACAGAGCCATCATTTGAGAGTTCGACTTGGTTGCCGCCAGAAGGAATGGCGACGCTCGCAGTTGACCCGGAGCAGGAAAGAATGACGGTGTTGTCGGGGGAGAGTGGGGCGTACATTTATGCCTCCTGTGGAATGAGTTGGCCCGCGATCTGCTCCTTGATGGCAAGCAGTTCTTCGCGGTACTTGAGTTCGGTTTCCTGTCTGAGCATGCGTTCGCGCTGAATCTGCGCGTCCTTTGCGGCCATTTCGGCAGCATGTTCCGCGTCCTTGATCTGCATTTCGCGCTGCTGAATCTCGGCTTCCTTCTTCTGCATTTCCTGCTGCATCTGCGCCATGCGCGGGTCTTGTTGTGGCTGGTCGCCAATTTCATCCAGCGCATCTTCGACCTCTGAGCCGACACGGAAGGCGCGGACGCCAAAGCCAAGCAGGGCTTTCGCTGCGTCTTTCGACATAGCGCCAGCCTGAACTGCCTGCCCTGCTTGTTGGATGAATGCGGCAACAGCACCTAAGAATTCCGTGCGGTTTTTCTGCTCGATCTGCGCGTCACCCATCACCGTGGAGTCCGTTTCAATGTCGATCTTGAATGCGCGCAGCTTCTGGTTGCGAAGCAGGCCGATGACATCTTCCCAAGTGGGCTTTTTCGCCATTTCTGCGACTTCCGGGGTAAGGCCGGGGATTTGTTGACCCTGTTGCGCGGCCCCCAAGGCTTGCTGCGCTTGCATCTTCTGTTCGTTGGTTTCGAACAGTTCGATACCAGAGATCATCTGGAGCGTGCCCGCGTCGAAACGCTCCGCGATGACCTCCGCTTTCATGCGGATCAAGTCCCGAGCGAACTCGGCAAACCTGTCTTTCCTGTCAGAAATGCGGAGTGACGCGAATTGCGCCTTGATCTGCTGCGCCGCCGCCGTTTCCGTGGCAATGGAAGCCCCACGGATGATGTCGGACATGCCGGTGACTTCGTAAATGATGGCCTTGCAGCGGTCGCGGTAGTCGTAGAGCTGGAGAACCACCTTCGCAATACCTTCAATCGGCATTTCCGCGATGATGTTCTGCAAGCCGCCCTTTTCCATGAGGGCTTGCCACTGCTCGACAGGCACAAACAGGTTGTCCTGGCTGGCGTTGGCGATCTGTGCGAGTACGTCCTTGTTTGCCCCGTCATACACGCCGCGTCTTTTCAGGGCTTCAATCAGGACTTGCAGGCGTTGCGTGATGCGATCCAGCTCAATGGCCTGATCCCGATACACCAAAAACTCAGGCTGCGGGACAAGGTTGTTGTTTTTGCGAATCGCCCACAAGGGTTTCGGGCAAGGAAAGAAGCCTTCCAGCTTCAGCGGGTCATCTTCCGGGGGAAGCAGGAACTTGTCGAAGCCGTCCGCGACAGCGAAACGCTTTCTGCTGCGCTTGTCCCATACTTCCCACACGCGAGCCGTGTTGCGGCTGTCGTCTTGTTGGGTGCCGTCGAAACCCTGAATGGTTTCCTTGTGCGAATACTGGAGACTTGCCGCGATTTCGGCACCGAATGCGGCCTTTACTTCGTCCTGCGTCAAGTCCTCTGCGAAAGCCACCCACCAGACCTTGCGCCACTGCGGAGAGCGTGACATGGCAAACCTGTCCCACTCGACATGCTCCACGCGGACTTCCTCGTAAACCTTTTCCTCTGTCACCGTCGCTTCGCCATCAGCAACAGCGGCGTCCGCTTCCTGCTCGACGGTCGGATCAATCGTGCCTTCCTCAACCGCCTCCAGCTTTTCCGCTGGCCGCTGCTTCATGAAGGGGCGATAGACAATTCGGGCCACGCCGAAGCCCGGCAACGTGTAATCATCGTTGACGGCGACAAGCTCGCCGTGGAAGTCGTACACATCATTGCAGTACGACACAGCGCGTTGCAGGATGTCCGCCGTCACGCGAGAAAGCGGGTCTTTCTGTGCGAAGCGGCGACGAATGTCGGGATTCGGTTTCTTCGAATAGACGGCGGGGCGCAGCGTCTGCGTGTTCGAGAACAGAATGTTGAATTCCGCCCGATCCGCTTTATACATTTCATCTTCGCGCTCGGACTGATAACGCTTGATGACATCGCGGGCGCGGGTGCGGTACGTCTGCCACGAGTTGTGGCTACGCTTGACTTCCTCTGCCCACCAGGCGGCGTCTTTCATCGGCAGAGCCTTTCAGTCAGTTCAGCCATCGTGATGGGTTTGGGTAGATACAAGGCGCGCTTTTCCTCGGGTGTCAGCGGTTTCTGTGGGGCGGGCTTTGTCCATGGGCGGGACATGCAGGCGTAACGCGATTCATCGGCGGCATGATCCTCTCCGTCACTGTCCACATCCTCCGGGCGTTTGTCGTCGTGCATGAGGGCGGGCACGGTGCGGATGAAGTCCGTACAGGTGTCGAATACATAGAGCATCGACCGGCCTTCACTGTCACCGACAAGGCGATCACGCATCTGCGTCCAACCCGCAAGACGTGCGTTATCGGCCCGCATGAAGTTGATGCCGTGCGCGTGGAAGGTTTCACCGATGGACGGGCCGCCGTCCTCTTTGAAGATGGCCGGGTCTGCCGTGCGGTACGTGATCTTTTCGGCCTCGCGGGCCTTGATGCCCTGGGCCACTTCGGCAACGGTCAGCTTAACGCCCTGATTCGGGCCTTTGGCTCCGTACCATTCGCGGTAGCGAATCAATGCGCCCTTGGGGATGTCGTGCCCGTCCGTCTTGAAATCCTCAGACGCCACGGCCCACCAGCCCACGGAGAACGGGGAATAGCTGCCCCAGTCGAATGACTGGAACTTGAGCCAGTGGTCAGGAATCGGGAATGGCGAGAGAACATGCCGCTCCGATGACCAGCAATCGAAGTACGCGCCTTCGATCGCTGACCAGTCGCCATCACGCATGGCCTTGACCAGCGCGACGGAACCCATACCAGCCAACTTGGATTCGTAGTTGGGATCGTCGGAGAGAAGCGACGGGTTATCGTCCAGCTTCGCGGGGATGTACTGCCGGAGCATTCCCCCTTCGTCCGGCCCCATCTGGCGCAGATCACCGGGCACGGAACCATCAATAAATGTCTGTTTCACCCACTGGTGCCCCACGTTGCCCGGGTTCGATCCGCAGATGATGCGGGGGAACCGTGCCGCCACCTCTGCCGGGATGCTCATGCCCACCATGCGGACGCGAGAGCGCAGGAATCGGTAGATGACTTCGGTGAAGTGGGTCAGCTCATCAATCAGCAGAACATGGATTTCCGCGCCTTGATACTTGAAGCGGTCTTTTTCCTCTTGGCAGTGGCAGAGGAAAATCTTGCTCTTGTTCCATGTGAAACGAATCTCACCTTCCACGATCTGGCACAGGCCAGCCTCGACCCAAGGGGCCAGCATGGCGCGAAAGCCCTTCGGGCCTTCCATGTGGTTCTTGACCAGATCATCGGAGATACGGCGGAACAGGTAGATTTGCAGGCCAGGAAACATCCAGGCCCAAGTGATGGCGAGTGCACGGAGAACGAAAGACTTTCCACCACCAGCAGCGCCACCGAACAGGATTTCAGTGGCAGGCGAGCGCCAAACATCGAATTGGCGCGGGTGCAGCGGAAGATCAAGGGAGATCGTTTGCAACGGGTTTGCCCCGTCCTCCCCTTATCCCTGCAAGTTATGATTTTTGCGCGAGTGTACCCAAGTCAGTTATAAGGCGCAACAGCGTTATTTTTCCACCATGCTCGATAGGGTCAGGGCGACTTCGGGCACGACTGCCACCTTCGCGTCCAGGTCGATGGCCTGCTTTGGCTTGCCTTCCAGGCGATCACCAAGCTCACGGATCACATCCCTATCCGGCTGCACGCATGCCAACTTGACCACGTTTTCAGCAATGCGGTCTAGGGCTTGCCCGCGCTTGATGCCAAGCGTCTCATCCTCGTACTGAGCCAGCGCACGACGCAATGCGTCCGTCCATGGCTTTGCATGAGCAGCATTCTTGTTGCCTTTGGGTGCCCCTCGTTTTCCAGCCATTGTTAAAAAATTTAAGTCTCTGTTTTTTCGTTTGAAAGTGTTTCCCCATCCGGGCGCAGCCTGTAATCCGCCTGCCAAGGAAACAATCCTGACCGGAACACCCCGTTCTCGCTCTCTAGCGGATGCCACTTCGTGTTGCCATCGCCTTCCATGCGCCAGCGAATCTCGATCACCTTGCCGCCACGATTCGGACGACAGAAAGCATCAACCACCTCAAGGAACCCAGGCGGTGGCCCAAACAACATGACAGGGCCGGTGCTCATGCCGCCACCTGTTGCCTGCCCCGTGATTCAATCGCCACTCGTATTCGGCCCCTGAAACTGTGCCAATCTTCCGCCAGTCCGGGGCTGATGCCAAGCTCCTTGCCTTTGAGCAACGCGGCTTGTTCGTCGTGCATCCAGCCCGCCGCAGGGTCTTTGACCTTCGGGCCGGCCATGACTTCCTCGACAATCGGGGCGAGGTAGGCAATCGGAATGCTGGCCGGTTTCGGCTTATGCACCCTGGCTCTGGCAACCGCTTCGGCAAGGTGTTCCCGCGTCACGCCCTTTCCGATCCACTCCGCGATGAGCGGATGGCCGGGTGTGGTGCCCCTGACTCCGTTTGCCAGCAGTAGCGCCGACATGGCCCCGCGTTCGCTGGCCTTCCCGATGTCCGATGGTGGCAGTCCGAGAATCTCCGCTACCGTCCTGGGTTGAGAGGGGTTATCCACAGCAGGTAGCGCACAACTTGTGGATAAGTCGCCACTCTCTCTATCTTGCAACGATGCGCGATGAGGTATTGTTTTCTCTGCTTCTGCTTCTGCTTGGGCTGATACCTGATTACCTTGCTTACTGTCAGCATCCATAAGCAATGCGTCAGCAAGTTTCTTTTCCCGATATTTGGCCTGCGCTTCCCTGTTTTGCTCGCGCCTCTTTTCTTCGTCGCGCATGTCGCGGTACTTCTGATAATTGAGCAGTCGCCAGCCGCCTTCAATGGCCTCTGCGCGGCGTCCTTCGTGTTCTTTGGTGCGGCTGTACCTGTCCGGGGACATGAACGACTGCATTGCGGCCTCCGCTTCTTCCAGCGTGATCCCGGCCCGTCGTGCGATTCCTGGCAGCGCCCCATACACGCGGCCGTGCTGGTCAGCCCATGACAGCATGGCGACCCACAGAATGCGGGTTGGGTATGCCTCGACCCAAACCGTGCTTTCGGTTAGGCCGGAAAACAGCTTTGTAAATGTCGCGCTCATTCTTTCATCCTCAATTCCTGTTTCCGAATCTTGTAAGCCCTGTCCGTCATGTTGTTTGGCGTTCCGGTGTGCCAGTGCCCGCAGAACTTGCAGTGGTACAGATGCCGACCGTGCCGGCGCTTCGCTGCCTTGACCGCGTGCGGGGCGTCTGGGATCTGAACTTTCCCGGCGCAGGCAGCTTCACGTCCGGCTTTGCGTTGCACGTCACGCCTCGATTCCGTGCGCCGCGCAAAATGCAACGGCGTATTCAATAAGGCTGGATGCCCTTGTCTTGTTCATCTGCGATGTGGATTCGCGGATGCTGACAAACTCGCCCTCCAGGCCGGGGACGACTTCCCCGCCCGCTTTGGTCGCCACGGCATGACCGGATACCAGCAACGCTTTCCATTCGTCCGCGTCACGCCGCCTGCCTGCCCATGTCAGGTCAGACTTCGCCAAATCGCTGCAAATGGCGTGGAACTTGGCGTTCTGGTCAAGGTTGCGGCCCTCCCCTTCCTGAATCTTGATGCGGTAGGGGTACGGCAGTTCTTCAAGATGCGTCAGGGCGCGGACTTTGATGCGGTTATCCCTTACGATGTAGATCATGCGGCCACCCGATACACGCCAAGCCGGAACCGGCGCAGTAACGTTCGCTCCATGGCGCGGCGGAACATTTCCTCTTTTTCGGGGCGCGTGCCGCAATACAGATTGGTCGGGTCAAAGCCCGCCCCCTGATCCAACCAGGCATGACACTTGACGCAGAGTTCAGCGCCGAGGCAGTCATGTGCCTTCATGGACTTGCCTTTGCCGTGTATGCCCATGTTGGAGTGCGCCCAAACGATAGTTCCATCTTCGGTGCCGCAGTTGGCGCACGGTGCGCCGTTCGCGGCTTCCGTGATGGCCGGATTGCGGTAGAGGTTTTCTTTCGGGATCACAGCGCCTCCACGTTCACAACCACATGGGCCGACTTCACTTTTCTGCGACGAATGACATGCAACTCGTCAATCTGAGAGTCGTTCCGGTAAATCTTCGCGTGCTGCAATGAATCCAGAATTGCCTTGGGTATGTTGTCCACGTCCTGGCTGGCTGCCCGCTGCGGGAATACTTCAATCGTCACGGCAAGACGGCCTTCCATCGGCCAGCCGGAGCGAGGGCGAGCAGAAAAGACGGCCAGCCGATACTCCGACCCTTCATCACTCAGGTACGTGCGCCCCTTCGCGTGCCGGTAATAGCGGTTGTTGCTCGGGGGATAGGGAAGGATTAGTTGCATTCGCTCACCTTGGCGCTGTAGGCGCTATCCGGTGTCTTTACCTCGATACGCTCCGCGACCGCACCGGCAAAACCGGCGTTTTTGAGCATTTCGATGGCGAAAAAGCGGGCGGCATCCTCCCCGGATACGGCGGGGAAGTCGGCTTCGTTGAAGTCGAGTGTCATGCGGATCATTTTTCCGGCGCTCCACAACTTGGGCATTTCTCGAGGGTATGGGCTACTTTCCCGCCACAGTAGAGGCATAACCATTTGTCCGGCTTTGCAACCGGCAGCCAAGTAATTTCATCATGGCGAACTTCGGTAAGCAGGCCGTGACTGTGGAACCCGACTATCTGGGCAGCCATCCTTGGGTTGCAGACCGCCAAGCCGCACATCACCGAAACATCGATACTCATCACCACCCCTTCATCGGCATCACTTCGGACTGCTTCCGGCTGTCCTTGTAGCTGTCGCAGCCATCGCGTTCAGGCCCGCGAACGACGCTAGACTTTTCTCTGCATTGCAGCGTGCCGTGCACCTTACCGGCAATGCTGTGATGGCAGTTCCAGCAGGATTCGTTTTCTACCTTGGTTGATGGGCGTCCGCTCATGATGCTGCCGCAAATAGATCACCAGTGTCTTTCATTGCGTTCGCAAGGTTCGCTACTGCCTGCCGGTAATAGCTGGCCTTCAATTCAGCGCCCACAAATCGCCGCTGCATCTGGACGGCCACATAGCCCTCCGAGCCGATGCCGGTAAACGGTGACAGCACAATGTCGCCAGGATTCGACCAAAGACGGATGCCACGCCGGATGACTTCCAGTTGTAGCGGGCAGATGTGCTTCTCGTCGTCATGCTCGCGGGCAGAGCGATATTGCAGCGTGTCATTCGGGTCAATGTCCATCCAGATAGGTGAGGCGATGTTTTGCCATTCCTGCACCGGGTAGTCGTCATGCTTCACGCGGTCGTCAACGTCACCAGGGGCGCGAACAGTCACCAAGTAGTCAGGGATTCCTTGACGACTCATGCTGGAGTTTTCACGCACCGTCTTGTGCAATAACCCAAGCGCCTTTGTGCGCTGCATGGCAGTTACCGGGTCTTTCCAAATCACAACCTCGGAGTGATGGATAAAGCCCTTGCTCGTGAATGCGCGAATCAGATCCCCGCGAAAGTCTTTCAGGCCGATGAATCCGTCATGCGTTTTGCTGGCCGGGAGCAACATGCAATGGAAGCTGATATTCCGCCCCGGCTTCATGACGCGCTTGAGTTCGTCCACCAGATAGCCGAAGTGTTCAAAAAACTCATCGTCATTCTTGCAGTTGCCCATGTCTCGCGGGCTGTTCGAGTACGTGTAGAGGCTGGAGAACGGCGGGGAGAAGATGGAATAACCGATAGACTCGTCCGGCAGCCCCTTCAAGACTTCGAC
>OFRE01000531.1_pt1 | contig 10046 bp, 13 predicted proteins | sample 1543061 | NCBI WGS metagenome assembly OFRE01 (sample SAMN07774218, study PRJEB24372) | wastewater metagenome | isolation source: Exp Tend NO 50WW | collected 2016-02
GCGCCAAGCGCAATCAGTCCGTCACCGGGTCCGCCCTTGCCGTAGATGCCGCCGATGAGGTCGCCAATCGACTGTAGAGGGCTGCCAGAGGCCTGCGCCGCCATGCCGGGCATACCCTGACCCTGCATCGGCTGCGCCTGCTGTGCGGGCTTGTCTTCCTCACCGCCGCCCTGCGCAAGAAACCCCTGCGGACGCGGGGGAGGCTGCGGCGCATCAGGATTGGCCACAGGAGGAAGCCCATGCGGCAATTGCGTCGGCTGCTGTTGCATAGGAGCGAGAGCCACATAAGGATTCTGGTTCTGCTGCTGCGCCTGCGCAAGAAGTCCGCGAACGGTCTGCGCCGGGTCTTCAAACATGCCGCCCATGTTGGCGACATTGCCGAGCATGTCCAAAAGGCCCATCTAATTCACCATCCAAAACGGGAGAATGCGGAGAGGCCGCCGCCTGCCGGCGCGCTCGGCGTTCCATTTGCCGGCCCCTGCGCAGCCAATTGCGGCATGTCGTACTTCGGAGCGGCATATGGCGATATTCCAGCGCCGGGAATTGTCTGGTTGGGGAAAAGCGACTGCGGGGCCTGTGCGGGCTGCGCGCTGCCAGACTGATTGACTGGGCCAGCCGCATTCGGCTGAGGCTGCTGGCTTGTCATACCGCCGAATGCGGCGAACGGGTTGGCATATCCGGACTGCTGGCCGTAAAATCCGCTATCCTGAAATTGGTTATAGGGCATTTGGCCGGCATTCGCGATCATGTTGCCGTTCTGGTAGAGGCCGGGTTGGTTTTGCACGGGCGACCAGCCATTGCCGCCGCCCATCATACCGAAGCCGCCCCACGGGTTCTGATAGAACAAGCCCATTATTCTTGATCCCGTGGAAATAACTGAAATCCAGCGACCGGAAGGCCGATGCTGTTGAACTGGAGCATCTTGTTGAGGCGGGGGTTGGAGTTCACATATTCGCGAATCCGCGCGGCTGTGTCCGACGCGACTGACTTTATGTAGTTCGGGTCGATCATGTAGGTGCGGATCGCTTCGGCTATATATTCGGCCAACCATTCCATGGCGATCCTGTCCCGCCATGTCGGTTCGTAGGGCCGAAGCTCGGCTTGGTCCAAGAGGCCCAACTACGCAGACCCCGTCGCAAGGCCGTAATTGACCATCTTGAATCCTGAGAACGGATCGCGCGTGACCGCTTCCGGCCTCACCTTCTCGACTTCCTGCGCCATCAGGCCGATTTGCGGACGCCGCTCAGGATCGTGTTTATAGTTGTAGAGGTAGAGGTTTTGGCCGTCATTCGTTTTGCCAACTTGCTTGATGTTTTCCTTGGCGCGCTCGTCAGAAAGGCCAAGGAGCGCCGTAAGGCCAGAACCGAACGCACCAGCCTTGCCGAAAAGATTCCCGAACGTGCCGAGACCGGCGAGGCCGCCACCGAGGATAGATCCAAGGCCGCCGCCAGACGTGCTCTGTTGGCCTTGGGTGTATCCGGTGGTCGTCCCACCTAGTCCGCCAATCCCTCCAGCAATTTGCGCCAGATTTCCAACCTTCGCCCAAGGCGCTTGGTTCAGCGCATCAATGAGACGCTGCTGATAGTCCATGCGGCTCGAACCAATGCCGATTGCATCTTGCGCCTCCTGATTACGTGCGCCGTCTAGGGAACTAAGCGCCCCGCCAGCGCCCGCGAGATTGTTAACGCCCTGCTGTCCGATGCCCGCCAGCGAAGAACCAAGCGAGCCACGAAGCCCCGCCAACTGCTGCAACATGTTGTTGGCCTGCAACTGGTTGGCCTGTTGCTGGTTGTAATCCTGCATACGCGCGTTGGTCGAAATCGACCCGAGGCGCGAGGCCAGCGCATCCGCATTCGCGCCGGACCCATATCGACCGGCAGACGAGAACTGCGCATTGACGCCATTCGCGGCGTCCTTCATCGCGCTGCCAATCGTGGCGTCGAGATAGGGATTGCCGCCCTGTTTCAGATACTGCCCTGACGCATACGGATTGAGGTTCTGCGAGACGCTATCCAATCCACCCATGCCGGTTCGCAGGCTGTCAGCGCCCTGCTGCATGTACGGGTTAAAACCGCCATTGCCGAAGATGCTGCCGAGCGAGCGCAGCGCATCCGTCGCGCCGCCAGAGACAAGGCCGTTCTGCGAATTGGCGAGAATCTGGTTCTGACCCGCCGTAACGTTCGGGTCCATGCCCGCGACTTGGGGGCCGTTGTACGTGTTGCGATAGGCGTCGAGCGCGCCCGAAAGAGCCGTATTGAGTGCTGGTACAGCCGGTGCCCACGGGTCGCGGGACTGGAACTGCATCTGCGAGGATTGCTGACTTCCGCCGCCGCCCATCTACTGGATTTCCTTTTCGAGGATGACGCCGACAGGCTTGTAGCCTATCGGTTCAAGGAGCCTTTTCATTCCCATGCGGGAGTAGGAACGCATTGTCATGCAGCCGTGTTGCTTTGCCGCTTCGATTACGATTCCTTCAAGGCAGAACCAGTTGTCATGGTCCTTGCCGCCGAGCGCGGTCCATTCGAGAACCTTGTGACCTGACGGCCAGTCAATCGTGACGCTCGTCACCGCAGAGGCAACACACTCGCCGTGATAGATCGCCACGAAATATTGCGAATGTCCCGCCTCGCACGACTGGCGCAGATTGCTCGGGTTCAAGTGCCCCGGCCCGCGCTTGCAAGCCTGCCGAATGAAGTACTCGCCCAAATGCCAGAACTGCGCGACATGCTCAGGCTGAACCCAGAAAACCCGCGCCTCATCCGAGGACGACAAAGCCGAATGTTCTGTCTGTCGTTGCGGCGCTTGCGTGGGCAATCGTGAAGCTCTTGTTGGTGACTGACGCGATGTAGGTCGTTGCAAGGGCCGCAGCGGCGTTGGCCGTGCGCGGGCTCAGGAACACATGGCTCTGCGAGGAACAGTTGGCGAAGCTCACAACGGTAGAAGTTGCGCTTGCCGAAAGTGTAATGCTTCCGACTGCGTTCGACCGGCCACGGATGAGTTGCAGAACCGCAGTGACAAGGCGCGTGTTGTCCTTGTCGTCGTAGGTCGGTTCGATAATCACCGCATTCCGGCTTTCTTCGAGTCAACGTCAACCGAGCGCATATAGGACCATTGTGCGCCAGCCGGAATGCGCGTGCGGATCGTGTTGAAACGCCCGTTCGCCCTGAACGTGGCGTATCCCCTCACACCGATAGGCGTCTCGACAGACTCGATGTAGGTGTCAAACAGCCGATCACGCGACCGGCAGGAAACAAGAGCGCCAGACGCATCGCCAATCGGCTGCGCGCCGTTGATGTAGGTCCGCACGCCATTGCCGATCATGCCTTCTGGCGTATCCAGCGTCGCCTCTAGGCTGCTCCCTGTTCGGAACCCGAGACGATTGCCGGAATCCATCATGGCGAGGCTCGATGCATACGTGCTGGTATAACTGTCGAGCGAATATGGCAGCGCGTCCAGATTCCCAATCGCGTCGAGACTTTCAAGCGTCGGGCCGAACGGAATGACACTCGCGGCCCCCGCCACATTTGCGTCAGCCTGCGACCATCTGTCGAGCGACCAATCGTAGACGATTTCCTTGTCCAGAACGTTCGGGTTGGATGAGGCGACCGACTTGTAAAACCAGTGGACCCGTTTCGACACCGGGTCAGAAACCGCCTGCATGTAGCGAGGGTCAGTCAAATCGGCGGCGGCTAGAATTGTCCGGTCAACTCTCTTTGCGCCAATCGGCGTCAGAGAGCCGCCGCGATCAATCATGCAGAATCCGTCATTGGACAGGAAGAACGTAAGTCCTCCTGACTTCGCAATCGAGTAGCGCATCAAAACGCCGCGATCCTCCGAAATGCGCTGAAACTGGAAGATCAATGGAGGCCCGACATAGATCATGCGACGGATGGCGCGGTCCTGAAATACAAGGCCAATCTCGCCGCCTGCAATACCTTGGACATACCCCCCATCGGGGAAGTCGTTGTAATCGCCCTGGTTCGTGCCCGGTATCCATTCCGCCGAGTTGTTGATGCTCGACCATTGGATGCGGTTCGGGTTAGCTGAAAGTCCGGACAGCACGACGAAATCACCGACGACAGAAACGCGGCGGGCTTGCGGCGGCGACCCGGCCAAATCAGCGAAGGCGGTTGACGATCCGAGCGTATAGACTTGCGGCGCGATGTTGTTCGTGACCGCAACGACGCCGTTGCCGAATTGTGCGAAATCCCACAATTCTTTTGTCGAGACCGAATAGCCCCCGCCTTTAGACACATCCACCCACGTTCGCGCAGTAGGATCGACCTTGAACAGCTTGCTATCGTTCCCGCCGAATATCGCGGTCGAGTTATCGAGTTGCACCGCGCCGGTGACACCCCGGCAATATCCGCCCATCGCGCTCGTGGACGCAGACAGGGACGCTATAGGTCCCCAGCCATCGGCGCGCGGGACCACATTCTTGACATAGCTGCTCTTGGCCGTCCCAACCGAGGCGATATCTGGTTCGTACGGACCAAAGGCGATCTCAGGCATTGTTCATGGCCCAACGCCAGTCGCGCGCATTGCAGCGCCTGACCAGCGGCCCGTGTCTGTCGAAATCAGGCTTTCCAAGGTTTCCTGATATTTCCCGTTCCACAGCGCATATGCGTCCGCGTCCTGCGTGAATGCGCCGACCTGTGCGAGCGAGCCCCACAAGTAGCATTCGGGCGCTTGCGTCAGCAGCCAATTCGTCGTGTTCGACGCCGACAGGTTCGGCAATTGCTGATAGTAGCTCAGCGTCACACTGCATGGGCCGTTCGGGGCCACGTACATCTTGTTGTTCTGAAAATAGGCGTAGCGCGGGACAAGGCCCGTCGTCTGATCCAGTGACGCGGCCCATGCAGGCGTCACGATCTGCAACGCACCACTAATCCCACCGTTCGACCAAATGATCTGATCCCAATTCGCAACGTCGGTCGGGAGAGAAATTGCCCCGTCCGATCCCGGCGTATAAGGGCCCGCAGAGATATACATCTGCTGTAGATTGTTATCGCGCGAAAACTGGTTTTCAAACGAACGGATGAACATCGGAATGCGGCTTCCGATATCCGTCCGCGCTGACCAGTCCGAAATCGCGGCCTGCAACGATGCATAATCGGTGATTAGACCCGTCACAGTCGCCCACCCCGAGTCCGGAACTTGGAGTGGTCCGAATCATTCAGCCACTTGTTAACGAAATCGTCGTCGCCTTCGCTGACGGCTTCCGACAGTCCCATTTCAGGATTGAACAGGACATTCATCGGGATCGATGCAACGATCTGTCCGTCGCCCCATCGCGTGTTTAGACTGCTGATCTGCTTCTCCCCATTGATCCTGAAAAGTTCCTCGGTATGCGGGTATTCCGTCCGCATGACGGACGTTCCGTTACCGAGGTCGAGGACGTAGCGCTCAATTCCCGTGACCGGGTTACGGTCAAGGAAGCGCCAGTCTCCCCGCGAGAATTGAGCGCTCGCTTCCATCGTCAGTCCGCCGACTTCGCAATTCCCTTTTCGACTAGCCTGACGGCAGCAGCCGCATCGCAGTCGAAAATGGTTCCCTCATTGATGCGCTGGTCATCTTCCGACCAATAGGCGCGCACGAGTTCAAGCCTAACCTTGCCGACAGGCGGGCGCGGCGGGAGTTTCCCGGTATCGGTGATCTGCGATTCAGGCGTAGCAGCGTTATCGTCAGCCATTGTGTTTCCTTCATTTGACATGTGACCAGACGCGCCCATCACGGACGCCTCTGATGGTTGAGGCAACGGGCGCGACAGTGCGCTTGCGCCCCTTCAAAATCATATCAGCCGTATTTTGACGCGGCGTCCCGACTGAAAGATGCGCTGGATTTACGCAGGCCGGGTTGTCACACGAATGCATGACAACGAATCCCTCGGGTATCGGTTCGCAATGCAGTCCATACGAAAAGCGGTGCGGCGAGGCGATTTGTATTTGCGAGCGCGCTGCCAATGCTTGTGGCAAAAACCAAGCGCATAATGCGGGGCGTCGCAGTCTCTTACGCAACATAGTTTCATGCGCGGGACCTCCTACCCAAGAATAGACAGGAAGCCCCGCACACATTTCAATGAAGATTTACGAGAGGTCCGCGACTACGCCATGCGCAGCTTCGTTGTTCACGACCAGCGTGTATTCAACGACAATCGCGCGCTTCTCGGCGTCGCCGGTCTTCGCCAGCTTCTGGCGCTCGAACGGACGCAGGAAGCCAATGCTCATCATCTTCGGATCGATGATGTGAACCGTGCGGGTGCGAGACACCATCTGTGGGTTCGGAATGACTGTCAGGTTGCCGAAGTCCGACTTGTAAACGTCGGCGGCGCCGATGATTGCAAGCTGGCTTTCGCTCGACTTCGCCGGGGCGTTGTCAACGCGATTGAGCGCAATGCCCGAGAAGCCCGAGAAGTTCACCTTCTGACCCGGAGGGCAAAGAGCAATCTTCGGCTTGCCGCCGTTCTGGAACGCCGACTGCATCACGGACTTGATCTGCGCCTCAGCAAACGCGCGCTGAGTGCCATCCGTCGCCGCCGTGGTCAGACCGCCAGAGAAGCCGCCGTTGGCCCCCGAAGCGCCACGAGAAACGTTCGAGGTGTACCATGACTCGGCAGAACCAAGCTGGCGCGCCGTGGTAGCATTGCCCGCGACCGAAGCGGTATTCGAGCCGAACACGGTAAACTCCATGTCGCGCTTCAGTTCCGCCGTGCGCTTTTCCATCTGAAGGCCGAGTTCCGAACGGCGACCGGCTTTCAACACCGTGTCGTCAGTCTCGGAAACGATGACCTTCTTGTTGGAAATCTGACAGTAGTTCGCGACGCGGGTCGTCGCGGAAGGCGTCGAGAAGGTGTAGTCGTCACCTTCAAGCTGCGCATTCGCGGCGGCTGCGGCGAGCGTGTCCGTCTGCCATTCGAGCTTGACGTTGGTTGCCTTCTGGCGACCGACCATCGACATTCCGGGCGTGTCTTCCGGAGAAATGCGATAAATCTTGTCGAGAAGCTGCTCACGAATGCCGACCGTGGCATACGTGGTGTAGGTTCCGGTTGCGATAGTCATTGGAATTAGTCCTCTTCCATAGCTGCGAAGATGTCGGCCACCGACGCCTTGGGGTCGGAGCCGAGCTTTTGAAGCCGTGCGAGAGGGGATGAGGCGGGGTTTTCGCGCGTTCCGGGCTTTGCGATCTTCGGAGCCGCCTTGACCGCAGCCAGAGCTTTCGGCTTGTTCGCCTCTAGCTTCCTGAATGCAATCGCGTCCCTGAGAACGGCCAGCGCCTTGGATGAGTCGATGCCGTCGATTTCCTGCGGCGTCAGTCCCCAATGCTTCTGTCCGAAATCAACCGCTTCACTACGGAATTTTGTCTTGCCTTCCTGCGTTCCGAGTTCCGGCATGAGTTTGAGAGCGGAATCCCATTCCGCCGCCAAAGCCTGCCTCAATTGCTCGCTTTGCTGCTGCGCCTGTTGCTGCTGAAACTGACCACGACGCGATTGCAGTTCGCGAAGCACTAGCTCCGCCTGTTCGCGTTGGGCCTTCTGTTGCATGTAGCCGACCGGATCGCTCCCGATTGTGTTCGGGTCCGGCGCTGGCGGCAGTAACGCATTCAGAACATCTTGCACGAAGCCTAAATCGGCCTTCGCCTTCTCGTCCTGCTTCGACAAACGCTCGACGGCAGAATTCATCTCACGGCGTTCTGCCGCGACCTCCTGCGTCTTGCGCGTGTAATCGGCCTGCAACATGAAGCCCTGCTTGACTTCATCGCGGGTATAACGCTTGCCATCTATTTCAATGGCGTCACTGTCCGCTTTGGCGTCAGGCTCTTCCTGCTGATCGTCCGATTCTTCGGCGTCAGGTTCCCCATCAGGCTTATCGCCGTCCGGTTCCTCTCCCGCCTGTTCGCCAGCATCCTTTGCCGGCTCTTCGCTCGCTACAGGCTTCGGATTGGCCTCTTCGGCTTCCTCTTCCATTGCGAACAACTCCGCGACGCTCTTGTCTTCCAAGCTCGCGGCAGAGTCCTGCTGCACAGTCCCCGCGTCAGCAGGGTTGCTGTCCAAGATTCCCATGTTTCACCTAGGGTTATGAGACTAGACGACTGTCTTTAGTCTCGCCTTGCGGGCTGCCATGTCGGGTCCGTCTCTCATGACGGCCTCAATGGCTTGGCGCGCGTCTCGTATGGCTCGTATACGTGTGGCATGTGCGCTCAGGCGCTTCACATTCCACCACGGCACTACAAGCATGTCCTCTATCGCGTTGCGCTCGACCGTTGCGAACGCACCCACGAACAATTCGTCTTCAATAATTTGTCTGGCCCGGATCGCGCGCGAGGCGCGGTCAATGTCATCCATCGTGCGTCACGGCCCGAATGTTCGTCGCTTGTGCATTGATATGTCCCGACGCAATCTCAAGGGCCTTCAACTGCGCTTCCTGCTCAAGTTCGTACTTCTTGAGTTCAGCGTCAGTCTGCATTTTCTGCTGGCCTAGCTGTATCTCGGCCTGTGTCTTTGCCTGCTTCGCCTGAATGTCGGCCTGCGACTTCTGAACTGCCGCCACGTCCTTTGGATTGGGCGGCGGGGGCGGCTGCTGCGCCTTCCACTGCGCAAACTGCTGGTCATTCACGTCAGCAAAGTAATTGTCGGGGTCCTTCAACCCCGTAGCCGTCACCATCTTGTGCAACGTTCCAACATACTTCGACGGCGGGACAACAGGGTTTTCCGGCCCCAATTGCGCGATAATCTTCTCTTGCTGCACCGCAATCGTGCCGAGCATCTTCAGATCGCGTTCGCGCGTCCCCGTCCCTAGCCCCACATTCACGTTGACTTCCATTTCCGCATCCCATGCGCGCGGATCGAAATCGACCCACTTGCCCGACATGCGAATGGTGCGCGCCCGATCCTGATGGCGCACGACAAGGCGCAGGAGCGCCCTGAACATGCGTTTCATTCCGCCTTCCGCGATGTTGCGGGCAATCAATTCCTGCCGCGCAAAGCCAGCGTCATGCTGTATCTGCTCGCCCGTCGCGGTCTCAGGCACGAGCGCGCCCTCGTCCATGACGGTTGTCGCCTGATTGACGCCCGTGCGCGCCTGCAAAATCTGCTGGAAGTAGCGCATAGCGTCGAACGACGCCTGCGCCGTGAACGGCAACGCCAGATCGACAATGGCCGCACGCGGGTCGCCTTTTACGCGGATAGTCCCGCCAATCGTCGGGTTCAGAACCTCGTCAGGATTCTCGATCTGTCGGGCGTCAACCGCGCGCTGTGGCCTGTTGGACAGGTAAATGTTATCGAGAGCCTGACGCAGCAGGACGGTGTTGACGCGCTGCACGTCCATAACATCGTCGGACACCGATCTCCCTTGCCACGAATGCGGAACAATGCCTGCAACGAAGTCAGCAAATGGCGCATCTTCGTCCGCCCACTCTTCCAGAGACAGGATTGTCGGGCTCGACTGCGAACCGGCCGCAATGACCTGACACATTTCCGCGACACCATCGCCGTCAATGTCGTGCCTGACGTAGCATTCGAACTTTTCGATAACCTCCATCGCCTGCTCATAGGCGGTATGAGGCTGCGTATCGAGACGCCCGCGCGACAGGTCGGTTATCTCGTTGTCGGTGTGATTGGCGATGGGGAGGTTTTCAACCGCCTCCCGGTCATATCCATCCGCAATCAGGTCGGATCGGGTGCAAAAGCCCCTGTGGCCAACGAGAGGGGCCGTATCCATGTCTCTGGCGCGGCGGGAGATCAGAAATTCCTCGGGTGGGATTGCCGTAACCTTCAACGATCCCTGCTTCTCGATATGCTGGGCCTTGATTGTGAATGTGCCGGGGTCGTCACCTTCCACGGCGCCCAGAATCTTGACGTTATGGTCCTGCTGCAACAACGCGATCTGCTGTTCTGACAGGCTGGCGAGCAGTTCTGTCTTGCCCTTGGCCTCGTCCTCCCACCAGTATTTGATAACTCCGTTGCGGACCGCCAGCGCGTCATAGATCGCGTGAAACAGCACCTTGTAGCCGTCGCACTCATTCATGAAGATGTGCTAGACATAATCGCT
>OFRE01000532.1_pt1 | contig 10037 bp, 9 predicted proteins | sample 1543061 | NCBI WGS metagenome assembly OFRE01 (sample SAMN07774218, study PRJEB24372) | wastewater metagenome | isolation source: Exp Tend NO 50WW | collected 2016-02
ATTCTGAACTAAATCGATCAACAAGTGCCATCTGCGCATCGACACGCTGGTCACTGGTATACCCATCGTTCAGTAGGTTGATATCCTGCCCCTCACTGATACGCTCAAGTGCATGTTTCTTATACTTTAAGATATAGAACTCACGTGCAAGACTTCCCTTCCAGGCAGTCCTCAAAAACCTCTTGATTTTGCCGCCAGGAGCATTTAATTCTTCTGTCAAGCGGGCTTCTGCTGCATAACGAGCTGCGTCTTCTGCATCCACTGACTGATCCACAAAAGAGAGCTTTAGTTCAGAAGGCGCTTTTGGCTCATCGACCGAGTCTTCGTGCACAACAGGTGTCTCTGGCTCGGGCTCTATAGGTACTGGGGTATCTGCTGGCCCATCGGATGTTTCATCATCTGGCACCTCTGGTCCCTCTGCAGGAGCTTCGTCTTCGTGCGTGTGAGCATCGTAACGTCGCATGTAGGCATCTTGGTCTACGTCATCGCCAGTATGGTCATCTACGGCGGTACCTGGCTCATTACGATCCGCTAAGCCATCGCGGATTTGATCTGCGAACGCAGCGATGTCTTCGAGCTGTGACTGACTCACAAACCGTCCACCAACTCTTTCTCCTGCTCTTCCCTCATGCGCGGCTGTCGCCCCAGCGGCATACTGGACACGGTCGTTACTTGCCACGTGAAGTTGCCCATTAATAAGATCGCTCACTTCACCAGCAATCTCTTTATTAGTCATCGTCAGATACTTCGCACGCTCTGCTTGCGCTTCAGGAGTATACGTTTCGTGTCGCGTCTGTCGCTCGGACATACTTTTCTACTACGCTTCCTCTCCTAAGTAGAGATCACGAAAACGCAGCATTGTTTGCAGTGTCACCTTCTGAACATCAATCCCGGATTCGGCAACAAGCCGCTGAACATCCTCATCTGACGCACCGCCATCGAGCTGAGCGTTGAGTGCATCAATTTTATCTTCCGGCATTGCCTCGAGAATTGCCCTGTCAATCTGGTTCAGCAGTCGTGTCCGAATATCATCAATGACAGTCTCTCGGACCCCCTCTTCCTCAAGTCCCGGAAGCTGCTTCTTATCAAGCATATCATTGATAAAATCATTCATCGGATCTTGTTGCATGGTGACCTATCCTCTTGTCATTTTTTCTCTATATTTTGATGTATATTACTTACTTGGTTATGGTAACACAGGGTTTACCACAAGCGCAATACTATTTCTCTCCCGTGATGAGTTGCTATTTGTCATTTTTATTGTTTTAATTGTATTGACTTTTTATACTATTTATGCTTATAATGATAACATAAACATATAAAAATCAAACAAAAGGAAATCCCCATGAAAGAAACCTACCAGCCTCGACACGCCGCTCCCGAAGAGAGCAAGCCAGCCGACGAAGAATACACTGGCCGACACGAAGCTCCCACAACTAGCACCGGAGATCGTATCCGTGACTTTGGCCTTAATGCCGCACAAGCATCTGAGCGAGTCGCCTCACTTGTTGACAGTAGGCTACTTGCGGGTCGTGAACGACTTGAGCGCTGTAAAGCAATACTAGGGAATATCGGCCGAGGAGTGCTCGGATTGACCGTTATTGCTGTTGAGGGTGCGGGGGAAATGGGTACGAATGGCGTGGAATCTGTCAAAAATGATATTAAGAGTACTGTTGGCTTTTCTAGAGACGTTGTTTATGGAGCACTCAACTCTGCAAAAGAGAACGTAACCGATACCACTAAAAAAACTGGCAACTTACTTGACCGTGCCGGTCAGTGGGTAGCCGATGGCAGCGAAAAAGTTGGCAACAAGATCAATAAGGGTGCTGAGTACGTTTCTGATGTTGCGGGTGCCTCTAAAGAGGCGATGTCAAACTTTCGTAAACGCTTAGAAAAACGCGCAAAAGAGGCTGAGACACGAAGATGGGGTCGACATGCGAAATGGATGACTATGAAACGAAATGTTATTGAAGGCGCACGTTCCGCACGAAAGAGTGTTGAGTCATTTGCAGGCGATACCCATGAAAAATCAAAAGCGGCGGCTAGACGCGCGCGTATCCTTGGTCGAGTAGCAATGGCCCGCGGTCAAGCCCGCTATCATGAGTTACGTGCCTCAACGGCCGCCGCAAAGGAAGCATTTGTTACCACCCGTGACACTCACCGTGAACAAAATCGTTTCTAACAGGTATAATAAAACGATAGTACTAGCCCAATAAGAACAAAAGGTAGATTAAGACAATATGAACCAGCAACAACTTCCCCTCATTACCCGCGAATCTTTGGCGCTCATCGGTATTCAGCTTGCCGACGCAGATGCGGATGCTCTGATCGAGCAGTTCAATAGCACACTCCAGGAACGCATTGGCGCAGAAGTAACAAATGCTCTCGATGATACTCAGCTAAAAGAATTAGTAGATGTCCAGGAGTCTGGAAACATGCAAGCCGTACAAGACTGGCTTGTTGCAAACGTCTCTGATCTCCAAGAAATCGCCCAAGATGAATATGATATTCTATTGGGTGAAATAGCCACCAACGCAGAGAACATACAATAGAGAAGCCCTCCTAGGGCTTTCCGTAGAAACGTACCCTATTTGAGGGTGCGTTTTACGAGTTCACGAGTAAAGAACTCAAGCGTATCACCGATCTCGAGTGAAAGTTTTTTGTGAGTCTTGAGACTCAACCCGCACATTTCACCCTCAAACACCTCTTTAGCTTCTTGTTGCTGTCGCTGCACGCTCACTACTTCGACTTCGGCAAGTTGGTCGCCTGCATGCTTTGCGCGGACAAGCAAGCCGGCCGTCACTTTACCATGTGTTACTTCACCGCCACATATCACTTCGTCTCTTACAGTCCTAAATATACCCTTCAGTGTCATCGTACCAACTTCTGTCTCAACAACCTCGGGCACGAGTAGTCTTTCTATAGTGTTTCGCGCGTCATCGAGGAGCTCATAGATCACCCTATAGAGTCTCACCTCTACTTTATCTCTTGCTGCAAGTCGCTTCACCGCAGGCGGCAACTCGATATTAAATCCGTAGATAATAGCACTTGAGCTACCTGCAAGTCGAACATCGTTCTCAGTGATATTACCCACCCCACTACCGATAATTCTTAGATTCACTTCGCCACCCGTGTCTACCATACGTAGGCTATCCATTACTGACGTCAGCGAACCCTGCACGTCTGCTTTCACGATAACATTCAGCTCCTGGGTGTCGTGCTTTTGTGTCATAAGTTTTAGGAGATCAGCACCAGTTACGTTTGTACTTGCGGCAAACTTTTCGGCCTCTTGGCGTGCTCTCTCGACGAGCAACCGCGCTTCACGTTCATTTTTTACAGTGGTAAACACATCACCAAATTGTGGTAACACTTTGAACCCAGTGACTGTTACAGGCGTTGATGGACCCGCTGACTTCAACGGCTTTCCCGCAAAATCAAGCAGAGTCCTGACTTTTCCATAAGAGATTCCCGCAACGAGGAAATGTCCAGGTTTCAGTATGCCCTGTTCAACCAAAAGGCCTACTACTGATCCGCGGCCCGTTTCCATATGGGCTTCAATGACAAGACCTTCCGCGGGCACATCAACATCGGCTCGTAGTTCTTCCATATCCGCGACCAACAGTACCATATCAAGAAGCTTATCCAGCCCCTCGCGCGTTTTTGCACTTACTGGCACCATCACCGTATCACCGCCCCATTCTTCGGGGTTAAGTTGGTGTTCGCTTGCTAGCTGCGCCTTGACCATATCGACATTTGCAGCTTCTTTGTCGATTTTGTTTATCGCCACAACAATTTTTGCGTTAGCAGTTCTTGCAAATCGAATTGCCTCGATTGTTTGTGGTTTTACTCCATCATCGGCCGCAACTACAATCACCACCACATCTGTAAGTGTTGCGCCATGCTGACGAAGTGCAGCAAACGCTTCATGGCCTGGAGTATCAAGTAAGGTAATAGGTCGGTTATTTCGCACAGTCTGATACGCAGATATATGCTGCGTTATCCCGCCAGCCTCACCAGCGACAGTCTTAGTGCTGAGAATCGCGTCAAGCAATGAGGTTTTTCCATGGTCGACGTGGCCCATTACTGCGACGATTGGTGGTCGATCGACAGCTCGTTCCGACGGAGTATGAAGCCGTTGTACTGCTGTCGTATCAACCTGTTTACGTTGCAGCTCCACATCAAGACCGAGCTCACCCACGATAATAGTAGCGGTCTCAAAATCAATGCGCTGGTTGATTGTCGCCACAATACCGTTTTTAAACAGTTCTCCGACAAGTTGTGTCACGGGAAGATTAAGCGTTTCGGCCAGCTCACCTACCGTGATTGAATCAGCGATAATGAGCGTTTTTTTCTCTGGCTGGCTCATGGCTCTCCTTTCCGTCTCTATCAAAGAAACTATTTTATATATGCGTAAGCTTATTTCTTTTTACCGGCGAGACTCAGTGAAATCTTGCGATTTTCCTTATCGACATCAAGAATAACAAACTCTTTGCGTTCATTGAGCGTAAAGACTTTTTCTGGGTCGACATCACTGCCACTCCCTAGTTCAGAGATATGGACAAGTGCTTCAACTGCTGGACTGATTTGCACAAATGCGCCGAATGGTGTAATGCGCGTGACCGTTCCTTCTACTTTTTCGCCCTTCTTGAATTTTTCAACCTCATCAAGCCATGGGTCCTTTGTGAGCTGCTTCATGCTCAAGCTAAGTCGTTCTTTATCAATAGAGATGATCTTAGCTTCGATTGTCTGTCCAACTTTCACATAATCACTTGGATTATTGACACGCTCCCAGCTGATCTCAGAAATATGCACGAGCCCCTCGATGCCATCGACATTCACAAATGCTCCGAAATCTACAACACCCGTCACCACGCCATTAACCGTATCGCCAATCTTTAACTTCTCAAATCGAGCTGCTAACCCATCTTTAATCGCTTCTTTCTCGCTAAAAATGAGTTTGTTTACTTTTCGATCGCAGTCCAAAATCCTTACTTTCAAAGATTGACCAACGAGTGCATTAAGACGAGCCAAGATCTCATCTTTGTCGGCACTTCCTACACGCGGGTAATGCTCAGCAGAAAGCTGTGAGACTGGCAAGAAACCACGTACGCCCTCGTATTCGACAAGCATACCGCCGCGATTTGCATCGTAAGGGGCTACTTCGATGATCTCTCCCTCATCCATCTTTGCCTGAACTTCTTCCCAGCCACGATCCTTTGCAGCTTTCCTCAGACTCAGTAAGCTGTAACCGTTGTCCAACTCCGCATCTACCACACTGGCAGTCACTTCGTCGCCGATATTCAACTGACGGCTAAATCCAACTTCACGGCGGGGCACATAACCGACACCTTGTGCTCCAAGATCAATCAATACTTCATGTTTTCGGACCGTAAGAACATGTCCGATTACTACCTCACCTGCAGTAAGTTGTTTAACGCTGTCACCCGCAAGCAGGTCATCCATTGTGATAGTGGCTTTTGTTGCCATAAATAAGTTATCAATGAAATCCGTTACTCTATAGAAAGAGCACGAACTCACCAAAACTCCTCTCTTATAGTTGCTATTATTTTCTTAGTGCTCGCAAAAAAATGCTCGCCCAAGACTCATCCCTTATTGTACACTAGTGAGCGCTCTCAGTCTAGAGTATGGCACGTGAACGTCGATAGGCCGTCACAGAACCCGCTAACAACCCAGCACCCAGAATGCCAGTAAACATATCCTCCGTGGGGCCGGTATGGGGCAAGGATGAACCGCCTGTACTCGAGTATGATGACGTCCCACTTGCGGTCTGTGATGAATCGGCAGCGGGTGAGTTCGTTTTGTTCTCAGCAGCTGCGGCATTCTGGTCCTGAGCTTTTTGTTCCTCGCTCTTCTGGGTATCGCCTGTCGTCTGATTTGTTTGGTTATCGCTGTTTGTAGATGCCTGACCCGTCGAGGTAGACTGATCGCTCGAAGCTGTTTGGTTAGTATTTTGCGCAACTACCGCCGCGGAGGTATTTCGACGGATAACATAAATACCCGCTACTAATAATGCTACTAATGTCGCCCCCACCAGCACATATCCGAGAACCGAACCCTGCTGTCGTAACCGTGTCATATGCACCTCTCAAGTTATTGCTCATTATTATATCCTCTTTGAGAGTAAAAGGCAATTTATTTTTTATGCTACACTGGAAATATATGTTGATTACAATTGATACGGGCGGGACAAAAACTCTTGTAGCATCGTTCGCTAACGATGGCAAAATGGGTGAGTCGATCAAATACCCCACCCCAGCCGACCCAAAGGAATATGCAACTACTTTAAAGAATGTTGTGCGTGAACAATACGGACACAAAAAAGTCGATGCGATTATACTAGCACTACCTGGCGTCGTGAAAGACGGGGTTGCAGTATGGTGCCCCAATATTGGAAGCGGCTGGATAGATGTACCCATTGCCAAAATGCTCCAGGATGTACTGCCAGATGTACCGCTATTGATTGAAAATGATGCCAAGCTCGCAGGACTAGCCGAGACACGAAGCCTACACCCGATTCCTACCTGCTCGCTCTATGTCACCATCAGTACTGGTATCGGAGCCGGCGTTATTACTAATGGACGTATCGATCCAGGCCTGCGCAACAGCGAAGCTGGTCACGCATTGATTGAATATGATGGTAAGGTCCGGCAGTGGGAATCATTTGCCTCCGGTCACGCCATTGTCAAGACCTACAAAAAATATGCAAGAGATATCACCAGCAAACGCACCTGGCATCAGATCTCCGATCGCATTAGCCGTGGTTTCCTCGCTGTTATCCCCATTATTCAGCCGGACATCGTTATTATTGGCGGAAGTGTCGGAACCTATTTTGATCGCTACGGCGATATGCTGGTCGATATATTGCGCGAACATCTACCACCTCATATTCCCTGCCCCAAGTTTGTCCAGGCTCAACACCCAGAACAGGCAGTAATTTACGGATGTTACTATTATGGCAAAGACTTCCTGGCTGATAGAGCAGCTCAAAGCCAGTAAAGATAATCCCCTTAATTTCACCAAGGGAACGACTTTTGGCTGGGATTATTCCACACATACCGTCACCTACGACCCCTCTCGCCGCGAGTGTGACACGTATCTCTTGCACGAAGTAGGCCATGCGATACTAGGACATCGAGGGTATCAGAACGATACGCAACTACTTGAGATGGAACGAGCCGCCTGGGACAAAGCACAGGAGCTTGCCAACATTCATCATGTCGTCATCGATGATTCCAACATCGAGGAGTCACTTGATACCTATAGAGACTGGCTACACAGTCGTTCTCTCTGTCCTCACTGCGACTCAACCGGGCTACAGACTGCGTCAAACTACTACCACTGTACTGCATGCCAACATGAATGGCGCGTCAATGAAGCGCGAACCTGTGCCCTAAGGCGATATAGCACCAAAAAACGTTCGCGCTAACGAACGTTTTTTAGTCTATTTCGACTCCTATTTGTCCAGTGGCTTACTTTTCAGTTGCTACTGTCTTTTTTGTGCGACGTGAAATGCGTCCACCTTTTGCGCCCGCGATACGAGCGAGTTGTGGGTTTGCAGCAAAACCACCAGTGTGACCATTTTGACCACCCTTGCGACCAATTTTTGCATAAAAATTAGGGTCTTTTGCAAGGTTCTTTTGTGCAGCCTTCAGGCCGCCAGCTTTTGTTCCAGCCATTTCTAGCTTCTCCCTGCCCCAACGGGCAAATTAATAAGGGCTCCGGCGACCCCTGATCAGGAGCGCCAAAACCCTCGCTTTACCTCACATCTGAGATGTGTATGTATCTATATTAGCACAAACGATACAAAATGTCAATGGTTACAAATACTATTTATATGGTGATATTGTTGTTGCACTTATGCTTCTCATGCGATATTATAGATATGCACCTGTTTGAATCTTGGAAAATACACAAGGTTCATCAAAAATCGGATTCTTGCTTTCTGCGAGATCCAAGAATCCACCACATCAAGAAAAAGACCTTCCTATTCGGAAGGTCTTTTTATAATTCGGCACCGTGCTAGTTTCCCACTTGTGGCAGTATAATCGCCGCTGATGAGCTTGACTTCTGTGTTCGGAATGAGAACAGGTATTTCCTCATCGCCATGGGCACCGAAATAAGGCTTTGCTCCTCTGAGGTTCCAGCGCAGGGCAACCTGGGAAAAGCCTTATTTCGATGTCTATGACATAGACACGGTAACTTGTGAAAGATTGAACGTTGGTGTATGAACACCAATTACTAGTTAAGTCTATCTTATTTAGCGTCACTATCGCAAGCGATAATTTTCACTAAATAAGAACATAAAAAGGCAATGGGACTATTAGTATACTTCGGCTCCATATGTTGCCATACTTCCACCTTGCACCTATCAAACAGATAGTCTCTCTGTGTCCTCATAGGGAAATCTAATCTTGAGGTTAGTTTCGCGCTTAATATGCTTTCAGCGCTTATCTAGTCCGCACGTAGCTACCGGACAATGCAGCAGGTGGCCACAATCCGTACACCAGAGGTGCGTCCGCCCCGGTCCTCTCGTACTAGGGGTAGATCCTCTCAAATTTCCTGACGTCCATACCGGATATAAACCGAACTGTCTCACGACGTTCTGAACCCAGCTCGCGTACCACTTTAATCGGCGAACAGCCGAACCCTTGGAAGGTGCTCCCCCTCCAGGATGTGATGAGCCGACATCGAGGTGCCAAACAGCGCCGTCTATGTGAACTATTGGGCGCTATAAGCCTGTTATCCCCAGGGTAACTTTTATCCGTGTGCGCTGTCGATCCCACATTCAATGAACAAAGTTCTATACAGCGGGTCACTTGCTCCGACTTTCGTCTCTGATTGGAATGTACTCCTCACAGTCAAGCTGGCTTGTGCGCATACACTATCACTTCGATTTCCATCCGAAGTTAGCCAACCTTTGAACGCCTCCGCTACTCTTTAGGAGGCAACCGCCCCAGTTAAACTACCCATCATACACGGTCCTCTTACCGGATAACGGTAAAAGTGAGATCAAGATCACAACAAGGTTGGTATTTCACTTTTCGACTCCACCAATACTAGCGTATCGGCTTCAAAGTCTCCCAACTATGCTACACATGGTGTAACCCGGATCAATGTAAAACTGTAGTAAAGCTCCATGGGGTCTTCTCGTCCTGGTATGGACAGACGGCATCTTTACCGCCAATGCACTTTCACCGAGTCCTTCGCTGAGACAGTGCCCACATGATTACTCCATTCGTGCGGGTCAGAACTTACCTGACAAGGAATTTCGCTACCTTAGGACGGTTATAGTTACCGCCGCCGTTCACTGGGGCTTCAGTTCGCACCGTAAAGCGCTCCCCTTAACCTTCCAGCACTGGGCAGGAGTCAGCCCCTATACATCCACTTTCGTGTTAGCAGAGACCTGTGTTTTTGATAAACAGTTCCGTGGGCTCTTTAGCTGCGGCCCCCTCACACTACATTTCACCCCAAAGGGTTCATATATTGCGATGAGGTCGTTTTCTAATAATCACTATTCTCAACAAATTGATATCGATTGAAGGCCTTTTTTAAGGGCCATTAGGTACTCAATCTCATTTTCCATTTTCTTCAATTCTTGACTATCGAAAACGGCATCTCTCACGCTGTGAAACACAGTGTGAGGGGGCAGACCTTATCCCGAAGTTACGGTCGCTGTATTGCCGAGTTCCTTAGCAAAGGGTCTCTCGTAAGCCTTAGTCTTCTCGACTCGAGCACCTGTGTTGGTTTGCGGTACGGGCGGCTATAGCCGTTAGTACACCTGCTTTTCTAGCCAGCGCTATCACCAGAATCGGTCGTCCTAAGACAACCTTTCACTCCCTTTGGGTTCCCCCTTGGTTGGACGGATACATACCATGAATCCGCTCTGACTCTCTCACCGTGAACAGTGTACAAACTATAACCGGTTCAGGAATATAAACCTGATGTCCATCGCCTACGCTACGCGCCTCGGCTTAGGCCCGACTAACCCTGAGATGATTAACATCGCTCAGGAAACC
>OFRE01000533.1_pt1 | contig 10034 bp, 14 predicted proteins | sample 1543061 | NCBI WGS metagenome assembly OFRE01 (sample SAMN07774218, study PRJEB24372) | wastewater metagenome | isolation source: Exp Tend NO 50WW | collected 2016-02
ACATTAAGGGCACAGAACAAGATAGAAAAGATAGGATTAGATGCGGCGATACTCGAAGCGTCTCAGCCCATCACCGACCTAAAGAACTCTGACGAGCAGAACGTGTTTCAGATCGAGACCGTTCATCTATTGAACCGATTAGCCGACCTTGCCACAAGGAACGGCGACATCCCTCTCGCCCAACTAAGAACCGCACAGCGAAAGCAGATAATGGAAGTTATCGCCAAACAGGGCACTCCTGCGGGTCGTCTCGTGCAGTCGTTTACCCAGTTGACCTCCAAAGAGAATCGAGACACGATTCGGGAATACGTGGATGCTAAACGCCGACAGCAGGGATGGGATGTTCCTCAGACAGAAGAGGAGGCTAAGGCTCTCACGGATGCGTTCGACAAATTAAAGAAGGCAGAAGCTCGTGTGGCAGAACTAGAAAAGCTACTCGAAAACGCCTCACGCAAACCCACACGTCCACAGAGAACGCTTCTCAAGGTCTTGTTCGAGAACGCGAGTGCGGCTAAGGCGAGGATAGAAAGTGTTGGAACTCTCCAGATGCCCGCAGGTGAACCGATCCCTCTTTCCCTCCACGGACAGGTGTTATCCGACCTTTCGGACATCGGAGCGGCGATACTCTACAACGGATTCAATGAGGAAGATATTCTCACGCCGGAGCAGTTCGAGAAAGAATTTAACAAGCAGACCAAGAATCGCTTTGCGGAGAACTGGCGACAGGTTCACGCCGAGTCTGTGGCGAAACTAAAGCAGTTAAGAAAGGATATCGCTACGGCTAACAGGGTGGAAGAACTCAAGGCTAAGAACCCTAACATCACCCCCGAAGAAATAGCTAAGGAACTCAAGGCTGACGAAGCCAAGCAAAAAGAACGTGCGAAGATTCGGAGAGAGCATACCAAGTTAGCGAACGAGATTCTGGGTACGCTCAAGAAAGGCGAGAAAGGCATCGCTAAAGACGAAGCGAAAAAGAAAGCCGAACAAGACAAGGCAACCGAGTTTATCCGCACCGCTTATCAGGTAAACCCCGATGTAGATGAAAAGGTGCTGACCACGGCGGTACTATTAAGCCGTAACCCTGATCTGACCACTTCGGATGCGTCAAAGCTCTTACGCGAGATGTTCCCTGAATTGGAGATAAAGGGCAACGCGACCGAAAAGAAAGCCGCGTTCGCTAAGATCAACGACCTGCTGGCAAAAGGCAGGAAGTTGCAACTAGACATTCGTAAGGCACAGAAAGACGCGGCACTGCGTAATAGAGGCTTAGACCCCGAACAGCACCGAAAAGACCTAGCAGAAGCGAAACAGGAACGCAGAGAAGCCCAAAGCGGATTCGACGAACTGATAAACAAACAATCCCGCCCGCCCGCGACGGTCACTCAGAAGATAGCTCAGTTACAGCGTATGGCAATGGTATCTGCTATTAACACCGCCTTGAATAACTTAGCATCAGGAGTGGCGACACGGGGACAATTTAGGGTAGTGGATGCGATAGATGCCGCGATCCAGAAGGCCGCTAGAAAACTAAAGACCGAACTGAAAGATGAAGGCATCACGGCAGACACAAGGTTCTGGGATATTGTCGGGTATAACAAAACGGAAGGCGGGGCAAAGAACTGGCTGAAAGACTTAACCTCAGCACACTCGTTAGTTCTCCAAGCCATTAACGACCACCCCGAACTGTTCAATGAACTATACGGTGATTATAGTTCGGATATTCAAACAGAGGATATTAAGGGAGAAGGTCTGATACACGGAGCACTCGATGGCGGTATCTATGCCTTCGATAAACTCAATTTCGCTAACAGATGGCAGGAGTACTTCGTCCGAGACATGGAGGTTTTGTACGCCCTGCAATTAAGGCTCGGACAGCGGGGCATCAACCTCTCGGATGCTCACTCACAAGAAGATTATTCACAACTCACAGCAGAGGATTGGAAGTTTGCGATCAAACGGGCCAGGTCGGTCACTTACGCTCTCCGACCGGAGGCGGGAACGGTCGCTAAGCGCGTTCTCGACACGATGAACAACAAGTATATGTCGCTTCCAACCGCACTTATACTTCCATTTGCTAAGTTCTCGTGGAACGCTTGGAATATGACGCGAAACTGGATGCCCGTTATCGCTCAAATACGAGCAGGCAGGAGGGTGGCTTCAGAGGAAGGCAAGACCGTAAGGGACTTGTTCAATCCGAAGAATTATACCTCCAGAGAAATGGCAAATAGTGTCTTTGGGTTCGTGATGCTCGGCGCGATGATCGGACTTACGAGAGCACTAGGCGACCGTGATGATTGGTACTATCTCAAGATTCCCGGCACGAATGGAATGGGACGCAACGGATCGTCACTATATCTCGACATCCGGCAACATCCACAGCTTGTGCCATTTGTCTATCTCGGCAACAAGTTTAACAGACTTATCGACGGTAAGGAGATATTCAACTACAACGACCCGTCTTTTATCGCAGGTGAACTCGGAGAGGCATTTCTGAGCGTGTCGTACCGTCAGGCGGTGGATAACAATACAGGGTTGCAGGCTATCAGTCACGGATTAGCGTCAGCACTTTCCAATACAGACCAAGAGAAGAACCGCGAGAAGGCGTGGTATCTATTATCTAAGTTCGCTGGAGAAAGAACAGGTGTATTTGTATCGCCGTTTCGTCCACTCAAGAACGTAATGGATTCGATAGACAAGGGCGGTGATAAAGACCTGTACGACTATCCGTTTGCTCAGGGGTTTGAAAGAAATCTGCCTAAAGCGATCTTCTTTGACGCGCCGGAGAAAAAAGACTCACAGGGCAATCCGAAGAAGTTCAATCCGTATCAATACCTGAAGCCATTCAGCTTGAATGTCGTGGACGATACGATAGCCGAGCCTGAATTACCGAACCTGCTGCGCATCAAACGTAAGGGTAGTAACTTCAAATACGAACAACCTATTTTGCCTGAAGAATTGAGAGAGCGTGATGCTCGGAAAGAGCGAAAAGCGAAACTTAGGACGGATGCGGACATTACCGAGATAATGGCATTGCCAGAATTTAAGAAGTCCACCACAGATCAACTCGTATCGATGATCCGCAGTGCCGATCCAGAAGAGGTTGAGCCTCTAAAGAAGATGCTTAGGCAGAAAGTGATTAACGCTCGAAAGGCAGGTACGTTCACTGAAGCGGAGGCTAAGCGGGTGAATGATCTATTAGGAACGCAGTACAAGGCTAAGTCTGAGAAGTAGGTAACTTTTCTGCGATTCAGGGCACTCCAAACGCATCACTAAAAACCATAAACACCCGATCTTCTATCTCAGATGTTGTTAGTACGTGAATGTTCATCCCCACACCGGAGTGTAGCCCTTGACTATCTGCCATAACTGAAGTGATGCCGTGAACGTCTCTTTGCCTTTTCTAATATCGTCCACAGCCCATACGTGACTCCTGCACCCGCCCGAAGCATCTCTCGAAACAAAGATGTTCACACACTCAGACTCCGGCAACCCAAGTCCGTGCTGATATGCGGCGAGTTGGATGTATTGATCGTAAGCAAGGCGATCCCACGTCTCTACGAGACCGTCTTTGGTTTTGAAGTCTATGACTATTCCAGTTGACGGGGAATGAAGATCGACCTTACCGCCAAAACCCGAGCTGTGCGCAAAGCTATCCTCCGCTCTCCAATCGTTAATGTGCGGGTAAAGACGGGCAATCTCTTCCCTTACCGATTCTACGTGCGGGATATATTGTGACGGTACGGAAACGCCCTTGAAATGGCACTCTATGGCATCGTGTATCCTTGTACCCTCTTCGGCGGCCTCGATAGCCTGACGCTTAGAGTCCTGCATCACCCGTTCTAAGAAAGCCTCGTCCGATTCCTGAAACTCTCTCGACAACGTAAGTGCCGCGAGGATGCCTTGCTTTACTTTCCACGTCTCTAATGCGGGTTTAGACAAGATGCTCAATATGGTCGTCACGGACGGGACTGCGTTGATCTGTCTCGCGTCTCGAAGTGTGACGGAACGCTCGTTGCCGTTCTTGCCTATGACGCTATAAAACGGGCTTCCGTCTTGTTTATACCAATGCTCGCTCATTTAATTACGCTTCCTCCACAGATGCGATACAGCTATCAATAATGGCCTTAAACTCATCCAACGAACATTCACGATTGAAATACGCATCCCGAAGCGGATACTTATACCACTCAATCCGTAATCCGGTCGGCTTGTGGAGAAAGTTTGGTTGACGGGTTTCGCAGGACTCTAAACATCCATCAGGGAAGCCCACTACTTGTCGATACCTTGTGTACCGTTCCGCCATATCGCAAGTGCAATGCACCGCACAGCATTCTGGAAAGGATAACTCCATTTCTTTGCAAAAACGCTTTCGTATGCGGTCTTGGATTTTACTGTACTCGTCGTAGGAAAGATGTTCAGGTGGCCGCAGAAACCCGCACTTATCGGTAAGCCATCCTTCTTTTTGAAGCTCACCGTCCACTAGAGACTGATAACACTCTGGACGGTGCTTTTCGGTAAACTCCCAATCCTTAACCTCCCATCCACAGGTGCAGTCACCCCAATAATATCTACGTGCGATGAACGTGTCGTTTTCAAACGTCTCGCCTCCGTGCCACCAATCCACTCTCCCCGCGTCAAGTAGTCTTTTTAACTGATCTTCATATCCCGTTTGGCGCTCAATGGGCACTGACCCACGAGAATTACCAAACAACAGATTACCCATTTCCATTATGCTTCCTCCACATGGAACGTATCGCAACGTTCGCAGTAATTGACCTTATGTAATTTGCCTGTACGCTCTGTTAGATTTCGAGCGGATCGTTTCGCTAGAAATTTCGTCAACGGCGTTCGATGGAGGGGCTTTTTGTGGACTGAGGCTGTACTGCGGTTATTGGCAGGTGTTTGTTGTTCTCGTTGATTAGACACGAAAAAGCCCTCCTTCTGTAATAGAAAGATGGCTATTGAGGTGAGGTCAGATTATCAGTCGGTTTCTAGTTTGTCAACCCCAATACAAATAAGAATCTCCTTGCAATGTCATAACAACTTAGTTATACTCCAATAGATGCTTAAATGGGATGGATCAAAACTTAAAGAACTCCGCAGAAAGCGGAACTGGACTCAGAAGGAAGTTGGAATGTTTGTCGGGAAAGGGCCGAATTACATAGGGAACTATGAGAACGGTTACGCTGACCCGCCTGCCGACACGCTGTTAACCCTGATGTCGCTGTTTCAGTGTTCATTTCAGGACGTGAGCAAATGCGTCGAAACAAATTACAACCAAACTGAAAAAAGTGCTTGACAGATACAACTTGGTTGTAGTAACTTAGTTGTAACGGTGGCTATTGAGGACGCCATCATATTGCCCAAGCAGGGGGCAAACGGGATAGGCGGGACTCAGCGCAACAAAGGGCTTGCCTATCCTACGAAATCTCCGCAAGGAGACGGGGCGGTGCGAATCTAGCGGGTCTGCCCGTCCCAACAAAATTTTATGTACACACCCAAAGGCATAAGCTGGTGCGAGTATCCCGACGATTGGTACGAATGGCGACAAGAGGTTGCTTACTTCGAGGAACAGCCGAATTTCATTCCTGAGCCTGAAGAAGAAGTAAAGGTCGAAACGGTCAAGGCCGAACCTACCGCCGAAGAGATCGAGAGACGCGAAGCATACAAACTTTACGTGGAGTGTCACAGGGACTAATGGACAAGATTCTAAATAGACACACGGGCAATGTTATCGCATCAGGCAATAAAACCGTTCGAGAGTTGGCGATAGAGCATAAAGCCGACCTGAGCAGAGCCAACCTGAGATACGCCGACCTGAGCAGAGCCGACCTGAGCGGAGCCGACCTGAGCGATGCCAACTTGATCGGTGCCAACCTGAGATACGCCAACTTGATCGGAGCCAACCTGATCGGTGCCGACCTGATCGGTGCCGACCTGAGCGATGCCAGCCTAAGCGGAGCCAACCTGAGCGGATGTAAGGGAATTAAGACCGCAGCCGAGTTTTTGAAGAAATTTAAGACCGACGAACTTGGTCTGATAGTTTACAAAGGCTTTGGAGATACAACCTACGAGACTCCTGATAACTGGAAGATCGAATCCGGTTCTTTTATTACCGAAACCGTTAATCCATTACCGACGCTCGAATGTGCTTGCGGTGTAAATTTCGGCACAAAGAAATTCGTCAAAGAGAACTATCCGAAATCAACGATTTGGAAGTGCCGGATTCGATACATCGACCTTGCGGATGTGGTCGTTCCTTACAAGACGGACGGCAAGGGTAGGTGTGCCCGACTAGAACTGCTGGAGGTCGTGAAGTAATGGGCTACATCAACTCAGTATCGCCGGACTTACTTACGCCCAACGAACTATGGGCGACAAGGGAATTGGCCCGGCTTGAGAGGGAAGCCGAGAAGCAAACGGCACGGATGCAGTTCTTAAAGCAAGAGGTTCTGGATTCGCTTATAGCAAAGCGAAATATCGACAAAGAGATTCAGGCGTTACGGAACGCACTCAGGGGGATGTGATGTATTACAAGGTTCTATTAGACGGCAAATCATTTCATGGCGGAGAGTTTGAATGGTCGTTACCAAAGAACGGCAAGCCCGGCAAATGGCACTCCGTTGTGGGCGATCTACGTATGTGTTTGCACGGATTTCATCTGACCGACAATCCGCAAAAATGGTGGAACAGAGACGCTAAATGCTACGAGGTGGAGTATAAGGACGCACTACAACCAAACGAGGACAAGATATGCGTCCGCAAGGTTCGGCTCGTTAAGGAACTTACCCACGACGATCTGGCTAAACTGCAAATCTTCTATTCAGGTGAGCATGTTGTAACAGAAGGTACAGCATTAGCTTACAACTCATCGACCGTCAAGGCTTACAACTCATCGACCGTCAAGGCTTACGACTCATCGACGGTAAACAGCCGATTCCACACAGGCAATGTGACGGTAAGCCACAACGCGATTCACATAAACCGTGATACGACACCGCCGACGATCAAGGGCAACTATCAGGGAGGTAAGTGATGTACGAAATCGACTACCAAGAACTAGCCGACGATCTGGCAAACGACGAACTGATAGCCGCTCTTTGGCAGGAGGAGTTTGAGCAGGAATCACACATAGCCGACAGCTACCCGCACGATGCACGGTGGCAGCAGGCGGTGGAGAAGATAGGGAGGATGCAATGAATCACGACGAACTTATCAACAAACTAAAAACAGCCGACGAACAGGAATTGCGGGATTTAGCTATCCCCTACCCGCACACAGAGCAGGAACTTAACGACATTGTTCGGGCGGTAACAGAGCGTACGCACGACTACGGAACGTGCGTTTATGCGATGAGTATTGCAGCAATGGCTGCTTTCAACTTCGTTGGCTCGAAATTGGGTGTCACAGGTTTTCAGGCGAGTTGTGCTGACCTTGATTTTCTCCGACGTTCGCGTGGTATTAAAGGCCCGTTCGGCATTTACGATGGTCACGACCTGCTTTATCCGCAATACGACATTGAGGCAAAGGTTCGGCAAAACCTTGCTGAATGGGAACCGTGGGCGAAAGAAGAAGCCCGGAAACTTCTAGATGAAAACGAAACAGCCCACCCTGATGTAATAGCTCATTGGAAAGCACTGGCTGAATAACTTTACGGGGGATGCCTCTACCCGCAAGGGCGAGGAGAAGGTATCAATATCTGCGACATCCCCCACCCTTTTAATGAACAAGCGATACAAGGATAAAGCGAAATGGCACAAGGAATTGAAACAACAATGGGCGAACAGACCTCAAGTTTGCGAACTCCAATTCGAGGGCTGCATGGGTGGCTATATGCTGACCCCGGCCCACTCACGGAAGCAGAGGTTTATCCAGACGAAGGAGCAGTACTTCGAGATAGCGATTGCCTGCATACCTTGCCACAAGATACTCGACGAGAAGATGACACACGAGGAAATGTACCAAGCGGTTTTGAACGCGATTACACGCCGTCAAAGTTCGGTGTGAAGCTGTGCCAGATGTGGATAGACGCACTCAAGACGGACGACGAGCAATGGTATCTCGACGGCTACAACCTTTACATAGACAGGGTGATATTTAATCCAAATATATGAGCAGATCACAGCCAAGCAATTTTAGAAACGAGACGATTACCGACACATCTTTTGTAATGCCGTTCGGTAAGTACAAAGGTATGACGATAGCCGATTTGTTAGAGCACGATCCTTATTACTTGCTCTGGATTTCGGAGAACACAAGCCTCGACCTCGACTACTCCATTCTTGACGACATCGGTGTGTCATTCGAGGAAGCGGCAAGAAACGCGAAATTAAAGTATTGACCTAGCCGAAATGGTCACGGCGAAAACCTAGTTAATCGAGGAATAGTTATGAGCAGAAGCAACCAAATAGATTTAGTCAATCCCGCAACAAGATTCTTTCAGTGGAGCGGGTCAGAGGGAAAGGTTCAATACTACGACAAGACGGAGGAAAAGAACGTCGATGTAAAGATGCCTTTCACGTTTTTAGTGCTAGACCGAGTAGCACAGATCACCGGAGGAGTGGATCACGGCAACGAATATCTAGGCTTCTGGTCAAACGCAGTACGGAATACAAAGGTACAGCCGTTCACGGTTCGCTCAAAACGTGGCATTGAGGTTCAGGGGCTGTACGAGCAGATCAAGGGCTATACGGGCGTTCGGTTTCAGCAGGGGCTTTATATCGCCTATAAGAACGGTCAGAACCTAGAGATAGGTTATCTCAAGATAAAGGGTGCGGCACTTACCGCGTGGATCGAGTTCACAAAAGCACATCGAAACATCTTCCAGGGTGCGTTTTCTATCGTCGATGCTGAGAAGAAAAAGAAAGGGGCGACAACGTATTACGAACCTGTCTTTGATTTCTCGGCAAAGGTATCTGAGGAAACAGAGAGCGCAGCAATTGAACTCGACAAGCAACTCCAAGAATATCTCACAGCGTACTTCGCACAGCAGGGAATTGAGGAAGTAGAACAGGCCCACGCGAACGCATTTGCGGCAGCGGTCGGTGGTGACGGTGTGCCTGATATGCCCGCGTACAGTGGAGCCGAACCGGAAGAGCAGGGCGGTTTCGATCCGTCGAGGGATAACGACGATCTTTCCATACCATTTTGATATGAGCAGATCACAACAGCAAATCGAACCGAGAGCGGATTTTGACGAAGCGCATATCAAGTCTGAAATGGCGATCATCGAAAAACGCTTTCCACAGGAACGGCAGAAGATGAGAGACGCGGTATTAGCACTAGGAAAGAAAGAGGCAATGGCTCACCTGGCTATCACATTCAGGCAGCCCGAACTTCTCAACTCTGAACAAGCAAGAGCGTATCTGCAAAAAGCAGTTGACGAAGAAAAGAAACTTACCGAAGCAGATAAAGAAGCCCTCGTGACGTTAGAAGTCCAAGCGGAACGGATCGCTTACGACCTTGCCAAGTTCGACTGTGATACGAGCAGCAAGCATTACGAGAAGCTGGCACCACAGCTTTCATATCTGCAATCGGAGATGAAACTTACTTAGGCTTTCACCTCGCGGTGGGAGGGGGCGTCGTGCAGGATGCCCCACATTTTAGGAGAAACAAATGAGACCCGCATACAAGAACACGGCAGACGCATTTCTTTTGTTGCTAGCGGCAATAGTTTTTACCGCCCTGTTTCTAGGGGCGTGGTTGGCTAACGGCTAGGCAGGATAGCCGCACTCTTTGAACCGCCGTTAAGGAGGACGGCGAACCTTTCGATCAGGAGTAGAGGGGCATCACTGAACTGGGGATGCCCTTTAACAAGCAATGTGTAGAAAGTGCGACATCATCCGGGATGAAGTACGGAGGCTTTACGACCACTTGAAGCTGTCACAAAAGCAATGCAAACGCGGCGATTATCACCGGAAGTATTACCAAGCAAACAGGAAACGAAAACTAGCAGCCTCAAATAAAAGATATGAAGCACAAAGAATTGCACGGCGAGAAAGTACGCAAGGTTGATGCGATGTACGCCCACGAGG
>OFRE01000537.1_pt1 | contig 9982 bp, 24 predicted proteins | sample 1543061 | NCBI WGS metagenome assembly OFRE01 (sample SAMN07774218, study PRJEB24372) | wastewater metagenome | isolation source: Exp Tend NO 50WW | collected 2016-02
AAATCCCAGGACCATCGCCCCGGTTAACAACTCAGACAGAATCAGTATTAGGATGCGCGCAGCGCGGATCATGGGGTCAACTCCCGTGGTTTGTGTCAGAGGCTCGGAACCGTTAGCGCGGTCCGGGCCTCGCTGCGTTTATAGCCTGCGAGCGTTGAGATTTCGTATAGCCCGTCGCTTTAACCATGCGGCGGGTTTAGTCGTTGGGGGGTTAGATCAGCCCCACAGCCCGCCGCTTGGCATCTGAATTGCGCGATAACCCGAAGTCCTTGGTCTTGACCTTGACCATGCGCCCGTCAGGGTGATGCCATACGATGCCTTCAATGTCGGCGCTGCGCAGGTATTCGCGCAGGCCGTCGAAGTCGCGCGGGGCGTCCGATAATTCTTCGGCGCCGTGACGGACAAGAACGTGCATCGTCACGCCTTCGGGGTTGCCCTGCACCTTCGGGCCTATCAATTCATAAGTCCCGTCCGCCCCGTCAAATTCGGTGGCGGCTTCAGTGTGCCAGCGGTCTTCGGGTCCGTTACCGATCGCAAGCCAGCCGGGCCAGTGCCCCGTCACAGGGTCAGGGTCTTGCGCGGCCACAAAGCCCGCTGGCGGCGTCTTGCCGTGCTTGGCGTCGTAGCGCTTGAACAACTGCCCGCCCTGCCATAGACAAGACGTGCCGTCCCATTTGCGGGTCGCAATGCCTTCGCCAGCAACGACCCATTCGGCACCTTCTACGATCTCATCGTAACAAAGCCGATTGCCTAGCCCCTTTGGGCTCTCGCCGCCGTAGTCGCGTTTGAACAGGCTGATAATCTTTTTCATGCTGCCTCCTAAATCATCCCCACGGCTCTGCGTTTCGCATCTGAGTTGCCTTCTATGTAAACCTGCGTCATCGACAAGGACTTGTGCCCCGCTAACTGCTGCACATCCCTGATTGACCCACCCGCCGCCGTGATCTTGTGCGCGAGCCTGGTGATGAACGTGCGCCGCCCGCTGTGGCTGGACGCCCCCTCAAATCCCAAAGACCTGTAGAGCCTCTTAAACCGCTGGGCGATGGCCTTACCGTTGGTCCTGTGGCCCCGGCTGTTGCGGACCACGTAGCCGCTCCGTAATGGTGGAGTTTCACCACTATTCGCCTTGGCAAGCTCGCCGGCGATGTCCGGGTGCATGGGGATTTGACGCCCGCCGCTTTTGCCCTTCGTTGCCACATCTGGAAGGGCGATGACGTCGCCTATCTGCCCCTCTGCATCAGTCACCATAGGCCAGGTGAGGGCGGCTATCTCGCAAGCCCGAAGGCCAGCCTTGACCGACAGCACGATCATAATCCGGTCGGACGGATCGGTGACGGTTGCCAGGGCGGCCTTGATTTGGGCGTCGGTTAGGATTTTGGCTTGTTTGGTCATGGGGTTTGAGTCTTGATGTTGCTGGCGGCCCAATTGCGCATACGCTGCCAGCGTTGCTCTGGCGTTTCTCTGACGTACTTCCCATCGACCAGCCGCCAATCATTGGCTTCATCGTTCATGTAAACAGTCTCGGCGGCAAGCTGGTGTGCGATGTCGAATTTGGCACCGACAGCCTCGGGGTCTTCCGGGTCGAGCTTTTCCAACTCAATGCCGCGCTTCATGCCGAGAGCGCCAAGGGCGCAGACCTCACCACCTTTGATAAGGTCGTGCGTAATGAGCCTTTTCTCGGGCAACGCATCGAGCGCGTCGATCAGGTCGCGAAAGAACTTCTGACCGCGCTTGCCGCGAACGGCGCTGGCAACCTGGCCGCGCCACATCGCTATGCGACCATCGTCGGTTAGGATTTTGGCTTGCTTGGTCATGGCTCACGCCCGCATCCGTTCACTAGTATCGAACCCGCCGAGCAGCAACTCAGCATCAATGACGTATCTCATGTTGCTGCCGACGGGGTGTTCGGCCGCGTATCCTTTTGCCATGGGTAAGATTAGGCACAGAGCCTCGATAAGAGGGGCAAATTCGAGCTTCATTTTGCGTTCCGCGATCATCATAGCCGCCAAAGCAATACGAAGTGACACAGCCTCGCTAGGCCTAGATACCCACGCGCTTTCATCGTCCAAGATACGCTCGACGGAATCGAAGATCGATCCAGGCTCACGGGCCAAGGCTTCAAGCATTTTGAGCCGGTCACTTAAGCCACGCGCATCGCGCTCCCATGCCTCGGCGGATTCCTTCCATCCGAGCATATCGTCCTCCATCTTGGCGCATTTGGCCTGGTAATCTTCGATCAGCAATGCGCGTGGTGTATTTGTCATTCGCAAGCTCCCTAATAGCAAACGTCGCAGGTACAGTGGGCATAGCTTCCGCTTTGGCATTTGGCTGACGCGTAATGCCTTGGCATCATCGGATCATCGCCATATGCGTCGCAGTGAGCGCACTCGCCTTTTGGCAAACAGCGCCTATGTTTCGACGGGTTAACAATTGGCACGATTGTCCGCGCAACCTTGTCGTAAAACAGTTCCGACCTACCTAGCGGTACTCGGCGCGGGCAGTCGTTGCATCGTGTTTCGTCAGTTGGATAGCCTTCCGGCGGGCAATCGCTGCAATAGGTCATTCGCTTTTGCTCCACTCTCCACACCAATCGTTTGGGCCAACAAACGGGAAAGTTGCCATCGGGTTATAAGTAATCGGGTGTTGGTTGTCGTCAGGCCACGGGACCATTTGCGGCGGGTAGCGGTGACAGTTTGACCCGTCACACCACTTGCAATCGCGGCACACCTTGCCGTCAGGTGCGGTCGGGCTCATTCGTCACCGCCCACATATCCTATGCCCTTGCAGATGTAGCAAGTTGCAGCTGCGACTCCGCGCGCGTCTTCCGGGACTGGGCCGGGAAACAAGTATTTTGCCGTCGTAACGCTGATAGCAATCTCGCCCGAGCCCTTGCATTTATAGCACTCGGAAACGCCGTCCATTTGATCGAATTTTTGCTGTATTTTGTCTTCAGGACTCACGGCTTATCTCCCCTCCTAAGTGCTGAGCAAACGCGTTCACATTCTACAACTTCGGCTTCCAGCTGCTCGATCATGTCTGCGGCTTCGGAAAACTTAGTCGGGCCGTATGACCTCTCGGCGGTGTGGCAAAGCCTTAGCCACGCCACGATTTGCTGTTGCGTGTGATCGCTCATCGTTTAACCCTTTCCTCTGTCATAAAATCACCTCTCGAATCAGTTTTGCTACCGCTGGAAACTGTATCACGGAAAATACGGCTGTAAACTGCGCCGCGTGGCTTTCCTGTAGTTTTGCTACCGCAGCGCAGACAGTCGCCGGTACTTTTCTTCGGTCGTGTGCCCGTCCCACGGTTTGGTGTATGATGGCAGTTCAGCGAACAGGTGCGCCTCGTTGTCGTGGTAGTGCCAAGAGACTTGGCCAGTCGGAAGGTCGATATACACACAGCCATGCCAAGCCGAGTCCCAACCTTCGATTGCCGTTCTCGCTGTTCCGCTCGGGAATAACTTTGCGAGAGCCGCGACAACCATGTTGCGCTCATGGTAGGCGTAATAATCGCGCATGTCGCGGGCAACGCTAACTTCGCGATTGGCGCGGTCAAGTTCGTCTTTTCTCATGGCTCATCCTTTGTTGTGGTTGCGGGCTTCATCTCACGCCAGCATGTTCGATCGGGGGAATTGGCGAACGAGCAGGTCCGCCGGTATCGGGGCCTTGCGCGTCATTTGCTTCATGAAGAACGCGCGGCCCAGTTCGCGGCTCTGATCGCGCAGGGATCGAAACCACTCAGGGTTTGCGTCCCGCGCCTTGTGTGCGCCTTGATCCGTTTCTCCGCCCGTGATGATCCAATCAGGCGCGTTCGTGTCCAAGATGATCGGGCCTAGCAACGGCTCAAAGCTGCCGAATGTGAAGCGCGGTTGAAGGGTTGCCTTCGCGTCCATCAGTTTCATGCGGTCGCGGTCGTATTCCTCTTGGTTCGCGATCGTCGCGCCTATGGCAGCATTCGCCGGCCAATCCTCAACCATCTTCAAAACATTGCCGATGCGCTTCGTGAGTAAGAGCCACGTCAGGTTCGGCGTCTGTGCGATCACGTCGAACAGATCGCGCCGCCACAGCGGGTCCACCTCGTTGTCGAACACGTCGGCAAGTGATGCGCAGAACACGTAGGTGCGCTCCGTCGCCTGGCGGTTCCACGCTATCGGCTTGCGCCAGTTCGCTTTCGACGTGCGCGCGCGGCCTTCACCAGGGCCCCACTTCACGCGCCCGTAGCGGTGATCCATCATCGCCTCGGCATAGCAGCCATCACACGCAGGGCTGACCTTCGTGCAGCCAATCCATGGATTGAACGTGTGCGTGGCCCATTCGATCTTTGTGTTTTCAGCCATCCGTCCCATCCTTCGGCGCCGTCTCAATAGGGTACCACTCGGCTGCGTTGGTCATGAAAACTGCTCCGCTGTCCATTTGTCCCAATCGAAGCCGCACCGACACGGGCCGCCGAACTTCCCGTCTTTCGGCTCGCGCAACTCATTGCAACTTGGGCACAGAGGCTCGCTGATTGTGATCGTCGTACCAGGCGGGAAAGTGGCGGCGTCGAGCGTTATGACCTTCTCGTGGTCGCCGCCGCGATCACCCTCCGCGTGACATTCCCATCGCGGGGCGACTTGGTCGCATGACGGACCGGCGTACACGTCAGGGGACATTGTTGCCCACATCGTCTCGCGCGTTTTCCACTCGCTAGTCATGGCTTGTCCTTGGGTGGGGCGCAGCTAGTATCGCGCGAGATCTGCGCTCGGTCGCTTCGGCGCGAGACTCCAGTTCACAATCTGTGTCGTCGCAGGAAATGAACTCAGGACCACCTGCACCACAGACCTTGCAGTAGTATGGCTCACCGTTCAGCCATGGCTTTTCTTTTTCCATCTCTACGCCCCCGCCGCTATAGCAGCCGCAATGGCGCGGCGAAGGTTGTCGGCGTTTGTTTCGCCGAGAATGACGGTCTCGCACTGAGCGAAATAGGCGTCGATCATGGCATCGCTCACATCTTCCGGCTTGACGGCGCGAAGGGCGGCGCGGGCTTGTGGCAACCAGTCGTGCCACGCGGGCCAATCGCCCATCTGCGACTTCGCGTCTGCCGATCCTTCCGGGCCGACACTTTCACAAATCGCCCTCGCCATTGTCTCAACGATCTTGCTCACGTTTGTTTCTCCGGGTCGGTGAGGGGAGAGGCGGCGTCGAACATGGCGCGCCACGCTCGCGTGGCAAGGCGATCGCTGAAGTCGCTTGGCGGGCCCCAATTGGCTTCAATCATCGCTTCTGTCGGCTCCCGGCTCAGGATTTTGTACCCAGCAGCCGCGAGGGCTGAGAGGCGGGCAGTGGTGAGCCTTGCACATAGCTCACAAGGGCCGAACTCTAGCGGGCCGGCTATGCCCCTCTCTGCCGCCTGCCTGTCGATTTCAAAGCACGGGGGCTCACCCCTCTCAGCGCATTGCTCACGGCACTCGAACCGTTCTAGCGTGTCTCTCGCACTCATGTTTTCTTTCCCTCGGTTAGAGCGGCGCGGTGACGAAGTAGCCAGGCTCCGACTGCGAACAGCGTCTCGTAATGGCCGTGCTTGGCGCTGGCGCGTTTGAACGCCTCCGACATTCCGTCGCGTTCTTCGTTGCTCCAAACCTCAGGAACCAGCAGCGCCTCTTCCATCTGCTTGGCGCGCGCTTCGGCGTCGTCACGTTGGCGCTCAATTCGCTGCACGGCGTCAACGGGCGTGTCATCGCTGTCGGCTATGCCGAGATGTTCGACGATGGCGTCAAGCGAGTTGTAGGCTCGCAAGGCGTCTTCGCGCTCACCCTTCAACCGCGCGACTTCTGCTTCGGCGGCGGCGGCTCTGTCGCGCACTGCGTTCATTTCTTCGTCACGCTCTGAGAGCATCTTTGCGGTGGTCATGCTGCCTCGCTTTCAACTGGAACGCCGGCCATACGCAACACCTCGTCGCGCAACTGGCTAGGCTTCATGTTCGGGATGAACTCAGAGCAAACAATCGCGCAAGCGTCGTTGAAGAATGCCGAGAATTGCCCTTGATCCATCTTCGCGAAAGAAATCGACTTTGGGAACTCGTGCAGGCCCTTCGCCGTCTTAACCGTGATCGTGTGCCCGCTGCGGAGCTTGATGACGTTGGCGACGGCATCACGGTGAACGCCTACCGCCTCGCCGATCGTGCTGCACAGCTTCCAGAATAGCCGGTGGTGCTTAAGGTTCCGTGGCCGCGACACCTCGCACGCAACCAGCGCGCCGGGAGGGACGCCGTGAAGCGCCTCCCGTGCTGCGTCGTCATCGGGCACGAGCCCGCTGATTGTGCGGATGAAGATGGCTTTGGTCACGCGCTCAACTCCTTGACGCGCTTCTCGGCAAACGCCTTGACCGCGAGCGCGTCGGATTTCGCCCGCGCCCAAAACTCGTTCATGGTCGCCTTGTTCGTCTCAAGCCACGCCTTGATTGTGTTGCCGTCCTTAGCCTCGTGAAGCCATTCGATGCAGCGGTCCGCGAACTCGCCGATCGGCACAGTCGCCAGCGGATCGCCTGGCGCCCACATCACAACAAGGTTGTCCTTGCCGCCGATCGCGGTTAGGCGCTTTTCGACGGCGGCTTGCTCGGCAATCTCCGAGGCCGTGGCGTCGATCGTCACGCGCTCCATTTCTTCGGGTGCGTAGACCCCAGCTAGGTCTTCGGGCCAGCCCTTGCGGATGCCCTGCACCTCGGCGCACTTAGAAATCATCACGCGCGGCATCTTCCGCCAGTTGGAGTTTTGAGGAAGCTCAAACTCTCCAGTCGGGCGCTTCTTGCCAGCGTCGGCGTCATAAGCCCAAATCTCAACGAGAGGCGCGAACTCGGTCCAGTACGCAACGCCCTTAAGGGGGTGCCACTTCCCATCGGGGCCGTATTTGTAAACCGTCACGATGGCCCGAACGATGCCGAGCGGGTTCGTGCGCTGGTCTTTGGCGTTTTCGTCGTAAATGATTTCCGGCTCGTCTTCTCCGGGGCGATACTTGCCCGACCTTTCGGCAACGGCGCGGAATCCGTCGATTGCAGTGATGATCGACATCTTGCGCTTTTCGGGCTTGTCCTTGTTGTACACGACCGCATAAATCTGCTTGCGGAACGGGTCGAGCCCTACGCGCCGGCTGACCTCGCAAAACAGGTCAAATTCCTCCGGCGAACAATCCGCCGCCACGGTGCGCCGCATCAGATCAAGCTGCTTTGGCGTCATGTCGAGGTGAACGACTTGGTTCATTTATGCTCTCCGTAGGGTGAGTGAGATGCCGCCGTTGCCGAGCGTGGCGCCGGGGATTTCCTTCTTGTCCTTCAACGCGTCCTTGAGCGCTTTCTTGTCGAGTGCCGGGTCCTGTGGCTTCCAGAACTCGGCAGGGATCAGCGCCTCGTTTGTGATGACGACATTCGGCGCGCGCCGACCGAGCGACAGTGTGGCCTCTGGCAATTCGAGCTTGGTTAGCTCGCCGATCACCATTGCTTGCTCGACGGCGGCACGAAGAAAGTCGATCCGGTCTTCGTAGCGTTTCAGCCTGGCGTCGAATTGCTTCATCTTCGACATGAGCCCTTCGGCCATGACCTCGGCTTCCGTGATGAGCGCAATCACGCTAGCAATCGCGCCGTGCAAATCCGTCTCACCCTCGATCGTGTCGCGGGTCGTGTCCTCGTCCATATCGGGGAGTTTCGACAGCGTGTCGCGCAGGGCTTCCGCCGCGCGGCGCTCGCGCTCCAGAGCTAAAATCGCTTCACGCTCGCTCATCGCGTCCTCACCCTCACCGCCCCGCCGCCAACCTTGCGCTTCCACCGGAAACGCTTTTTCGTAACGGGTATCTCAATCTCCGACTTCGGCAACTGGCGCACAGCCACGCGCTCACCTTTTCGGATCATGTGCTTGTCTGACCCGGCCGTTGTGGCCTTGGTGCCGTTGGTTTTCTTGGCGGCGCATTCGGCGTGAACCCAATAGAGATTCGCAGGGGTGTCAGGGTCCATGCCAAGCGCAACTAACGTGGCGCGCGGCGTCATGTGCTCAAGGATTCGCGGCTCGTAGGCATTGAGTGGTTGTCTGCAAAGGCCGCACGCAAAAAACTCACACCCGGCAGCGGTGCTTTGCCAAGCCTGCCGGATCGCCACCGACACCCTTACGTGGCAGGGTATGTCTTTGCGCTTGCTCATGGCTTCCCCGGACCCTCTGAAACGGTAGGAAGCACACCGCTGCCAGCCTCACGGTCTGACAAGGCTCCGGGGAACTCGTCGCCAGCCAAGCGGTCGAGACGCGCAACGCGCTCGGCTTCCTGTCGGCATAGCTCGTTGTACAGCGCAAAGCTAGCCGTCGCGGCGTCGATCAGGCCCAGCATCAGACGATGCCGAGCAATCGTGTCCTTGACGCCCTTGTCGAATGGGCTTTCGACGTTGCGGCGGTGCGGTAGGTGGTGGATCGTGGCGCTCATTGGCCGCACTCAGTTTTAAAGTCGCCGTCAAAGCGCTGTGTTCGCAGGGCTTCAAGAGCGCCATCAACAATGTTCAAAATCGCGTAGAGCCGGTGTGACGCAGACCCTGGGCCATCGCCGACCGCTCGAATGTTTTTCAACGTCCTTTCAAGATGCTCTTGCCTGGTCATGCAGCCCTCGCTTCAACCGGCTTGCTGCACCGGTCGCAAAAATGCTTGTTGCCGTTCGTCGAACGCCAGCCGTTCTTTGCCATCCAAAGCCGCGCCTCGATTTCCGTGACGGGGTGAAGTTCTTCGATGTCGCCGCAGCGTGGCGCGTCGCAGCGCAATATGGTTTGGCGGGGGGCTTGGATGATCATGGCGCCGTCACCATCGCGAGCGCTTTGCGCAAGCACCCGTCGCATAGGTCTTGCCACCGCGCGTCATAGTCAGGCTCCTGACCGATGCGCACAACTTCGTCGCGGTGCTCGCCGCACTCGTCGCATGTGTTGGAACACCACGAACTATAAGACGCTGTAGAATCAAGCCCCGTCGCCCTGTTGAAATCACTCTCGGAGCACGTCTCCGCATCTAGCGTCCGCAACTCTGCGCGAGCCTGTCCGAAAGTCTTGTCGCGCTTCCAATGTAGGGGCGCCGACGCTGCGTCATGTCGGTATTGATCAAGCCAACTTGCAATGGCATTCTTGATCGCGTCCCGTGCCGTTATAATTCTCATTTCGCCACCGCCTTTACTTCGTTGATGAGCGCGAGCGTCGTCTCGATCTTGCGCTTGATCTTGAACGCCGTGACGGCCTTTCCTTGACGCCGCGCCTTCTTGTACGCCGCGCGCATGTAGCGGACTTCTCTGTGGTGTCTCATAGCGTGCCCCTTTTCATGGCGCAGTTAGGCGCGTAGTCGTCATCCTGAAGCGCGTTCTCCGCGACCACTGAAATGCGCTCCATGGCGCTTTTCACGTCAGGCTCGCCATCGGGCACAAGCGCCATCACGTCTGCCGCATGGTGCGAAAGCTCGTGTGCAAGGGTGTGTTTTTTGCACCCTTCGGGCTGGCGGTTTGATAGTGTTATCCGCTTCGTTTCAGGGTTGTACTGACCCCACACGTTACCGGGGGTGTATTCCGCGTATTCGACGGACGGAGCGTCAAGCCTGGAATATCCATTCGCCGCTTCAAAGCCAGCCGCGACCAGCGCACGCTCAACGCGCGCCATCATGTGCCGCGTCTCGTCGGCCGCGTAGCCCCAGCGGTAGCCTCCGAGCCATGACAGGGCCATCAATGCCGCGATGGTTAGGGCGCGTGTCACCGGCAATTCCTCCACGCTGAAACAAGGCGCAGTGCGTTGCGCATCGAATTGGCCGTGCGGCCGAAAATATACGCGCGCTCCTCTGGGTCATCGTCGTTTTCGTAAACCTCTACCCGCCAGCCGGCGCCGACACGGAAGAAATAGAGCCCGTAGCCGCCCGTGTGAAAGAACGTGGCGCGGGTGGTGTTTCCGTCGCGATCGAACCGAAACGCCATCGGCAAAAGCTCGTGTTTCACGCGCAATTTCGG
>OFRE01000540.1_pt1 | contig 9962 bp, 11 predicted proteins | sample 1543061 | NCBI WGS metagenome assembly OFRE01 (sample SAMN07774218, study PRJEB24372) | wastewater metagenome | isolation source: Exp Tend NO 50WW | collected 2016-02
TTCGCAGCCTTCGAGCGTGGCATCGGTGTCGCCGACAGCCAGCGCCAGCATCGCTTTCAGTTCGCCGATACGGAGATCGGCCCAGATCGTGCCGGCATCCGGCGCCAGACCGATCAGCGCGGCCACCGGGCGTTCCTCGGCGATGTTCAGTTCGTTCAGCAGGTCGAGCAGCTGTCCGCACTGATCGTCGTCCAGTTCGGCCAGATTGAGGATGGCCGGGCGGACGGCGGCGCCGTTGCTGTTGTTTTCCCATTCCAGGTCGTCGATCGGGTAGATCTCGGACATGCCGGGGACCAGAATGCGGCAGGCGTAGACGCCGAGATGGTCAAAGTCGGCGACGTAGATGTCGTGGCCGTCATCGTGAATGCGCTCGGCCAGCCAGGTGTAATCGTCGGCGGTCTTGCCGTTTTCCAGATCGTTGAAGTTCCAGTCGGCGAAGTCGAAGTCCGGGGTATCGCCAAAGAAATTCCAATGCACGATGCCGCTGGAGTCGACGAAATGGATTTCGATGTTAGGGGCGCTGGCCACTTCATCGAGGTCGAAGCCGGGGGGCGGGAAGCCGTCGAGGGCTTCGAGGGCACGGCCCTGCAGCAATTCGGTCAAGGCGCGCTCAAGGGCGATTTCAAAGCGCGGGTGGGCGCCGAAGCTGGCGAAGACGCCCTGGTCCTTCGGGTTGAGCATGGTCACGCACATGACCGGGTACTTGCCGCCGAGCGAGGCGTCCTTGACCAGAATGCCGAAGCCGGCGTCGCGCAGGCCCTGGATGCCGGCGGCGATGGTCGGGTAGCGGGCGATGACGTCTTCCGGCACGTCCGGCAGGCAAATTCCTTCGGCGATGACCTTGAACTTGACATGGCGCTCGAGGATTTCCGACAGCGCCTGGGCGCGGGCCTCGGCCTGCGTATTGCCGGCCGACATGCCGTTGCTGACATAAAGGTTGCTGATGATGTTGACCGGCACGAAGACTTCGGCGCCGTCACGCTGGCGCACGTAGGGAATGGCGCAGATGCCGCGCTCGAAGTTGCCGGTGTTGACGTCGATCAGCGCTTCGGCCGGGATGTTGCCTTCCGGGTTGTAGAAGGCCTGTAGTTCCGGCGTCAGGAGTTCGGGCGGCCAGTCGGTGCTTCCTTCCGGCAACGCAAACCAGCGTTCGCGCGGGTAGTGGGCGAATTCGCGGTTGGCGACGGCGTCGCCGAGGTAATAGTGGTTCCAGAAATAATTGCACGACAGGCGCTCGAAATACTCGCCCAGGGCACTGGCCTGGGCAGCCAGTTTGCTGGCACCCTTGCCGTTGGTGAACATCAGGTGGCAGGCGCGATTGCGCACATGCACCGACCAGACGTTATCGACCGGGTTGAGCCAGGAGCATTCCTCGATAGCGAAGCCGCGGGCGGCCAGCTTGGCCTGCATCGAGTCGAGGTCCTGCCACGTGCCGGGTGCACGGCTGTGAACCTGGATATCCCAATCGCTCGGAGTCCACGGTTGAGGCGCGGATGGAGCGCCGTCGAAGGTCTCGACCGCACCATTCCCGCCGTCAGAAACGAGCGAGCGGATAGGATCGAGTGGGGAATCGCCGCGAACGGCAAGCGCCGCTCCAGTAAGAACGACGATGCTTGCCACCGCCGCCAATACCGTACGCGGGCTCATGCTCAATACCAACCATTCACAATGAGGCTAGCGGTGCCAGCGTTGGTTTCCGCCTGGATAACGCCACCGTTCAATGGCCGATTGATGGCCGTCTCGTAGACTTGCCCAGTTACGAGTTCCATCTGCGATGCATGGCGATTGCGCGCATACAGCGAGGAGAGTGTGGTTGTGGCGTCATACGCAGCGCTCGTGGTGAGGCGAACCCAGAACTGCTCGCGGCCAAGTGGGGTCCAGATGCGGTTGAGTGCGGACACCAGTGTGGTGGCTACCCATGCAGTCGGAACCGTCCATGTCACGGAGCCAGAAGCGTTCAGGTTCGTGGTGTTGTCAGTCGGAGTGATGTCGGCCCATGCGGTGCCGTTCCAGTAGTGGACGGCCATCGCACCTGCACCACCGGAGCCATTCACGATGGTTGCCTGGAGCCCAGAGAAGAGGTCGTCAGCGCCGATGTAAACGGCTCCACCGTTCGCCAGCGTAGGAAGACTCGACAATGTGACCAACGTGGCAGCATCGCCATCCTGTGCGGCCTCAGAGTAGTCCACGGGCGCGGTGCCTAGGGCATCGAGTGTCTTGATAACCGAGAGGAACGGGTTCAGGGAAACCTCTACAACTACGGCAGTTGTGTAGTTGCGCGGGACCAACTGGACGTTGTTGATGCCCGGTGGGATCGCAATGAAGGCCGTGGTCGTGCTGAGGGCCGTGCCGCCGCCCGCAGTCGAGAGCAGGCGGGAGTTCCCGATATATGCCGGGTACGTCCCGATTCCCATTGGTGCTGGCATGAGTGGTTCCCTCCGTTAGACGACGTTCGCCCATGTGATGGTTGGGCTCTGCTGCGTGCGTCCGAACGAACGGACTCGACGGTCGTGCTCCTTGTACTCCTCATCCCAGAGGTTGTACTGGAAGACGACATCCTTGGATTGTTCAGTGCTGAGAATGGTCTGGCCCTTGAGGCGCTGGTAGTAGGACTTGGCGAGCAAGGCTGTGGCCCACGGGATGTCGATTCGCTTGGTGTCCGTAATGGTCGAACCCCACGGAGTCTCGAAGCGAACACCCTGGACAAACATCATTGTCTGGGCGACAGAGTTCCCACGAATGCGGAGTTGCCCGCCGTTGGAGAACATGTCCGTAAGTGGTCGCCAGCCCTGTGCGATGTAGCCAATGAGCGCTGGGTCGTACTCGTCGGTGCCCGGTCCAGAGGTCGGTGGTCGCCAGTAGTAGACATCCTTGAAGGCTGACTCGGTGCCCATCCAGTAAGGAAGGGGTGCGTCCATTGCCTCTGCGTCGAGGAGCACGATGTCATCCCAGTGGCCGACTGTGCCGTTTTCCTGCTGGCCGAAGCGGATGTTTACCAGCGTTGAATCCAGTGAGCCATTCGCAATCGGCTTCATCAGGCGCACCGAGGACTTCGATGTCGTAGTTATCGAGTCGATGAGCGCCCCGGTTGAGGAGTTGATGAGTTGCAGTACGCCAGTGGTTGTTACCGACGGATCATCAGGAGTGAAGAGGGCGCTCAAGATGAGCGTATTTCCACCCTTCACACCGATGGGATTGGCACAGGTTGCATAGCCGTTCGCAGAAGTCGTCGTGACCGACAGCGCCTGCTTGCCAGCAATGCCCTGTTTGGAGGCAGCCCACGGAACCTTGGCGATAGTGGCATTGGTGGATGTCCACGCGCTGGTTCCACTCTGTTCCATGTCGAAGTCAGCGACTTCGGAGAGCACAGAATAGGTTGGCAGGCCCAGTCCATATTGACTGACGAGACGGTCGAGCATTGAGCACACCGTCGCAGGGAAGATCGCCGTATTCCACATCTCGTAGTCATCGCCAGCGGTGGTCGATGCAGGGAGTGCGGGAGATACGGTGACCGTCCCAGCGGCAGGGTCATAGGACTGGACCTGCCTGAGAGCCCCAATGTTGAGTGCCGTCCCACTGATCATCCGCACGTACGAACCAACCCAGTTTCGGTTGTTGGTGTACGGCATCTTCAGCCGGGTGACATCTGTGATAACCGTCGTGCTTCCGCCTGTGGTTACTTCCGAGGTCCAACCAAGACCAGTCGAATCCAGGAATGAACTCGTGATCATTGGCTGCGTCGTCTGCAACCACTGGGGGAGAACCCCGGTGAAGTCGGCGGTTATCGATGCCATTTAGTAGAGGTCCTGCCACTTGCGAATGTACTGAATAGTGACTACTCGGGATGTGGTGGTGGTGTTCGCGAGGGCAATGATCGGAGCGAGAGCAGTGGCAGCGGTAACACCGCCAACAGTGCTGCCTGCGATCTTGTCGATGGTCGTCACGCTGAGCAACTGGTTGGATGCACCGAAGGTGGCGCAGAGCACCGAGCCGGTACTCCCAAGAAGCTGAACGCGAACAGACATGTAGGTGTCGGCGACAACCGGGAGCGCAGCCGCATCAGGCCCGAGGATGGTCGTGGCCTTTGCGGTCTGGCCTACACCGTTGGTGACGAGGCGAGGAGTGGTGATGGTGTCAGCCGGGTTGAAGGCCCAGAGCGCCGCTTCGGTGGCCGCAGCCTGAAAGGTCGGGGTGCCGTCAACGTCAGTACAGGGAACGGAGGTCGCATCGGTGAGGGCGTTCACGAAGCCAATCTGTACACCGACAGCGGTGATGGCAGAGACCTTGAAGCGAACCTCGATGCCAGCGTTCAGGTTGCTGTTGGCATGAGCCATGCCCAGCATCGTGAGGCCGTCGCCGTTGCCGGTGCCAGTGGTGACGATAATCGAACCACCGAGCGCGGCAGTGGGCGTAGGACCGGTAACGCCAGCATCCTTAGCCACAGTCCACGGGTCGGTGTTGAAGGCGACGTTCGTCATCTTCATGTCTTCAAAGACGACATCTCGACCACGCAGCCCATAGAGATGGGTCGCAAGCTGGTCGGGGGACATGATCTTTAGCGCGCCCAGTTTCGTGTGGATATCGTAGTTACGCGCGAACTGCGTTCCAGTTGGGGCTTTAACAGCCATTTCTTTCGCCTCCAAGCGAGGTGGAGCCTACCGTCCGATGGCGTGGACGGTAGGCGGCGGAACATGAGAACGAGTTCTCTTAGGTCGCGGCCACGTTGCAGGTCAGCGTAGACGCAGAAGGCGAGGCCCCCGGCGTATATACGAACGTGATCGTGGAGGTAGTCGGAGCGCCGGATTCACCTGCACGCTTGAAGTTGTCGGTCGCCTGCGAGGGCCGAAGGTGCGCGAGAAGCTGAAGGGCGGGCAGGGCACCGATGGAGATAGTTTCAGCAGCCATTGTGGTAGAACCTCCTAGTTCTTCTGATCGTTTGCAGCAAGCTGCGCGCGAAGCACGAGGAGTTCTTCCTGTGCTTCAAGGAACTTGAGAGCGAGTGCCATCCCGCCCTCGTTCTGAGAGTTCATAAGGGTTGCCAGTTGCTGGGCACTGACCTTGCCGAACTCCGCAGCATTTTGAATCGCGGCAGCATGACCGGGATGCTTTACTTCCTGGTGCTGGTCGAGATGAGCCTTCAGGAGAAACTCCTTGCTCTCATCCGAACAGAGGCCGCACTTGTGAAGTGTGAACTGGTCGATCTCATCCTGCCGCCAGCGTGCCAGTTCGGGGAGGCGGTGAAAGCCTTCCATGATGAACTGGTCGATGGGCATCAGGAAGATTCCGCCCGGAGCACGGAAGAGGTACGTGTATGGACCCCACGGGAAGTTCTCATCGAAGTCGTTCCAGAGGAGGCCGAGTTCTTTTTCCGCATCGTTCTGGACCCAGCCACCGGGCTTACCGACAGCCTGCTCAAGGTTGGTGCCATGAGTTGCCAGTGCGACGCGCTCGACCTGCTCGGGGCCGTAAGGGCCACCAGATGCCACGGCGATGAAGATGTGGCCTGAGCGCATACGGTGCCCCTCAACAGGACAGCGTTTGTTCTCGCACCACTTCCAGTACGTGTAGTGCTTCCGGTTCACCCGTCGCGGCCCATCGTTGGATGGGTGCATACGGTCGAACTCGGCATTGAGTTCAGATGCCGCCTCAAGCGAGATCTTGTCAAAGGCACTCAGCGTATCTACCGGCTCGTACTCCGCTTCATCCAGTGGACGGGAACGGGGACGAACAGGGGCTTCAATCTTCGGCATTAGTTGACTCTCTCCTTCATGTTCCGAGGGGTTAGGTACTTGATTCCACGAGACTTGAGGATCTCTTCGCTGGCAAAGCCGTCGTTAAGTCCTCGCCTGTCGTGGTTCACTTCGTAGAGTTTTCGCTTCTCTTTCACCCACACCTGAATGCTCCAGAAAACTCGGTCTTCCAGTTGAGCCTTCGTCATGATTGGGCGGCTAAGCCCTTTCACGGTGCGTTCGTGGATTGCTTCGGGGTCTTCCTGGATGGTGTATGGTTCCATCCGAAAAGGCTCCTCGTTCAATACCTCGAAATCGGTGAGACGGGAGTCGTTAATCGCCTGCTTGATACAGGGGAGTGCGAACTCCTTGTAGAGGCGTGCGAATGCCTCGCGTCCAAGTTCAGGAGTAATGGGATCGACAACCATGCGGTGGAGTTCACCCGGAACCTGAAACACCAACCCCTTCGGCTTGCGAAGATACTCGGCGTCAGGCTGTACCCAGATCAGTCCATGCTGTGATTGTCGAAGTCCCATTTGCTTACTCCCCTTTGGTTGTCGTTATACGCCCGGCAATGGGATGTGAGCCCACCGCCGACCATTCACTGCATCGAAGATTGCCCAGATACTCACTCCGTATTCGGCGGCGAGAGCGCGAGCGCCATTGGGGTCATTCCTTGTTGCCACGCCTCTTGTCCTCCTGCGGAGATTGTACCTGTTTCGGATATCGATGACTGCTTCTTCTGTCAGAATGTGCTTCTGCCGTTCGCCTCTTGCGTGCCTGTCTTTGGAAATCATGTCCGACGTGTTGTCTTTTGGAGTTCCAATGAACAGGTGTGCTGGATTTACGCACGGTGGATTGTCGCAGTGGTGACAGATGATACGGGATTCTGGAATCGGGCCTACGTGATATTCATACGAGGCACGATGCGCCTGATCTTCCTGATACGGATGGTCGCTAATCCACAGCCTTCCGTAGCCAGCCTTATCAGTCTTCCCTTCCCATACCCAGCAGCCCTCCTGATCTTTGTACTTTTCGATGGCCCGCGAGAAGCGAACCATCTTATCAACAGGCTTAGGTCCACGTGTCACTTGTTGCCCTCCTAGCGCAAGTATTATCTCACGCTAGATGGGCTATTGCACGTTACACCCCGGGCATAAAAGCGCTCCACGCGTCGGTGAGAGCCGGAGAACCGGGAGTCTCAACCGTGCGATAGGAACGCTTCACGCCGTAAGCCTGCTTGTAGACCTTGAGTTCACCGAGGTCGAGACCGATGTAGTCGGTGACGAGTTCGGGGTTCTGAGCGAAGGCAATACCGATGGCATCCATCGAGTACATGGCCATGTCGTGACCGCCACCACTCGGAGCGCGAAGCAGCATCGACTCAACGATGGTTGCGCCAAGCGTGGTGCTCTGTGCGAGCGTGGCCTTCTTGAAGTTGTCGATGCCAGCCTGACCGGCGTAGAGCGAGTTCGTGAACACTTCCATGTTCTTGAAGGCTTCGGTCTGCTGCGGGCTGATGACGAAGAACGTCTTATCCACACCCGGCTTCACGCCACCGACGCGAAGCATGCGAGAGGCAGCAAGCGCATTCGGGAAGGTGAGTTCGACGTTGTACGCCGTACCGGAGACCTGGGCAGAGAAGCTCTGGTAGAGGTTCGCGATGGTCGTATCAACGCCACGAGCAAGGGCGTACCCCATCGACTGTGCTTCGGAAGCGAGCACGTTGTCGGGGATGAACACCTTGGCGAAGTCTTCGAGCAGGAGTGCCGAAACCTCGAACGTGTCGATGTAGAGGAATTCGGAAGTGGTGGAGTACGCGGTCGGGGTAAGCTGAGTACCCGGAACCTTCGTGCTCTTTTCCCAGTTCACGCCACGGTTGGTCACGATGGTCTGACCCATCGACTTGTTCCAAGGGTAGTGCTTTACCGTCGGCTGAAGAACGGTTTCGTACTGGATTGCAGCGATGATGTCTTTGTCGAAACCAATGGGAATGTTGGCCTCATTGGTAGTCACGGTAACGTTAGCCACGCCTATGCTCCTTGCTATGCGGCGTGGCTAACCGTGCGGTTTAGTTTGCTATGCCACGCCAACGATTCGGAAGAGTGCTTGACCCGTCTTCGTCCCATGTGTGGCGTGCATTGCTTTTAACTGCTCAACGGGGAGGGCTTCAAACTCTTGTCGGGTGTAACGTGTGTTACCGCCGGAGGAGCCTCGCGGTGGAGTAGTATCTGGAGCATGCCGACCAATCGTCGGATTAGAAGGGTTCACCTGTACAAGCGATTCATTCCGAACCCTAGTGCTGCCATTAGCAGAGACGGGTGTCCGGGGCGTAGCATCAGTTCGTACACCCACATTGTTATTGGGGTTGAGAACGCTGTCAATGGATTCCTTGAGGTCGAACATCAGGCGATGCGGATTGTCCTTGTACTGGGCATAGGTTGCCGGGTTGGTGACTTGCGCTCGGAGGAACGCCTCATCTTCTGGAGAGAGGTACGGAGCGGCCTGATCGACCATCGCCTGTGCGTCTGAGACAAGCGACTTCACCCACACGGGAACCTGCTGCTGTGGAGCCTGCTGCTGCCTCTTGAGTGCTTCCCAGTTTGCGAGTGACTGGGCGGCAGAGGGGTTCTGAGCGAGGATCTGAGCGCGCTGCTCTACGGTTCGCTTCCCCCAGAACTCATCACCAGCGAGAACCTCAAAGCGGCGGGCCTTAGCCTCTGCTGCTTCTGCGCGTTCTGTAGCGGAAACTACCTGGTCCTGTAGTTCCTTGCGAGCACGAGTTGCGGCGATGGAGTTCAGCGCGCGCTTGAATGCAGGGGATTTCTCTTCCAGTTCGAGCAGGTGCTTATGCACGGAGCCAGAGTCTTCATCGAAGCGGCGGACTCGCCACGCATCGGGGTCTTCTTCAGTGAGCGGTGCTTCTCCTCAGCAAGTGGCGCAACCTCTCCTTCGGCTACCGGGGCCACTCCCTCTGTATCCTGAACGATCTCCTCTGGGGCCACTGCCTCTTCGGCAATCTCATTGCCCCACCCATCAAGTTCTGCTGCCAATGGTTATTCCTTTCGCCCTTGGGCTTTCTCAATGTTAGACCACTTCGCGTTGTCGTTAAACCAGATCCAGTCGGATGCCATGCGATCCTTGTGACTGGTGTACTTCGGGTTCTCTTTTGAAGGGTTATTGTAGTTCACGAGATCCTGGATGGCGGCGGTCGTCCACTTCTCGCCATTGTTGCGAACGTTCTGCCCATCACTCGCACGGGTATACAGGCGAATCTGAGCGTCTTTCTTATCTTTTAGGGAGTTGATCTCGTCATTAATCTTTCCGGCAGCAGCATCGATATCTTTCTCGAAACGGAATTTGTCATCATCGGTAATAGTTTTAGCGTCATGGGCTGCTTTTACCTTTTTACGAGCTTCGTCTCTGTGACTTCGTACGGATACTTTATGATCTTCTACCATCTGACCTACAAGCTTTACATATTTTTCTCGCTGCTCTTCATTAAGGGCTGGGAATACGACAAGAATTCGTGTTCCTTGAACCTTTGGTGTTAAATTGAGTGGAGATTTCAGAATAGCTTTTTCGATATCTGGAACAGTTGATGGATCAAATGGCGCGATTGCAAGTGTGTTTGAGCCTTCACTGCTAACAGTTGCAAGTTCATTCAGTTTCATTTTAGCTGTACCGCCGTAGGCGTCTACTGGAATGGTTTCAAGAATAGTGGAAGAAGGACGGCCAGTACGAATAGTCTGCATCTCACCTTTGAGGTGCTCTATCGTTTTTTTAGCGGCATCGGTAAATTCCTGCGCGAATTGCATGATTACTCCCCTAGTTCCCAACGAATAATACGTGAGATCTTAATGTTTTCTCCAAATTTGAGAACTGCATCTTTGATGAGCTGCTCCACTGATTTGGATGATTCACGTAAATATGGTTCCTTCATGAATTTTTCGATATCCTCAGTACGTGAAAATGAAGCCTGCATAGCAAGTTCATGTCCCAATTTCTGAAATTCTTCGTTTCCTGAGACAAAATCTGTTTCTGATCTCATTTCTACCATGGTACCAATCTTCTTATTGTGATGCATGTATGTGAAGATTCCACCAGCACCAGTTTCACGATCAGCTTTATCGGCTGCTTTTTTTATTCCCCATTCAGATAGAAGAGCCTGAGCTTTTTTAATGTCATTGTTTGATTCTTCTAGTGCTTTTTTACACATAGAAAAAGAAACGC
>OFRE01000542.1_pt1 | contig 9935 bp, 10 predicted proteins | sample 1543061 | NCBI WGS metagenome assembly OFRE01 (sample SAMN07774218, study PRJEB24372) | wastewater metagenome | isolation source: Exp Tend NO 50WW | collected 2016-02
CGCCGAGTGATTGACTACTCAGCCCTTGCCACAATCGCCCCCGCCGCCGCAACGGTATTTACAACCATCGGCGCTGTCGTTCTTGCCTGGATAGCTCGCCTTCGTCGCAAAGACGAACTTGACGCACGCCTAGCGGCCAAGAATGACCCTGCGGTACTCGAAGCAATTGTCAAAAGCACGCCGCCTGATTCAAGCGCAAAGTCTGTTTTGCCCCTTCTGCTGCTTGCATGCGGAGCTGGGCTGACCGTCCAGTCTGGCATCAATGCCAACCGATATGCCGAGCAGTACGCGACCGCCGACCTCAAGAAAAAATGCCCCGGGGGCTGCCCGCCAGAATCAACCTGCAATCCAAAAACCGGAGCCTGCGAGGCACAGGCGATCAAGCCAGGCAAGCCGGTAAAGCCCAACCGAATCGACGCAGAGCCTCGGATTGTCCACTATCGCCACGATGCCCGGGTGATGGTTCGGACGTATTGGGAGCCGTTCGACTGCAAGCTGAATGACTGCCAAAATGACGACGAGGACGACAGCCTGTGAGGTCGCTGTGGTTTGCGTTGCTGCTGTCCGCCTGTGGAGCCAGTGCGCCGGGGAACGCCTGGCAAACCCAAGCTCCGGTGCGGTTGTTTGTGGATGAGTTGGTTCCGGTCAATCACGCAGCCGTGGCTGAATCGTTGTCAGCAGGTCTTGGCCAATTTGGTTTTGCGACAACCACGATGGGATGGGGTCAGCAACTAGCAGTGAGCTATGACGCTGCTTGCCGATGCCGGACCTGCACCACAGGCCAAACGCAGCACCTAGACACCACTGCGGCTTATGTCTCACAGGCTGACTACCGCACGATCTATGTATGCCCAGCGATGGCAAATGTGGTTCGCGATTTTGGCGAGCGTCCGGCAATCGATATGGTGATCAAGCACGAACTTGGCCACTCACTCGGGCTGGTTGAGCACGCAGAACCCGCGCCCGGTGTCCTCATGAGTGCCAGAGTTGAAAGCCGACCGACAGTGCGAACCTTTGGACCCACCGACATCGCAAGAATATGCGCAGCCGGTGGGGTCCACGGTTCGGTTTGTAACTAGGTAGGAAGCACGCCCGCTGCAAGATGAGCTGGCGACTGAGGTTGTGCATGCCGCGTACCCCAAGCGCGACATGAACGGCCTACACGGTTGGGTTTACACCGTCGAGACGGCGGACGTAATCCAGGCCATAGATTGTCGTTGCGTAGTCAAAGTTACTGACCGAAATCGCGATGCGGTCCGGGTTTAGCGCGCCGCTTGTGAAGGTTCCTAGGAACTTCATGCCACCCGGCGAAGACCCTGCATACACGTCAAACCGTGTGCCGTTGCGTGTGATCTGCACTCGGGACACCGGCTGGAATGGCAGCGTGATCGTGGTCGTGTACGTCGTGGTTCCAACGCCTGCGATCTTGCGACCTGCGGTAAGCGTCCACTGATCATCGGCAACGGCACGGCGTAGTTCGAGAAACACCGCATTGTTGAAATCCGGGTTGCCCGCCGAGCTTTGAGTAAGCGCAAACGTGAAGATGTCCGGCCCGATGGAGGCGTTAGAATCCATCGAAAACTTGGCATACACCATGCCCTGGGTCATGGCAGCGCCAAGCGAACGATGAATGGTAGCTGGGTTCGAGTCCGAGGAGGGCTGAACCATCAGCCAGCCAGTACGCACCGCCTGCGAGACACGGACCTGAGCCGGACCCGCAAACGTCGCACCGCGTGCCGGAGGAGCCGGATCAACGGTGCTGCCGAATACGGCCCACTCATCACCCAGGGTCGCCGCGTTGAACTCATCATCAGCCGCGTTGGCTGTTTCCGGGGGAGCGTCGACAGTGACCGCGCCCGTAAATCCGCCAAATGAAGCGTTCAGGCCAGTGGCATGCCAATAGGTTCCGCGCCACTCGAACACAACGCCGCCAAACGGCTGCGAGACAGTGACCGATGCAACGCCATCAATCAGCGCCCCGCCTGTTCCATTGAACGTGACCGGGTTTGCTCCCCAATCGCCGTTCTTGTCGAAGCATCGAATCTTGCGACCGCCTGCGATGGTGCCAAGGCTGGCAATGTTCGGCAGGTCGACCGACAAACTTTGCGGCGAGGTCAGCGCAAAGGTCAGGTTTTGATCCGTCCCGACGATCGGAAGATCGGACGGCGACGCAATGACCCGCTCGCCCATCTCTAGGACGCCAGCGGTCTGGACCACTTGGCCCAAAAAAGCAGGATTGCTGTTGGTGTTATCACTCACGATGGACTCCTAGACGACGAGGTTAACGCGGCAACGCACCGTTGCGGCACCGGCAAGGGTAAAGCCTGATACGGTTTTGGCGCTAACGCCAATTACAACCGCAGTGGTTGGCTCGCTACTGACGTGATGAGACGGCAAGCGTGGTATCAAGTAGCGTGACAGTTGCATCAGCAACACTAATGATTGGTCGCTCGCCAACGTCCAAAAAGCCAGGGGCCTGCACAAGTTCAGACGTGATCATGGGCCTACCTTACAAGGGGTGGAGTTACAGCGCAGGCACCGCCCACGCACTGATAACCAGGGCAACACGGCACCGACAAGCAAGCCGCGCCGATTCCATAGACGCAGGACATATCATACGGCGGTGTCATGTCCGGCGGCGCTTTGTCACAGCGACACGCAGACAAAAGTGCCAAACTGAGAAATATCCACCTCATGCGATGACCTGCGATTCGCTCTCAATGAGTAGCGACCAGTTGATTACCTTGCTTGGCAACCCGGTCACAAACACGCGGCAGTCGTTACCCGACACGCCACCCGACACAGACACCGCCGCTCCGTATCCGCTACTTAGGATGTCGTTAGAGTTCAGTTTGAGCACGGGCGGCATCCCGGCATCCTTGGCCCAAAACAGTGTCGCCTCACCTTTTGCACACTCGGACTCGCTGGTAAACGCCGACCAATGGATCTCTTTTTGAATGGTGCCCGCCTCGTCTCCCGCGCTGACAACGTGAATCAAAAGCGGAGTGGCGTCTGTGGTCTGTCCCTGTTCGTAGGTGGCCATGGGTTCCTTCTAGGTGGCGTTGCATGCAATGCGAATAGACGCAGTGCCGCCGGATGGGTTCCAGTTGGAAGTCGTTACACGGACCAAAAACAGGTCGCCCGCCGTAACGCTGAACGTGTTTGCCGTGTCAGAACAGAACTTTGCTCCGCTGGCAATCGAACAGGTGATTAGTGTTGCGGCGTAAGCAATCGCCGCGCCTCCTGCACTTCGATGTAGCGTTAGGTTAGTGACGCCTGTAGCGTTCGCGTTACCCTGTACGCGCATGCCCACGATGGTTCCAGTGCACGGAGCCAATAGCGGACTGACCAAAGTCGCCGTTGCCGACGTGTCACCCTTTGGACCCCAATAGCCATTTGTGCTGATGCTGGTGCCGTTGATCACATTCCAGGTCACCACCGAGGCCCGCACGTTCTGCGCCAGCACCAAAGACCCTCCCGAGGTGGTCAGGTCGGATCCAAGGCTAAGCGTCAGGGTTCTGTCTGTGGCAAGCGTTCCACCACCGCCAAGAGGCGCTGTCGTCGAGATCGTCCGCGACGTTGGCACAAATGGAGCCGCGCTGATTGCGGAGTCCACATAGGTCTTGTTGGCTGCGTCAGTGGCAAGCGTTGGCGTTCCAAGGTTCGTGATCTTGAATCCACCGGCATTTAGATTAACGCCTAGCGATGGCGTTCCTCCGAGCACGTAGGTTCCGGTGATGGTGCCATTGATGACCGGAGACGATCCTACGCCAATCGGCAGATTGGAACCTGCTTGCTTGATGTAGGCAATGCCTGTCCCTGAATCGAACCACATATCACCATTGAGCGCTCCGACGCACGGACCGGCGCACTGACGCAAGCGCCACGCATCGCCCATGGTAACTGTGTTGCCGCTAGCATCCTGGAACGCCACTCGGTAGGGCGCAGTGCTAGTTGTGCCGACCACGCAGACCTTGCCGACCGGACACGCACCAGGGGCAGCCGGTAGCAACTGCAAGCGGTTGGCGGTCAGGTTTTGAGCAGACACCGGAGCCGCAATCAGCAGCGCCAGCAAAGCAAGTACGATGCGCATTTAGACTCCCATCACAAGGTAGGGGATATTGACCGCCGACGTAAGCCCGGCTGCGACCTGAATCGTCGCGCTCGACAGCGTAACAAGTTCTGCGCCGCTTGTATCCTGAGCCACGCCCGCCGCCGAGAAGTTTCCGTCCTTGTCGTACTCATTTCCGACGAGAATGCGAGGCGGAGCAAGGTAGGACGGGGTAAACGTGATTGACCCCTGCGTCACGCCGACGCCAAACGTAATGGAGCCAGACTGCCACCCGCCGCCGACCGGATTTGCGGTGTACGCCTGCTGAGTGATGCGCCAGGCGTCAACGCTCAACGTGATCAGATCGTCCGGCACATTGACCGGGCTTGGCAGGACCATTGTCGACAGAAGCTTACCCGCGTACACCACCACGCTGGGGTTTCCGCTGGGGCTTGCTCCGTTCGGGTTAATGACGTACCACTCAACCACCGTCCCTGCTGTCGGATGATGGATCTCGGTGTCGGTAAATGGCACGTTCTGAAACGTCGCAAAGCCAAGACCATTTGTGACGGCAACCCAGCAATCGCGGTAGCCTGCGTCGGAGTTCTGATTGACCTCCCATGGCAGGTAAGTCGACCCATTGAGATAGGTGATATCTGTCCGCGACGGGCGCAGATAGACCTTTGCCCCAACCAGTGGGACTCGAGTGCCGCTGCTGTTTACGCTGCCGACGTAGATCGTAAGGTTGGCAGGCATTATTGACCCTCGACCGCCGCAATCACCTGGACGGCATCAAGCGCACCAGGCACACCGGCAGACTTTGCCAGAGCACGAACGGCCACAAGGTTTTTGGGTAGCGCGGTCAATACCACATCAAGCGACGATCCAGCCGTAGCCGCGATCGTGTGCTCGACAGACACCGTACCGCCAACGTCACTCACAATGTCTGCCCAATGGATGCGCGATGCCACGCGACGATCTGAAGTCGCTCCCAGGATGCCCGACGTGTTACCCGATGCCGTGGCTGTAAAATTCACAGCCAGCGCCGAGTTTACGTAGGCGGCAAGGCTTGCAGGGGTGCCCGAGGGCTCCGCATTTCCACCGGTGGGAAGCTTGATCTGCACGGAGTAATCCAAACCGACCGTGCCCGATGCGCTGAACGCATAGCCAAGGTTGGCCGCTCCGCTTTGCTGCACAAGCTGCACCGTGTATAGATCGCCAGTAGTGCCCCAGATTTGACACAGCCCCTGAGCCCCGCCCGGTGTCCGAGTGGCAAAGCACGCGCCGTCAATCGGTAGCGCTGCACCTTGAAGCTTGACCACAACGTCAGCGCCAGCCGCGTCCTTGGTTGCCCGTACATGCAGCGGATACTTCGAGGCCCCACCGGCATCGTAAAGCACCGATTCAAACGCCGACAACGCCGCCGGGTAGGTACCAGCAAGAATTGCTTGCCCGGTACCTACGCCTGGTGTCGCTGCCCGATTACACAGAATCAGCTCATGAAGCATCGTCTTTACCTCTGGATATACAGACGGTGATAATCCACCGCGTAGCCTTTGTTGATCGTGGCCGCAGGGCAGGTGATGCCGAGCTGCCGATTTGCCTGCTGTAGGCTCGCGCCAAATGCCTGCGTGACAACTAAGGCACCGTCAATGTAGGCGGTCGCGGTCCCGTTGACCCGAACGATTTGCAGGTCATAAAAGCGACCGTCGACAATCGGCACGCCCGTATCAGTCAGCGTCGCCCCAATGAGCGTGTGCCAATTTGGTTGGTCGCTGCCAGCCACAAACAGCACATCACTTGGCGCTGTGTCTCGCAAGCCACCAAACCAGCCAAACGCCGCCACTGTGTCAAGCTCGGCCCGTGCATCAATCGCCTCCCGCATGCTGACCGTGAAGTCAAACGTGCCAATGTGACACATCGCATCTTGCAGGAGGTGGGTCATCGGGCCAGCCACAACCGCATAGACGCCCAAGATTCCGTGCTGCCCGCTGCCCGTGGGTACTCGTGGACCACTGTCGCTGTTCGTGTTGATCCAGGTGTCGAACTTCTCACGCGCCGCCGAGTAGTATCGTAGCGTCGTGAACTCGTCGCCGACAAACGTAGCCGAGCGACCGAACGTCATTCCAATCAGGTCGGCCAAGCCTTCCTGCGTGGGATTCAGAAACCCCTCGTCAATCGTGGGGCCAACTGCGTCCACAAATGCCGCATATGGCCTGTTTGGGTATTGATCGGGCCGCTTCATTGGACACAGCACCCTTGCAAAGAGCCTTCGGGCTTGTAGCACCGACCAGGAATGCCACCGCAGGCATAGGCGTCGGTGATGTCACATGGAGAGCACAAGGCGATGGTCGGGTTCTCAATCTTCGGAAAGGTCGGCGTCACCGACTGCTCTGCCGACGTTTCCGTGTACTCCAGCTCAACAAACCGCTCGGGCAACAGTCGCTCCGTGACATCCCACGCGCCACGCCCGACAAGCTTTTGATCGCGTTCAATGTCGGTCAGCGGTACGCACTTACGAGCATCGGCACCAGCCCACATCGGCTGCTTTGCCACGCCTTCAGAGGGTCGCCAATCGCCCACGCGCCACACTGACCATCCCACGCGACCGAGAGCCCGCCAAACATAGCGAGGCTTTGTGAGTTGTGGTGTCAGTGCAAACCCGACCGTACACGACGGGTTCAACCACAACCCAGCCTCTGACGAATGGACGGACCGAGGCACGGGGGTGGCAGATGGTGCCCAATCTTCAATCGGAAGCCATCGTAACTTGCCATCCTCGGCACGCGCCGGGGCAACGGGTTCGCCTAGTTCATTGTCGCGCACATACGCGCCAATGATCGTCCCCCATCCTTGCTTCACGGTTCGCAGTTCGATCCGTGGGCGCGGTGGGGTCATGGGGTCGGCATGCACCGAGGAGCATGCCGAGGCAAAGAGCAAAGCCGTTGCTAGGTGTCGCAGGTCCGCCAAGTAAACTCCTATCCGGGGACACATCCGCCCGGTATGGCTTGCGGCGTACCAGGAATCGGAGCCTTAGTCAAGATAAGATCGGCGCGCTGATAGCCGTGTCGAATTCGCGAAAGCGCTGCCCGTGCCTCTCTGTAGTCTGAGGCGGTTTTGATGCCAACCAAAGCCTGATCAGCATAAACGCCCCACCATTGCCGATGACGACCGGAACCGCACTTGACCTGAGCATTTGGAACTACGACGGGCCACGGCGGACCAATCGCTACCGGGACCGATGGACCAACAGACTCAGACCGAGGCATTCCAGGTGCATACAGCACAGCGCCAATCAGCGTTACCACGGGGCTACCAATGTCTCTGTATATCTCAATCGTCCAGTTACCGCACACAGGATGCCCAGACATTTCGACGGCGTACAAAATCGCAGTCGTGACATCGTGAGTTTGGGTGATGGGGTTCCATTCTTTTTGGTACCCATCAGGAGCGGTCAGCCGGACATGAATCTGCTTACCGGCCAGCGCACTAAACACCAGCGATACCCACGCGCCCGATGACCACACCAATCCACCGTCGTACGGGTAGGGCATCGTCAGCGTAAGCGAGCCAGTGAACGATGGCAGAGCGGGAATTGCTAGCGGTGTGCCAATCGGAAAGATGTACTGCAAGGCAGCCCGCGCCTGGCTTGCCGAGTACTCCAGGATCTCTAATTGCGGCGGACTCTCGTAACCGAGCATCGTCCCCACGCTTGCCGCAATACCAAACAACGTCGAGCCCTGCCCGACCTCGCGCAAACGCGCAATTACCAGCGCGGCAAGGTCACTTCGCCTCGCGGGGTTTGCGATGATCTCGTACAGGTCGCGCCAGTCGTCGAGCTTGAGATTTGCCCGCGAAGGGTCTATCTCACGCTGCCAGATGTCCAGGTAATCAAACCCGAACCGCTTAAACAGCGTCCCAATCCAGTCCATAAACTCGGCGTCGGGCGACTTAGACTGACCAAGCCCAGGTGAATCAAACTCGTGAAGTATGCCAGGCGGAAAGCCAGCGACAGCCAAAGCCCGTGATTGCTCCTCGGTTGTGCTTGCCTCGGGTTGCTCCGATGGGTAAGGCAGCACACGCACCAAAGGCACAGGAGGGATCAGCACCGCAAGCGGGCTTGTTGTCGAAACGAGCGCGACGTTGATTGGCGTGGTCCCATCAAAAAACGCCGATAGTTCAGGAACCACAGCAGCGCCACCCGTGTTTTCGATGAGAGCGGCGATTTCGACCTCAAGGTAATCGCCAGTCAGTAGGTCGATGGATTGCCCAATGACCGTGTAATCGGATGTCCGCTCGTCGTTGTTTGCGATCGGCGGAAAGCTTACATCATTGCTGATGACGGTTCCGCGTCGTTCGCCCGTCCGCCCGTTGACTGCATAGACCGCAAACAGCCCCGCCCATTTGAACGTCGCCGATGCGTTGGCTAGTCGAATCGCGCAGGACATGCGCCACAACGCAGCCGGAATTGATACTGCCTCCACGGGGTCTGAACAAAACTGAGCGATGGCCAGAAACTTGGTCGCGCCAGCCGGAACCGCTGCCCACCCCGATTGCCCGACCTGCACTTGACCGCCGATGTTTTGCGCAGCTAGAGGCCCCATGTAGCGACTGTTGACGCCAAAGCCCGACGGGTTGACCTCGTTCCAGAAGCCATAATAGGCTCCGGTCGGTCGTCGAATGTACTGGTCAACCGGAATCCCAGCGCGCAGATACATGGTCTGAAACTGTCGCGGATTGCTTGGCATGGCTAGTCCGTGGTCAGAATTCGCAGAGCATACAGCATGCCCGGCCCAAACGTGCTGTTATCCGGTGCGCGCACATCTGTAGGTAGTAGCGGACCAGCGCCCACGCCGATCCTGACCTCGCCTGGAATGCATCGCTCTATCAGCGGTGTGAGGCCATCGGGACCAAGTGTGTTTTTTGCTGCTGCATCAATGCCGCCGGAAACGGCGCAAGTGTCGTCCCAGTTGTCGTTGGGATCTTGCAGCCCCGACACCTTAGACGGGCCAAGATTGTCCACGTAGGTTTCAACGGAGCCACTGACGCCCGCGCAAATCAACTCCTGACCGCTGTAGACCTCATCGGTGTTCGCGGCAAGTGGAGCCGTCCAGCCCGGCGGGAGTGGCGTTTCGAGCACCAACGTGGTTTTGCCCAGCGCATCCGAGTAACCCAAGCAGCGAACCATCGGCGGAATCACAGGGCCAGTTGGCAGCCCGGTCAGGTCGCGGGTATCGATGTAGATGCGTGGTTTCTCACCGTTCGCAATCTTCAGTTTCAGGTCATCAGGCGCTAGTCCGGTCAGTCGTAGCTGATTCGTGCCATTGAAACCAGCTAAATCAACCCGGTACACAGTCGAGCCGCGACGCCAATCAAACGCATACAGCACCTTTGATGGTACCACGCGCAGCCTGATCACCATCCCGGTGATAAGCGGGTCCATGAACGGTGCCAGCGTCCGTATCGAGTCACAAATCGGCGAGCGTCCCTCTGTACTGGTCGTGCCCCGAATGTATCGCGTCGTATCCGCCACAAGCTGCGCGGACGGCATGCGGCCAAGTCCAGAGCCTTTGACGGTCTGCACGCCCATGATGCCGCTTACGCCATCATATCCGCCACCGCCGCCCACATTGGCATCTCCTCCGCTGTAGCCGTAGTAACGTAGGTTGGCATAGGGTACACCGTTAGCGTCTGTTACTGCATCGCCCCAGGCTGCAAAGTCCTGCGGTGCCCCACCTTTTGGCGGGTAGCGCAGCCGGTCCGTGAGCCGCTTTCGTGCGTCGTCGGGCTGCTCAACGTCGGTTCCATTGGTCAGTGCGGCGATTAGCGTCACTTCAGGCTCAATGCCAGCCGGTGGGGTCTGTAATGTCAACACTTGCCCGGA
>OFRE01000543.1_pt1 | contig 9931 bp, 17 predicted proteins | sample 1543061 | NCBI WGS metagenome assembly OFRE01 (sample SAMN07774218, study PRJEB24372) | wastewater metagenome | isolation source: Exp Tend NO 50WW | collected 2016-02
AGATTGATTAGGTCTCAGACGCTTAGTGATCCGACTGAGCGGACAGTAGCTGTGGAAGTGCAGGTGGAGATTTGAATGGTTAAAGCGGCTGAGTTGCGAGTCGACTAAATTTGGGAGGGTTATGGCGTTTTCATATTCATATAGTGCGTTATCAACATATCTACAGTGTCCTTTTTTGTTCAAGGAAAAGTACATCCTGCGCAGTATTAAGTATCAGCCGAATCAACACGCTGAGTATGGCTCGGAAATGCACTTGGCACTAGAGAACCTTATTCAAGACAAGCAAGAATTCACGCCTCGTTACGAGTTCCTAAAGCCTATTGTCAATTGGGCTAAGTCGGTTCCAGGTAAGAAGTTTTGTGAGTACGAGATGGCCTTCAAAGAGGGTTGGGTGCCTACTGAGTTCCGTGACAAATCGGCTCTGATTAAAGGTAAGGCTGACTTGGTTATCTTTCATCCAGAACAACCAAAGATGCTTTTGAAAGATTGGAAATTTGCGAAACCACAAGATTACACTCTCGAATTACAGACTTTTTGCTTACTGAACTTCAAGAAGCATCCTGAGATCGAAGAGATTAAGACAGGTTTAGTTTGGTTAAAGATTCCCTCTCCTGAGACTGTCCGCACCTTCACTAAAGCCGATGAACCAGAACTTGAAGACACAATCATGGGGTTGATTCAACGTGTTGAAGATGCTATGTGCTTCGATAAATTTCCGAACCACTCTAGTAAGCCTTACTTATGCAAACAATATTGTGACGCTCTTAACTGCCCGAAGAATGGAAAGAACAAGTAGACTTGACAAGTAGTTGACGTGTTCTCAGGTTAGGGTATAATAAGTTCTGAAATCTGCTGTTAGCTCAACTGGATAGAGCAACACCCTTCTAAGGTGTAGGTTAAGTGTTCGACTCACTTACGGCAGACCAAACTAAATGGAGGAGAACGAGATGACAAAGAAATTTAGGCTCCCTGATTACACATGGACTGATGATGTTGATAAGTTTTCAGACGAGTGGGACAAGATTCGTAAGCCATTGGAAAATATGGGGTTTCGTGTGATTGGATTTGATCCAGGAATCACATTGTGCAACGCTGAGAACGACCAAGGTAGTTTTACACTTCCGACTTATGCTGCAAAGCGGTTCATTGAAAGAATGAAATGCTAACCCGCGAAGCCCTACTAGCAGCAGGCTATCGTCCATTCAAGCAAAAGAACATTCGTGAGTTCACTGACCAGTTCTACCAGAAGCGGTTTGATGACTACAAAGGCAAGCGGTACTTCATCACGATTGGAGAGTATGACAATCGCAAGTATCATGATCGAATGCCGACACTGCCCGACTTCAGCTACAGCCCTGACACTCAGTTCAACTCAAACGGCGTAACCTTCGAGATTGAGATGCTTACGCCAGAGTCAGTTGAACAAATGGAAGCGTTCTTTGAACGGATGTGGGTTCAGATGGGTTGTGACTATTATGAGAGGCGGGATTATGATTGACATAGCAACCAAACAGGCTGAGAAGTCCACATACAAGCACCGATTGGGTGCTTGTATCACTATCGGGCGCAAGGTGCTAGGTGTTGGATATAACAAAGTCAATCGCTATCAGCGTAAGATCAAGACAGGTAGCTGGGATGGTAGCCTGCACGCCGAGATCGCAGCAGTGCTTGACGTGTTGCGCAAGCACCCAGTGGAGAAACTGAAAGGCGCTACCGTCACCGTAGTCCGTGTAACCAAGAACGGCGATTTAAGGCTTGCTATGCCCTGTAAAAATTGCTATAATAGCTTACGGAACTTAGGTGTCAAAGAAGTTAGGTTCTCTAATGATGTTGGTAGTTTTACTTCAATGAGGTTTGAATAATGGTTACAACAGAAGGCGCTAAAATCAGCTACACATTCAACAACTACTCAGAAACGTCTGAGACAGGTAAAGCTACAATTTACAGCAAGTTCTTCAGCAACCCTGAAGCACTCTTAGTTCTCGATGACATTAAGTTTTATCAGGTGCTGGACATCGTTAAGGCTATTGAACACGAGGTTCAGGCTTGTCGCCAGTCGGTGATCTCTGAGTTCAAAGTTCATATTGCTTCTTTTTACTAAGTTGTGTATAATAACCACATCGAATAACCGAAGGAGAACAGTATGTGGTTCAAAGCAGAACAGGCACCGGAACTCAAGGAACAGGACTTCGGTTTGTTCCGATCTGATGACGTTCTTGGGTACTTCCCTGACGGATCGATGCGCGTGATTCATGCTAGAAAGTACGATGATAGCTACCTTGAATGGGCTACGTCTTGTTCTGAATGTTGGAACGTTACAGGCAGATTTACTTATTGGCGCGCTTTGCCAGAGAAACCTTTATGATTGACGCAGTTACGTTTATGTTAGGGGGATTCTTGGGTTTAGGTGTAGGAATAGTCTACATTCAAGAGATGTTTAGGCAATCATTAGAAATGAAGGCTGACACCGGGATTCGTCTTGAGTGTAAAGGTCGCTTGTATACGGTTCAATCTGTGGAGATAGAATAAATGGAATACTTCGTAACCAAAGAACAAGTTAAGCGTATATTGGAACATCATGGGCATCACGTCGTCATGGACAGTGCTTTTGTTACTGGTGCACCGATGACAGAAATCGAAGCTATTGTGGATGTCTGTGACGTTGTAGCACAAGCGGCTTATGATCATGGTGTTAAGGATGCTGCCGAGCGTCGTATCGACCTTCAGAACCAGATGGCTGAACGGGTCAACCAAGTCAAGATGGTGTCTTATTCAGAAGGTCGTAATGACGCTATCAAAGAATACGGAACGGACTCTTATGTCCGTCGTTGTGCTGAACTGAATGATCAGATTGGCGAGTTGCAAGAGTTCAATCAACAACTCCGAGTTGAGAATAAGCAACTTTGTGAAACTGTAGAAGACTTGCGTGAAGCAAATCGCGGTCTGGCCGATTCGGTTGTCAAGAAAGAGATCAACGAATCCGAAGAACTTGAGAAAGCCATCAACGAAATCCAAGCAGCCTTGTCAGGATCGTTCCGAGACAACCTGCGGCTAGAAGTGTCTGAACAGCACGCTTGGCTGAATTACGGAGACTTGAAGTTTCTTGTAGAGCCTATGGAAGCGTGGCAGGCTGTGCAGTCTTGTGTTTATTTGAGCGGGTTGGAGGTTGATAATGAGTAGGTACACTGATGAAGAATACATCAACTATGATCCGTTCTTTGGTGACGAAGCAGACCTGAAGTGTGTTACGACAAGTATTCGTAAAGCAAAGAAAGATTACGTCTGCTATGGTATTGCTGGAGAACAGAAGCACCTGATACATGTAGGTGATCGTTACCGACATGAGAAAGCGTTTGTGGATGATTCATTCTGGGGTGAGTATCGGATTTGCTTGAAGTGTATGGGTAAGTTTATTGGAGATATGAAATGACCCCAGATTGGTGCAGGTTTTTCTTCGGAAAATTATGGTTCTGGAACCTGAATCGAGCAATTAAGGCACCGTTTAGAATGTTTAAGGAGTTGTGGAAGTGAGACATAACGAACTTGACGATTTGTGTGACCGTATCGATGCCGGAGTGTTCAGTAGCGACATGTTGTTTGATAACGAACTGCGTGCAATGTTGCGATTCTATATGAGTCGTTGGGGCAAGGCTATCGAAGAACATCAGTCTTATGAGACAGAAGGTGTTACGCCTTTTGATGAACCATGACCACTAAAACCCACGCCTTCTGGGAAATCTACCTGCACTGCGAGTGCCCCGGTTGTCATGAGGACGTAGACCTGCTAGACTACGATGACTTCTGGCACGGCAGAAAGTTTGAAGTTGACTTTGAGTATTAGCGGGCGTATAATACTTAGACTAAATAACCGAAGGAGAATGAGATGACTGAAATTCATTATGGACGTAAGCGTTCTGGTATCAAGAAAGAAATTGAAGCCAAACTGAAGGATTGGTTTGCTACCATTGAAGATGAGGTAGTGCGTAAGAAGGTAGAGAAGAATACTATTGTGACGGGTGGTTGTATTGCCTCGATGCTCCTTGGAGAGAAGATCAATGACTTTGACATCTATTTCCGAGATCACGCAACTACTGTTGCTGTAGCCGAATACTATGTTGCTAAATTCAACGAGAAGAGCAAAGTTGAGGTAGCAGAAGGTGTAACGCACTACGAACCTAAAGTTCAAACAGCAACTATCACCAACATCAAAGGTGAGGCAGAAGATCGGGTTCTGATCTACATGAAGTCGGCTGGAGTTGCTGCTGAAGAACAAGTCAAGTACGATTACTTTGAGTTGCAGACAACTGATGATAAGTTGAAAGATTTCGTTGAGTCTCTTGCTGAAGCAGAGAACGACACTAAAGACAAATATCGCCCGGTATTCCTTAGCCAGAATGCAATTACGCTGTCACACAAACTCCAAATCGTGATCCGCTTCTTTGGGGAACCTACAGAGATTCATCGTAACTACGACTTCCAACACGCTATGTGTTACTATGACAGTGGTTCAGCGGAGATGGTGCTTCCAGCAGAAGCTCTTGAGTGCATGCTGTCTCGCACTCTGATTTATAAAGGCTCGCTGTACCCAATCTGTTCGATTTTCCGTGCTAAGAAGTTCATTGAGCGTGGTTGGAGGATTTCTGCTGGACAACTACTCAAGATAATGTGGCAGATTTCAGAACTTGATCTTAAAAACATGGAAACGCTGCAAGAACAATTGACTGGTGTAGATGCGATGTATTTCTATCAGTTGATGCGGGCGGTTAAAGAACTTGACGCAACTAAGATTGACTCGACTTATATTGCTACTATTATTGATAGGATTTTTGGGGAGTGAGATGCTGGACTACTATATCATCGTAGCCCGACAACAAGTTAAGCGATCCGAAGCTCGCTGCTTGCAGTGTGGAGAACCCTTCAGCAAGCATAACGTCTTTACCCGCGAAGGGATGGCTGAGATTGCTATCAGCGGGATTTGTGAGAAGTGTTTTGATGGGCTTTTCGAGGGTGATGAAGAATGAAACGATTCAAGAAACAAACGGACTTTGGCGAAGTTGGTAATTGTTTTAGTGCTTGCCTAGCATCTGTGTTTGATGTTCCTATCGAAGATGTACCTAACTTCTACAGGGTTGCAGGAAACGATCCGGCTGCTTGGTGGGGCGCTGTCCGAGGTTGGCTGCGAGATCGTGGTTTCGGTGTTATGTCTATTCAAGCAGACCTGATTGACCAGTTTGAAGGTCTCTTTATTGTAGGTGGTGAGTCTGAACGTGGTATCGAACACGCTGTACTTTATCAAAACGGTAAGGTCATCTTCGACCCACACCCATCTAATGTTGGAGTTAAGGACGTAACATCAGTTGATTTGCTTTATCCTCTTGACCCGTCTAAATTGGAATACAAACCATGAACTCCACACAACTCTACGACCTAATCGAACTGATAGCAGCCACGCCCAAGAAAACCGAAAAGGAGCGGTTGCTGAAAGAAGCCGACTGTCCTGAACTTCGTCGGGTGCTTGTAGCTTGCTATAATCCGCGAATCAACTACTACGTTAAGAAGGTTCCGAGTTCAGGTGTCCATCAGAACGAGAACTTTAGCGATCTGACTTGGCTTATGCTGGACTCATTGTCTAAACGTGATGTCACAGGTAACGAAGCCCTAGACCAACTTGAAGCTACGCTAGACTTCTTGAATACCAAATCCAAAGAACTCCTAGCCCGCATCATCAAACGCGATCTTCGCGCAGGCTTCTCGGTATCTACGATTAACAAGTGCTTTCCTAAGCTAGTCGACGAAGTACCTTACATGCGTTGTTCGTTGCTGTCTAAGGTAGATACAAGCGGTTGGGGGTGGGGAACGGGAGTATTTTCGCAGACCAAACTAGATGGCATGTTCTGTAACATCTCTGTGGTCGATGGAGATACTGTTGTCATGACAAGTCGTCAAGGGACTGAGTTTCCTATTGAGGAATTCGTTGATTTAGTCGAACACATGTCCGAGTTTGCTGAAGCCGGTTATCAGTACCACGGCGAGTTGGTTGTGATTGATACTGAAGGTAACGTGCTGCCGCGCGAGATTGGGAATGGTATGTTCAACTCGGTCTTAAAGGGTGGTGTGATTCCTGACGGGCACTACCCAAAATTCATCGTGTGGGACATGGTGGAACTTGATGTCATTGAGGGCCGTAAGAAGTCAGATAAACCATACCATTATCGCTATGATTGTGTTAATGAAATTCAACGATCCGTATTCTTCCATGCGGCACCTACCCGCATCATCCACAGCCTAGACGAAGCCTACCAACACTACCAAGAACTGCTTGCGGAAGGTCAGGAAGGCTCAATCATCAAGAATCCCAACATGCTATGGCGTGATGGTACAAGCAAGGAACAGTTGAAGTTGAAACTGGAGTTTGAAGTCGACCTAAAGATCGTAGGATTCACTCAAGGTAATGGTAAGAATGCTAACACCTTCGGTTCGATCAGCATGGAGAGTTCTGATGGCCTCCTTAAAGTCGATGTCAGTGGCATGTCGGACGATCTGAGGATGTATGCTCACTTGCATCGTGATGATTTGTTGGATACAATTGCTACTGTTAAGGCTAATGACATTACCAAGAGTTCTCCGGCTTCGCTATATCTGCCCAGGCTTGTAGATTTTCGGAGTTTTGAGAAGACTGAGGCGGATTCGTTTGAACGGATTGTTGGACAACTTGAAGCGGCTAAGAGGGGTGGTTGAGATATGCAATACCTAACCAAAGAACAACAAGCAGTAGTTGAATACAGACTATCTATTGGTTACGAAAGTCAATTACTGTCTAATGGTGATTGGTTGCTTTGGAAGGGTAAGCACACGATGCAAATAAATTGCTTAGGGTACGACTGTTACGTTAAGAAAGGTGTATTGTCTTGAACGTCCTAAGTCTGTTTGACGGCATGTCCTGTGGACAGATCGCACTGAACCGTGCAGGCATATGGTACGATAAGTATTACGCCAGCGAGATTGACAAACACACCATTGTGGTAACGCAGCATAACTACCCAAACACTAAGCAATTAGGCGACGTAACCAAGATCAGCGCAGCAGGTGCTCCGAAGATTGATCTGCTTATCGGGGGTAGCCCTTGTCAGGGATTCAGCTTTGCTGGAGAACAGTTGAACTTTGATGACCCGCGAAGCAAGTTGTTCTTTGAGTATGTTAGGTTGTTACGCGAATTAAAACCTAAGTGGTTCCTGCTTGAGAACGTGGTGATGAAGCAAGAGTTCGTAGATATTATATCTAGCTACCTTGGCGTTCAGCCCACGAAGATCAACTCGTCGTTAGTGTCATCTCAGAACAGAGAAAGGCTGTATTGGACTAACATACCTTTTGAGATGCCAATAGATCGCAAAATCCTGTTGAGTGACATTGTTGGTGAGAATGTTGGAGTTTGGGTGTTCCCTAGAGGGTTTAATAAAGGTGGTGTCCAGTCTTACAGAGGTAAGAGTCCTTGCCTAACTACATCAAGTTGGCAATATAACTTTAAGCTACAGCTACCAGATGGAAGTAATAGGATGTTTACACCAGAAGAGTGCGAACAGTTTCAGACAGTTCCTGTTGGGTACACCTCTACGGCATCCACCAGTAATAGGTACAAGATGCTAGGTAACGGTTGGACTATCGATGTGATTGCACATATTCTGAAAGGTATTACTTGACCCAACTACCCACCCCAATCCTCCACCGCAGCACAAAATCCATCTTACTCCCCAAATCCTGCGACTACCTGCTTTCGGAACTTCAGAATGCTCGGTTAGTTGTAGTGGGGGATAAGAGTGTTTTGCAGATCAAGCATGATGAGATGAACACAAAAAAGTTGAATGATCTTGGGTTCTTAGTTCCGAGTCCGTTCAACACCTATTACAAGCCACCTAAGATCAAGAGCCGGTTTGATCCGATGCCACACCAATTAGTTGCAGCTGAATTTCATACCATGAATCCACGTAGCTTCAATTTGAGCGACCCGCGCACCGGAAAAACATATTCATTGTTGCTGAGTTTCCACCACCTGAAACTTAGTGGTCAGGTTGATAAGATGATTATATTCTCCACACTATCAACAATGGATTCTGTGTGGATGCAGTCAATCTTTGATACTTTCCACGACCTAACGTCTGTTTCAGTTCATGCAAGTTCTGCGGCGACAAGACGAGAGATTCTAGCGTCCGATGTAGATATTCTGGTAATCAACCACGATGGATGTAAGTTGTTAGAGCCTGAACTAATCAAGATGACAGAGAAGTATGCTTGTTTCATAGCTCACGACGAGTCGGATTGTTTGACCAATGCTCAATCGGCTATGTGGAAGTCCTTCTACAACGTAGCCAAGAAAGCTAAGTATGTTGTATGCGCAACAGCTACACCCGTTGGCGAGAAGCGACCAACAGACGCTTGGGCTTTGGCTAAGATTATTTGCCCCGACAACATACCTCGCTGGTTTTCGGAATATAGACGACAGACCATGTTTCAGCAGACTCAGTTCAAGTGGGCACCTCTACCTAACGCAAATGCGATTGTGCATAAGACACTGCAACCGGCGTTCTGTGTCCGTAAGACCGATGTCATGGTTCTGCCTAAACTACATTCAGACTACAAGCTATGCGATCTAACCGAAGAACAGCGGGTAGCATTCAAGGACATGAAGAACAAGTTGGCTGCTGAAATGGGTGACGGTAAGCTAACAGCCATCAATGGGGCCGACGCTCTCACAAAATCGATGCAGATACTTTTGGGTGTCTATAAGGCTGATGAAGACAACTACGAACCGATCCCTTGCGAACCTAGAATAGAAGCTATCCTTGAGTGTATCAATGCTACCAACAAGAAAGCTATTGTGTTCTGTGGATTCACAGGGGCTTTGAGACACTACACCAAAGAGATCGGGAAGCATCATTCCGTTGTCATGGTAGATGGTTCTGTTGGTAAGAAGGAGAGGGACAAACTTCTGAAATCCTTTGCGTCCAAAGACGGGCCTCGTGTGCTGGCTGGGCATCCCAAGTGTCTTGGGCATGGTTTGGAGTTTGGTGAAAACTGTGACACAATTATATGGGCTGGGCCGATTCATTCAGGAAGATTGTTTACCCAAGCCAATGAGCGTATAGCATCACTACTACAGACATCTGAGATGAAGTTATGGTATATCTATGCCAACAAGTTCGAGGAATCGCTATACAAGAAACTCGAAGAGAAGCGTGATATGCAGTCGGACATTTTGGAGTTGTGTAAGACTGTTGTTGTGTCCTGAGTTGCGAGTGGACTAATATGTGAATGTCATAAGACTTGACAAGTTTGTTTAGTTGCGATACACTTGCTATCGCCAAACGAGTAGTAGAAATCCTAGTTGATCGGTCTGCGTAATGTTCTGAAAAGGGCTATTACTCGTTTGGCGACGAGACCGATCAACTAGGATTTCTTTATGTCATCTAACAAAAACATAGTAGGGCAGAAGTTCGGATTGCTCACAATCATCCGATACACAGGCAACACTGCGAAGTCTGGACACCGTGAGATTGAATGCTTATGTGACTGTGGTAACAATCATCTAACGAATGTTGGGATGCTACACAAACAGAAAACTCCGAATTGTGGTTGTCTTAGAAAACCAAACCTGACTTCCAGTGGATACTTAGATATAACTGGTCAGAAGTTCAGCAGACTTACAGCGATCAAACCAACTGGAGAAAAGGCTGAGAACGGAGCGTTCAAGTGGTTATTCAAATGTGACTGTGGTAATGACTTCATCCACACGGCATCACACGTTTCCAAAGGTCGAGTTAAGAGTTGTGGGTGCTATCTTAGGGAGGAAGCGTCAAAAGTCCATACCGAGTCTATAGAACGCTTCGCCACAGTTAAGATTTACGGGGCTTGTAAGACAAGTGCAAAACCACGCAAG
>OFRE01000544.1_pt1 | contig 9931 bp, 23 predicted proteins | sample 1543061 | NCBI WGS metagenome assembly OFRE01 (sample SAMN07774218, study PRJEB24372) | wastewater metagenome | isolation source: Exp Tend NO 50WW | collected 2016-02
ATCTTCCGGCTGCGGCTCGAAGGGGGGTGCCCCCCAGGGGGTCAGCGGAGGCCGGGGTGGCGCTGGGCGGGTCGCTTGCGGGTGGGGCCGTGTCCTCGGGCTGCGAGGCCCTGTGAGGCGCTGCGGTGGGCGTGGCACGGTGTGCACATGCCTTGGCCTTGGTCGGTGTGCGTTTGGTCGAGGCTGTCGGCTTCGGTGGAGCGTGCGGTGCAGCCGTCGGGTGTGCAGCGTGGGCATCCGGTGCAGCGGCAGATGGGGTCGCGGGCGAGGATGCGGAGGCGTTGGGCTGGGGGGAAGCCTCGGCTCTTGCCGGGCTGTGTCGACCAGGTCATCGGTGGACACAGATCTCTGCGGGCCGTTCCAGTGCTGCGTCGCCTGGTGCCGATGTTGCAGCAAGGTCGCGGTAGATGTCGGCGGCTCGGTTGTGAACGTCGGCCAAAGCGCTGGTGCACTCGATGGTGGGGTCGCTTCGACCCTCCTCGACTGCGATGGCGGCTTGTGCTGCTTGGTGTGCTCGCTCCGCCCAGAGGTCGAACCTGGTCCATCGGTCCGGCTCGACGTCCGGCATATCGGGTGTGTCGCTCATCGCTTCACCTCCCACGCGCAACGAGCGCTGTCAGGGGACAGTGCTCACAGCTTGACGATTGGGGTGCACTGTAGTCACTCACGGTCACTCACGCAACCATCTCGTTACGGGTGGGCGATGTCGGGTCCTGCTTCAGTCGGGCGATGCGGGCCGTCGTCCACTCCTCGTGGTCCCAATCGGTACCGCTCGAGCGTGCGCCGGCGCGTGATCCGTGGGCGCTCTTGGCGCAGTTGCGGCACAGGTCGAGCTGGTCGTGGACGATCTCACCGTCGGGGTCGGTGACGAACCCGGGGAGGATCACGGCTTCGAGGGTGCCGCGCTGGTAGCTGTCGAGGCGGCCTGCTTGGTAGCAGGTTTCGCATTCGCCGCTCTTGCTGTTGGTGCGGTCCAGGCTGTTGGCCTGCTCCCGTTTGGTGCGCACCGCTCGTTGGCAGAACGTCAGGTCGGCGAGGAGAGTGAGCTTCTTGAGGGCTGCGAGGTCGGTGGTCATACGTTGGTGGGCGAACACGAACTCGGCGGGGATGCGTAGGCGGCCGTTCTCCTCGGTGCCTTCGATGATCTTCTCGCCGATGTCGTTGATGCCGGTGGAGCGTGACCCGTCGGTTGCGGCGGCTGCGGCGCCGACGCCGGCCCAGTGTTGGGCGAGCTCGAACGCTTCGATGCCGGGCTTGCGGAGGAGCTTGACGATGTCCTCGAGCTGGTTGGCGATTCTGTGGAGTTCTGTCTGCGTGGTCACGGGGTCTCCTGGGTTGGGGAAGCGGGGCGTTCGCAGTGCTCGACATCGCCGTTGTCAGCGCACCCACAGCAGAAGATGAGCCCGCACGCGGTGCACATGTAGCCGATGTCGTGGTACAAGAACTCATCTGGTGTCCAGCGGTCGTGGAGTGTCGGTTCGCCTTGGGCGTCGAGTTCCCAGACGTGGCCGTGAGCGGGTTCGGCGGTCATGGGGTCTCCTCAGAGGACACACCGGGCCAGTCGTCGCCGTGCGCGACGATCGCCGTGAGGTCCTCGCCACCGCCGTCACCGCCGAACCGAACGTGAACGAAGTCGACCGACTCGGAGCGCAGGAAGGCGATCAGCTCGGACCGGCACCGGTCACCCTCGTCGGACGTACTCCAGCCTTCCTTGGACCCGTCGGGGAACACGGCGAAGGACTCGTAGCAGTTGACGGCTCCTCGGGTGAGGTCGCTCACGAGCGTCTCCCCCTTGAACGTCGACGGGGTGTCGTCGAACGTCGCGAAGATCTCGACGGCTCGGGCGTGGATGCGCTGGGCGTCGCGGTCGTTGACGGTGACGATGATGGCGTCGTGGAACATGTAGCCCATCAGGTGCTCGTTTCGGTTCGGGTTGCTTCCGGGTCGGTCATGCGAGGTCCTTTCGGGTTGTTGCGAGCGCTTCACGCGCCGCAGCAGAGGCTGCGAGACGTGCTCTGGCTTCCTTGGACGCTTCCTTGCCAGCGCCTTCCGGTTTCGGTTGAGCCTTCGGTAGTTCGGTTGGAAGCGGTGACGTCCACCCGGTACCGGGGAGGAACGTTCGCCCGTCGTCGCCGTGGATCACGCCCGTGTGCTGCAGCGCCTTGCCGGTTTGGCCTTCGAGGAGTTCGATGATGCGGGCGTTCTGCGCGTGGATCGATTGCAGCAGGTCGAGTGCTTGGCTCATGCGGCCCCCTCGTAGTCGCCGAGCACCAGAGTCACGAGGTCGGCGATGGTGGTGTTCTCGTCGGCGAACTCCAGCGCGCACACCGCTGCGATCTGGTCGCCGAGTTCGGCCCTGACGTTGTTGGCGATCCCGGCCATGTAGCGCTCCTCGTCTTCGATGATCTCTCGGTCCCGTTGCCGTTCGAGTCGTGATGCCGCGATGGCCCTGGTGACCTTGACGACTCTGCTCGCAGCGGACAGACCGCGGATGGTTGTTGTCGCGGGATCGCAGCCATTGACGTGTTCGTGATCGTGTCGTGGCGATCCTTTTGCGATCGCATCCTCATCGCACGGTGCGATCGGTTTGCGATTCGGGTGGCACCATTCGCAGTCCTCGATCGTGATCCCGCGGTCGACATGCCAACGCTTGTGGTTCCCCTCGGCGCCAGCTCGGCCCTTCTTCGCCTTGACCGCTTCGACGGTCGCTCGGGGCGGCTGGTAGTTCTCGACGTTCGGGATCTGCCAGTGGTCACCCATGTCGACCCAGAGTCCGATCTCTACGAGCCTCCGTGCCTCTGTGGTCCCGGTGCCGATCTGGGCTGCAGTGGCGAGCAATGGCAGCATGCCCTTGTCGATCCGGCCGTCGGTGAGGTGGACGGTGCTGTGGTCGAGTCCCTCGGTCCAGAGAGCACGGCCCTTGAGCCCGGCGGCGCGGCCGGCAGGGTGGGAAGCGAACCCGCATTCGTAGCGGAACCAGGTCACTCGGCACGCCTTCCGTAGCACTCGTCGATCTCGTCGTTCGTGTCACCGTGTGCGGCGAGTGTGTCGACAGCGGTTGCGAGGTCGGGGCACTTGAGCCACTTCCATCCGCACACGCAAAGAGCGGTGTAGGTGCCGTCGGGCTGGGGATGGCAGTAGCGGTGGTATCCGAACTGGACGTGCTCGATCATCCGCCTTCCTCCCACGGGAACGGGAGGTACTCGCCGTCGACGCCGCCGCTGCGAGCGCGGTTGCGCCACTGCGCCGCAAGCCGTCGGGCAACGTCGCGCTGATGTTGGAGTTCGTCGACGAGCCACGCCTCTACCCGCTCGGTCGCCAGACCCTTCTCGGCCTCAAGCGCAGCACGGTCGCCGGAACGATCCCCTCGCTGGCGTTGACCTGTGCCGTCGCACGTCGGGCAGGTTGCCATGGCCCTGTCGCGCCACGTATTGACCACTCCAGCGCCGCCGCATTCGGTGCATACGTTCGCGTTCACAGTTGCGTCTCCCACGGCAGGATGATCGAGGAGCCCTCTCCGGTCAGTTGGCGTCGCAACTCATCAGCGACCACCATGGCGCTGTTGCGTTCTTCCATCAGCGTCGACCTAGTGGCGTGCAGTCGTTCGATCAGCCGATCCTTGTGGCGCAGCACGATGCCGAGGTCGACGGCGGTCATCGAGATTCGACACGTCGGGCACTCCCAACAGTCGATTTCGGTGACCGGCTCATCGACGCAGTAGTCAGGTTGGATGGGGCATCGGCAGCTCATCGCTGGTCCTGCGGTTCGCTGTACTGGTGCTCGGGGCACACCCGGCAGGTGCGTTCGCCAGGGCACACGAATTCGACGAAACAGGCGCCCTCGCAGGTGTGGCAGGTCTGTTCGTCGTCGCGTCCTGGTACAACGCCGATTCCGCCGCAGGTTGGGCACGGCGCACCGAGGGGCGTTGCTGAGGGAACGGCCGGGGCCGTAGAGTCGGTCATCTTGTGGTCCTCTCTGATCGAGGGCTATGAGCAAGGGGCCGGGACGATTCGCAGTCGTCGCCGGTCCCACCATTGTACGGCATCGGCGCTGACAGAACGGTCCCATTGGCCTGGGGAAAGCCCGGAATCAGTGGGGAAATGCTGGGGATATCGAGCGTCCGCTCGAGAGATTCGACACAGCACGCGTCGGAGCAGAACGGCTCACCGCTCCCGCCGTGACGTGGCAACAGGAGGTAGTCGCCGCACCAACGGCACCGGTGGTCAGCCACGAGACATCTCCCACGCCTTCTGCCGGCGCCGCTGCAACGCCGTCGCGCACTCCTCCGAGCACGCCTTGTGGCCGTTCGAGCGCTTCTGGAACACCGTCCCGCACTCCTCGCACGCCGTCTTCGCCAACGGCTGGCCCATGCGGCGTTTCATGCGCCGCCGTTCCTTGCCGGTCGTCCCACCCCAGATGCCGGGTTCATTGTTCGCGAGCGCATGATCGAGGCACGCGTCCTTCACGGGGCATGTCTCGCAGATCGCTTTCGCCGCTTCGGTGTCCGCTGCGTTCTCGGGGAAGAACAACGCGGTCGCGGCCCCGTTGCACGCTCCTCGCTGCTGCCAGGCGTTCTCGGCGGCGCTCATGGCTGGACACACGGGTGGTCGGGGGCGTCCACCGGGAACGGACAGGGACGGCGCATGGGTCGGTGCCAGTGCGTGACGAAGCGGCCGTTGCGCTCAGTTGGGATCATCTGGTCGCACGATGAGCACCAGGACGTGTCGCCGGGGTAGCAGCCTCGATGCGACAATCCGCACCTTCCTCCGTCGCACACCACGCTCTCGGTGAACCCGTCGAGCAGGTACACGGTGTCCTCGGGCTTGAGGCCGGGGAGGAACGGCAGAGCCGAGGAGATGTCGATGAACTCCGGCCACAGCGTGAGCCGCCCGTAGCCGTCGTGGATGATGTAGCTGCCCTCCGCTGGGCGAATGTCGTCGTCGGTGATGACCTTGAGCTTCCGTAGTGTGCCCTCGCCGATCACCGACGACAGGACGATCGGGTGCTTGATGGTGTTGCCGCTGGTCCACTCCTCGCCAGGTGGTCGAGTCGCCAGTTCCCAGCCGGAGCGCTGATCGCTGATGATGCCGATGTCGTAGCCCGCTTCGTGCATCCGCTCGTCTTGGTCGAGCATCGCATCGGCGGTTGCGCTGGTGACGCCGATGGTGACGGGGTGGTCCGGCGGCGTCCACACACCATCGGAGCAATCGGGGCACGAACGGCCCGGCAGCACCTCGTCATGCGGGACGGGTGCGCGTAGCCAGCGCTTCCCCCCGCACGTCGGGCAGGGGAGGCCCGGGAGGATCGGCAACAGACCCGCGACGAGCGCTGCGCCGTGGATCGGGTCGATGTAGACGGTGGTCATCATGCGCTCCTGTAGTGGCGGGCTTCGGATTCGGCCCGGAGTCGTGCGTGGTCGTGGGCTCGGCGTGCTTTCGCGTTGGCGAGGATCTGCCGGGTGTTGTCGATGGTCTTGCGGATCTCGTCAGGGGACGACAGGGCGTCGTCGAGCGCCTGGTGGAGTTGCCGTGCTGTCGGTGGCCGGTGCCAGCGGTCTTGGTGGAGGTCGAGAGCACGGCGGGCGTGTTCTTCGGTGACGCCATCAACCCTGCTGGCCATGTCGTCCCACGCGGCGCCGGCGAGGATGTGTTGGAGCGCTTGGAGGTCGAGCGTGGCCCCGTCCCAGCAGACCCGCCGGTACTCGTCGAGGATGTGCGCAGCTTCGAGCTTCGTGATCGGCAGCGATGTCATGCGGCACCGCCGAAGTCGAGGGTGGCCTGGCCGTCGGCGACGGGGAGGCACGTCGGGCAGGTGGGCACGGGCCGGTGGTTGCGACAGTTCTTGGCGATGCCCGTGTAGAGCACGCCGGCGTCGACGCGTCGGCATTCGGGGCACCACATCCACCCTTTGCCGCCACACGGGCACTCGGCGCTCACTGTGCACCGTCCAACACCACAGGCTTCAACGTGAGCGCCATCAGTGCGTCTTCGAACGTGAGCTCGACCCACTCGCGGTCGGTGCGCTTGCACCGGAACACCCGGTGATCGTCGAGCGGCGGGAGGTCGACCGCTTCGAGCGAGGCGAGCAGGATGTTCGCCGTCCACTGCCCGACGTCGCGCACGCCGCGGGTGCGACGCAGCACGATCGGTGTGCGTTCCCCACACTCGGCGACCGCTTGGGAGCGCCATGACGGCCAGCGGGAATCGGCGCGGTCCTTGACCTCGAGGTGGATGCCGGGTGCGAAGTCGATGTCGCCCGGCTGCTTCCCGTCGCCGGCGAGGTAGCGGCGCGCGTCGGGGAAGCCCACGCTACGGAGGTAGTTGACGACATGGACCTCGCAGCGGGCCCCGCGGTTGCGTTCGGCGGCGCTCACGAGTCGATCCGCTTCCAGACGAGCGGCGTGTAGTACACGTACATCGACCCGTCCTCGAGGAACCACAAGCCACCGCTGCGACTGAGGCGGGCGTGCTGGCCGCCTTGCGGTGAGATGGTCTCGACGACCTCGCCTTCGGGCGGCAGTTCGAGCTCGGTGCGGTGCCAGCCGCCGTTGTCGGCGCTCATGCTGCGTCCATTGGGACATCCCCACGGGCCTGAGCGCGTTTCCGCTCGGCCGCGTGCAGCAACCGGCGCTGACCGATCTCGTCGGCCAGACGCCACTCGTGCGGGTCGATGCGGATACCCAGCTCGATCGCAGTGTCCTTGAACTGGTCGAGCCCGTGATGGCGGCGGCAGAGACCGATGATGAGCCGTTCGTCGGTCGCAGCGGTCGAGGACTGGGAGCGGCGGACGATCTCGTGCTTCTCGATCGGCCCCGAACACGTCGAGTGTCCGACGAGTTCGCAGCGGTCACGGATGATGCCCTGGCGGACCTTGATCTCGCGGCGCTTCTTCGCCGACATCGGACGCAGGCGGGTGCGCTTCATGCCGACACCAGTCCCTTGGCGTCCTGGGTGAGCTTCGCTACATCGGCACGGGACAGGTCATCGAACGTGGTGACGTCGCGGTCGAGTTGCATCGACGCCCAGTCGTAACCCTCGTCGGGAGTGAAGTTGGCTGCCTCGAGCGCCTCGGTCAGCCGTCTAATCGCGGTGGGTGTCGGCTTCGGCGATTCGGTCGCTTCGACGTCAGCCGACTCGGCGGTGTGGGACTCGAGCCACTCGGGAATGAGCGCCACCTGTGCGGCGATGCCGTCCGGTGAGAACGGACCTGGGGCGGTGCCGTTCATCTCGGCCCAGAACAGTCGGGTGTTCTCGAGGTCGCCGTCCATCGCTTCGAGGACCTTGTACTTCGCCTTGCCGATCGTCAGGTCGCGGGGCGGGGCCTGTTCGTAGGCGGGGGGTGACGATTGGGCTTGTGCTCCGTCGTCGTCATCACCCGACGCAATGCCGAGCAGGGCGGTGAGGCCGTAGCGGCGGGCGTACGTGATCGCCGACCCGACGACCTGAGCTGCAGCGTTCGCGCTGATGGCGATCGACACGGACGCTTCGATCCACTGCCCGGACCGGTGGATGATCCGGGTAGTGACCGACACACGGTTGCCGCCCTGCCCGACCTCGATCGCTGGCGCTTGGACGATCGCGAGGCCAGCGAGTGCGAGCGGTTCACGAACCGAGCGCATGATCGACCCGAGCGACATGTACTTGTACGAGTAGGTGCCGGCATCGGCGGTGCTGTCCGTCTGGACGTTGCGCAGCTCCCCGAAGGCTTCGACAAGGCCGGCGTACAGCTCGGCGTTGTCGGATGACTCGGCGAACGCAGAGAACACAGGCAGATCGGTCATGCCGCCACCTCCGGTGCGTCGAGGGTGGTAGCGAGCTCGATCGTGTACTTGTCGTCGCCGTGGGTGATTCGCACACCCGGCAGGACTTCACCGCCGCCCATACCGTCGAACACGGTCCCGTCGTCGGACGTCTGGTAGGTGCCGTCGGCGAGCGCCGCCTTCACAGCGTTGGCGTCGACCTCGGTCTTGCGGCGCAGCAGATCCTCGCGGCCGGCGCGGTGTGCCCACTCGGCGAACGCTCCGACGTCATCGACGGTGACCCGTTCCCGACCCGGCGCGAACTTCAACGTCGCGCCGACGACGTGATGGGAACGGACGGATGGGTCGTTGTCGACGAGGTCGTGCAGGTACACCTCTAGCTTGTTGCTCATCACCTCGACGGTGCGGGCGTCGTCGCGGGTGACCTTGGCGAGCCAGGCGTCGACTTCGGCGCGTTCGGCCTCGATCCGCTCGTAGAACGTGCGGGCTACCGCTTCGCGTCCGGCGATCCGTGCCTCTGCCGATCGGCGCTTGCGCACCGCCCACGCGGCTTCGCTGTCGTCAACGATGCGCCATGGCTTGTCCGGCTCGCTCAGCGTTGACGGTGTGTCGCCGGTCAGGTCGGCGTCGATGTTGGGCAGGTCATCCATGTTCGGTGACCTCCGGGAACTGGGCGCACACACCGTCGATGGCGAGCGTCAAACGATCAGCGGTCCACAACACCTCGTCGGCACGGACGACCATCTCGAACGCGGTGCCGAGCGAGATCGTGTCCTCAGCGAAATCGGTGACACACCGGATTTCGAGGTCGGGTGCTGACGCAGCAAGTCGGTCGATGGCGTGGTCCCGGTCAGAGGACAGAAGCGTGGTCAAGAGATCTCCTGGTTCGATGGGTGGATGCGTCGAGCACGGTCGACGTCGCGGTTGCGGTACTCGTCGAGGTCGGTCACGTCGGCGTTGGTGTAGGGGTCGTTCGTCTCGGCTTGGGTGGCGCCTTCCATGAGGCGGTCGTCGGCGTCGGAGGCGACGTTGCAGAGGGCGAGCGCGAACAGCACGCCGAGGAAGGTGACGATGCCGCCACCGATGAGGAGCCGTTCGACGACCGTGTAGGCGATCACGCGGCACCGCCGAGCGTGAGATTGCTGTCGACCTCGTTGCCCCACACGTCCCAGCCAGGACGTCGACGTCGGGCGAACAGTTCGAGGTACGGACCGGGGCTGATCTGTTCGACCAGCCCGAAGAACTCATCGGGCTTCTCCGAGTGGCGGCGACGCGGCCACCGGTACCAACTGGAGATCAGCGCCTCGTCTGGCACCATCGGCTTGCCCCGTGTGGCGAACACGGCGTGCTCGGTGTTGTTGCGCAGGTAGTAGCCCATGCCCGGGCCGGGCTTGCACCACGTCAGCAGCGACATCGGAGTGAACCCCCACGCCTCGGCGACCTCGTAGGCAGCGCCGAGCGTCCTGTTGACGCCCCAGATCCAGAGGTGCGCTGATGATGCCGCGAGATCACTGATTTCGAGGGCAGCGATGTCGGCGACGGTCATCGTCTTGTAGTGGCGCTCCGGTTTGCCTCGGTGGTACGTCGATCGCTGGTGCAGCGACGGCCACGGCGGGTCCGCCACGATCGTCAGCCAATCGGCGGCGGTGGTGGCGGTCATGCGGCACCACCGAAGTCGTCGAACAGCGACGGCGTGGCGTCGGCCGGGTTGATGCAGGCAGGACTCATCCAGAGGACTTCGCCGTGGCGGTTGGCGTGGTTGCCGTCCTGCCGTGCCGCTGAGGTGGTTGTTGAGTAAGCGGCGGAGGCGCTGTAGCGGTGCCGTCGCCAGGTGTCGGGGATGAGGTGGTCGTGTTCGTCGCCGTAGCCTGCGAGGACGATCCGCAGCCGAGGGTTGTCGCCGTTGGCGAGACACCATTCGCGGACCTCATGTGCGATTGTGTGGTCGTCGACGGCGTAGAGGTCGGCGGTTCGCACGTCGCCGAGGTATGGCGGGTCGAGGAACACCCCGACGGTGGTGCCGTAATTGAGTGCGCCGGCAGTGACGACGCGCGTCCAGTCACCGCAGCAGACGCGAACGTCGCGGAGCCGCTCAGCCAGCTCATGCATCCGCCCGGCGGTGCTGAGATGTGGGAGTTTGCTGTTGATGCCCCGCCCGGCGTTGCCGAGATG
>OFRE01000548.1_pt1 | contig 9867 bp, 20 predicted proteins | sample 1543061 | NCBI WGS metagenome assembly OFRE01 (sample SAMN07774218, study PRJEB24372) | wastewater metagenome | isolation source: Exp Tend NO 50WW | collected 2016-02
ACAACCGAGGAACGTCCGTCCACTTCCGGGGGCGCGAGCGGGCCTTTGGCCTCACCGAGATAGAACTCCAGGGCAGACTTGCGGGTGGCCGCCAACAGGTCGTCATACCCCAAGGCGTTGTTACTCTCGCGCTCAATCAGCGCGCACAGTTCCTGCTCCGACATACCGCCTGCCGGGTTGGTTTCTTCTTCTGGGGTCATCAGGCGGTCGCTAGTTTCTTGTATTGGAGGGGCTTGTCGGCTTTCTTGACCTCGCTAAACACCACCGCCAGATAGCGGAAGGCGTCAGCGCCGTGAGATGCCCAGTCGTGAACCGGCTCATCCTTGAATTCACCGAGGCGCGCGTTGTAGCTGCGTCGGTAGTTCATCAGGGCGTCTAGCCCTTCCTTACACTTGTTCTCGTCAAACCAGCAGCGCGGGAACATCACGCGGGCCGCGTTAATGCCTGACTCCAGGCCAAACTTGGGCACTACCGTGGGCCAGTAGCCCGCCTCTTTCATCAGGTCGGCAATGGACTTGCCCGTGCCCAGCTCGCGGCCCTCGGCGTCATGGGGGACGTTGTGCGCCCCGTACTGATAGCCCCGGTTGGCGAGGATGGACAGGTAGTGCGTGATCGGCTGGCCGCTGTTCTCGTAATAGTCGATCAGGTGAACTTCGCCCCGGATGACCTGATAGAACCAGATAGCCGTTGCGTCACCGATGCCCAAATCCCAAGCCGTCTGCACCAACACAGCCGGGTCATAGGCGACGGCGGTAATCCGCTTGTCCGCCTTGGCCCGGCCCATCTCGTTGGCGTAGATCGCGCCAAGGGCAGGCACTTCAAACTCGCACTCAAACTCCTGCGCGTACTGCTCAGGCGTCATCTGACTCTTGGCGTCGTCTAGCTCGGCCTGGTCAATCAAGCCTGTCTCAGACGCCTTGAGGGCCAGCGATAGCCAGTCCGCCGATGCCTTGGCCTGCTGGCTAATCTCCCAAAAGTGGTTCTTGCCGCGAGGGGTGCCGATGAACACGGCCCAGCCCTTACGGTCTGCCAGCAAGGGACGGATGATCTCGCCCCAGACGTTCGGGCGCATATCGCCGTACTCGTCCAGCACGATGCCGTCCAGGTACAGGCCGCGCAGGCTGTCCGGGTTGTCAGCGCCATACAGCCGCACACGCGCCCCGTTGTGCAGTTCTACCTGTAGCTCCGACTCACTAGGCGGCTTGGCGACTACTTCGCGGCTAAACCGCTTCAGGTAGTCCCAGGCAACCGCCTTGGCCTGTGCGTGGTACGGGGCCACATAGGCATAGCGGGCGTTCTGCTTGCTGGTAGCGAGCGCACAGGTCAGCAGGTCAGCCACCGTGGCAACGGTCTTGCCAGCGCGACGATGCGCGACAATGCAAGTCCACCGCTTGTCCCGCTCATGGAAGGGGACGAACGGATCGCGCGGGGCGAAGTCCACTACTGTTCGATCTTGGGCTTGGACAGCGGCCAGTTGACCGTGTGGGCTATGTCGCCAGTGACGGCCATTGGCAGTACGCGGCCAAGCAAGGACATGAACGCTTGCGGGTGCGATTCAGCCTTCTCGGCCAAGTACGCAACGCCACCCTTAGCGTCGAGCGCAGCGAGGATCATCTCGCGTAGCTCCTTGTTGTTCTTGTCGAGCGACCCCTTGGGGCGGCCCGCACCCTCGCGCTTGCCTCCGGCCATGATTTTCTAGATTGTTATTCAGGCGGCGTTAGGGTCGCGCAAGTTCGCCGTCACCCAATAGAGGAAGTCGGCCTTGCTGTCGAAGCTGATAACGTCCTGCGGGCCATACGGGCCAGCGGGGTGGACGATGTAGCCATTGGCCGTGACCTCGACAACAAAGGTCAGCGGGTTGGCGTTGAACCACTGGGGGATTGCCATTCTTCTTCCTTGGGCTTATCGGGCTTGCGAAAGATCGCGTCCCAGTTGTCGTTGAATGTCTGCTCATCCACGCTCTTAGGGCGCGGGGCATCGCCTTTGCCACCGTTCAATTGGCATTCCTCGCGTTGTATTCCCGCGACTGCTTGACGGCAGTGGTCAACAGGTCGGGGGCTTGGCTGGCTATCTCTTGCGAGTAAGCGACCTTGCTCACGCCACGGCCTGAGACAACGACAATGCAGGCAAGGCCGACGAAGGCCATATCGCCCACAAAGGTCGCCACCTCATCCGCCAGCTCGTCTAGTTCGGCAGGCGTCAGGTCTTTCATCGCGCCCCCCAGCACGGCATGTGCATGGGGTCGTCGGGGTGGAACATGCGCGGGCCTTGCTGGCATTCGCCAAACAAGAACCCGAGCGAGCTTTTGGCGTGGGGCGTTCTAGCCAGATGCCTGCAAGTGTTGCAGTTGGCCTCTGACTCATGGAACGCCGCGAAGTGCGAGCGGCTATCCGCTGACTTGTCCGCCACGTAACGCGCCTTAACGCCCGGAACCGTAGCCCCGACATAGCGGGCCGAATCAGGCCACACCAGCCTATCGGAGTAGCGGCACACGTGAACCTCGTCGCCGTAGTCGTCCGTAATCACTTCGGCAACTGCTCAGCCGTGAACGCCATGCGAAACATGCCCATCTGGTAGAACAGGCCGGTGCCGGCGATGATCGAAATCACCCCGACCAATTCGCCTTCATCGTTGAACACCCCAGCGCCCGAGTCACCGGGCCAGCCGTGAATGTCCAGCAGCAATACGCCCGTCTGCCAGCCGCTCACCGTGCCGAAGCGCAGGAGGTTGCGGAAGCTGCCGGGGTTGCCCCAAATGAAGACGCCCTGCCCGACCCGTGGGCCGTTCGGGGCGATGGTGGCCCATTGCTTAAAGGTAATGTCCACCGTGACAAGCGAGTGATCCTCGTTGTCGTCCACCTGGGCCACTACAACCACCGGGACGCCGTTTACAGCCACCATCGGGTAAGCGAGGCAGTGTGTGGCCGTGAGGAGGGTGTTAGGCCCCACCGCCGTCCCTGAGCACGCTCCCGCCTCGTTCTCGACCAGCAGGGTTGCCGGGTGAACGCGGTCATGGGCCAGCAGCTCGGGGACGGATACACACGCAGGCGTTGCCAGCAGGGCAACGATGGTTGCGAACCACGCAACAACGCGAACACCTGATAGGCGTCCATGCGTTGTATTGAACTGGCTCACGCTGCCGCCCTCTCCTGTGCCGCCGCGATGCGCTCGCTGGCGATCTGGAAATACTTGTCGTCGCGCTCTATGCCGATGAACTGGCGGCCCGTGTTGGCGCAGGCGACTCCGGTGGTGCCCGACCCCATGCAGTTATCCAGCACCGTTTCGCCCTCGCGGGTGTAGGTGCGGATTAGGTACTCCATCAGGGCTACGGGCTTTTGGGTGGGGTGAATGCGACCCTCTGCGCCCCGGTTGTCGGCCTTGATGCTGATTAGGTTCTGCGGGTAGCGCATCCCATCGGCGCAATCGGTCAGCGTTGCGTCAAGCTCTCGGTAAACTGTGCCGCCCTTGGTCTTTTAGCCCTGCTTTCCGTGCCAAGCCTTGTAAGGCTGTCCCTGCCACATTTGCGGGCTGAACGTGGGCTGCGCTCGCGCAAACACGCACACATCCTCAACCACTCGCAGCGGGCGCTTCTTGGCGTCAAGAAATCCAGTGATGCGGTTCACCTTGTCCCACACCCAGCGGTAGCGGAACTCGCCCTGATTCGACGCCACAAGCGAAGCTGTGAACGGGAAGTCGGAAGTCAGCACAATGGCCGCGTTCCGCTTTGCCACTCTGCGGTACTGCGCCCAAAGCGGTTCAAACGGGATCACCGTGTCCCACTTGCAGGCCGTGGTGCCATACGGCAAGTCGCACAGGATCATATCCACCGACCCATCGGGAATGGCCTGCATCAGCTCCAGGCAGTCCCCGTGGTGTAACTGATAGCTCACGCTGTCCCGCCCGCCCTGTAGCTGTCCACATCAATATCGAACGGCGGCGGCTCAATGTCCTTGGCCCGCATCAGCCCTTCCAGGCGGTACACGTGGCGGATCAATCGGCCCTCTCGGCCTTCCATCGCTGTCAGGCGCTCAGACAAGCGGCGGACTTCACCCCGCAATAGCTCGATCACGTTTGTCTCAGCGCCCGCTGAAGCGTTGGCCACCTGTTGCTTGTGTACCCATGCGGCAACACCGCCAGCGCCGAGGACTAGGCCAGCAACGGCGGTTCCGATAGCCTGCCAGTCCATTACGCGGCACCCTCAAACACGGCCCGCTCCGCCTCGCGGCGCTTGGTCAATCCTTTCATCACAGCCCCCTGTGCCCTATTCCAGCGGGGGAACTGTGCCGCCGCCTCATGTTCGCGGCCTTCGTTGTAAAGGCGCAGTAAGGTGGACTTGCCCAAGTTGGACAGGCCCACGTTGTATGCAAAGCTCGTCAGGGCCGCTAGCTCGCCCTCAGTGGGCGTTACGCGGCAAAGCCTCTGTACCCCGCGCATGAATCGCTGCGCGTCCACCAGCAGCCGGTTATCGGCCTGCTCTTGCGTCCAGACGACACCCTTGTGGATGCCCTCGCCTGTCGCGCCCCAGCCAATCGTCCACGGATCACCACCACTGGCGGGATCGGGGTAGGCGGTGAGCTTGCAGCCTTCAAATCGCTTGATTAGGGCGACGGCCTTGGCGAGAGCGGTCACCGCTTGCGGGCCTTGGCTGGCTTGTACGTCAGCGCCTCAATCTCGCCGCCTGTACAGGGGTCTACGCCCGCCACGGCCTGCACGGCCTCGACGGCACCTAGGCCCATCTTCATCGCCACCAGCGCGCCCTGAGCGCCGCTGCCAACGGCGCAATCGCCCTTGACCGGGACACCGGGCCAGCCCTCACTTGCCATGTGCATCTCGCCATAAACGGTGAACAGGATCGTGGCGTCCCCAAGGTCGGGGGCATCACCCTGTGCGCCGCTCGCAAGCCACTGAAGGGCGCGGGCCACCGAGTAGAGCGTTCCGGCCCCTGCGGCTACGTCACCGTTAGGAAGGATCGCCGTCTTGCGGACTTGGATCGCCGTGCCGTCATCCGTCGCGTAGCTGTCTGCCGCGAGAATCTTCTCGCTGGCTTTCCAGGCTACGGTGGTCATGTGGCTCCGGGGTTATACGTTGGCTGGCGGGAATTACGGATAACTGGCGGTTATGCGACCAATCCGATACTCAAGAAGCATCGGAAGTGGCGCATAGCGGCCTTATCCCGCGATTGGGGATAGGGCGGTTTTGCGGGATAACAAAAAGGCCCCGATGGATTGGGGCCGGTGGTGTCGCACGCTTCGCATACCCAAATTCCAGCACGGAACCAATGGCGCGGGCATCGTGCGGAAATGCTGTTATCTGGAATAGAAAAGGCCCCGATGGATTGGGGCCGGTGTTGAATCTGCGCGGGCCGGGCTTGCCGGCAAGGGCTGTTAGTTCCTCATTTACGCCTCATTTAACGGCGAGCCTCTCTATCGCCGCACCCGCCGCGCAAAACTGGTGTCAGTGACCATCGTCTGACGACAGGAAAGCCCTGCCGGGTTAGGCCGCCCTCTTTCTCAACAGGCACACCGCTTTATCAGTGCGGGGCTAGGGAGACTGCCAGCTTGGCGGACTGGCGGGCTATGGCGTCATCTCGACGCGTCATCCCGCTGAGCGGGGTTCTGGAATGTTGCCCGCCGGTTATGGCTTGGCAGCAACTTGGAACTGTCGGGAAGCTGTGCGGGCTGGAGGAAACTTTCTTCCTCAATCATTTATAACCCCGGTTTTTGGCATTCGCAAAACTAGCAGCCCGATCCTTTCGGATACGCCCGATAATTTCCATCGCCAAACGCCGGAAGCTCCTTTTCCCACCCCGTGCCGTCAGCCAGAGCGACCACCGGGATCAGCGCCTCAATTCGGCGGTTGATAAGCGCGGCCTGTCGGATGCCAATCTGAAGGCGCGGCCAATACTCGGCCAGCGAGGCATTCTGCCGGGCAAGTACGGCATCCCTGACGCGGCGGTACGTATTGCCTGAAATGCCCAGGTCCTCGGCCTGAATCTCTCCGGCGTCCATCCATTTCCGCGACCGCAGCCACATAAAACAGTCCCACCCGACGAATGCCCCGAACTCCTCCGACACAAGCCGGGCAGCAACGCCACCGTCCGCCAAGTAGGCCAGCGAGAAGGCGATGCACCAATCCGCTAGCTTGCGGTTCAGGTGGTCATCGCCTGCAATGGAAACTCGATACAGGTACCAATTGGGGAACCCGTTGCCCCATCCTTCAGCCCCGACCCGCACTTGCCGGTCAGCGTCAACAAGTAGTTCCGTTACAGGGCCGACAAGGACAGTCTCCCAGTCACGCCCGCGCAAATCCCAATCGCCTTGGGCTTCCATGCTCATGCCAAGTGACTCCAATCGCGTTCGGGGTATCGGGTGTTCATGTAGGACAGCAAGTCCTCCCCGGCGTACTCGGCACACAGCCAGCGCAGGGTTAGAAACATCGGCTCAAAGTCGCCGCCATTGCGAACGTCATGCAGGACAACCACGCCGCGCCATTCGTTTGCAGCTTGGGGGCCTCGGTACCCTTCCGTTCCGAGATAGCAGCTACCGGCGACTACGCCGTGGATCGTCTTGCCGTTAGGCAGCGGGCGATTGCCGTACCGCTTGCCTTGTTCGTGACCGGCGACGAAGGAGAAACCCAGCTTGTTGAGCCGGTTGTCGATCGTTCCGCCAATGGGTCGGTCTGAGTGCTGGGATTGCCAGAAGTGGGCGTACCAGACGGAATCTATCTCGACGGGCTTCTTGAACTCATGGCGCTCAAACCCGAATCGCTCAAAGTCGCACAGGTGCGTGCCGACAATGCCCAGCAGCCGGGGGTCATTGCTGGCGACTCGGGTAGCGCGGTATTCGTGGTTGCCCTCTGTCACCACAAACCGGGGCTTCCACTGCTTTTCCTTGTTGCGCTTGAGTCGGGCAATCTCGGCATGAATCGGGGTCATCAGGCGGTCAAGCGCCGCCATGCCCGCGTCAATGTCCGCGTTAAGTCGGGCGTTTTCCTTTTCCAGGCTGCCGGGTGCCGCGTGGCTGCTGAGACTCGGGAGGTCGAAGAAGTCGCCAATGCAGACCAGCACATCGGGCTTGCGGCGGATAATGTCCCGGCTGATCCAGTCCAAGTGGTCGGTAACGTCACCGGGGCGAATCTGGCAATCGGGCAGGACGTAATGGCGAATGGGCGCTTTCACTCTTCCTCCCACTCAGCCCGATCCGCCACCGTCCACCAGAACAGGGCTTGCAGGGTGAGGAATATGGCCGGGAGATACGCCCCAGCGATGCCTAGGAGCACGGACGCGGCGATGGCTGCGTAGGAGGCGAAGCGGTAGGCGATCATGCGGCTTCGCCAGCGCGGAGCGGCACCTCGTCATCAAACACTTCCGCCATGACTTGCTGCGGGACGGGCTCGTATGCGACCTCCACGACCCCGGCCAGCGCCTCGACGGCGCGTGATGCTGCGGGAAGGTTCCGGAGTGTCCGCGAAACCGTCCATGTGCCGTCCTCGTTGTTCTTCAGAAGTACCGCGCTCATGTGCCACCCCGTTTGTTTCGGTGTGGTCATCGTGTTCTTACTGCTGTCCCACTTTAAGGCCGGCTTTGGGACAGTTGCCGGTGAACGGCTGATTTGCTCATGTGCAGAGTTCGTGCAATGCGCCGGATGCTCCACCCATTAGCGCGAAGGTCGCAGGCATCGGATAGCAGGCTGTCTTGCTGGGGCTTGCTCGGAATGTGCATACGCCCCTCGGGGCAGGACTCCAACAGAGCGAGCCGGTGAATCTCGTATTCTTCCGGGGTCGGTTGACGTTGGAGGACTCGGGCTAGCGCGATAATTAGGACTGCCCGGCTCATGTGATCCCCCTATTCCTTGTCCACAAATCCGCTAAGTCCATGATTCATGGACAGTTTTGATTCGTGGACAAGCCCCAGCGCCTCATCCACCGAAGTCACCACGAACAGCGGCCACCCGTACCACTCCGCGTGAAACTTGACCTGATCCGGCGTCAGCTTCCTGGCGCTGGGTGGCTTGCTGCCGTCCTTAATTTCCACATACGCAAGCGTCCGATCCGGGAAGCCGACCAACAGGTCAGGGAACCCCTTGCCGAAGCTGGAACAGACATAGACTTTGCAGCCGATTTTGCGGAGGGCGGCGACTACGGCGGCTTGATTCCGATCCACGGCGGCGGCCCTCATGGATCGCACCGGCCAAACTCGACCAGCGCCTCCCGTAGTTTTCTGGCGTGTACCCTGCAATCGTTCACTGCTGACTGAAGGGTTTTCCTGCGCGGCCCGGCTCGCTTGTCTCCGTCCCAGCCGTGCATCCACGAATGGAACGCCCCTTCGTCGGAGTCAATTGAATACGCAATGTCCTTCGTCACTTGGCATGTGATCCACCAAGCCTCCGGGGCATCGTCAAAACAATGCCGCACCCACTTCATGCGGCTCATAGCGAAGCCACCAACGCGCCCCGCTCCACCGGCCTAGCCATGCAGGCAAGCGGGTCTTCGGGATGCGTGTATGCGGGCTTGGGCCGCTCCGACTTCGGAACCTGCCGGTTAGTCCGCAGGGAGACATTGGCGATTTTCAGGCGGCGGATTGTCTCGGCCTGCTCCTTCATCACATGGCAGACCAAGTGCATATCGTTGGAAAGCGCCGAGCTATCGGCCACGCCGACGAATGGGGTATCGCGCCACTTCTGAGCCTTCAGCAGGGCGGTGTAGCTTTCGGAGTTAGCCATTGGCGATCATCCCGTTAACGGTTTCGATTAGTTCGGCGTCTGAGCCGTAGCGCAGACGGAAGGCGCGGGTGTGTTTGTGGAAGGACGGGCCAAGCTCGGACAGGAACCAGGCGGTAGGCACTTCGTCATAAGGCAGGCCGTTGTGGTGCCAGTAGCACAGCGGAACCGTCGCGTGATGCCCGATGCGCTTGTTGCCCGACAGGAAGTGATGAATCTGCGGCTCGGTTTCGTCCGGGTCGCCGTTCAGGAGGCAGGCAATGCAGCCCAGCGCCTTGAGCTTGGCGAAGCGGGCGGCCTCGGCTTTGGTGGGGGAATTTGTGCTGTGTCTCACGGCACACACTCCAAGAAGCGCCAAGTTTTCCCGGCGTGGGTGGCGCATATCCCGTTGCAGCATTTGCTAATGCAACTTGCTATAAAGCCCTCTCGCACGGCATCCTTGGCGCAGGCGTATGTGATTTCTTCGCCGGTCTTAATGTCTCGCGCAACCACTGCCCGCCTATTGGGTGATAGGCGCCCAAGCACGCGGAAGCCGTGTCGGATATTCTCGGCGGGAGTCGCCCACTCTAAGTTTTCCGCGCGGTTGTCATCACGGATGCCGTTCTTGTGGTTCACCCAAAGGCCGCCGCCATCTCCAAGGAACGCCTCGCAGACGAGCCGGTGAACACTCGCCCGCTTCCCCGCCACATCTACCTGCAAGTACCCGGTGGACTTCACGACAAAGGGCTTCATCACGCCAGCTCGCGGCCCTCGCACGCGGCCCATGTTGCTGACCGCGTATTTGCCGTTCCACGCAAGTTCCCGCCACATTTCCTGACTCATGAAAGCCCCCTAGCTGCCTGAATGACGGCGCACCACTCGACCTGCTTTGTCAGGCTCGGGTCATACGTCCACGGCTGGTCGCCAATCTCAAAGGCCATCGTGATTGCGTCCGTTGCCTGCTGTTTCTTGAGCTGGCGACTGCTGCCGCCAAGAGCGACGATGCCGCCAGTCAGGCCGGGGACGATCTTCTGTCCGAGGACAGCGGCGCAAATCAGCCAGCGCCATTCGTCCTGCCCGAGCTTGTAGCCCTTCCAAGTGAGTTCTCTGGCAAGGTCACGGCAAGCCGGCTGAAGCAAATCGTTCTGCTCGGCAGTCCGCATCTCCATCCA
>OFRE01000552.1_pt1 | contig 9833 bp, 23 predicted proteins | sample 1543061 | NCBI WGS metagenome assembly OFRE01 (sample SAMN07774218, study PRJEB24372) | wastewater metagenome | isolation source: Exp Tend NO 50WW | collected 2016-02
GCCATGTGCCCTCCAACCCGTCAGTCGAGAGGGAGCGTCCGCGATAAAGCCGCGTCCGCCCCCTCACTTTTTGCGTTCTGCGGCAGGAAGTAGCTCACTTCCCATGGCCGCACGCCGTCATCAATGCTCGACCCGTTCAGGATGTTGTTGTCCTTGTCGTAGAGCACGGCCGACACAACAACATCGGTAGCCCCGAGCGCATGGAACCAGCCAGCCACATCCGAAGGAGTCAGGTCATCCGCTCCGCTGTGCAGGTACAGGCAGGCTGTGTAATAGCTGCTTGCGCTTCCTTCAGCCCTGCCTTCAGTGATTGCGGCGCACTCGCCAAGGCTTCCTGCCGTTGGGCATCCGCCGCCATTCATCCGGTAGTTAATTGCTTCAAGCATGTTCATTTCGTTTCCCTTTGTTGTCATCGCCAGCCGCAGAACACAACGCTCGTGTGGGACCGTCGCCATGAAGCCGGCGCCGTCCCCACAGCTAAGCGTTGTGCGTCATCAAAACGGTATCCCGTCGCAGTCGCCACGGTGCCCATATCGAGCTCCGCATGCTGGGCACTTCTCCGGCAGCCAACGCCGCCACATCCAGTAGCGCAGCCAGTCCATCGTCCGGTTGTGGATCGTGTCGCCAACCATGTCTCCGTAGGGCACATTCCGGCCGCAGTGCATGCACGTAATCTCATCCGGCGGCGCTGGGTCTTGCGGGAGCGGCTCGCAGCCAAACCACCAGCAGCGCAGCCGCACAACAGTTACGTCAACCAGACCTGCCGCAATAGGCGTTGTCATGGTGTCAATCTCCTTTCGTGTGCGGCAGGCTGGTTACGCCAGCGTTATGCGGCAAACCGCGAGCGCACCAGTTCGGGTCGGCTGGTGCATCAAAAGGGCAATTGCAGTGTGGGTAACTGCATGTCTTTGGCTTCTCGTCCGATGCCGCTTTTTCTTGTGCAGCAATCTCAGATGCCAGTTTTCGTAAGTCTTGTGCCTGCCATGCAAGGTCAATCGCAGAGCGCATACCGGCCTCCATCGCTTGCATGGCAATCCGCTTCATGTTCCGTATCGCGTGCCGCTCTGGGTGTTCCATGTCCAAACCGTCGTCCATGGCTTTCACCATCGCTAGCGCCTGTACGGCCTGGTCAGCCATGCTCATGTTTTCTGCCATTTCAATCTCCAAAAATCCGCATAACACATCGGTCGATGTCGCGCTTCGCGCTGGACCTTCGCAAGCTGCGCTTGCTCGGCCCATCACCTAAGCGTTCGGCGTCACCACTTGCCAATCATCGGCAAGCATGTCGGCTTGGCTTGCGAGCCATCCGGGCTGATGCGTCTGTTGCGCAGTCCACATGCAAATACATGGCTCGTACTTACGCGTTTCGCCTTTAAAAACACCGCCACGTACTTTGTGCGTCAGCATGTCCTCAAGGTATAGGTGCATTCCCTTGCCGTTCCATCCGGCGCGCTGTACCAGTCCGCCGGCCTTTAGTGTTTCAATTGCTTGTCCAAAATTCATTTTATGCTCCAGTCGTTTTGGTAATTGGTGCGGGAGGTTTGCCTCAATCGCTGCGCGTATTTCGCTTAGCGTTGCCACAATCGCCTCCGGGTCATCGTCGGGGCTGCTCCGGTCGGGGAGTTCGCACAAGTCGCGTATTGCTTTGCCAATCCAGTCCATTTTCATCTCCAGTCAATCAGACGCCGAACCCATCGCTCAACGCGACCGGCCGCAAGCATCGTCCTTGTTCAATCGCCGGTTCTGGCCGGCGCGTTAGCTTTCGCGTTGGGCGTCACAAGCCAGTGCCATTTTTCTCCAACCCTTGCTACGCCGACTGCATTCTTTACTGGGCAGCGTACCCATGTCAGTGGTCCGCCTTTTGGATGCTCAAGTTGCGCCCCATCGTTGCCATCAACAGCAACAAACCTAGCGCCGGGTGCTCGGTGTAGCAGATCGGGCGTCAGCCATTTTTGAGTTCTCCAAGGCTTCATTTCAGGCCCAACAGTTACGTCAACCGGACCTTGCGCAATATCTGTCGTCATTATTTATTTCCTTTCATCGGCGCAAGGCCGGTTACGATAGCGTTTGGCGTCATCAGTCGCACCATCCAGGTCCTCGACCGCGCCGCTGTGTTTTCTCTGCAGGTTCCCGCCATACCGCCCAAGCAAGGAACAATGCCCATGCTTGGAAGTAGGTATGTTCAAACGCCGTCTCGTAGTCCGAAACATCCTGCGCCCACTCCCATCCGAAATTCCCGATAGCTAGGGTAAGCAGTAGCGTGAATGCCCCGAAGAAAGTCACGTTGTTCATTCCATTCCCTCCTTGTCAAATGACGCCGAACCCGCCGGTGCAGGCGATGCTTCGCATGCCTGACCTAGTGCGTTATACGGCACAGTGCCGGCCCTCTCCGCGCCGGTTCAGTTCGGCATGAATTTGCTCGTAGTGGAACTCGACTCCAGCCAATTCTTCCTGGTCTGTTTCGGCCCACAAATCCCATTCGTGCTTCAATTGCTCAGTGCTGGCGTGCTGCACGTTGCGCTTCGGTAGCTGTATCACTTTGCCCATCATTTCCTCCGTATCAAAGCCGCCCAACATTGTGGTCAACGCGACCGTTCGCGGCAATAGCAGCCGTGCCTTGCAATACCTTTTGTCCGCCGCTCAGTCGCGTTACCGCCAGCGTTATGCCGATATCGCCCGGTCAATTTCAGAAACTGGGATTCGGCCGAATTTATTGAGCTTCAGCGCGCCCGCCTTAACCATTCGGCTGATCGTTGCCGGAGATACTCCGACCATTTCAGCCGCTTGGTCTTGCGTCACCTGGCTTGGCCTTGGGTGTGACTCGGCGTAAATCTGGACTGCCTTGATGGCGATTTCTACTTCGCTCATATAGCCTCCAACAATGTCCGGTCGTGCCGTGGTTTGTGTTTGATGACTTTCCCGCTTTCAACCAGCGGATCAATCAGGTGCCAAAGCTGCGATGTCGTCAGGTCGAAATGCGCAGCGACATCTGATCCGCTGACCTTTCGCTTCTGCTTCTTGAGCCACCGAAACAGCTTGGCGCGTTTGGCGATGGTTTCAGGCTTGATCGGGTTGGTGGTTTCTGGCTTTTTATTGCCTTCGTACCACCATGTCGGGCGCTGAATCTGGTTGAATGCCAGTGATAGCGATGGGCTCATGCTGCGTCCTTCAGGCCAAGGCGCTCAAACTCGATATTGATCATCTCGGTATTGGCTGCTTCGCTCAGCGCGTGGCGAGTGAATTTGATCAGCCGGTCTTCGCAATGTTTGAGCAGCGTCAGGCATTGATGCACTTCGATGGGCTCGATGAGTACGCCGTTTTCCAGTTTCTTGCTGACGAGCTTGATCGTGGCGACATCGAAGTCGGGCATCAGGCGCTCGATCAGGGCGACGAAACCATTGATGGCGTGGTCGATACGGGCGAAGTCGTTATCGGCGTGGTGAATGCGCGTGATGGCATAGCCGCGGTGTGAATCGACTTCGCCGGTCTTGATCTCATTGAATGCCTTGCGGATCGGATCAAGCCACGCGCGGGCCTGCTTACGCGTCGGTGGCTTGTTCTTGTCGGCGGCGAAACGGTCGCAGGATGCGAGGTAACGGGCGCGTGCTTTAGGGGGTAGGTTGATGCGGCGGGTCATGCTGCATCTCCTGCCATAGCTGTAGCGGCTCGATGAATTCGAGCATTGAACCAGCGCCGAATCGTGTAGCTGCGAACTAAAGAAATAACGGTGTAGATTGCGCCAAGCAGGAAGTTGTCCGCTGTGCTGATCTGCCAGCCAAAAAGGGGGAATACCAGAGCATTGGCGGTGAAGTTGATGCCGAATACAATGATGATATTGATCATTGCTTCAATGAATGAGCTAAGGCGCGACTGGCTCATTTTGCAATACTCACATTCAGCCAACTGGTTCCATCGCGTGGGTCAATCATGCCGCCGCAGCGAACCAGGTAGCGGTAGAGATGTAGGGTGCAGCGGACATCATTTAGGCAGTAGTCTATGACTCGACCGATGCGGCCATCCTGAAAGTCCTGCGGTGCGTCAGCACCGTTTCCACTCTTCTGGGGAAGGTTGTGGGCGGCACAGCAGGCATTTAGCGATAGTCTGCGCGGGTGTTCGCCCTGGGGTATGCCCGCAGCGTGCCAGATGGCGTCGGCTAGATCATGGCTTTTGGTTCGCGACAGGTACAGACCGTTATCGCGTAGCAGCTTGTCATCAAAACGAAAGTTATTGAATCCGAGCACGCCATCACGCTTCTCGACCAGTTCCATGAAGTCGCTGAAGTTATCCTCAAGGAAGACGCGATACCGGGCCTCAAGGATGTCATAGGCGCAGATGACGGAGATGCCCATGCCGGGGAAATCCGTCCAGCCCTTGGCGTATTTATAGCCGGACTTGGCTGGATTATCATGGGTGATCACGCCGTGGCGGATCTCGGTGTCGTAAATTACGAGGTTCATGCTGATTTCCTATAGGTTTTGGTCAAGTCGCCCTTAATGCTGTGGCCGCGATAGCGCACCTCGTTGGCGAGCAGGGCGCGGTCGTGGTGGCTGTGGGTGGATTGGCGAAGCAGGCCGAAGTAGCTGTTGGCAGCCTGGTGCAGGTCTTCGGCCGGAATGATTTGAATGCACTCCATGGCGATCTTCTCGCCGATGGTGCGCTTGTAGTCACGGTTCATGTTCTTGACCATATCGGACGACAGGCCAAGCAGCTCATAGGCCGCTTTGTAGATGGGCAGGGATGTGTGGGTGGCCATGCTGATTAAATGACTAAATTACTCAATGACTAATCTGCGGACGGCACGAGCGCGAAGCTCGCCGCTCTTGCGGTAGCTGCTCTGGATGCCGATGTTGAAGTACTGATACCAGGCGTAGCCGGAATCGGACTCATGGGCTTCGCTGGACCAGTACCAAGCGCTCTCGAACTGATCTTTGAGGTTGGCGTAGAGCAGGGCCTGTTCGCGGCGTGTCGGTAGGCTGGCTACAACATCAAGGCTTCCACGCTGCGCAGCCCACGTCATGGCCTTATCCCAGGTGATGCTTTCTTCGTCTCCGGGTAGCAGCACCAGGTGATAACTGGGTTCGCCATCCTTGCCGATGATCAGGCCGGCGTAGTGTTCGCCTGGCTGCAGGGTGATGAGCAATTCGGGGAAATGGATCTCGGATTCTTCCTGTGCTTCGAAGGAAGCGATCAGGTCAGCAAGGCGGGTGTGCTCGGCCTTGATGTAATCAAGCGTGATGGTGGTCATTGGACGTTCCTTGAAATGACTGAATGACTAAATGGGCAATCTGCGGACGGCCCGAGCGCGAAGCTCGTTGCTCTTGTGCTCGTAGATATGGGTGCCGTAGCCGAAGTACTGACACCAGGCGGAGCCGGAAACGGAATGGTGCGTTTCGTTGCTCCAGTACCAATCCTTCTTGAACTGATCTCGGTGATTGGCCCAGAGCATGGCTTGCTCAACGCGGGTGGGCAGTTCGCCGCCGATGCTCTGGGCCCACTCGGTCTGGGCCTCGAACGTGGCATCGTCGTTGTCGCCGGGTAGCAGAATGACGTGATGGACATCGCCAGCGGTGTCGCCAATGGCGCCGATGTAGATTTCGCCTTCGGCAAGCGGGGGTATTTGCAGTTGTTTCATGGTTGCTCCTGGTGGTTGATAGGGGTGTCGAGCCCTCGGCGGGAGGACGGTGCGTATGGACCCGCCAGCGACGCTGGTTGGCCGATGCTCGACTGCTGCGGTTATGTCCCGACTCACAGCTTCGGTCTGCTTGCTCATTGGGTTGGCTGAACCTGAAAACGGACGCAGTGGTCGTGCGGCTCGACGTATTCCTGACGGAACAGGCAGGACAGCTTTGGATAGGCGCTACTGGGAACGGCGTGTCGGCAGGTACAGCATTTGAGTTCTGCGCTGACTGGCGCCGGGGTAGTTTTGGTTGTTTGCATGATCAGTAGGCCCGTGGAGAGACGTCGGGGAACTGGCGATCGATCAGCAGGTCGCTGCGCGTGTCGATGTGTTCGTGCTGGCGCTTTTTGAAGGCGTTTTCGGCGTATCGGTCGGTTTCAAGCTGTTGGCTGACTGATTTGATTTCAGCCTCCAGTTCCGATTTCTCGGCGTTGAGCTGAATCAGCATGTATTCCAGATCGGCGATGTGCAGGCGGCGAATGCTGCTGGCGTCTTGCCGGGAAAACATCATCAGCAGACCGATGATAGTCATGATTGATCCGACGAAGATCAGGACGAGGATGACGGTTTCGTTCATTCTCCAAACCCCTCGATGTGGCTGCCGCCCGATGCAATGGGGCCGGCGATGATGATGGCGACGGCGGTGCAGATTTCTTGGATCAGGCGGCGCATGGCAGGGCCTCCACCTTGGCGTGGTGGCGATTGACGACCTTGATGCCGAGCTTGATCCAGCCGGCCGGAATAACCGGGCTGATGACGATGCGGCGGCCATTGCCGATGATGTGCATGCCGGCTGCTTTGGCAGCGGTGACGACTTCGTCGAGCAGGGCGTCGTCGGCGACGATTTGGGCGGCGATCATGCTTCCTCCAGGGGAAGCGATGCGTTCATCGCGACTGTTTGATAAACAGTTTTCTTTTTCGGGCTTTTTGTGGGTTCGGTGAATACAAGGCGCCGAATCAGCCCCCCACCCCTGCAACAACTCTTTCAGGTATTGGGTGAGTTCTTTGCCTTTTAGGCCGGTTTCGCGCTGCAGATCAACGCGTGTTTTAGGTGAGCCGATCATGTTTACTCCTAGTGATTTGCGACGCGGCGAAGCAGGGCGATGGCCTGGTTGGCGTCGCTGCGTGTTCCAAGCGTGATGACGCGACCGCCAACCCGCCGACATATTTTGAAAATGCCACCGACTGGCATCAAAAAACAGGTTGATCCGCTGGAAATTCTGCGGGCTTTGGCGAGTAGTTCTTCTGTAGTCATGGCGTCACCGAAATGGATGAATGACTAAATGACCAATCTGCGGACGGCCCGAGCGCGAAGCTCGTGGTCCTTGAGCACGTAGTTCTGGACGCCGCTGGTGAAGAAGGTCTGATACCAGGCGTAGCCGGAACCGGACTCTGTATTTGACCAGTACCAGCTCGGCTCGAACTCTTCTTTGGCCGTGGCGTAGAGCAGGGCCTGCTCAACTCGGTTTGGCAGATCGCCACCTTGCTTGGCTGCCCAGTTCATGGATTTCTTCCAGGTGCCTTGAAAGCTGCCGGGGAGCAGGATGATGTGTGTAGTGGTGCCGTCAGCGGCAACGATTCCGCCGATGTAGCGTTCGCCTTCGGCTAGGGTTGGGATGGTGGTTTGTTGAGTGGTCATGGTTGGCTCCGGGTTGTTTGAAATACGATAGCAAATGCTAAGTGCGATAGCAAGTGCTATTTAATAGGACGAAAAAAAACCGCCTTTCTGCGGTTTGTGTTTTTTCCGGTCATGAAGTCGGTAGAGTCATATCGCATATAATGAGGCGGTCATTGTGATTTATTGAGGCGCATGCGATGGAATTTTTCTTGGGCGTTATTTTTGTGATCGCAATTTATTTTCTCCCCGGAATCGTTGCGCACGTTCGGGTTCATAACGATGAGAATTCGATTGTACTTTTGAATTTTTTTGCCGGCTGGACGGTTATCGGGTGGCTCGCCGCGTTGATCTGGTCGGCTTCCGGGAATGTTTATGTTCCTGTTCAGAAGGCTGTGCCGGTTGTTTCGGCGCCAGATGTTGATGACTATGAGCCATGTCCAGAGTGCGCGGAGCCTATTCGCAAGGGGGCAGTGAAATGTCGGTATTGTCGCTGCGATATTGCTCGGCCATCGTTGCCTTAGTGCTGATATTCACCGACCGCTCTTGGGCAGCTCATCGGAGCGCTACAGCGCGGCATGAATTTTCCCGGTTGCATCCGTGTCCGGATGGTGATGCGCCGAAGCATCGTTGCCCTGGGTGGGTCATTGATCACATCGTTCCGCTTTGTTCTGGTGGTGATGATTCGCCGCAGAACATGCAGTGGCAGGCTGCCCGCGAATCGTATATGAAAGATATCGAGGAACGCAGGGCGTGCCGTTTGATGCGCAAATAGGGTGGGGCTAGTCAGCTCCCGTAGTCGGCGTCGTTTTGCTTGATGAATTGCGGAATGTCGCCAGCGCTGGCATTGATGACTCGGCCATTAGTGGTAACGCCAATGATGTGAATGGCGCTGAGTTCACCCACCATGTAACGCTCGACCATTGAAAATATCTTCTCGGGGAGCACGTCTCTTCTGATCGGTATGATTTTCGCTGACATGTTGATGTTCCGGTTTGTTTCCTAAATTCTCCATTTGGATGAATACCGGGTAAATATAGCGAAGGTCATACCGGGTTAAATATGTTCAGAATTTCCGTGACGTAATTCACATTGTCATCAGGAATCTGAAAGCGATTCTGCAGGATCGTTGTGATCAGCGCCTTTTGAAACTCGCCGCGCAGGTGAGCTGGCAGCTTGTCGTAATAAAGCGCTACGGCCCGCGCTTCTTTGCTGAGTTCTGGCGTTGCTTTGTACTCAGATAACGGTTGTTGAACGCTGGGCGATACGGCCTCGAAATAGCTTTCAGGAAGGCCCGCCCGTTTCGCCATCTGTACCCGTGATGTGTCCCTGAATGGTCGGTTTCCATTCAGGATCTGCGATACATAGGTTGGATTGATCGGGTTGTCCGGATCGCCGATTGAATACTTCTTGGCGAATTTTGCCGGGCCGCCCGCCTGGTCGACTAAGCGCCTCAATATTTCGACCGAAGAAGTGAGCGGATATTTCTTTGCCATAGCTGGCATTGTTTCCCGACGATAGCGTTTGGTAAATTGCTGCTTGCTATCGTCGATAGCATCTGCTATCGTTTTGGCCATGGACTTACCTACCTACCTTTCCAGACCTGGCGCAGTCGTCGAACTGGCGAGAGCTATTGATGCTCATCCTTCGCTCATTTCTCAGCTCAAGAATAAACGGCGGCCGATTCCGGCGCGGTTTTGTCCAAAGATAGAAAAGGCGACGGGCGGCCTTGTTACATGCGAAGAGATGCTCAAAGACGTCGATTGGACGTACCTGCGCGGAACTGATCCGAACTTCAAGAGCGCCCCATAAATGATTTTTGCGTTGTCTCCCCTCGTGATGCTTTCGCATCGCTTTGAGACCGGCTCTGCTCTTGAGCATCCGGTCGTCTTTTTCGCTGATTCGCTTCATGGCTGATTGCTCCTTCGGTTGCACTCAGCCTATTTTTTTTCGCTGTTTTTGTCTGTCCGCGCCTGTCCGTGATTATCGGACGGCCGCGGAATAGGGGTCGAACATGCAACTCAGCCTGCACCATGAATCAATCTCCGATGCGCTGCGAGAAGTTATCCAGGCCATCGGTGGCCCGAAGACCGTGGGCGAACGAATGTTCCCGGACATGCCGGTCGACCATGCTGCATCACGCATCCGCGACTGTCTTAACGCCGACCTGCGAGACCGATTCACGCCTGACCAGGTCTTGATGATCCTGCGTCTAGGCAATCAGGTTGGATGCCATGCCGGCATGGTATTCATGGCCCGCGAGCTGGGCTACTCGGACCCCGTTCCAGTTGAGCCGGAAGACGAGGTGGCCAGACTGCAGCGCGACTTCATTGAAGCGTCGAAAGCGCTGGTCACCATGGCTGGCAAGATAGACCAGATGCAAGCCCGCGTCAGCCTGAAGAGCGTGGCATGACCCCGCGCCCCGGCTATTGAATAAGCCATTCGACGCACCATCGACTGAACAACTGAACACTCACATGAACAACACCACACCAGATCACGGGTCCTCCCTGGCCTCCATCCACGCGGGTAATTCGCATA
>OFRE01000554.1_pt1 | contig 9797 bp, 20 predicted proteins | sample 1543061 | NCBI WGS metagenome assembly OFRE01 (sample SAMN07774218, study PRJEB24372) | wastewater metagenome | isolation source: Exp Tend NO 50WW | collected 2016-02
CTGGCCGCGCTGATGTTTGCCGGCGTGGCCGTTGCGACGCTGTTCGGGCTGGCTGAGGACCCGCGTGGGCCTGGGCCTCACCGGGACGACGAATGAAGCACGACCCTGCCGAACTTGACACCTGGTCCCGACCCGTTGACATGGCGATCGCCGTTCTGTTCGTTTGCATCGTCGCATCGTGGATCTTTGGATGCTCCTTCACATGAACACCATCCGCCTAGTCAGAACGCCGCGCGCACTGCTTGCCTCTTGGTGGGACCGCCGCTGCATTGCGGCAAAGATCCGATGGGCAGAAGGCGACATCGATCACTTGATCCGCCAGCAGAGCCGCGATTCTGAGCAACTCGAATACCTACGCGGCCACCTGCAAGAACTGCGCGTGCAGCTTGCGCTCATCAAACCCTGAAAGGACCCCCCGTGAAGAAAACCATTCGCGTGCTTCCGGTCAATCACTTCCCGACCCGGCCGCCGACCTTGCTGAGTGGCGTCGCGTACATGGCCCTTGACATCTACAAGGCGCCCGACTGGCTGTGGGGCGTGGCCGCGACCTTCGCAGCATTGGCGTGGCTCGGCTGGGCGGTGTCGGCCTGGCGCGAAGAACAGAAGCCACTGGCCGGCTACGGCAGCCAGGAATGAACAGTCGATCAATCTGAAAGGATCCCCGTGAACGCACCCCAACTCACCGCTGTCGCAAATGCTACGACGCGCACCATCGACGGAGCCGCCGAACTGGACCGGCTGCTGAATCAGCAAAAGTCCTTCACCCCAATGGACCTGCTCGAAGACAACAACTTCGACAAGATGTGGCGCATGGCCGAGGCGCTGGCGAACAGCGCTCTGTCGGTCCCGAAGGAACTGAAGGGCAACATCGGCGACTGCCTGGCCATCGTCACGCAGGCCATGATCTGGGGCCTGAACCCCTTTGCGGTGGCGCAGAAAGCCCACGTCATCAACGGCAAGCTGGGCTATGAAGCGCAGTTGGTCAACGCGGTGGTGATGCAGTCCGGCGCCATCGTCGGCAGCTTCCACTACGAATACCAGGGCGACAGCTGCCGGGTCGGCGCGGTGCTGCGGGGCAGCTCCACTCTCACTTGGGGTGAGTGGCTGTCTTCGTCCACCGTCACGACCAAGAACAGCCCGCTTTGGAAGACCAATCCGAAGCAGCAGATGGGCTACCTGCAGGTGAAGAACTGGGCGCGCGCCTACTGCCCCGGCGCGCTGCTGGGCATCTACTCGACTGATGAGCTGGAGGCCATGCCCGATGCCATGCCGACGGCCAAGATCGTCGATGCGCTGGCGAAGACGCCGGGCCTGCCGGCCTATCCCGCCGCCGACTTCGACAAGAACCTGTCGGCCTGGGCCAAGTTGGTGGCCGACGGCAAGAAGACCGCGGGGGATCTGCTGGCCACACTCAGCACCAAGGCCACCTTCAGCGAAGAGCAGAAGGCGGTGATCCTGTCGCTGAAGGTCAAACAGCAGGAAGAGCCGCCACAAGATCACACGGACACGCAGCCCGGCCAGCCCACCCGCGATTCGTTCGTGGATGAAATGGAAGCTGCAGAGCGTGGGGTGTCGCAATGAACATCCATACCCTTGTTCAAGGCACCCCGGAGTGGAAAGCCTACCGGGCCTCGCACTTCAACGCCAGCGACGCGCCGGCCATGATGGGCTGCAGCCCCTACAAGACGCGCGCCCAACTGCTGCGCGAAATGCACACCGGCCTGGCGCCCGATGTCGACGCGGGCACGCAAAAGCGCTTCGACAACGGCCACCGGCTGGAGGCGCTTGCGCGCCCGCTGGCCGAGGAGTTCATCGGCGCCGAGCTGTACCCCGTGACTGGCAGCGAGGGCCGCTACAGCGCCAGCTTCGACGGCCTGACCATGGACGAGTCGACGGCCTATGAGCACAAGTCGCTCAACCAGGAACTGCGCGAGTGCATGGAAGGCGAAGACGAATCGTCGCGCCTGCCGCTGCACTACCGCGTGCAGATGGAGCATCAGCTGATGGTCAGCGGCGCGCAGCGCGTGCTGTTCATGGCCAGCAACTGGACCGCTGAAGGCGAGTTGATCGAAGAGCGCCACTGCTGGTACGGGTCGGACCCATATCTGCGGCAACAGATCATCGACGGATGGGCCCAGTTCGAGCGCGACCTGGCGGCCTACGTGCTTCCCGAGTCGCCGGATGCAGCCCCGGTCGGCAAGGCCCCCGAGACCCTTCCGGCGCTGCGCATCGAAGTGACGGGCGCCGTCACGGCCAGCAACCTGGCCGAGTTCAAGCAGACCGCCCTGAACGCGATCCGCAGCGTGAACCGCACGCTGGTGACGGACCAAGACTTTGCGGACGCCGCCAAGGCTATCGAGTGGTGCAGCGATGTGGAAAGCCGCATTGAAGCGGCCAAGGAGCACGCGCTCAGCCAGACCGCCAGCATTGACGCGCTGTTCAAGGCCCTGGACGACATCACGGCCGAATCCAGGCGCGTGCGCCTGGACCTGGACAAGTTGGTGACGCGCCGCAAGCAGGAGGTGCGCGAGGAAGCCATCACCCGCGCCCGCGCCGCGCTGGATGCCCACATCGCCACGTTGAACGCCGAGATCGCGCCCATGCGCATCCAGGCCATTGCGGCAGACTTCGCGGGCACCATCAAGGGCAAGCGCTCGATCTCCAGCATGCAGGACGCACTCGATGGTCTGCTGGCGACGACCAAGATCGCAGCCGAAGCCGAGGCCCGCGTCATCCGCGCCAACTTGGCCGCCTTCCAGGCCAAGGCCGCAGGGCACGAACTGCTCTTCTCGGACCTGAGCACCTTGGTGCACAAGCCGGAAGCTGACTTCTGCACGCTGGTGGATGCGCGGATCTCGCTGCACAAGGCGAACGAGGCGCGCAAGGAAGCCGAGCGCCAGGCGGCCGAGGCCGCGCGCATTGCTGCCCAGCAGGCCGAAGACGCCCGCGTTGCGTCCCTGGCCAAGGAGCGCGAGGCAGCCGCAGCGGCTGAGTCGGTGCGTGTTGCAGCGGCCGCCGAAGTGGCTCCGCCGCCAGCCGCCCAACCGTTGGCCGAGCAGTGCGGCATCAGCTTTGCGCAGACCCGGCTGAAGGAAGTCCTGCCAGTCAGGACGGAGCCCGCCACGCTCAAGCTCGGCGCGATCTGCGAGCGCCTGGGCTTCACGATGACCGCGGCCTTCGTGCAAGAGACGCTTGGCGTCAAGCCGGCGAAGGTCGAAGGCGCAGCCAAGCTGTACCGCGAAGGCGACTTCCTTGCAATCTGCCGCGAGCTGCGCATGCACATCGCCAAGGTCGCTGAAGGGGTGCCGGCATGAGCGCGGCGCCGATCTACGTGATCGTTTGCCAGAACGACAAAGAGCACCCCTGCTGGGGCCGCGACCCCAACGGTCCCATCGTGCACGAGAGCTACACCAGCATGACGCTGGAACAAGCGCAGGCACGAGCTGCGGCCTTTGAGGGCAGCGGCGCCTGCCGCATCGGCCGCGTCATCTTTGAAGACCACCCTGCCTTTTCAGAAGGAGTGAAAGCATGAACAAGCCCCACGACAAGCCCCGGCCCAGCATCAAGCTGCACCCGGTCGAATCCAGCCAGGTCGCAGCGGTCGGCTATGACGCGGCAACGCGCACGCTGGCCGTGAGCTTCAAGCGCGGCGCCGGCGCGATCTACCACTACGAAGACGTGGCGCCGGACACGCACGAATCCTTCCTCAAGGCCAAGAGCATCGGCACCTTCTTCGGCGCCCACATCAAGGCGCTGCCGTTCAAGAAGTACCAGGCCGAGAAGGCGGGCGCCTGATGGCCTCGCTGAACGTCATGGTCAAGCGCGTAGCCGGCCTGCAGGGCACGAAAGACCTCAACGACTGGGAAGAGAAGTTCGTGGCCAACATCGTCCGAGACACCAAGGGCGGCGACAACACGACTTCCCTGACCGAGGCGCAGATCACCGCGCTGGAGCGCATTTTCAACAAGCACTTTTTCTGCTGAACCAGTTTCAAGGGCGCGCGCCGCGGGACTTCTGTCTCCTCCCTCCCTACCAATTCCCCGCGTGCCGTCGACTCCCGTCGCCGCCCTACTTTTCACCACCACCAACGGAGCATGAAGTGAGCGTCAAACCCATCACCCAAACCCTCGCCCTGCTGCAGGGCGGCACCTTCCTGGACCAGTGCAGCGAGCTCTTCGCCGGCATCGTCAAGGGCGTGGACGACACCGGCAAAGCCGGGAAGTTGACCATCACGCTGGACGTGAAGAAGGTCAACGCGGCCGTGAGCGTGCTGGCCAAGGTCACCGACAAGGTGCCGGAGCGCGCGCCCGACGCGGACCTGTTCTACGCGACCGTGGAGGGCAACCTCTCGCTCGACAACCCCAACCAGCGGAAGCTGGATCTGCGCGTGGCCGATGCGCCGCGCACGGAGATCCGCCAGGTCGACCCGTTGACGGGCGAGATCCGCGGCGCCGCCGGCCTCTGAACCACCACCACACAAGGACCTGAACTATGAACGACAACAACCAACCAAACCTGGCCGAAACCCTGGCGCGCGTGCTGCCGAAGGCCGAGCTCGTGAACACCGCGGGCGAGTTCCTGCAGTTCGCGGTGCCCGCCGGCTGGACCATCAAGGAAGTGGACATCGAGATGTCCCTGCCGGCCCCGACCCGCGCTCGCGCGACGGCCGAGTTCGGCACGAAGGAGAGCTTCCTCGACTACATCAAGCGCCACGCCAGTGGGCACACCGTCTGCTGGTGCGACTTCGACCCGCAGACCTTCGCCCTGTCTTTCAAGGCGGTGCTCGATGACTACGCCCCCGGCGGCGTGCCGGCCTGGCGCAGCCACGTGGCGGCCTACGTGCCCGACCTGTCCACCGAGTGGAAGGCCTGGAAGGGCAAGGACCGCAGCAGCTTCGCGCAGGTGGCGTTTGCCGAGTGGATCCAGGAGCACGATGAGGACATCGCCACGGCCAACGGGCTGCCGACCAGCCTGCAAATGCTGGAAATGGCGACCAACTTCGTGATGAACGAAGAGCGCTCGCTGAAGTCGGCGGTGAAGCTGCAGTCCGGCGGCACGCGGTTGACCTACATCGCCGACCCCGACACGGGCACCACCGAGGCCATGAGCGTGTTTGAGCGCTTCGCCCTGGGCATCCCGGTCTTCCACGGTGGCCCGGCCTGGAGCATCGGCGCCCGGCTGAAGTACCGCAACAACGGCGGGAAGCTGTCCTTCAGCTACGAGCTCATCCGGGCCGACCGTGTGCACGACGGCGCGGCCAAGGAGCTGATCGCCGCGGTGCGCGATGGGCTGGGCTCGGTGCCGCTGATGATGGGTAAGTGCAGGGGCTGAAGCCGTTGGCGATGGGGCACTACGAGAGTGTGGTCAGTGTGCGGGCGGCTAGGGAGCGGGCGTGAAAGAGCGGCCCATTCCGTTCTCGGCGCCCATGGTCCGCGCCATCCTGGCCGGCACCAAAACGCAGACCAGGCGCGTGGTGAAGCCGCAGTTTCCGGTCAATGCCGTTCCAGCCGAAATGCCCGCGACCGACCCCATCGGAGGATGGGTGATCGACGGGCATTCGGGCATGTGGTGGTGCGATGCCGCAGCGAACCCCGACCGCGCCATTCGCTGCCGCTACGGTCAGCCCGGAGATCGACTCTGGGTGAAAGAAACCACGCTCAAGGTTGAAGACAGGGGCTGGATAGGTCCTGTCTACGCCGAGTCCGAGCAAGGCCGCTTTGCGCTCGACTGGGGCTACTGCGAGCCAGATGACTTCGACCACATACCGCCGCACGAGATCAAGTTACGGCCGTCGATCTTCATGAGCCGCGCCATGTCACGCATCACGTTGGAAGTGACTGGTGTCCGCGTCGAGCGGCTGCAGGACATCAGCGAGGCGGATGCTATCGCCGAAGGTGTCTTGAGTCTCGGACAGCAATGGGAAGCAGACGCCTTCCCCGACTACTTCGAGGATCTCGGCGTTGCTGTGTCGAACGGCACGAAACCGCCCATCGGGCCGAGTCCACGGGATCGCTACGCGATGCTCTGGAACCAGATCAACGGCCGCGGATCCTGGGACGCGAACGCCTGGGTGTGGGTGGTTGAGTTCCGCCGAATCTCCCCCGCCACTATCTGATCAACCGAGGACACTCAAATGGCCGAGAAGACTGGAATTAGCTGGACGGACGCCACGTTCAAGCAGTGGTGGGTTGCCTTCAACGGCCACCCGGAGAAGAAAGCGACTAGCAAGGGCCAACAGGTGGACCCGTACCACTGCTACGTTGAATACAACGGCTGGCCGGCTGGTGTGTTCACGCCCTACGGCGGCGTCATCGCTGCCGGCGAAGGCGCGAACGAGAACACGTTTATTGCCGCGCTGGTGCGCGCCGAAGCCGATGCACTCGGATGCCGACTGCCTGACGCAGACGATCCTGACGACTACAGCATCACGATTGGCTTGGCCGGCTAACGTCAGCATTAAGGGGCCGCTTGCGGTCCCGCTTGAATAACCTGTTCGGCTTGGTGCCGGAGCGAAAGGGAACTATGAACGCAATGCAGATGATGGACGCCCGCGACGAAGCGCACCGCGCAACGCTGGAGCGCATCGGGCAGGAGATTGGCTACGGCCGTGCGCAGCAAATGCTTGGCGAGATGTGGGACGCGATGCTCGACCGCGAGTACCCGTCGCCTGCTGGCGCGCCACGCTCAAGGCGTGGGCACATGGGCGTGGGCGCGAATGTGCCGGTGGGCGAGGTCGTGATCGGCCCGAGCCCGATTGACGGCAGCGAGGGTTTCACGATGGTGCGCTGGGCCAAGGAGCGCGGCTGCCCGCCCGTGGGCACGCGGCTCTACGTGGAGAAGCTGCACAAGGCGAACCGCTGAGGCCGAACGTTTGAGCTAAGCAGCCGTGAACGGCGCTACAGGCTTGGACGGAGCGAGAAAACGTGACCGCCGTTCGCGGTCTGCTTGAGCGAGGGGTTAGGCCCCTGCTGGAGAAACGAGATGATGCTGACGGACAAAGAAGTTCTGCTGAAGGCCGCACGCGCTGCCGGCTACGGGCTGAACGCCCGCGGCCAAAGCCTGCGTGAGACCGAGATGCCGAACGAGCCAGCACTGTGGCTCACGCATGCGACGTGGTGGAACCCGCTGACTGACAGCGGCCAAGCGCTGGACCTTGCCGTGACGCTGGAGATGGACATTGGGCAGATGCTAACCGAAGCGCATGTGACCGTGACGGCCATCGGCTTCGATGACGATGTTCACGCGCACGATGTGCCTTGGGGCACAGACCCAATAGCCGCCACGAGGCGCGCGATTGTGCTTGTGGCCGCCGACATGGCGAACTGACAAGGGAGGCTTGACAAATGGACAACCCGAACATGCACGCATACGGCGAGGACGCATCGGACGACGCGGAGATAGGCCGGCAGTGGCGCGAGGACAGCAGCCTTGAGAAGTGGTTTCCGCTGACAGCAGAGCAGTTGGCGGCGAAGGAGCGCGAAAACCTGCACCTAGCCCGCGAAGCGCGCGCATGGTGGGGGGCGGCGCAGACCTACGCCAAGAGCGAGGCGAAGCTGGTTAAGGCGCTGCGTGACTTGGTAGAGCTTGAGGACATGCGGCTGCGGCTGCGCCAGTTGCACGAGATGGGCCACGGCACTGACTACGCCGACTATCACCGATTGCTGCCGCTGGCTTGGGCTGCGGCGCGAGAGGCTTTGGGGCCTAACGTTGGAGCTAACCGGCCCAGCGGGGCCGAGAAAGACTGCGATGAAAGCTGACCAAGTAGCCGGCCCCGATGGGTCCGCGTTGAGCGACGGGTTAGGCGCGTGGTTGATAAACGAGAGGAACTGAGCATGCACCCGAGAGAAAAAGCGGCGATTGCCGCAACCCTGAGCGATGCCGGCCTATTGGACCGCGTGCGTGCGGTGGCCGGTGGCGCAGTGGGCGACCCGCTGAACAACCCGCACGACAGCGTGAAGTTGCGCGAACAGTTCGACCTGACTGTGGAGTTCACGCACAGCACGGTGTTCGCGTTCAACGACGAAGGCTTGTGCGCTGCGCTGAAGACGACGGCGCCGGATGCGCCGGCCTGGGCGCGGCGGGCTGCGTGTGTGGCCGTTGCGTCGATGTGGACGCCCGCGATTGGCAAGGCTGCGCGTGAGGCAAGCGCCTAACGTTTGAGCTGAGAGGCGGCCCGCTCGGTGCCGCCACGCAGCGCAGCAGTGAGGCCGTCCTCTCGAGCGAATGGTTGGGCGGCTGGTGGAGAAAGCGAGAAGGAGTGAGCATGCATTGCACTGACGTGGAACGGCCCAAGGCCAAAAAGCCGCACCGCTGCATGAGCTGCGGCGAAGGCATTGCCGTTGGCGAAACCTACGTGCGCTGGCGCTGCTATGACGGCGGCGACGCCAGCACGAACAAGATGCACCCGGAGTGCTTGGCGATGCACCAAGCCGAAGCCACGAGGTACGGCGACCACGAGTGGGAATACAGCCCGTACAGCCACGAACGACCGAAGGTGGAAGCATGAGCCGCGAAGCCTTTGGCGACCCGCCAGAACAACAGGAGGTGCCTGAGTGCTGCCCGAACTGCGGCAGCGACTTCTACATGCCTGGCTGCACGCACTGCGATGAAGTGAAGCGGCGCTGCGCCGCCGAGTCCGAAGCGCTGGCCCTGCGCGGCCAGCTTGGCGCGGCCAGCGGCTGGATTGTGAAAGCGCTCAAGGTGCTGGATACGGTGGACCCGGACGACACCGACGAAGCGGAACGCCTGACGGCGCTGGTCAAGGCCGGCGAAATGCTGGCGCTGACGACGCTGGCGAACAGCAAGGCGCCAGAGTTTGAGTGCCTGGGCGAGCCAATCCTATGCACGAACCCGCGCGGGTGCGCTTGCCAGGAGACCAAGCCGTGACGCTGCAAGATCGCATTGACGAACTCGTGGCGCAGCACGGCAGCCTGAGAGCGGTGGCGCGCGTGACCGAGATAGACGCGGGCTATTTGTCGCGGCTGCGCACTGGCGAAAAGGTGAACCCGGAGAAGGACAAGCTGCGCCGGCTGGGCCTGCGCCGCGTTGTGACCTTCGAGCGCATCAAGACGCCCAACGTTTGAGGCAAGGGGCCGCCGTAGGCGGTCCCGCTTGGGCGACCAGTTAGCCGGCCTGTTGAAAACCGGCACAACCTTTGGAGAATGAAACATGGATTTGCAACCCCACCAACAGCGCGTCGTAGACGAGAAGGCCGAACTCGATGAGCGGCTGACAAAATTGCGGGCGTTCGGCTCTCAGATCGGAGGCATCTTCGATTCTTTGCCGACCGAAGAGAAGCAGCGCCTCACCGAGCAAGAGGGCCACATGGCCGCCTATTCAGACGTGCTGCGACGCCGGATCGAAGCTTTCGGGGCCTGACTATGCGAATCAACGTGTACAGCCAAGAACTCACCAACGAAGTGCTACTGGTGGAGAAGCCGAGCAATACCGAATCGTTTGACCACGAGTCCTCCACGGGCGCCAAAAGTCCCATGTGAAACAACTACTTGGCGGCGCCGGCCGGGCCGGTGCCTACCGGGCTACCTACCGCATCGATTCGGATGCACACGCGGAGATCGAATCGTGAACGACAACGTGCAGAGATTCCCGGGCGCCACCGCGCTCCCCGACAACCCCATGGAACTGGCGCCGCGGCGGCCTGGCTGGTGCGACCACAACGCCGTCACGCTGGACGAGCACACCCGCACTGTGACATGCGCGGACCCGAAGTGCGGCGCGGTGCTTGACCCGTTCAACTTCCTGGCCAGCAACGCGCACACGATCCAGCGCGCCTGGTC
>OFRE01000555.1_pt1 | contig 9785 bp, 7 predicted proteins | sample 1543061 | NCBI WGS metagenome assembly OFRE01 (sample SAMN07774218, study PRJEB24372) | wastewater metagenome | isolation source: Exp Tend NO 50WW | collected 2016-02
CCACATTACTCATGCGGTATGGAGTGAGCGTGAAGCATCTCGAGGAGTACGTGACATACAACAAACAAATTGACGACCTACTGGCGTCTCCACAAGTCGATACGCTGTTACATATCGTTGATCGCCAGGGTGCACCGCTACGCATCATTCGGCGCATGATCGAGGACAAAGCAGATTTTGCCGAACTATTGCCTCGACGAGAAGCATTTTTGGATGCCTTCGAAAAACAAGTCAACACCGAGTATTCACGCATCGGTAAACGTATCAATCGTGCCATCATCCGCTCCGTTATTTTCCTGATCATTACTAAATTTCTCATCGGCATCGCCATTGAGGTTCCTTACGATATATGGGCTCATGGCAAGATCGGATGGCAGCCGCTTCTGATCAACTTACTATTCCCGCCATTTTACATGATTGCTCTGCGCCTGACACATACGCTTCCTGGCTTTGCCAATACTTCTGCGCTGATTGATCGCGCCGATACCATGCTCTATGGTGAGCGGGTAGTGCTCATGAAGAAGCAGTTGGCCGATCGCGGCTATGGACCTATATTCTCGGCGATATATGCGGTGTCGAGCTTGGTCATCTTTGGAGCAGTTATGTGGGTGCTACTTCTGCTAGGGTTCTCACTTGTTCATATCGCGATCTTCCTCGTATTTATCTCAGCAGCAAGCTTCTTAGGTTTTCGCCTTAGTCGCCTCATTAGAGAACTCGAAGTGGTCCGTAGCAGCAGCAATGGAATGACATTTGTACGTGACCTCATCTATCTGCCATTTGTAGTGGTGGGACGATGGATGAGTGACAAATATTCGAAGCTAAATATTGTCACTATCATTCTTGATATGTTGATAGAGCTACCGCTCAAAACTGTCCTTCGCCTTGTTCGTCAGTGGGGTGCCTTTATCGACGATCGAAAGGACCGTATCACGTAAGTGGCAAAAGAACTGAGCGGGATAGAGCTAGCCGGATATATTAAGGAGCGGCAAGCAAAACAGGTTAGGATGCTACGTCAAGCGCATGGCGTGATACCTCGTTTGGTAATCATAAAAAGTGTGATGGCGGGGGAGGTCATCAACACCTATGTACGAATGAAGATGCGCTATGCGGCTGATATTCTGATTGAAGTGACCGTGGTTGAATGCTCGCAAGAGGAAATGGTACAGGCGATTCGCGACGCAAATAACGATCCGCTAGTACACGGCATTGTGGTGCAGCTACCGATAGATCGACCGGAACAGACAGACGAAATTGTCTCGTTAATTGATCCCCATAAAGATGTCGACGGCTTGGGCCCGAAGGCTGAGTTTGTCAGTGCGACAGCCGAGGCGATTGATTGGTTGCTCGCTGGCTACAACATTGAATTGTCAGATAAGCATATCGCACTCATAGGGCATGGCAAGCTTGTCGGTCGTCCGCTGGACACGCTGTGGCGGTCCAGAGGCTATGATGTTACTATTATCAATTCAGATTCACCTGATCAAAAAAAGCTACTGCGCAGGAGTAATGTCATCGTAGCGGCGACAGGAGTGCCTAGAATCCTGACGACTGATATGGTATCGGCAGGCACAATCATCATCGATGCAGGCACGGCGAGTGAGAGTGGTGTGATCGTCGGCGATGTAGACCCCGAACTACGCAATCGGACTGATATCGATATCACTCCCGAAAAGGGCGGTGTTGGTCCGCTGACGATCGTCCTCATGTTTGATCATGTGATCCGAGCTGCCCTTGCACAAGTGGCAGCTCGTGGGGATTAGGCAGAAGCAGCGAGCGCGTCTTTGACTCGCTCGACAACCTGACTTGGCGTGAGCTCTGCCTTGACGATATAGCTATGGATGCCCAGTGAGCGTAGGTTTTTTGGAGCCTCTTCTTCGCCAAGGTTGGTGAGGATAATCACCGGGATTTTGCTACTAGCGGCATTACCGCGTATGGCCGCGAGGGCCTCCGCGCCGTTCATATGAGGCATTTGGAGGTCAAGCAAAATGATATCAGGTGTCACCTTTTTGACGAGCGCAACACCAGTCTCACCGTCACCGGCAGTTGAGACTTCAAATCCTGCCGCCTCAAACTTCATACGGTACATCTGGTTGATAACTTGATCGTCCTCGATAATGGCAATCTTTGTCATACCTACAGTATAATAGGGTGAACGATAAATAGAAAGACCACAAGCATCTTGACCGTCCCGACTCGACATCACAATTCGCTCCGTGTGCCTGCTGCCGCTGAACTTGCTCTCGAAGTTACGAGAGAACGGCTCGTAGGGAGAGGACGCTATACGACAAAGATTGCGACAACCGAGGAGGAGATTACGGAGAACCGCCGTCTAGCCACGCGCCGCTATCTCGATGTAGGTAAGATTGATCCTGAGACGGTAGGAAGCGATGGTCTACCAAAGGTGGACGCTGTCCATGACGCAGGGCTTGCCACCTATATCAGCACCTATGACTCTCAGCGGGATGGCCGGCTTGTTTCTGTCGGTAAATTACTCTGGGAACCAGGGGTTGAAGCGGCTGATTTGCGCACACCTCTCGCCGATCTATACCCGGCAGCGAGGGAGCGTTTGTTTGCGCACGCACCAGGAACTCTCGGTGAGCTTGGTTCACTCGCAAAAGAGCGCGGAGTATCTCAAGTCGCGACACTCGGTGTGCTAAGAGAGGTGTATCGTTTGGCTGAGGAGCGGGGTATCGAGGCGATGGTCGCGGGACTTGAAGCTCATGCCTGGCCGAGATACAAACAGTTGTTCGGTTCGGGGATCGAGCGTATGCACCCCGAAGATGTGCTCCTCAAGTACAAAGGATTTAATAGTGATCAAGTAGGGATCTATATGGACATCACAAATGCCTACCAAGAATATCGGCACGATACCCTTGTCGGCAGCCTCGCCGATCGTGTTGCTCGGCTACTCGTTATCGAATATTATGCTCAGCGAGTTCCCTCATTTCACTCCCTCATTCCTCTATCACAATTGCGCTAAGAAGCATAAGCGCTTAGTATAGAAGGTATGGATGCAGTGGTGATGGGTATAATGCTCGTGAGTGTTATCGTGACCTTTGCGGCGACTGTCGTAGTGTTTGTCAGCAGACCCCTCACAGCGACACATATCTACCTTTCGGTTTTTTTGCTTTCAATAGGTATATGGGCACTGGCGGCTGGTGTCGCGCAACCTGCTTTTCCATCGGAAGTGAATCTTGTATTAGGGCGGCTCGCATTTGTCGCAGCCATTTGTCTGTCGTATGCGTTATACCGGTTTGCCTGTGCGATTGCAGCTCACCAGTATCCTCACCTCACAAGGCTTTTACTTGGCTCATCAGTTGTCCTCACTGTTCTGAGTATGACACCGCTTGTTTTATCGCAAATTGTATCAACTGAACCAGCTATTGTTTTTCAACGCCAGCCTCTCTACTACCTCGTCATCTCCTTGATTTGCGCCCAACTTGTTGCGGGACTCACTATCCTGTATGCGCATTATCGCGAAGTCCGTGTGCTCCGCGCAAAAAAAAGAGCACTCATCATCTTTTACGGTTCGTTCCTCGGTGTTATTGCGGGTGTAGTGAGTAACGTGCTACTTGCTAATCTTCTGCCAACCTGGCAGTCATCGAGGTGGGCCTGGGTTGCGACGACAATTTGGACCGTCACCCTCGCTTACACGGTTATTCGCAGGGGGTTCCTTGGTATACGACTCGCTCTCATACGGAGTGTCGCATACATCGTAGCTATTCTGACTGTTACGGCGCTGTATTACTTGATTGCGGCGGGTGTTTCGTCTGTGGTCGGCGTCGCCATCCGTCTCACAGGCTTTGAACTTGTTGCCAATGTTGCATTGATTATCCTTATCTCTCTGTTATTTGGTCCATTGCGTCGGTTTTTTGATCGTGTGACAGACAGGATATTTTATCGAGATCGATACGACTCGCAGGCGATACTCGATCGAGTGAGTGCGCTGTGCGTGGAACAGTCTGACCTGACCACGTTAGCAACCGCCGTGCTTCAGACGCTTGAGCCGGCGCTTCATCCTGAGTACTTAGCGGTTGTGTTTGATAGTGAGCGTATCGATACTATTGCGATCGGTAAGTCACCCCGCACCTTGCCAGCGCTGAGCGACCTCAAGCGCGGCCATCTCGGTAGTAGTGGGGGCCAGGTATTGCAGCTCGAAACTCCATCGCAGCATATTGGTTGTCTGCTCTTAGGAGAACGGCTCAATAGTAGCCGCTACTTGCGCGAAGATATGCGCATGCTGGCTGTTGTAGCCGATGAATTGTCCATCGCTGTTCAAAACATTTTCCGTCTCGAGGAAATTCGTTCATTTGCTCGTACACTTGAGACTGAAGTCAGCGATGCGACAAAAGAGCTACGCGCATCAAACAAAAAGCTTCTAGAGATGGATGCGACCAAGGATGAGTTTGTCAGTATGGCCAGCCATCAGTTGCGCACGCCCCTGACAAGTATAAAGGGGTACCTCAGTATGGTGCTAGAGGGGGATGCGGGTGAGATTTCACCGGTCCAGCGAAAACTGCTGATGGAGGCGTTTGTGAGTAGTGAGCGGATGGTGCATCTCATCGGTGATTTTCTCAATGTGTCGCGACTACAAACAGGTAAGTTTATGGTCGAGCGCAGGGAATGCAATCTCGCAAAGATCGTTGAGCAGGAGGTGGACGGCATCAAAAAGATCGCTGCTTCACATTCGATAGTAATTGCCTACCGCAAACCCGCACGTTTTCCCATACTGTATCTCGATGAAGGAAAAATGCGGCAAGTTATCATGAACTTTATTGACAATGCTATCTATTATTCTCCTGAGGGATCGACGATTGCGATCCGGCTCAAAGTTGAGGCTGGAGCAGCAGTTCTCACTGTCAAAGACAGTGGCATGGGTGTACCAAGATCCGAGCAAAAACATCTGTTTACTAAGTTCTTCCGGGCAGAAAACGCTCGCAAGCAACGCCCCGATGGCACGGGTATTGGACTGTTTCTGGCCAAGAAGGTGGTTGATGCTCATGGGGGGGCACTGGTGTTTGAGTCTCTGCCCGGTAAGGGAAGCACCTTTGGGTTTAGCTTGCCTATCAAAAAACTGAGCAGTGCACCACCCGTCGAAACAAGTCACCAACCCAAAGACCACCCATCAAATTGAGAGGGGTGGTCATAGGAGACTCTGAGGCAACGGCCGTCAGATTGTGTAGTGTCTGGAGCGGTCAGTCTCAGGTACGTTAGCGCAGTGCGCGTCGGCTTGCTAGGTAGTATCCACCTGCGGCTACAAGAGAGCCAAGGCCGAGTACTGACGCAATACCGTCGACGACACCGGTGTGTGGAAGCTCTTTCGGAGGCTGAGGTACTTCCTTACAGTCATCAAGTGTTTTCGAGTACTTGCTGGTCGTAAAGTCCTTTTCATCAATCGATACGATCTTTTTGTCGCTCAGGCGGCAAACGTTGATCATGACTGGTTTTGGAGTTTCTTTACAATCATCAAGATTCATCGAATACTTCTTGCTGTCAAACTGGCTCTTCACGATAGTCACAACTTGCTTGTCGGCAAGTCGGCATACCTTGATTTCGCGGCAGTTATCGAGATTCTGCGAATACTTCTTGCTATCAAATTCACTCTTTTTGATGGTGACGATTTGCTTGTCATTGAGGCGGCATACCTGAATCTTGACACAATCATCAAGATTCTTTGAGTGCTTCTTGCTATCAAATTGATGCGCAGCAATGGTGATCACCGTACTACTTGATAGTTCACACACCTTTATGGGCGCACAATCGCCAAGATTCTTTGAATATTTGGTAGAGTTGAAGTCCTTTTCGTTGATTGTTACTACCTGATTTGTTGTCAGGTCACAGACCTTGATCATAACAGGTGGTTTACAATCATCAAGATTCTTCGAGTACTTCGCACTGTCAAAATCTTTTTCGTCGATAGTGACAATTTTCTTATCAGCCAGGCGGCAGACTTCAATTGGTTTTGGTTGTACACAGGTGCGTGTTACTGTCACATCGGCAGCGTCAGACTTCACACCAACACCCTGAGGGGTGACAGAAGCAATGTTGTGCAGTGAGTTTACGCCGCAGGCAAGCGCGCTTACTCCATCAACCTTGGCGCTAAAGATAGCCCATGCGTTGGCACCAGCGGCATACGAACCAACATTGATACCGGTGCTTGTAGTGATGTTGTCACTTGCGCGGGTACCACTTGGGTGCTGCGAATTACCATAGATGGTGCTACCGGCAACATAGGTCATGTGTGCGGGCAGTGTGTCACGAAAGGTGACGTTGTCTTGCTGCAAGCTACCAGTGTTTTTGTACTGGAGCAGGTAGTCGACAGTTTCACCAGGCTGAGCAGTATAGTTCTCAACCCAGCTATTGGCACCATGCTTGCTGACGAGCTTGCTCATCGTGAAGTTTTGCGTACCGGCAAACTGTGGTTTGACATGAAAGACAACAACACCGGCGTATTGCATACAGCCAGGGATGTGCCCATCGAGCTTGTTGTAGCCAAGTGTTGCACCGGTGCTCGTAACCAGGCTGTCAGGCAAGCTGACGCCGCTACCGACACCGTACTTACCAAACACGTTGTTGTAATATTTGGCGCTGCCCGCAATGTAGGCGAGGTTAAATGTCTGGGTGCTGTTGAAATCAGCTTGATCATACACCTCTGTGGGGGTAGCGTTACTTGAGTTGACATATGCCATCACGCGAACTGAGTTACCAGTCGTTGTTGGCACGTTTACCTTTGCTTTTACGTCGTTGGCGACAAGTCCGAGGTTGCTTGCGGCATTGTTGTGTACATAGACGCGAACCTCATACTCTTTGCCAGGTTGGACAGTGACGGCATCTTGCCAGTCACCAGTCGAACCGACCTCGCGAACACTCGTGAAATTACGCTCATCACCGAGATTTGGATTGTCGGTGATAGAGTTGAACGTCACATAGGTCGCAGGATTTTGCATCGTAAATGTTGCACGAGACGGACCCCACGCATGGAGCGAGGCAGGCACAATGAGGCTTGCCACGACTAGTGTCGCCAGAGCGACAACACGCGTAGGAGCTCGACGTACAAACGAAATAACTTTGTTCATACATTCTCCTTATATGGATTGGTGTAGCATCAATAGCTACAGATTGGTTTAGTTAACTGTCAGTTAAACAAGAGTGAATAGTAAAAAATTGAAACGGTACATGTTGCAATCTGTATTGTTAAATAACGCACATATACCGGACGATAGTAGGGGCAACCAGACTATACCTTATGATATGAAATAAAGTGTGATGACCAGCGGAGTCATCACTGGGGGTGGAACCATGTTCCTCCTACGAGCGATGAGCTCCGCTGGATCGTAGAAGTACCTTGAGTATACGTTGGGGTGGTGCAGGGGAGCGCGGCGTAGCCGTCTCCCCTGCACCGGGTGGTCACGTCGTGCAGACGCCGTGACCATTATCCTTCAGGCCCGGCGGGCAGCTGACGCCCTGGGCCGGGGTCTCCGGCGCGGGGGCCTGCTGCTCCGGCGCGGGGGCCGGCGGCGTGACCACGACGGGCGGAGCCGGCACCACCGGTGGCACGTAGACCGCCGGGGGCTGACCGGCGTCCGTCGGCGCGACGGACTCGTCCGTGCCGGGGTTGCCGTTCCCACCCGAGGCACCGCCGTCCTGACCGCGGTGCTTAACCTCGGTACAGTTCGGGTAGGTGCCGGTCTGGCCACGCTCGGCACAGGTGTGCACCACGGTGATCGTGATGTGCCGGTTGACCTTCTTGGGCGTGGGGATCTCAGTGAGGCCCTCGTTACCGCAGGCGAGCCTGACGGCAGCATCCCAGTAGATATTTCCCGTGAAGCCAACCGGCAGTGCGATGATATCGCCGGCCGAGTGGCAGGTCTGGCTGGGATTCTCCTTGACCACCCCGTCGAGGAAGAAGGTGTTGCCGGTGAGGCAGCTTTCCTCCTTGAACTGGATGAGCATGACGTTCTTCCCTGCCAGGACCTTCTCGTACAGGCCGGGTTCGACCGCGAGCTTGGCCTTCAGTCGGTCACGCACTGCCTGGCTGGCGGGCGTACCGGCGTTGAGGTACTTCACGAGGTCGGCCAGGCTGTGCACCTGACACTTCGCGTACGGGTGGGTACCCGTCTCGCAGACGAACTGGCTCCAGTCGATGATGAGGCTGATCTGACCCGGCTTCCAGCCGGCAGCGGCGAGTTGCTCGCCAGCCGACAGGAGCGCACGGTTGCGGGCCTCGGCGGTCATGTTGGTACTGAAGCTGGTGTAGCTCAGCCCCCCCATGATGTACTCGATGCCCTTGAGCCTTGCCTCGACCTGCTTGTCCTTCTCCTCGAGCGCCTTGACACGCTTCTCGAGGTCGGTCAAGCGAGCGTCCTGCTCCTTGTCCTTGGCGGTCTGCGCCTCGATCACCTGCTTGGCCTGGTCGGCCTGCTTGGTGAGCTCGGCGGCGATCACCTTGCCCTCGGAGCCGGTCATGATGTCGAACCGACGCTGCGATGCGAGGCCGATGGAGGCTGCGAGGGCGATGATGGCAGTCACACAGGTGAGCTGCCAGACGAAGTTGGTCGTGCCGCCCGTTGCGTTCGCCCACCAGCCGAGGAGTGCCGCCGCCCAGAGCACCCAGAAGAGGGTGCACCAGACCTGCGGGATCTCCCACTGGAAGCCGTTGTAGAACACAACGGCCATGAGCGTCGCACTGAGAGGCCACCCGGTCGAACCGGTGCGGCCAGCGGCGAACATCGCGATGGCGGCACAGACCACCAGCGCGATGATGACAGCGAGCCACCCGCCGGGGAAGACCCCGAACAGTGACTCCTTGGGAACGAACGTGGCGAAAAAGTCCACGGTTTTCTCCTTCGGGTTGTAGGGGGTCAGTGCTTCCGGCGGGTGCCGGAAGTGGGGGTGGGAGCCGAAGCCGTGGGACGGACGGCGCGCAAGCGCGCCTTGTCCCTGGCACCGTTGTAGCCCTTCCTGAACGCCCCGACGACGCCGCCGCCCTTGGGCTGCGGGTCGTAGGGGTTCACGGTGGACTTGTTGATACCGGCGGCCTGGCGGCCGACGGCGATGCCACGCCCGAGATCGCCGGTGTTGGCGACCTCATGGACGAGAACAACGAACGCCCCGTAGTAGGTGTCCGAGCCGGGCGGAGTCGCGGCCCTGACGGTCGCGACGAAGTCCGCGAGAGACTTGTCGCCCTTGGCGAGCTCGACCACGAAGGCTTCGGCCTTCGTGGCCCAGTAGCGCTCGTCACCGGCGTTGAGCGCGGCGAGGAGGGCCTGGAAGTAGTGCTGACGGGTTGCGTTGTTCATGATGTCCTCCTGGACTGGTCGAGGGGCAGGCGCCCTAACTTGTGGTGGTGGGGCAGAGATGCCGGTCGACGAGCTTGCGCATTGCTCATCGGCCGGTGACACACACGTATGACGTGCGTACCCCTTGCTGATGAGCAATGGCGCTAAAGGAGAACAACCAGATTTGATTGTATTCTCAAGTGTACTTCATGCTGCATATGCAGCCACAAAAATAGGAAAAGAATGATGGCTTGGTGACGTCCTATTCTCGTGGCCGCATACACAGGCAATTCGTACCTATAAGGTATAGCCTGATTGTCAACGATCCTCCGCTAGGTCGTGGCTTCCACCTCACGCCCAGTGACCATTACATTCTATCACAAATATGCTTATATGTCAATATATTTTGCCATGTTTCAACGCTTATGGCTATAGCGTACAACAGGGGTGAAGGGCAAAATATGTTGCAAAATAATTAAAAATATTATTTTGAATATATTTTTTCTT
>OFRE01000558.1_pt1 | contig 9769 bp, 9 predicted proteins | sample 1543061 | NCBI WGS metagenome assembly OFRE01 (sample SAMN07774218, study PRJEB24372) | wastewater metagenome | isolation source: Exp Tend NO 50WW | collected 2016-02
CCTTATGGTGCAGCCACGATTTAACATATGCATTATCTTGTTTTGAAAACTCAGCGTGTAGGATTATATCTTCAGGAGCAAATGCGTTGTTAACCGCTCTGTCTACCCCTTTATACCCAAGATCGTCCCCTCCTATCCAGCCGCCTATTTTTACCTTAGGGTACCAAGCATCAATGTCCGCTCTAGCATCCTCATAGGAATGCCCAGCATCGATCCAAACAAAATCAATAGATTCGTCCTTGAACGTCCGAGCGGCCTCTACTGAGGAGCAGCGCATGGGATTTATCCATCGTTCAAACTTTTTTGTATTGTGAAGAAAGGTGGCGTATAAGTCTGCTTCCTTTGGCATTGGGATCTCGTCTGTCCTTTGCCAGTGATCTACAGCAAAAAAGGTAGTATTATGTTTGCCATATAGATCTAAATAGTAAGCCATACATACTGCGGATTTACCAATGAAGCTGCCTACTTCTACAAACACAGAATATGGCTTAGCTTGAGCTGCCATAAGCTGATAGATTCTAGCAAAGTTTGTCCACCCACCAATATCATCCCACGGCTTTTTTAGCACAATGATCCCTCCAAAATTCAGCAAAGTCTTTTAGTATTTCAGATTCTGGCCAATAAGGCATCATAGGAATAGTTATTAGTAGATTAACGTAGAGCGAAAAAATTAATAGAACTCGTGAATCTGGGAACCTTATCCAATCCAAATGGAAGTATTCTCGTAAAGACACTAACATCATTCTTCTGGTTGATCAAGTACGAGTTTTTTTAGTACTTTTTGAGCTGGCCAGTCCTTAAGGTATTCTGCGGCTCTATTTGCATTTTCAGGCGAATCCTTTAGATAAGCCAGAGATTTATTACACGACCAGCATAATAATCCTCTAACTCTTGCCCTTATTAGCCTCACATCTTTTTGACGTTCTCCTTTTTCGTGCTGATGGTCTACGCTTAACCGGATCTTAGCCGGGGGCTTTTTACAAATAAAGCATAAGCCATTTTGATACTTTAACAGAGCTTCGTATTCATTATTTGTAATAAAATAATTTCTAAGAAGATCATACTCTTTTTGGTTAAAACCGTTATTACCTTTAGTGTTTCTTACCCCTTCTGCAAGACATGCATTACAAATGTACTTATTTACTTTTTTACTACTAGTACAGAAATTAGTTTCTGTAAGTGCTGCATCACATCTTACACATCTGGTTTTGCATAGATCGCATATTTTTACTAGTGTTCCAGAAGGTTTATAGAACTTATTTTTGCATCTACTACATTTACGAACTCCTGCTCGTAAATGACTTGCTTTTTGTTGTGGAGTTTTTTTTGTGCCTTTAGTTGCGGCCCCTCTAGAATTACAACCACAACTTTTAGTTACACCACTTTTCAAAGAATTTCCTGTTGGAAACGATATGATTCCACAATCACACTGACATTTGTACTTTACAGCAATTCCTTTGCCTTGAATTAATCTTTCTATAGCAACAAGCTTTCCGAACCTTTGTCCAGTAAGATCCTGTCTATATTTACTATTTGTTTTGATTCTTGGCACTGGTCCTCTTTATCTGTGGGGTAAGTACTCCATCCACAATACCATATTCATACATCTGGTCCGTGTTCAACCATACCTCGGACTTAGCCTTAGTCTTCTTCTTCCAGTCATCTGCCGTCAGCTTACTATGCCGCTCTAGCAGCTTGAACATAAGATCCCTTTGGCGCTTAAAAGCCGAGACCTGAGCCCTTACCTGATCGTGGTTCCCATTAACCTCGGACAGGCTGGCATCGTGGATCATCGAAAAGGCATTGGGGGTGGCAGCCCTAACGGCTCCAGCAGCCAATATAAGGGTAGCAGCTGAGCAAATCTCCCCAGAGCCTACCGTATGAATAGGTACTTTATTCAGCTGCATAGCGTCGTATAGGTGAAAAGCGGCGTCTACGTCCCCACCGGGAGAGGAGATCCAAATGGTGATAGGCCTAGTAGCCAGAGAAGAAAGAAGATGAATAGCCTTAACCGCTTTCTCGACTGAGCCAGAATCTACCGGATCTGTGAAGTAAACTCTTCGCTTAACAAGGTCTACCCCATGTAGGAAGATCGTCTCGGTACGGACTTCAAGACTAATTGCCATCGGCAGCCTCCATACGAGTAATCCCACCCTGCTTGATTAGCTTGATCCTATTAGGGATCAGGTTCTTAAGGGAGTCATCATTGCTGATGAGAAGGATTGTTCCTCGCGTCTGCAGCTTCGTTAGGTATTCAACTACCGCTTCTGAGTTCTTACTGCCAAGGTTCTCTAAGGGCTCGTCCATGATCATGATGTTAGCACTACCTTCAGCCTTTAGCTCTGCTAGGTCAGCTAAGGCTAGGTTGATAGCGAACCCTACAATCTGCTTCTCGCCCTTGGACAAATAAGCAAAACTCTCACCGCCGGTCTTGGAGATCACTTCGATAGTAAACTCTTCCTTTAGCTCCCCCGAGGCGAGGCGCTTTACCGTATTGAATCTAATGTCGAACTGGCTGTTGGCAAGGCCCGATAGGTGGTGCCTCGTTCGGGCTGATAAATACCCACCTACCTTATCCAAAAGGGATAGCTTAATGTCCCTAGAGAACGCATTCTCCCACCAGCCATAGGCATGCACCTCGGTTTTCTTAATACTAACCTCAGCCTTTACGGTATCAATCTCCTCATTTAATTGTGCCAGCCTTGTTTCCATCTCTTCTAAACTAGCTGTATGGGGGTTGATAGAATCAAGAATATTATCCCGTTCAGTAGCTAGGGAGATAATCCTGTCCTTAATCACCTCTACTTGGAATTCTTGTTTCTTAGTCACTAGTTGCGCTATGTTCTTTAACGCATCGGTAGCAGCCTTAATAGTAAGCTTGTACCTGTCTATGTTCTTTCTTATAGGTTCATTTAATTCTAGTACCGCTTGTTTTATATCTTCTGATTCTTTAATCGCGGTTTCAATAGTACCACGATGATCGTTATATAGTTCTAATTGTTGCTCGTAAATGGCTAGAGCTTCTTCCTGCTTTAACGACTGTTGGCAGGTAGGACAAACAGTAATAGGCCTACTAGGAAGCTTTAATCCGGCTAGCTCTCGCCGTAAAACTTTCAACTGTTCCGTTATACCAACAGAGCAATTAGGAGCATAAGCGGCTTCTGCTTCTTCTAAGAGCTTGGTTGTAACATCATATTCTGCAGCTACAGCGCCAAGCTCTATCAGCTTTTGATCTATTAGAGACGTAGCCTCACTAGCCCTTTCTAGAAGCTTTTCCTCATTAGCGATCTTACCTTCTACTTCTTGTATATAAACTTTCTTAGTGCGTTCCCAAGCCGAGGACTTGGTAATAGTCATTGCACGCTGGGTAGTTACTTCATTAAGGCCTGCTTCAATAGCCTTTGTTTTGCTTTCCACCAGCGCAAGGCTATTTGCGGAATCCTTCTTGGCTGCCTTCGCCTTCTCTGCCCATTCAGAGAGTTGACCGATGGGGAGAATCTCCTCAAGGACTTGCTTCTGGGCGGTAGGAGAGAGTGCAGCAAACCAGCCTTCCTTCTCTTGTCCAAAAACGCAAGTATTCACGAACGTATCAAAGGTACGCCCGAGAAGCCTGTCTAGTATTTCTTGGGTATCTATCTCTTTACGCTGGGAGAGGTCAATGCCGTCTACCCGGCGCAGCGATAGACTGTTAGGCCTACGGCTGCGCCGGGTGACGTATTCCCCCCCATCAACACCTACGAACTTTATCTCTACGAAGGCTGATTCTTTAGGGACGTGCCTATTTGCTACCGAGTCCCCCTTTAGCCCTTCAGCACTTCGTCCATAAAGGCCCCACAGTATAGCCCTATTCGCTAATGAACTTTTACCGGACCCGTTAGAGTCTTGTTCATCCTCCGAAAACCCGGTCACCAGCAATAAGCCACGATCAGCAATATCGATAGTGATAGACCCTATAGAGAATATGTTCTGTACTGTGAGGCTGAGTAGCTTCATTAGACCGTAAGGTAAAGAGTCCTAGTCCGGCCGTGCGTCTCCTCCGCGCCTACGGGCATAACCTTACCCTGACGAACCGCCTCACACATTCGGCCTGCGACGATGTTCCGAGACAGGCCTAGCTTCTCAGCAACTGCAGTTGCAGACCGAGGAACCTTGCTGCAGGCCTTTAGCACCTTAGACATATTTGTCTTACGAGCGGAGGCTCCTGCCGACTTGGCGGGTGAAGTCGTCTGGCGCTTGATTCCCGTACTCTTCCGAGATCCTGTTGAGATCGAACCCGTCTTCTTTGCTGTACGTGTCATTTACATTCTCCTTGCTTGTTGTTTCATCTTCAAGGTCAAACTCTACTGACCTTGCCCCTTCCTTTAGAAGGGCTTCCCTCACATCATCCAAAACATTCTTGAGTTCCTTGTACTTACCGATGACCTTAATCCATCCGTCTTCTACTTGAGGCTGGAACTCTAGTTGCTCGTACTTCAGAGTCTTGAAGTAAGGAGCCTTGGTGGGGATTTGAGTTACGCTTACCCCAGTCTCGCTTACTTCAACGTCCAAGAATCCTTTAACGCTTCCTGCATCCCCCCATGTTAGATGATTCAAATTACCTACTACCTGTAGATTAGGACTGACAATCTTCCTCTCATGGTAGTGGCCAGTGAAGGTCATTCGGGTATCCAGCGGAATCATGCTGGCGTTTAGAAGCTCGTTCAGTACGAACCCACTGCCCATTGGGGTACCGGACACCCCTTGATGCATGAAGATGATACCCTTTCGATCTTCTGCTGTCAATAGGAAGTCTTCAAGCTTCTTTAGATTTTCAGTATAAGATAGAAAGAACAGCGGGAATTCATCACCTTCTTTCGAAAGGTTTCTTTCTACTACCAAGACATTTGATGCGCTAAGGATCCTAAGGGAGTGTAGGAATCCCACCCTATCCGCATAGTCGTGGTTACCTATTAGAGCGGTTAGATGAACGTTTCTAAAGGATAGATCTCTTAGGAACTCCTCTGTAATCCATAGTGCCTGTGCTGGAATTTGTCCGTGAGTATGGAACCAGTCTCCACAGAAATAGATCTGCCTTATATCATTATCTACAGCATATTCTGCTATACTTTTTAGACAGTTATGTTGATCTATGATACGGCTGTTGAATCCTTTAGAATTAACACTAGAGTATTGAGCCCAAGGGTGGAGATGTAGGTCTGAGAATACTAGGAAACGAATTTGCTACTCCTTATTCTTCAATCTAATCACTGATGCCATATGATTAATCAAATCAGAATAGCCTTTAATATCATATGCCCTAGGTGCCGTAGCGGCTAAAGCATCTCGCGCGATTCCCCACACGTCTTCGGGCGATTCCCATGCTTCTCCTCCATCCTTGCCACCCATCAGGTCTAATATGTTAATTAAAGCCTCACGCAGAATAAGTATCTGTTTCTCTAAGGAAGCCTTATCCTCTCCCGGGTATTCATCATTCTGCATTGGCCTTCTCCTCAGGCCCTGCAGATAGATAAGGGAAAATATACCCACCGGCAATAGCCCCGATATAGAACTTGTGGTACATCTCAGTCTTTCCTCCGTTTTTATCTACGATATCATCAAAGTCTGAGGATTGGAAGTTCTCACCACCATCTACTAGGGTATAGATTTTAGACCCCTTGGTGTGCTTCACCATGCCTACGTTGGTCATAGCTTGCAGAAGGGAGCCATTAAAATCATAACCCCCTTCGTTCAATAGTGCAATATCAAACTTAGGAAACCGAAGAGGCGCGGTCTTTACTTTCTCCGCATTGATCTGTACCTTCTGCCCAATGCGTTCTTCACCTTCCTTTAGCTGCCCTAGAGCAGCCAGTTCAATCCGGGTAGACGCGAAGAACTTAATCGCGTGCCCTCCAGCAGCCATTGACTGCTTACCGTAGCCGGTAGTTTTAGCAATGGCATGGTTAATGAATAGAGTGGTAATCTTAGCCTTAGCTAGCCGAGGATTAAGACGCCTTGCCATTTTACGAATAATCCTAGCGTCTGTGCCAATTCGGTCTGCATCTGCTGCATCCTTACCGTCGTTCTCTTCAGAAGATACTCCGGTAATAGAATCAACTACGCATAGGACAGGCTTGGTAGCTTTTGTACCCTCTACAGATTCAACTAGTAGCTCTAGCCAGCGCCAAATGTCCTCAATAGTATCAGGACTAACGATCTTGAATCGTGGATCCTCTACGTTTACGCCTACCCCTTTAGCCCGGCTAACATCGAAACAATGCTCAGCATCCTGCCATAGTACCGCGCCACCCATCTTCTGCATTTGAGCAACTGCATGTAGAGCTAGAGTAGTCTTGCCTGATCCTTCGAATCCAAAGGCTTCGATGATTCGACCGACCGGATAGCCGGGACGACCTAGAGCAAGGTCAAGCTCAGGGATACCAGTAGGAATACCAAAGGGTACCACAGAGGAAAGGTAGGGATCAGTAGCCATATGAAGTGAGCCAAGATGCTCATTCTTCTTCGCCACCTTTGCCATGTTATTCCATACGTCATCAAAAATATCCATTGGATCCTTTCAAAATAAAAGTAGGGCCTCTAGGACCAGCCCTACTAGGCAAGGGGACCGCTCACCCGCACATGGGGGTTTGCGCCTAGACTTGCTGCAGGTAAAGTAAAGGAGATGAAGCTAAAACTTTACCTGCTTACTCTGAAGTTCCTTCTGCGCTCTCTACTGGTGAAGCCGGAGCGGGATTAACGCCTAGCTTTGACAGGAAGTCCATAACGTTCCCACCGCCACCAGTATTGGCTGCTGCCATCGCCTTGATCATTTCCCCAATATCAAGAGCAGGGGCCGAAGGTTCAGCCGCCTGAACGTGGCCATCCCCCCTAGGCGCAGCGAATTCAGTAAAGGCATTGTTTACCGGGGCAGGACCAGTAGGAGGTGCTTCTCCTTGCGGGGCATTTCCATCAAGCCATCCGGTCTCGTGGATCAAATCAACCACTCTCTGCAGTTCCTCAGTACTGGACGCGGTGTAAACCTTGTCTAGGTCAGGCAACTCCTGCGAGAACAGGTCATGACCCTGAGCCTTTAGATGGGCACTAATGTCCAGCGTCTGCTGTGAAGGCTTGAGGCTGTACTTCGTATCGTCTACCTTAGTACCTTCACGGGTGATCTCAAAGTTACGGCCCTTAGCAATGTCCGTAATGTCCGCCCATCCGTTGGCTTCATCCACGTCATAGTCCCGCAGTTCCTTGGCAAGCTTTACGGGAAGAGGGATCGTGACGATCTTCCCTGTAACATCCTCAGGCTTAGGCGAGGAAAGGATAACGGCATTCACGTAGATGCGCTGCCTAGAGCGGAGCTTCTTTGCATTGTTTACGTTCTCCGGCCCTCCCTTTTTGTATAAGTTTCCGCCCATACGATAGATAGGATCATCTTGTTCCTGATTTAGTCCCCGCGGCGAGATCAACTGCTTGCCTGAGGGTAGCGGCAGACCATCAAAGAAGTACTCGTTTACTTCCTTGTACCAAACCCCGCGCTCATTGAACGGAGGCAGGATACGAATCAAGGTCTTGCCCACGGGGAACTTGAAGTAGTTCCCACGTCCAAATTCCATACCACCACTGACTGCTTCTTTATTACGCTTATAACCAAATGACATTATTTGTACTCCTAGTACGATTAGTATAGCTTACGGATTTCTGCTGAATGGATATGAGTCATGGCAATTAGAATATCTACCTTACGTTTAATTGCATAGTACCATGACTCTACTCTTAGTTGCTTGTATCGTTTAGATTGCAAAACCTCCCTAGCCTTTAGAACTGTTGGATCCATATTGAAGCGTTCTTTGATTCCCGCCTCAGTTAGTTTGATCTCGCCGTGCCTGATACGCTGTGCCGTAGAGGCCTCGACTGCGTTTACCATCATCTCACACCGTTCTACTTCTGCCTTAAGGCGCGCAGCACAGTCTCCATAAGTAGTAAGCAGACGACAGATATTAGTAAGGTCAGGGTTGATATCGGCATCGTTGATTTCAATATCCCTTGCGATGTCGAATGTATAAGGCTTAGCCTGCCATCCGTCCATCGTCATCTCTTCAATCTCAATGATCTCTGCCATTATCCCCCCCTTGAAAGAAGTATAGTACATCTGTCTATCACTGTCAAGCTGCCTTGGCTTCTGCCTCACACCAGCTATCCCCAACTCCAATTTCCCACGGGAACGAATACCCATCTAGCTCAGGATAAGGCCGCTCACAGATTTTCTTCAGCAGCCCACAGAACCAATCAACATAGTCGGCTCGTACTTCAAAGGCTAGAGAGTCGTGAACTGTGTTAACGAACCTAATTACATGCCGTAGGCCAAGCTCTTTTACTACCTGATAGATAAGGCACATGCTCCTATTCGTCATAGCCCCGGCCGTACTCTGGATAATAAAGTTTACGGCCTCCCGCTCAGCGTGCTGTCTGACGTACTTATTGTACGCATTAAGTTCCCCGGCCATCCTACGGTGCTGGCCAAATGGAGTAACCAAGACTCCATTGTTTAGCCTAGCCAAATTAGGTACGTCTTGAATATAGGCTGAGATTCCTTGATATAGGCTATGGAAACCAGCCATGAATTCCTCTACCTGATGCAGAGGAATAGGGAGCATCTTCTTGGTCTTATAATCCTCGTACAGCTGCTTTTGGGAAATCTGGTAACCTTTAGAGCCGAAGATCACGCCGAAGTTAATTGACTTACCAATAGCGGACCTATTATGCTTGCTGACCTGATCTCTTTCTATACCTAAAGCCGTAGCAGCAGTAGCCTTGTGTACGTCTACACCATCACGGAACATTTGGAGCATGACTTCATCCTTGGCAAGGACGGCCATTACCCTCAGTTCTACCATGCTAGCGTCAGTATAGACGTACTTCCACTCATCAGTGACACCGAAGATATCTCTAATTGTTAGCTTTCCTGCCTTCTTTCGTTCCTCTTCTGTACGAGGAATTTGATGCATAAGCTCTGCCGAGAGCCTACCGGTTTTGGTGGCAGGGATCTTGAAGCCAAACCTAATTCGATCTTCATGGTCCATGCCATTTATGATCTTATTGATATAGGTTCCGGACCATTTAGTAACAGTACGATACCTTAATATGTCCTGCGCGATTTCTACGTCCATCTCGCTAAGGGTAATCTTATCGGTGGAGTAGCCAGACACTTTAGTATCGTTACGGATCTCCTCCTCCAGCCCTAAGGCGATTAGGGCGTTCCTTACCTGATCCGGAGAGGAAAGGTTGAAGGTAGGGTTATTTGTAGTGGCCCTAGTCTTTACTAATAGGTCTTCCTTTTCCTTAAGGAACTCAGCCCTTAGATTCTCGGTCTTATCTCTATAGATCCTATGCCCATTCCAAGTAGCCTCAGCCAATGACATAATCATGGGCTCTTTCTCTTCCCAGTACAGCTTGGATAGAATAGGGCTTAGCCGCTGCAGATACTTTAGAGCCAGCCTATACGCATTCTGTGCATCTAGTGCCGCATAAGGATGCAGGAGATGGTCCGGTACCCAATCATAGGTCTTATTCAGCTTTTTACCGTGCCCACAAATAGCTCGGATCTCTTTGCTGTAATCCCCAGTAGCAAACTCAAGATCCGCTAGATACTCAAGATCGTGCGGCGGCGCTTCAAATAGAAGCCAATGGAGGATCATAGTATCCACCAGCTTACCCTCGATCTCTATACCTAGGTTCTGTCTAGTTACCAGTAGGTCGTACTGGAAGTTATGAGCTACTTTAAGCCCTA
>OFRE01000564.1_pt1 | contig 9662 bp, 17 predicted proteins | sample 1543061 | NCBI WGS metagenome assembly OFRE01 (sample SAMN07774218, study PRJEB24372) | wastewater metagenome | isolation source: Exp Tend NO 50WW | collected 2016-02
GAAGCCGAGCACGACGAAGAACAAAGTCCACGTCATCTGCCGTCACTGTCCATTTTGCGGAGCTGCAAACACGCCTTGCCGAATCCGGGAACGTCGGTGTCCAATTCTGCCAGAAGACCGTTCAACCATTCGCCGAAGTGTACGTCGCGCCCTAGACTCTCGGCCAGTTCTCCCAGGGTCGAGTCGAGGATTTTGAGAGTGTTGGGGTCTGCGGGGTCTTGCTCCGCGATTGTCCGGTGCTGGTCTTTCGGTTCGCCTCCCGTGCAGTCGTATGCCGTCACGTCTCCGATGGTCGCTTGAAGTTTCAGTGCGTAGTTCATGGTTTGTCCTTTGATTCTTTGGCTTTCTGGATGCCGACGTTGGTGCCCCTGCCTGCCGCGCCCAGGCCGGCCCCGGTCAAGACCACGATGAGCAAGTCCCAGTAGTCTCCCTGGTTCACAGGAGGGCCTTTGTGGACGGTCGCGTAGGCGACAAGTCCAGAACCCACGCACGCGCCGATGGCGATGAGCCACTTTGACACCGCGGTTGCGCTTAATTTCATTGGTCCAGCCTGGACGTGTCGATCCCTTGCTTTTCAGCCATCTTGACCACCAACGCTTCGATCCTTCTTTGACGTTTGTCGTAAGACTCGCGCCAGACGGAAGCCTCGACGGCCTTCGCCTCCAACTGCGAAGTGCGGATGTCCTGGCGGGTGGCCCATGTTCCGACGGCGAACGCCCCCAGCACGACGGACGTGAGCATCGTGAGAGCCCATCGCCCTAACGTGGCGAGCACGTCGTTTTTGAGTTCGTCCAACTGTTGGGTCACCTCTGCGACCTCTTCCGGCCCGGTGGGCCACAGTGGTTCAGCGACCATATTGTTTCATCGTTCATTTCCTGCCCTGCTTTTTGACTGATTTTGGGCGTGGGAGAAGGGCGGGCACGTCGTCTATAGCGATGTTTGCCGCCAGGCTCCTAGATTGTCGATAGGTTGAAACTAAGGGATGCCGAGACCTGGCCCGGCGATCACCGCCGTCTTGCCGCTCGGGACGACCGTCGTACCCTGGCCGCTGGTGACCTCGGCGTACCCGTCGAGTGAATACGACTCTGCGCCAGTCCGTACAGCCGATCCTGGGATCGTGGCTTGATATCCAGACGCGACGACCAAGACGACAACGCCGTCGACCGTCATGGTGAACGGGCCGTGTACTGTGATCGGGGTTCCTGGCATTGGTTCACCTGAATATGGTTCAAATTTGCGAATTCACCGAACATTTCAACCGCCGCCTCGTTGTAGGCCATGGCTGCGGCCTCTTTGCTGGCGTATGTGCCCAGCTTCTTGGTCTTGCCGTGAGACTTGATGCAAGCGTACCAATTGCCGTGCCTCGAGAGGTGGACGCCTTTATAGCCTGACTTGTTAGCGGAACTCAGCTTTTGGTTGCAGGCATTTTGCCTCTTGGTGCAAATCCTAAGGTTGCTCCGCCTGTTGTCAAGCCCGTCGCCGTTGATATGGTCAACCAGAATATGAGCATCCGTTACGCCCATGATTATTCGATGCATCCGCACCATAGAGTGCCGACCACAGCTGTCAACTGCGTTCGATTGTACGTATCTCACAGTCCCGCCAATGTACGTGTGCCATATAAAACCCTCGACAAGTTCGACATCAGCCTTGTCGATGATCGACACAAGGGACCGGTTGAGTTCAACCAAAGCGTAATCGCCAATAACAAGGATCGGAGATGGTATTGTTCTTCTAGCCATGCGGACTCACTTCCGTCGTGGTCAGGGGCGGCGATTGCTTCAACAATCGTTCGCTCCGTCAGGTTCAATTATACCTGAGCGGATGCCTCAGCCAAGCCCCTGCTCTTTTTGCCACACTCTTGCGGCCTGGTACGTCGCTTTGTCAGACTCAGGCCATTCGATGTGCGGATTGTCCTTGAAACTGTGCCAGTCTCCGCCCCAAACAAGACCGTGTGCCCTTGCGACGTGGCCAAGGTAGTCCCACCATTCTTTCTTGCCGTCCCAGTCGAAGTCGTGCCCGTGGAACGGGACGATGTCAACAGCGAGCGAGCTTTGATGGTTAGACCTGCTTTTGTAGCCGTCGCGCATCGTCACAATCGGCCCTTTGCGCGTCCTCCCTTGGGCGTACAGGCTCCGCTGGTACTTCGCTGTGCGGAAACCCTCGACAATGCGCCAGGAATAGCCTTGCATGTGCTTCTGGGCATAGGCTTCGAGGTCGGCCAGCACGAGAAGGACTTTCTCGCGGAACGGGCCGTACAGGTGGTTGAGGTCTCGATCACTTGGCATGATTAAATTAGTACGGTTCCCCCTTCAAACCCCAGTGGGATTCGATCATGTCGATCCTCGCACCGCGGTTGTTGCCCCACTCTTCGTGGGTGCCCACCAACGAACGGAAGACGTGAAGCCACCTCTCTGCGTCGGGAAGGGACGTGTACTCGGCGTCACTGAGGTATCGGACTGGAGATTTCATGAGGGTTGAATGGCCGCTGTGAGTCGGTGTTTCCCGGCTGAACGAGTTAGAGGTGAGCGGAAACCGGCTGCGTTAGCGGCCAAAATGGGTCTTAATACCCGGTTTGCGTGTGTTGTCGCTGTCCGGGTTGCTTGTGTTGTATAATACGGCCATGGTCATTCAAATGAAAGCCGCGAACGTGTTCGACAAGTCCGTTGTCCTGCACAAGTCGTACAACACGCCCGAAACCCTCGCCCTTGCGTATGACGCTGCGATTGCGTTCGTGCCCGAGCTTGCGGAAGCTCCTGCCTTCCATGCGTTCCAACGTGAGAGGGTCGTCACTGTGGCGTCCGATCTGTTCCTCAGAATGGAGGCTCATGTTGACTGAAGTCTGTCGCGCTTGCGGATGGGGGACGCTCACACCGGAACAGTTCAGTGGACAGACTCAAGACTACGCCGGTGACCATGAGTGCCAGAAGTGCCAGCGGATATGCGTCATACGATGCGCCCACAAACCAGACGGCACTGATCCGTATGAGGACTATCTGACAGGCCAGTCCGAGAATGACCGCGTTTGGTTCTACCAACTCTTGGCAAGAGCCAGGAAAGAGATGCGCCCTCATGCCGAGTGGCGCGAAGCCGACCTGGCCGACCTTCGCGTCAAGCTGGAGCAAGAATGCCACCCTGGCACTCAGCAGTGGCACGACACGTTCAGCCGAATCTCAATGCTACTGAGCGGAGAGGCTTCCAGCTTCTTTGGCCCGCTCTACGCATGGAACGGACGACGGGTGAGCCCGTCCGAACTCTGTACCGTTGCTGTCGCATGTCGTATCGCACTTGAAAAGCTGCTTATGGGGTGCGAGATGGTCGCAGACCCTACGTGTCCTACACCGGCAAGCATCGAGCGGAACATGGCGATACTATGCCATCCCATAGCCGAAGCCAGGAAAGCACTCGGGATTCATACTGAAATCGTTTCAGCCGAGGTGCCAGAATGAGCCACTTGACCGCCGACGACGTTCGGGACTACATGCGCCGAATGGTGGGAGAGGCAGGCACCCAAAAAGAAGCCGCAGCAATCCTCAAGATCAGCCCGGCCTACTTCAACGACGCGATACGTGGAAAGCGTGAGATCAGTTCCGAGCTTGCCGAACGCATGGGATTCGAGAAGGTCGTTGTATTCGTCAACCGGAGAGTGGCACTATGAGAAAACCAGAAGACAAAACTATCGGAGACTATTACGACCGTGAGTACCCAGAAGCGATGCTTGACGCGATGGAGACAGGCCCCGAGGAGTGCCGCAAGTCGATCAAGAATCGCTTAGATGCCAAGAAGTGCGACATCACCGACCATGACGCGGTAGCCATTCAAGGGTTCTGCAACTTCGTGGAACGCGCCAGTGCTGATGGGGTCAAACCGTGACCAAACCCACAGGCAACCCGCCAGGTAGAAAACCGACCGGCAACAAGGCGATCCAGCTTTACTTGCCGGTCGATGTCATTGCCGAACTGGACAAACTCCCGAAAGGAACTAAGTCCGCGCTTGTCTCGAAGCTCGTCCGCAGGTTCTGCGGCATGAAGGCTCCGAAAACTTAGGTGCCCCTTTTGGAGACGCCAGGGGCGGGCGCATGCTTTGGATCAGAAGGTGCAAAACGAGAGAACCCCGGACTTAGCCGAGGTTCTGTGAATTTGGTGGACACCGTTCGCCTGGATTTCGGTCAGGCCAAACCCGACTTAGCCAGCGGTGCCCGCTACCCTTTCGGGCCTTTCCCGCCTGTGCGATCTTCCGTCATTTCTGGCGTCCGCCGCAGGCAGGGAAACCTTGTCGCCCCTCTAGGGGCTGAAACTGTGTCCAGACATAGTCTGGTGGAAGGATTGTACACCGGTTGAACCTAGGAATGTCAAGGGCCTACAAAAATAGGTTCCGCGTCTATTTTAGAAAAACTTGGGCCCCTGCCGAGTAACCTACGACAGGGGCATTGTGGAGTTGTACGATTTTCAAGATCGCCCGAGCCTACAACATGCAATGTGGATGGCCCGGTAGTCCGTTCGACACGGTACCCCGTCACGACGTTTAAGGTCGGGTTTAGCTTGAAGCCGGTCTGCTCTGCCACTGAGCTACCCGCCAATGAAGCCTCTAGGCTTGGTTGGCGGGACAGGATTCGAACCTGCGGCCACCGGGTAGTTTGCCCCTTCCGTTCGATTGACGGCGAGTCGCTTTGCTGAGTCTTTGGCGATAACCTGAGACTCAGTGCGCCCCGATTGCCTCTGGCTGGGCTAACCCGGCCTGAATCCTCAAGGGATTGGAGCCGGGTACAGGTGTCCGAACCTGTGTCTTTTCGGTTGCGCGTAAGTTTCATTTTGAGATTGAGTTTGTGCCATCCCCGCCCGAAGGCGGGGAAACTGTTATTTGCCCGCGAACACCCAGTCCATGACCGTCTTTCCGATCTTGAGATGTTCGACCTCGGCCATGTTCGCTTCCTCGCGGGCGTACTTGACGGCCCGCAGCAATGTGTCAACCCTCTCGACAAGTTCGTCAACGCGACTGGGCTCCACGCAAGCGGAGTATTTGACCGTCGTCCAGTACCCGGCCAGAACGTCGTTCGTCACGTCCTTGACATCGGGCTTGACCCCCTTCTCGGGGACGCCAGAGCCAGGAACGACCACGAACTCCGTCACCTTCTTGGTGCGGGCAGTCCTGATCGGTTCAGACTTGAAGAACCCTTGGATGTCGTCCCATGTCCACTTGTCTGCCGGGTCCAGCTTGGGCAGTGCGCCCACGACCGTCCGCAAATCCGTGAGTTGCTTTTCAAGGAAGATCAAGTAGGTGACCGGAACGTCCTTCAGGACTTCCTTGCCGTCCACCTTTACCGTACCTTTGGCCTTTGTGTTGCCGACCTCCTTCGTGTAAGTCACGTCGAACAGGTCGGTCAAGAGGACTTGTATTTCGTCCGTCACGTCCTGACACTTGACCTGTACGTACTTGCTCTCTGGCGGAAGGGCTTCCCCGTCGTCGTTGAGAGGTTGGTAGGTACGACTGATCCCAAGCATGGGTTCTGTCTTGCTCAAGCTCTGGTAAAGCGCGGTGTACTGCTTGTGGGTGCGCTCTTTCGCTCCCTTTTCGACAGCGATGATTTGGTTTAATTTAAGGTTTGCCATATTGTCCAGGTCTCCAATCCCTGCGTAGCAGATTCATCTTTGCACGGGCTGCGGGCGAATGTCAAGCCCTGGGGCCATATTCTTGGAGAACCGCGCAAAACGCGGGCGACCTCCAGGGCCCCTCTATGCTACCCAAGTTCCCGCTTCACCATGTTGAGCGTCGCCTCTCTGCCGCTCTGGCCCCGCCTGTCCTTCGGTTCCAGTGCGTAGGGGTACAGGAAGTCGAACGAGGAACCGCGCCACTTCGAGCGCAAGCCGACGCCCAGGACGTACACCTCCCGCACCAAGAACCGCACCGCAAGCCTTGAGAACACCGCGCCCTGATGCCCCGTGAGCCGCACGTTTTCACGCCGAGTCAACACCTGGCCGAAAACGTCGTCCCCTACCTGGCAGACCGTCATCTGCTTTTTGAAAAGCAGGGGGGCTTCAGGATTTGCCCCGTTTTGGCACTTGTACGCCCCGTACAGCGTTTCTGCGACCGTTCGGCACGCTAGGGACACCTCCATGTCCAACTGGGCCATGTCCGGCAGGCCGTAGCTCACCGGAACGTGCCTTCGTGTCGGGCCGTATTTTATGGCTTCCAGGGCTTCTTCGGGAGTGAGGCGCGGGTGGAGGAGCTTCAGGGCCAGGGTCGCCTTTTCGTTGTCGCCCTCCTCTTGGACGCGCATCGGTTCTACCGATAGGTTTTCCTTGGCGCACCCGTCGAGCCTCGCGGACCAGTGCGCTCCCCAAGTCCTGAGTTTTGCTTCTGCCGCCTGTTTTACGAACGTCGTCGCCATTACGCTTCCTTGCTCCTCACCGCTTCCCCCTCTCTGTCTCAGCCAACCTCGAAATTTCAGCGTTCACCCTGCCGCGGAACTCTTGGCCTTCGGTGAACAATTCGTGATCTTCGCCCAGGACGTTGCCGATGGCTAACACCGCTTGGTGCAGAGGCACCTGGGCCCTTGACCGTAGCTTCTCCGACTTTGGACGGTCGTCTTTGGCTCCAGGCACCCCCATTGAAGGGGTCTGCGCCACGAGTTCAGACAGTGGGAGGTGGTCAGTCAATCCCCACCTCGGTAAACGTTGCTGTCGTAGGTCGTTGTCGGTCTCCAGTAACCGTGGGGAGACACTAGCTCGACCTCTTTTTTCATCCTCTTGCCGTCTCGGTTCTTGTCCACTACCATCGTCGTTTTTTCGTCCGTGTCGCGGGTCGCTTCCCGCCTGTCGATCAGAAATATGGCGTTGGCCCCGTTCTCGTACTCTCTGGCGTTCCTCAGCCTCAACCTGCCTTTTTCCTCGCCGTCGCGGATCGCTTGCGCCAACACCAAAACCGGGGCGTCCGTCCGCTTTGCCATCAGCCTGAGTTCTTGAGCGATGTGCTCGTGCCTTTGAAGGTCGGAGTTGAACTTCTGGCGGGTGCCCAGGATCTGCGCGTAGTCGCAAACGATCAAGTCGAACGGCGTTTTGTCGTGACTCCGCTCGGCGTAGTCGCAGAACGCTTCGACCGTCTCGAAACCAGGCCCGAACCGCTCCGGGTCGAAGAACGTGATCCCCCAATACTGGACTTCCGCAAAGGCCCGTCGCCATGCCTCGCCCTCATGGTTCTGATCTGCCTCGTACTCCGACCGGTAGCCGCAGATTTGGCACAAAAGCCGCCTGGTCACCGTCTTCTGCTTGAGTTCAAAAGTGCCGAACAGGACGTTCCCGCCTGAGCTTGCGACGTGCCTTGCGACCTGGACTCCGAAGACCGACTTCCCTACTCCGGTCATCGCTCCGCAATAGCTCGGTTCGCCTTTTGCAAGCCCCCCTTGCCAGTTGGACGAGTCGAAGAACTCAAAACCGGTCGGGCAACCTGGCTCCGGCTTTTCCGAGAGGTTGTCCAGAACGTCTCCGATCTGCGCCCCCTGAACGGCCATCGGCCTAGAGGATTCGATCCCTGTCATGCTCTTGGCTACAAAACGGCAAACTTCCGCAGGGTCTGTCCGGTGGTCGTCGCAGCGGGATGCAAGCTCGGCCGCAAAATCCCGGTAGCTCCGAAATGCCGCAAGGTCGGAAATGATCCCGATGTACTGGTTCCGCTTGCTCGGGTGGTCGATGGACTGGCAAAGCTCGATCAGCGTCAACTCGCCGCCCAATCGTTCGTACTCGGAACCAAGGGCCTCCGGCATCGTCACGGGGTCGCAGGCCCTGCCCTTGTCCAAGTTGGACTTGATCCCCCGGAACCAAGCCTTGTGGGCAGGCAGGTAGAACATTCCTTCGTTCACCGTGGACTTGACCTTCGGCCAGAGCCGGTGGTCCATGAGCATCAAGCCTCCGAGAACCGCTGATTCGGCCCGTTCGCTGTACCTCGGCGTGAACTTCACGACGCCTCACCGATCCCGTCGAGCCAGTCCCCGGACTTGGACTCGCCCTTCCAGTTTCGCTGCCAGTTCCGCATCGCGGCCTGCCAGTCCTTCATCGCGGCGCGGCCTACCTTCCAGCCTTTGGATTCGTAAAAGTCGTAAAGCTTGCGAGATTCCGGGACAGGGAGGCCAATGGTCTTGGCGTAGTCGTCGCATTCGGACTGGGTGGGTTTGACGAAAGTTCTGGGGGGTTTGGGGGGTATTGTCTCTGTCCCTGTCTTTGTCACTGTCTTTGTAAGCGTTACTTCCGTTACTAACGCGTTACCTCCGTTACTCCCGTTATCTTTCCGCTTTGATTTGAACCTGCGCTGACGTTCGGTGTTGGTCGAATCGCCCTGGTAAGTGGCCCAGTTGACGAGCGTCACGGTGTCACCGTCAAGGGTCAACGCTCCCGAAAGCTCCCCAGCCTTGAGCATCTGCCTGACCGATTCCTCCCCGACGTACCAGATTCTCGCCAGGTGATGGATCGGCCCGAGCTTCACGCTTCCAGCGAACCCGTTAGCCTTGGCGCGGCACAGGAGTTTGATCCAGCAGTTCTGGGCCTCCGCGCTCATCGCCAAAACCCATTCGGACTCGAACCAGTCGATGTTGAGCCGTATCCAGCGGGACTCGTTGCCCACTAACCGCCGCCCTCCAGCGCACTCGCCAAGAGTTCCGATCCCGTGAAAAAGACCTCCATCGCGGCCAGGACGTTGCCCGAATATTTGTTCGTGTGGCCTAGTTCTTTGGCGAGGCGGAGCGACTTGTTGACAAGCGCGTACCCGTCGTCCTTCAAGTCTTTGACCGCCATCTTCACGGCCAACTCCGTCATTTGTCCCTGCCCATCCCTGGGCTCAGGTGCAATACTTTCGTCCGTCATCGTGAACCTCTAATCGGTTCCGGTGATAGCGGCGGCGTCTCCCAAGGACGACCGTCGCAATTCCTTTCAATTCTACCAGTTTTGTCTACCAATTACGCGAAGTCCTTTTGTGCAATTTGTCGTACTCCGCTTGGAGTTTTTTTTGGCTCTCGTTGTCCCCTGAGTTCTGAGCCCGTGCAAGATCGGTAAGTATGGTGCGCTTCGTGCGTTCCCCAAGGCTTGGCTCAAGTGGTCGTCTATGGTACAGCGGGTTAGTCATCACGCTGCACTCCTTTTGGATTTGTAAAACGCGATCCACTCTAGGTAAATCACGCGAATGTCCGTGTTGCGTTTGTCTCTCATTTGTGCGTGAAGGTAGTCGTGCCGACCGGGGTCTAACGCTTCAGTGGCTAGGTAGAATTCGTCCGGGTGGTCTTCAAAGTAACGGTGGCACGAATCGCAAAGAAGCCAACAGTTGTCCGGGTCGTGCCGAACCTCAAGGTTATGGCGTTTTACGATGTGCGCCCATTGGAGCGAACCTTTGCACTTTCCTCCCGTCGTCTTGGGCGGTCTGACCTTCTGCCAGAACGAGAGCTGGCACTCGCCGCGAGAATGACAGTCGGCTCTTGCGAGGTTGTCCGCAGACGTGCGGAGCGTCGCGAGGCTGACCTTCCCGGTCTTGGTGTAGCCGCGCTTAACGCTGCCGTCTTTGCGAAGGTGCTTCTTGACCTTCGACTTGGCCTTGATCGGCCCCGAGGACTGTAGCCCCACCCGGCGCTTCACTTGACCACCTCGAACCGCCGTAAGACTTCAGTAACGTGGTGGTCGTCT
>OFRE01000565.1_pt1 | contig 9657 bp, 20 predicted proteins | sample 1543061 | NCBI WGS metagenome assembly OFRE01 (sample SAMN07774218, study PRJEB24372) | wastewater metagenome | isolation source: Exp Tend NO 50WW | collected 2016-02
CCCCCATCGCGCCGCAAAACGAGCCGGCGATGCCCTTGCGCCAGGATGAAGGCTCGCCCAATGCCCACCCGCTGCCACGCGGCCGGCGAATTCTCCCCGATGCGCGCGCCCCGCGTCATGGTGGCCACCCGCGCCCAATGCCGGACAGGTGGACATGGAGAATCTATAGCATAGGGAAGGGGTCAGAGCGGGTCTAGCCCCTCTCCTTCCCCCTGGACCTGAACAAAGGTGCAAAAACTCCTCCCCCTGAGCCTGAACAGATGCCCAAAAGCAGAAATACGCAGCGGAATCCGGCGCTGAACAGATGAATGGGAACAAATTGGGAAGTGCGGGAACTTGACAGCGGGAATCCCGGCGTGGTAGGGGGTATTGACAAAGTGGGCGTATATGGTGCAATATGTGTACGGGACGAAAACAAGGGCAAAAGTGGCCCAAAAAGGGAGAAAAGAGCATGGCAAAGAGAGCAGACAAATTCGCGGTAGGGGATACGGCGTGGCTGAAAGGCGACCCGTTCCGCCGTCCGGTGAAGTGGACGGAGTATCGGGTGATCGAGCGGACCAAGACTGGCTACGTGGTCCAGAGGCCGGGGGAGTGGGCGCCGGGGCGTATCCACGAGAAGGATCGGGTAAGCACGGTGAAGATGAACCGCGACTACCGAACGACGCAGGAGAAAGAGGACAGCGTTTGGAGCGACGAACACCGGTATCGCATCTCGCACAAGATTCAGCATGACACGGACGCGGCGACCCTTCGCAGAGTTGCGGAGTTGATCGGCTACAAGGCCGAGGGGGCAGGGTGAACTACACACAATGCGGGAGCGCCCTTGCGTTGCCCTACGCGGACGGGATCGCGCAGACGTGCGTCACGTCGCCTATTGACAATCCGCCATATTAGTCTATAATAGGGCTATGTCAGACGGACGATTCAAGAAGGGAGAGCGGCGCAGCCCGGCGACCGAGTTCAAGCCGGGGCAACACTGGCGCAAGCCGCAGGCGTTCAGGGAACGGGGGTGGCTACAGCGGGAGTATGTCGAGAAGGGCCGCAGCACCGGAGAGATTGCGGCCGAGTTTGGCGTCAAGGATGCTTCGATCATCTTCTGGCTCAAGCGCCACGGAATCCCGCGCCGAACAGTGAGCCAGGCTAGGGCGCTTAAGCATTGGGGATTGTCCCGCGAAGCGAACGGCATGTATGGCGTCCACGGCGAGGATCATCCAAACTGGAAGGGCGGGGTCACGCCGGCGAGACAGGCGGCGTATAGCTCGCTACAGTGGAAAGACGCTCTGATTGCGGTTTGGGCGCGCGACAAAGGGGTGTGCCAGCGATGCGGGGTCGTGCCCAAGCGCCCGCACATCCACCACATTATCAAATTTGAGGTCGAAGAAACACGCTTTGACCCAGTAAACCTTGTGACGTTGTGCCCGAAGTGCCACGGATTCGTGCATAGCAAGGCCAACGTCCACGGGGAATTTAAAAAAGGAGGGATGGCGTGAACTATTCAACTTGCGGATCAGCATTGGCTCTGCCATATCCGGACGGTATCGCACAGACGTGCGTTACCAGTCCGCCGTACTTTCGGGCTTAGGGACTACGGCACGGCGCGCTGGGAGGGCGGGGATGCGGGATGCGATCACAAGCACGGCGGGCAGGTGCCGCAGACGAAGAATCTAGCGGCGGCGTCATCGGTCTCAACGGGTCTGCGGCCGGGGACAGACAACAGTGTTTGCGGCAAGTGCGGCGCTCGGCGCATTGACTCGCAGATCGGGCTTGAGCAGACGCCCGCCGCCTACGTCGCGCAGATCGTGGCCGCCATGCGCGAGGTTTGGCGCGTGCTGCGCGATGACGGCACGCTGTGGCTGAATCTGGGGGATAGCTACGCCAACAATGGCGTTTCCGATCCATCGAAGGTTGGAGGATTCACAGGGGCGCGCATTCGGGCCGGCGCAAAAGGGACGATGGACAGCCGCCCCCGCGCTATCCCCGATGGCCTAAAGCCGAAAGACCTGATGGGCATCCCGTGGCGCGTGGCCTTCGCGTTGCAGGACGATGGGTGGTATCTGCGCTCTGACATAGTGTGGGCCAAGCCCAACCCGATGCCGGAATCAGTGACGGACAGGCCGACGAAAGCGCACGAATACGTGTTCCTGCTGGCGAAGCAGCCTCGCTACTTTTACGATGCCGAGGCGATAAAGGAGGCCAACGCGACGGTTGGCGATAGCAGAGAGGCAAAGGGGCGATTCACATACGACGAGAAGTATGGGCCTGAGCGGAGTGATGGGGCGCAACAGGCTTTTGTCAAGATAGACCCATCGGGCCGCAACGCCCGGTCAGTCTGGACAATCGCCACGCAGCCATACAGCGGGGCGCACTTCGCCACGATGCCGCCTGAACTTGCGCGGCGGTGCATCCTGGCGGGGTCGAGCGCGCGGGGCCAGTGTCCGAAGTGCGGCGCGCCGTGGACTCGCGTAGTCGAGAAGGGCCTCACGGCCCACGACGGGGAGACGGACAGCGCCTACGAGAAGGGGACGACCGCGAACCGGCTGGCGAAACTCCGGCAGGCGGCGCGGGAGCGGGGCGAGGAATACACCAACGGCAAGGTGACCACCGGCTGGCTCCCGTCATGTTCTTGTGACTCAACGGGGGCAACTTTTGAGCCGGACGACTTTGAGGTTGTCGAGTCCCCAACCGGGGAGAGGGCCGGCGACGATCCGAGCCTTGAGACCGGGCGGGCCGGGATGAACAGGCCCAGGGGCGAGAACGAGGGGACGCGGCCCATGACCCGCTATCAGCAGCGGCGGTATGCGTCTCAGTTGCGCGAGTCGCCCCACCGGGAGGCGATGGCCGATGAGGCCTCCGAGGCCTTTGCCCATTACATCCGGGTGGATCGGTCAGGGGCGCGCCCGGTCCCGCCGGCGCTCTTGGCGGTCTGGATCGAGCGGGGATGGCTTACGCCGGTTGCCCCGCCCGTCTTGACGCCCTACGACCCGGTGCCGCAGATCGTCCTTGACCCGTTCGCAGGATCGGGCACAACCGCGATGGTTGCGCTACAGAACGGCCGCAGGGCCATCGGCACGGAGTTGAACCCGAAGTATCTGCGCTTGCAAGACGACCGCACGCAGGTCACGATGGGGCTGGGGCTATGAGCGCCTACTATTCAGAAAACGATCCCAAGGCTGCGGCGTGGCTGCGGGAACTGATTGCGCGCAACCTGATAGCGCCGGGAGATGTAGATGAAAGGTCAATCGAGGACATACGGCCAGATGAGCTTGATGGATACACCCAATGCCACTTCTTCGCCGGGATCGGGGTCTGGTCCTACGCCCTCCGGCAAGCCGGGTGGCCCGACGACAGGCCCGTCTGGACAGGGAGTTGTCCGTGCCAGCCTTTCAGCGCGGCAGGCAAAGGCGGCGGGTTTGCTGACGAGCGACATCTCTGGCCTGCGTGGCATTGGCTCATCGGGGAGCGAAAGCCTGGCGTGGTCTTTGGCGAACAGGTTGCGAGTCGAGACGGACTTGCTTGGCTCGACCTTGTACGAACTGACATGGAAGCAGAGGGTTACGCCATCGGGGCGGTCGATCTATGCGCTGCGGGCTTCGGGGCGCCGCACATCCGGCAGAGAATCTACTTTTGCGCCGAGCGCGTGGGAGAAAACCCCGCAGGCGTCGGACGGGGACGGGGGCGTGATGGAGGTGCGGGAGGGGAGCGCGGGGAAGTACAAGCTGCGGGACTTCGCGGCGCTGGCGAGTTGGCCGACGCCTCAAGCGAACAGCGCGGAGCGGGGCGGCTCGGAGCAGAGGGCGACGAACCCGGAGCGGTCGAACGACCTGCACGACTTCGCCCAACTCGCCTCCTGGCCGACGCCGAACGCGATGGAGGGCGGGCAGACTTCGCGGAGCGGGGAGCGCAAGGACGAGATGCTGATGGGCGGGATGGTGCAGCCCTCGCCCGAAGGCCCGGCGCGACTAACGGCTTCTGGCGTGATGCTGACTGGATTCGCTGCCGGGATGGACGGTGGAGGCCAGTTAAACCCGGCTCTGCCCCGCTGGTTGCAAGCTCTACCCGTCGAGTGGGACATGGCCGCGATCGGCATATCGAGCCAGTTGCTACTACACCAGAAGAAGAAGCGCGGCGCGAAATCAGCAGCAAGCAGCGCACGATGAGGCTGCGCGGTTACGGCAATGCCATTAACGCGGAAGTCGCCAAAGGCTTCATAGCCGCCTACATGAAGGAGAGCGATGGGAAGAATTAGGACGATCGGGGAGAAGGGGCCGGCAGAGACGCCGCTGAGCTACCGTGCGGCGCGGGAGGTATCGCGGGGGTTGCGGCGCCGAGGCTGGGCGGCAAGCGCGCGGTTCTGCCAGGGCCGGACGCCGGCGCGGATCGCGCTGGTCCTGTGCGGCCACGTCGATGCCGGGAAGGAAGCGCAACTGGCGGAAGAAATCACGGTGCTGGCGGGGCTAGTGCCGGCGGGAGCGGGCCAGGGGGATTGACATTTGAACGTTTGTTCAGTAGTATGAATCTACTCGCCCATGTGGGCGGCATTTGGAGGAACCATGACACAGAACACACAGACGACAGCGGAGCGGATATTCGCGCTCATTGCGAACAATCAGCAAACGATCAGAACCGGCAGCATCAAACTCATCGACCACGGACGCGCCGCCAATCTCATCGCCGCCGAGATCGACCGCCTCACGGCTGAGCGCAACGAGGCGCGGGCCGAGCGGGATTTGGCCCAAAAAGCATGGAACGACTATCAGTTATACAGGCCCAAGCCAGCCTCCGAGGACGCTTTGCTCAAGCAACTGTCCGATGCGCGGGCCGAGGTCGCCCGCGTAACAAGAGGGGCGGCATCAGATCAAGCCGTATACCGATCAGACGTCGCTGTGCTCAAGGCCGAGGTCGAGCGCCTGCGCCTGCCCGCCGAGGCGTGGGAGACGCAGGAACACTATGACTCGCTTCGAGTAGCGCCAATGGCGGACGTGCTTGCCGCCGATGCGGCGATGAAAGTCGCCGCCGCCCGTGCCCGCAAGGCTGCAAATCTCAAAAAACTCGTCGCCGAACAGGAGCAAGCCGCCGCCCGCGCCCGCGCCGCCCGCGCCGCCCGCGGCGCGAAGGGGGAGAAATGATGGATGCCAAAGTCAGAGCGTTCATTGAGGCCGACATGCTCGCATCGCTTTCAGAGTTTCCTCCCGCGACAATCGACAGATTCCGAATGGTGTTTAGCCACAAAGATCGGGACAAGCCATTAGAGGAAATCATTCGCGGGATACCCGATGACAACCTGGAAAGCGCCATGAAACTTGTTGACCGGACAACCGCCGCCCGCGCCGCCCGCGCCGCCCGCGGCGCGAAGGGGGAGAAATGATGGATGCCAAAGTCAGAGCGTTCGCTGCTTGTGAAGATGCTCAGGAGCCGGGGATGAAGAAGTTTGCCAAACCGGGCGACATGATTCTCATGGAAGATGGGACATGCTACGTTCTGGCGTCTCTGATTGTGCCCAACATCTCTATCGCCTACATTCACGGGCTGCGAGTAACGATGGTCCCGATTGGGAAGAAGCGCAAAGGCGATCCGGGGCCGTATCACAACAGCCCGCCGTATCTTGAAGTAGATGCGGTAATCGCGTATCTGATGGAGGAAGCGGGTGGGCGGGATGGTTTGCAGCGGTTTGCGATCAAGATTCTGACCACCACCCGCGACCGGATGCGGGCAGAGTCCATCCCAGGCAAGGCAAAGACGGCATGAAGAAGGCCGAGAAGAAACTTGTCCCGCCAGGCACGAAAGTCATGCTGGCCGGCGTGAACACCACGACAGGCCCAGTTGAGATTGTGCGCTACCTGCCGGGGAACCGGGTTTACGTGCGGACGATCGACGGCGGCGCGATGCTCTATGCGGTAAACCTGAGCCGGGTGATCGTGCCAGGCGCGAGGATTCGGCAATGAGCAAGTGGAACCCGCCCCGGCGCGAGGTGACGCAGACCAAGCATGTGATCGAGCTTGACATCCCGGCCCAGATACGGGCGAACGAAATGCGGACGCGCTACGGGTGGGAGGTCTATGTGTCCCATGACGGCCCGCCGAACGGGGGCAAGGACATTGTGAGCGCGAATTTGCCCCGCGTAGACGATGGATACGAGTGGTTCCACGTCATTTTTGACGACAAGGGAGAAGGATGAACGACGCACAGAAGGCAAAAGAGGCCGCGATTGACCAAGTAAGGGACAATCGCCCAGACGACTATTCACAGGTGCTTGTGTTCTTGGACGAGTTGATCCGCGACAAGGGCAAGTATTCCCGCATCACATCCGAGGACTTGATTGCGAAGATGGGCGACCGCTACCTGACCCTGCATGAGCCGCGAGTGATTGGCGCGGCCTTTCGGGCGGTGCGGCTTTCCGGCCGCATCTACGCCAGCGGATACGTCCACGGAAAGCGCAAGGAGCGCCATGCGGCGCCGGTGATGGAGTGGACGATTCTGCGGGTGGAGCCGTAAGCGATGGACCGGGAAGACATTCGCGGGCCAGCATACGCCCCCATGCACAGCATCGAGGCCGTGGTGCAGGAAATGTTGGGCCTGATCCGTGAGCGGATGCGGATGACCGAAACCCAGGCGGGGCTACTTGAGCCGGTTGTGAGGCGCGCCGTCCACCAGATCGCGCGCAAAATGGAGTTGCAGCCGATCATTTACGGCCGGGAACTGGCTCAGGCGTTGGATTTAGTGGACCGGAGCCACGCCGACGAGTGGATTACCCGCAATTTTGGCGAGGGATGGCTCATCAAGACGGGCAAACAGGGGAGCCACAAAATGATTGGCATGTGCCGGGCGTCCTTTTTTGCCCTGTTGGACGAATACAAAGCCCAGCAGGCGACAAAAAGCGCGGCCAAACAGTTAAAGGCGCTGGGGAATTCGACCAGCAAGCCCGCCGAGAAGCTATCCAACCCCTCAAATCAGAAGATCGCGCAGCGGAAGCGCCGGGAACGGGAGAGACAAGCCAAAAAGGAGCAGAAAACATGAACACGAAGCGTCTATGGGTCGCATTGGGCAAGTGCCAGCACAAAATCACCGAGATTTTGCCTCATTCGGGGGGTGATTTCCAGAAGTGGCTGCGCCGAGAGAAGCTTTTCGCGGACGAGTTTGAGAAACGTCTCGATGAACGGGATGCTTGGGAGGCCCCCGCCGCGAAGTGGCTGGAACTGGTCAAGATCGGGAAGGAACTCGACTACTGGAACACCAACAAACTGTTCTACGAGAAGGCGGCGGCATCAGCCCAGAAGAAATTGAGCGAAGTCTCGCGCCGGTGGCAAGCCCTCACCGACTTGGCGCGGGGCAGGGCGCCGGCGAAGGGGATAGGCGCGACCACCACAATCATTGTCGATTGGGGCGCGGCCAACAGCACCGGAGAGACGGCGGCATGAGAACACGGACGATATTTGAGGCGTATGACCGCACCTATCGGGGCCTTGATTGGATCATCCCGCCAAAACGGGCGAGGCAGAACGACAAATTCCGCGCCGAACTCCTGCGCCGCATGGACGAGTACGACCACTGGCGCGAGATCGAGAACCGCCTCCCGAAACTCAGCGAGATGCGCGGGATGCTCAAGGGACACATAAAGCCCGAATACGAAGGCATGTCGAGCGAGGACATCGTTCGGGACATCAGAAACAAAATGTGGGGTACTGAATGAATATCGACGAGACACTACTCCCCGGTGAGCAGATCGCCTACGTCCCGCGTCACGCCAAGGGCGACCTTTCGCACCCAGACGTTGATTTTGGGTTCATCCAAGAGGACCGGGGCGCGTCCTGCCTGTGCCGATTCTGGACATGGGGTCGGAAACACCAGCTACAGGTGGGCGACCTCAAAACCAAGGCCAACGCCGTGAGCGTCTACAAGACCGACCTTGCGCGCCATCCGCATTGCGAACAGCGGGTGATCGACAACTACCTGCGCGTTCGGGGCGGGCAGAAGTTGGCGGACCGCAAAATGTGGGGCATGCTCCCCGGCGCGAGGGCAATGCGATGAACGTTGAATGGCGTGAAGTCAAGAGCAATCCAGACTACATCGTGTCCAGCGACGGGCAGGTTGGGAGCCGATGGTATGGCAAGTTGCGGATATTGAAGGGCAATCGAGATACAGGGGGCTACATACAGGTAGTCTTGTGCGACGGGAGTGGCGGACGGCGAACTGTGTTCGTTCACACACTCGTAGCAGAAGCTTTTCTCGGACCAAGACCCACGCCGGAACACACGGTAAATCACAAAAATGGCATCAAGACCGACAATCGAGCCACCAATTTTGAATGGCTAACCCGCACCGAGAACGTCCGCCACGCCTATCACGTTCTGGGGCGCACCAACCCTCGCGGAGAAGCGCACTATCACGCAAAGTTCACTGAGACGGACGTACGCGAGATGCGCCGACGCTGTGCGGCGGGGGAGACCCAGACACAAGTCGCCAAAGACTATGGAATTGCCCAAGGGCATGTAAACAATATCGTCACTGGCAAAGGTTGGGCGTGGCTGGAATAGGAGAAGCATGAAATCCGTTTATAACGTAGTACGAAAACTGGGCATGAAGCCTCATGTAATTGGCTGGGAGAACGCCCACAGCCCCGTCCTCGCGGAGTTTGTGAAAAATGCCAAGACCGTTGTTGAAGTTGGGAGTTTCGCAGGCAAGAGCGTGATCTTCATGGCCCAGAACGCGCCGGAGGCTACTTTTTTTTGTTGCGACACCTGGCTTGCGCCAGGGCTGCAAACTCCCGGCGTCCCGCGCGATCCGTTCGGTGCGCCCATGCTGTACGAACAATTCCTTGTCAACATCATCGACGCCGGGATTGAAAGTCGCGTGACGCCCATTCGCCAGAACAGCACGGCGGGGTTGAAGATGCTTGCGGATGCGGGAACGCAAGCCGATCTTGTTTACATAGATGGGGGCCACGCGTACGCAGAATGCTACATCGACCTAATCTATACGCTCCCCATCCTGGCCCCCGGCGCGGTCATCATCGGTGACGACTGCAACGACCAGTTCCCCGGCGTGTATCAAGCCTGCCGCCTGTTCGCGGATCAGGAAGGCTTTCTGCTTGAAGTCCACGACCAGAAGGCGATCCTACGGAGGCCAGCATGACCGTCCACCGATTCTCAGCCAACCACGTCCTGAACGCGATCCTGGCCTACCATCGCCGCGAGGGGGAGTATCCCAGTCAGCGCGCCTTGGCCGTCGAGGCAGACAAGAGCCTCGCCCACACAAATGCCATGGTGTCCGAGTTGGTCCGCCAGGGCTTTGTGAAGATGTCCAAGACTGGCCGGCGCATCATCGCGGCCTATTCAGAATTGAAGGAGAAAGCAGATGCCGGAGCCTGAAAAGAAGTGGGAAGTCGAAATCCCGCCGCCGGCCTACTACGGCGTTGCTTTTTCGATAGACACCCGTGAACGGGAACTATTCAACACGCTCACAACGAGCGACATTCGGATTGTGGCGCGCCGATTGCTACTTCGCTGGATTTACGCGACCCCAGCAGAGAGAGACGCGATTCTGAGCGAACCACCCCCAACCAAAGGAGAAATCAGCCATGCCAAGCCTATTTGAGATTCAGACCGTCACCCGCCAGTTCTTCCGCGTCGAGACCGAGCTTTCCGTCCTCAAAGAGATCGG